>Ga0164241_10005586_pt1 | contig 11702 bp, 7 predicted proteins | sample OricomyardsoilBY_FD_108780 | JGI IMG/M metagenome (GOLD analysis project Ga0164241, IMG submission 108780) | Backyard soil microbial communities from Emeryville, California, USA - Original compost - Back yard soil (BY) | ecosystem: Environmental > Terrestrial > Soil > Unclassified | place: USA... | reverse complement strand
GCGCGTGATGGCGGCCGCGGAGGAGACGAAGGTGCCCGCGGGCGGCGCGCTGGCCGTCGATCGCGACCGTTTCGCCGAGCACATGACGCGGGAGCTCCGCTCGCATCCGCGCATCGAGGTGCGGAGCGAGCTCGTCGAGCGCCTCCCCGAAGAGCGGCCGCTCGTCGTGGCGACGGGCCCGCTCACCGGTGACGCGCTCGCCGCCGACATCGCTCGGCGTATCGGCGAAGAACGGCTCGCTTACTACGACGCGATCGCGCCCATCGTCAGCGCTGATTCCATCGACGACTCACGCGTGTTTCGTGCGTCGCGCTGGGACAAGGGCGAGTCGGAGGAAGACAAGCGCGCCTACGTCAACGCGCCCCTCGACGAGGCGCAATACCGCGCCTTCGTCGCCGCGCTGTGCGCCGCTCGCAAGGTCGAGCCCGAAAGCTTCGAGGACGTTCGCTACTTCGAGGGTTGTCTGCCGATCGAGGTGATGGCCGAGCGCGGCGAGATGACGCTGGCCTTCGGCCCCATGAAGCCGGTCGGGCTCACCGACCCGCGCACGGGACGGCGGCCGTTCGCCGTGGTGCAGCTCCGCCCCGAGGACGCCGCCACGACCGCCTACAACCTGGTCGGCTTCCAGACGCGCCTCGTGCGCGCGGAGCAGGAGCGACTCTTCCGCAGCATCCCGGGCCTGGAGGCGTGCGAGATCCTGCGCTACGGCGCCGTGCACCGGAACACGTTCTTGCGCGCCCCGCTCTTGCTCGACGCGACGTTTCAGCTCAAGCGCGAGCCGGGACTCTACTTCGCGGGGCAGGTGAGCGGCGTCGAAGGCTACGTCGAGAGCGCTGCGAGCGGCCTCTTGGTCGCGCGCTTCATCGCCGAGCGACTGAGCGGCCGCGAGCCGCGGCTACCGCCCCCGACGACGGCCCACGGGGGGCTCGTCGCGCACCTCTCGCGCCACGCCGAGGACTACCAGCCCTCGAACATCACCTTTTCGCACATCGCCCCCTGGGAGCCGCGCGTGCTCCCGAACGGCAAGCTCGAGCGTCTCGCCAAGCGCACCAAATACGAGGCGATGGCCGAGCGAGCGCTCGCGGATCTCGAGCGCTGGGCGGGAGGCGCCGTCGAGCAAGCCGCGCCAGCCGCCGCGGCAGTCGCTCAGCCTGCGGAGTAGGTTCCAGCGCTAGCGGATGCCGCAATGCCGCGAAACCCAAGCGGAATCGCGGCTCTTTGCCAGAGCGCCTCCGCAGACTTAACGTATTGATTACCCCGCGCCCGAGAGCGAGAGCCGAGTGGGCACGGGGCACCGAAACCCTCATGCTCGCAGTGGATTCCCTCGTCGAACTCGTCAAGAGCTACCACCCGGCGGCGGACGTGGACCTCATCCGTAAGGCGTACCGCTACAGCGAGCGGGCGCATCAGGGTCAGCTCAGAAAAAGCGGCGACCCCTACTTCATCCACCCGGCAAGCGTGGCGGGCCTCATCACGGAGCTCCGGCTCGATACGGCGAGCGTGTGCGCGGGGCTCCTTCACGACGTGCTCGAGGACACGAAGGTCACGAACGGCGACCTCGAGCGCGAGTTCGGACCCGAGGTGACGACGATCGTCGACGGCGTCACCAAGCTCGGCAAGATCAACTTCGTCTCGCGCGAGGACCGCCAGGCCGAGAGCTTCGGCAAGATGGTGGTCGCCATGGCGCGCGATCTGCGCGTCCTGCTCGTCAAGCTCTGCGATCGCCTCGACAACATGCGCACGCTCGGCGCGATGAAGCCGGAGGCACAGGAGCGCATCGCCCGCGAGACGCGTGAAATCTACGCGCCGCTCGCCTCGCGGCTCGGCATGCAGCGCTTGAAGAGCGAGCTCGAGGATCTCGCGTTCCTCTACCTCGAGCCCGAGAGCTACCACGAGCTCCACGGCAAGCTGCAGAAGACGGCCAAGGACCGTGATCGCTACACGGAGAGCGTCTGTCGCACCATCGTCTCGCGCCTCGCCGAGCAGGGCTTCGCCGCCGACGTCACGGGTCGCGCGAAGCACATGTACTCGATTCATCGCAAGATGAAGGACCAGGGCTGCGACTTCGAGCAGGTGTACGACATCCTGGCGTTCCGCATTTGCGTGGAGTCGGTCGCCGACTGCTACGCGGCGCTCGGCGCCATGCACTCGCGCTGGACGCCGATCCCCGGACGCTTCAAGGACTACATCGCGCTCCCCAAGCCGAACATGTACCAGTCGCTCCACACGACGGTCATCGGCCCCGGCCGCCAGCGCATCGAGATCCAGATCCGTACGAACGAGATGCACCGCGTCGCCGAGCACGGCGTCGCCGCGCATTGGCGCTACAAGGAGCGCATTTCGGGCGGCGTCGATCCGAAGGACGCCGAAAAGTTCAGTTGGTTGCGCGAGCTCGCGGACTTCCAGCGCAACGTGAAGGATCCGGTCGAGTTCCTCGAAAGCGTGAAAATCGACCTCTTCCCGGACGAGGTGTACGTCTTCACGCCGCGCGGTGACGTGCGCGTCCTGCCGCGCGGGGCGACGCCGGTGGATTTCGCGTACGCCATTCACTCGGAGGTCGGCCATCATTGCTCGGGCGCGCGCGCGAACGGGCAGATCGTGCCGCTGCGCTACAAGCTGAAGAGCGGCGACGTGATCGAGGTGATGAACGCGCCCGCGCAGCAGCCCACCAAAGATTGGTTGGATTTCTGTGTCACGACGCGCGCCCGTTCGCGCATTCGCTCGCACATTCGGGTCGAGCTCCGCCAGAAGAGCGTGAACCTCGGGCGCGAGTTGCTCGAAGCGGAGATGCGCGGCGCGGGCCTGTCCTTCACGAAGCTCGCGAAGAACAACGAGGAGATCAAGCGCGTGGCCGCGCGGCACGGCGCGGACAACCTCGACGACCTCCTGCTCGACATCGGCTACGGGCGCCTGCACGCGGAAGAGGTCGTGCAGGGGATGAAGGAGCAGACGCCGGACAGCGAGCCGCCGAGCGAGCAGCTCAAGACCGGGCGTATCGAGCAGTTCGTGCGGCGCGTCACCGGCCGCGACCAGGCCGGCATCCGCGTGAGCGGCATCGACGACGTGCTCGTGCGCTACGCGCGCTGCTGTAGCCCGCTGCCTGGCGACGCCATCATCGGGTTCATCACGCGCGGCCGCGGCGTCACCGTGCACCGGCGCGAGTGCCGCAAGGCGCTCGACATGGATCCGGAGCGCCGGATCGAGGTGTCGTGGGATTCGAAGGCGAAGGTGCAGCGGCCCGTCCAAATTTGCGTCACCACCACCAACAAGCCTGGCATCCTCGCGACGGTGAGTCAGACGTTCAGCGCGCAGAGCATCAATATCTCCGAAGCGAACTGTCGCGCGGACGACGACGGTCACGCGCGCAACGTGTTCACTTTCAACTGCAGCGACGTTTCGCAGCTGAAGACCGTGATCAAGGCCCTGCAAAAGGTGAGCGGCGTCGTCGACGTCTCGCGTATTTGACGCGAGAATCGCACGGGCAACGTCAGGAGGCGCCGGGGCGCCAGCCGAAGGTGTCGACCAGCACGGGCTGCTGATCGGTACCCAGCGGATCGACCAGACCGAGGCAGTACCCGTCGATGCCGCGGCCGTCGGCGCGGATGCGCAGCCGCACGAAGTGCTTGAAGCCCGGGTGGTCGAGCGCCGTGAACGCTTGCGTGTGCTCGTAGCCGAGGCGCGTGAGCAAGCTCAAGTACGCCCCGAACAGCCAGGTGCCCGCGAGCGCTGCGGCCGCGAGGGTCGCGAGCGCGACGATCGGCGTGTCGGCCGTGAGCCCGAGTTCGTCGAGCGCGCGACCGACCAGGTACGAAAAGAGCACGGGAAATAGCGCGATCGCTGCCGCGGAGACGAACGCGAACGGGAGCACCGACCAGCGCCGGCGCACGCCGCCAATCAGCGCGAGGATCGTCGTGAGCACGAGCGTCATCGAGGCGGGCGCGGAAATGATCACGTGGTGCCGGTGCCACGTCCCCATGCCAAACCACACGGCGGGGCCGAACATCGCCGCGAGCAGGAGGTGGGGAAGTACGCCCGAGCGACCGAGCGCCACCTTGAACGGCACGCCGCGCAGCAAAGGCCGGCACTGCGCGGGCTCGGGCCAGCGGCGCTCCGAGGGACGGCCGCCGCTAGCGATGCGCGTCGGGTGCAAGAACGCGCCGCCGCCGCCCGCGATGACGTGCAGGAGGCGCCCATCCGTCGTGCGCTCGTAGTGGTGGATGTCCCCCGTCAGCACGAAGTGATCGCGCGCCCCGAGGTCGAAGTGCAGGCTCTCGATCGTCGCCGTCCCCGAGTTGCTCGCGCGGCCGAAGCGGTACACGGGGTCCGGGAGGAGCGCCCAGGTCGCGCGCCCGGCGCCGGCTTCGTACGCGTCGATCAGGAACCGGCGTTGGCGCGAGTCGGGCGTGCGGAGCTGGCGATCGACGGCCAAAAGTTGGATGGGAGGCGCTATGTCGAGCGCGAAGTAGCTCGCGTTCTGCACGGGCTGGTACCCGGAGAGAACCAGCGCTTTCGGCTTGTCGATCTTGCCGCCGCGCACGAACTCCCGCGCCCACTCCGCGTAGTGTTGGAGCATGAGCTGCGAGAAGCCGGAGGCGCGCGTCGGCTCGGCGTCGCGACCCGCACGGCGGCGGAACATGCGGCCGAAGCCGTCGAGGCCGTCGTACCAGTCGTGGTTGCCGGGAATACCGAGCAGCACGCGCGGCGTCGGATCGGGCGGCAGCGCGTCGAGCACCTGATTGAAGGGCACGATCACCCGGTTGGCGATCTCCTGCGCGGTCGCGACGGGATAGGCCGTGTCGCCTCCGAAGACGAGGAGCTCGCCGCGTGGGGCGCTGAGGAAGTTACCTGGCTGGTCCGGATCCGGCAGCTCGTACGGTGCGAACAGCAGGCGGGCCACCGCACGGCTCACGGCCACGTCGTCGCCCGTGTCCGCGATGAAGTCGATCCACACGTCGCGACCGAGCGCTTCGAGCAGCGTGCGCGCGTGGGGATTGCCGCCGAGACGATCCACGATGCGGGCGAGGAGCTCGCGCGGGGTGTCGGGCGTCATCCAGTCGCGAGAATCCACGTCTTCGGTCGCGATGGCCGCGGCCAAAAAATGCCGCAAATGGCCCCAAAAAGAGCTGATGCCGAACCACACGACCCCACGCGGGCGCTCTCTCCCACGTGTGAAGCGACGATGAATCGCGCGGGGTGCTCGGTCGGGTCGGTACACGGGTCGGAACTCTCGTCGGCTTTCGCTCCGTGCTGAAGCGCGCTTCGAATCCTTATAGAACCCTCGAAATCCCGGGCACAAGACCTGCCAGCCGGCCGATGCCGCCGAGGGCTGAACCCCGAGAGACGTTTGCGCGCGGGCGCGTATTCAGTAGCGAAGCTTGACCGGTAGTTCGCTTGACATGGGGCGTTGCGGCCCACTAGCGTGGCCGCTCTCTAAGGTGGCGTGGGCTTTTCCTGTCACCCGGGTACTACTAGGGAAGGCTAGAACTATATGAAGCACTTCATCATGACGTTGGCGGTCCTCGGCTTTGGCGTGTCGCTCAATGCGTGCGCGGCCGGGAACGTGATCAAGGGTAAGAGCCAGGGCGGCGGCAGCATCTACTCCGACGTGCAGTTCAACGAGCGCACGACGGACAACGCGCTCGGCGGCAAGCGCGGCGAATCCTGCGCCTCGAACATCCTCGGCATCATCGCGACGGGCGACGCTTCGGCTGCCACGGCCGCCAAGCAGGCCGGCATCACCAAGATCGCGGCGGTCGACGGTACGGCTTCCAGCATCATCGGCGTGTACGGCACGTACTGTGTCGTCGTGACCGGCGAGTGAGAAACTAACGCAGGAAACGGTCGGGCGGTCCGCGCTGCGGATCACCCGGCCGGGTTCTGTGTCCGTTCGACCCGTGTTGACGATCACCCGTTTCTTCGTCGCCATCCCCGCGCTCGTCGGGTTCACGTTGGCGGCACCTTCTGCGCACGCTCAGGCCGCGCCCGCTCCGTCGGAGGCTGCGGTCGCCGATTCGGTGGAGCTGAAGAACGGCGGCTACCTGCGCGGTCTCATCGTGGAGGTCGATCCGGCTAGCCACGTGAGCTTGCGCATGCCCGACGGGCAGATTCGTCGCATTCCAGTGGCCGACATCGAGTCGGCCGATCGCGGAGGCAAGTCGCTCGCCCTCGTGCCGCCGCCAGCCGGCGCCGCCCCTGCGGCTGCCGCTTCCGCCGTGGCCCCAGCCGCGGCCGCCGCCGCCCCGGGGACGAGCTCCTCGCCCGGCGCGCCCAGCGCCCCTCCGGTCAAACGACCGAGCGAGCTCGAGCACATTCTGGCCGGGATCCCGGGACCCCGCGTCAAGCTGGCCGTCGAGGCCAATCGGTCGGCCTTTCTCGAGCGTCGCATCGGCGAGCCCGACGAAAACGCCGTCGCCTACCACCTCGTCTGCAAGCTCCCCTGTCAGGTCGAGTTGCCCGCCGACGACCGGGTGCCTTACCGCGTGTCCAATTTGCGGCTCTCGCCGACCAACTGGTTCACGCTGCCCAAATACAACGCGCGCGTGCGCGTCGATCTCGCGAGCGACATGTGGCCCGTGTGGACGCGCTCGATGCTCGTGAGCGGCGTGCTCTTCGGCGTCACGGGCGGAGCCTTCGTCGGCATCAACGAGTTGAGCGGCGAGAAGCAGTGGGCGCGCACCACCGGCTACGCGTTGCTCGGCGTGGGCGGGGCGTGCCTCATCGCTTCCGGGCTCTTCGCACTCTTCAGCCCGCGCACGTCGTACAGCTTGGAACGCACGCCGTGAGAGCGCGAGACGCCCGCGCGCTCGTCGTGCTGGCCTTGCTCGCTTCGAGCTGCATCAAGGTTCCGAATCGCGTGAAGGCGAGCTTTTGCGCGCAGCCGGCGACCGCGAACCATTTCGGAAGCGCGAGCGACGCGCGTTCTTGCTGTCCGGGGCCGCCACGCGTCGCGCGTTTCGGGGCGTACTCGGAGCCGTGCTCGCGATGAACCGGGTCGGTCGCCGCAACCTGCTCGCGGGTATGGCAAGCTCCGCCTTGCTCGGCTGCACCGGCCGGACCCTCGAGTACACGATTCATTCGGTGTACGACGATCCGCGCGCCACACCCGAGCGCCTGCCGTTCCGCACCGGGCAAATCGTGCTCTCCGAGGCGCCTGGTCCGTACGGCATCCTCTTCACTCTCGCGCCGTCGCGTTTCTTCCGCTTCACGCACTCCGCGCTGATCGTGCTCGACGCGAACGGGGACCCGTACGTTTACGACATGTCCGCGGAGTTCAAGCCCACGCTCGCAACCGAGCCCGCGGGCTCGCTGTTCGGTGGCATCCGACGCACCCCGCTCGCGGATTACGTGGGCATGCACCTCTATGTGGAGGTGTTCGAACCGCCGCCGCACGTCGACCGCGTTCGCGTCGCGGCACGCGTCGCCGAGCTGCTCGCGAAGCGCGTGAAGTTCGACGCCGCCTGGGATTTTCAGGACCACTCCCGGCTTTTTTGCTCGGAGTTCGTGGTGGAGGCGCTCGCAGCGGGCGGAGCGGCGCGGCCTCCTTTGATTCCGCTCACCGATAACCCCTCCCTCCGGACGGTCCTCACCTGGTTCGGCGTCACGAGCGTCGAATCGCTCCCGGCCGCCGCGTTGCCCCGTGAGCGACGCGTCGCGGCCTATTCGGTCTGGCCGACGCGTGCAGCGGCGGAGGCCTACCTCGAGGCCAAGCGCGAGCTTTACCGGCGCTTCACGCGCGAGCAGAACATCGGAAACCTGCTGGTGCTCGAGCAGTACACCGTGAAGCTACGCGCGCCCGTTGCGGAGTTCCTCGCGCGCGCGCCCCGGCTCTTCGCGGAGGTGCCGGTGGCCCCGCCGGAGGCAGAGCTCCGCGCGAGGATTCGCGCGCTCGCCGACGAGGTACTAGGCCCGTTGCCGCCGGATTTTCGCGGGACGCTCGCCGAAGCCGAGCTTAGCCGAGCCCCGCCCGCATAGCGCGACGCCGCGCGTTGAACAGCACGACGGTCGCGAGCGCCGGCGCCGAGACCGCCGCGAGCACGACGGCGACGGCGAGCCAGCCGTCGATGCGCGGCACGTCGCAAAACACTACCTCAGCGAGCGTCGTGAGCGCGTCGAGGCCGATCACGAGGAGCAGCGTCGTCGCGAGCCAGGTGCGCCAGCGAGCGCTCAGCGCCAGGAGCGCGACGCAGAGCACGACGTCGAGCAGGATCCACGACCACTTGACGAGTGGCGACGGAAACCAGCGCGGCCCACCGCCGAGGCCCATCACGAGCATCCAAGGCAAAAGCAGGAGCGCGAGCACGCGCACGACGATGACCGGCCCGCGCAGCAGGGCCTCGATGCCGTAGCGCAGGAGGCCACGGCGGGAGAAGGCGGCGAGCGCATCGAGCACGGCGCGCTCGGGACGCTCGTCGGGCGGGTAGGTGAGGTAGACGGGCACCCATTCCCGCGGCCTAAATTTGGCTTTGAAGGCCTGGATTCCGGCAAAATCGTAGAGCATGGAGCCGAGCCGGCCCACGAAACGCAGGGGCTCGGGCACCTCGCCGGCGAGCGGGGCAAGGCCGAGCGTCACGTAGTCGCTGCCGAGCTCGCTGGCGTCGCGCATGGCGGCGGCGACCAGCGCCTCGACCGTCCCGTTCGGCGCCGAGCTCGAGCGGATCAGGTCCTCGATGAACCAGCCGTTCCGCGCGTACACGGGCACGACGACCGCAAAGCCGACAATCTCGTCGCCGCGCCGCGCGACGAACAAGCGCCGCTCGGCCGCGAACGTGAACGGCTCGACCCGCACGAGAAAGCCCATCGGAGGCATCGGCCGCGTCGCGAGCCAGCTGTCTACGAGGCTCTCGAGCGAGCGCCGCAGCGGCGCTTCGGGCGCCGTCACTGCGTCGGGTGTTGCGCGCGAGACGCTCACGCCTTTGGCTCGCGCGCGCCGGAGCTGTTCGCGCAGGCTGGGCGTCGCGCTCACGAGGCGCTCGAAATCCCGCGGATCCCAGATGGGCTGCTCGCCGATGAGCAGCGAGACGAGACCGGGCGCGCCCGCTGCCCTGCGCTCCGTCGCGAAGAAGAGCGCGCGCCGACCCGCGTGCGCCGCCGCGCGCACGAACTCGTGCGCCACGTCGGCCAGGGTGGCTTCGGGTGCGATCGGTGCCCCGGCCGCCACCCAGGCGTGGCCCGTGTCGACGTAGGCGACGGGGCTGCCGTCGGCGGCGAACCAATAGGAAAAACCCGAACCGAGCGTCTGGAAGGAGGTCGCGTTCCAGCCGAAACGCTTGAGCGCCGCGAGGACGCGTGTCCGCGGGTCGAGCTCGCCCGGAGCCGCGCTCGCCGTCGTGCCCGAGTGGTCAGCGGGACTCACCCTTGCCAGTTTGTCCGAGCCCGCTCGGAACGCGAGCTCGAATTTTCGAGGCGCTCGGCTAGGCTCCGCTGCCGTGAATCGCCGCCGCGCCTGGTTCCTCGCCGTCGTCGCGCTCGCGGTGGTGCTCTATGCACGCACGCTCGGGTTCTCCTTTTCCCACCTCGACGACAGCGAGCTCGTGCTCGACGATCTCGCCTTTCTCGGGCGCCCCGCGGCCGTCGTGGAAGCGTTCGGACGGCCCTACTTCCCCGAGCGCGGCGCCGACCACGCCTACTATCGGCCGCTCGTCACGGCTTCGTTCGCGCTCGACGCGCTCGCGAGCTCCACGAACCCTGCCGGCTATCGCGCGACGAACCTGCTGCTCCACGCGCTCGTCGCCTGTCTGCTCCTCGTGCTCCTCGAAGCCGAGGGCGCCCCGTTCAACGTCGCGCTCTTCGTCGCGCTCGCCTTCGTCGCCCATCCAGCGCTCACGGCAGCCGTGGCTTGGATCCCCGGCCGCGACGACCTCTTGCTGACGCTGTTCGCGCTGTCTACCTGGCTCGCGCTGTTGCGTTGCGAACGCCTGCCCGGGGCTTGGAGCACGCTCTGGTATGGGGCGCTCTTTTTCGCGACGCTCGCGAGCAAGGAGACCGGCGTCACGTTGCCGCTCGTATTCCTCGGGCGAGCGCTGCTCGTGCGCGGCCGGTCCTGGCGCTCGGCTCTCCCGCGCGGCGTGCTCGGAGCGTCGTTCGCGGCCGGCTTCATGGTCCTGCTGCTCCGCTGGCGCGCGCTCGGTGCGGGGCTCGGCTTGCCCCCCTTGGACGCCGGCGTCGCGCTTGGCGGCGCGGGGGTGCTCGTCACGGGCTTGGGTTCGCTCGTCGTCCCTGCGTCGCCGCGGCTTCTTGCCGTGCCCGGCGATGTGCCGCACTGGCCGGGCATCCTCGCGTGGGGGCTCGCCGGCTACGCCGTCATCGCGGCGCCCCGGAGCGAGCGCGGGCGGCGCCTCTTCGGTATCGGCGCGTTCGTGCTGTTCTTGCTGCCGAGCTTGCCGGCGTCCGGCCGGCTCGTCCTCGAAAGTCGGCTCTATCTACCCGCCGTCGGGGTTGCCTGGACGCTCGCAGAGGTCGCTCGGCGGGCTTCGTTGCCGGAGACGCCGCGCCTCGCCCTTGCGGCGTTCGTTCCCGTAGCGCTCGCCTCGAGCGCCTGGCGCCTGCTCGAGGGCCATGCCGATCGCTCGTCCTTCGCGGAGATGCTCGCCGTCCAGTCGCCGCATTCCGCGCTCGCTGCCCGTAACCTCGGCGTCGCCCGCCAGCTTGCGGGCGACGTTCCTGGGGCGCGTCGCGCCTACGCTCGTGCCCTCGCCGCCGATCCCGACGAGCCCCTCGTGCACAACAATCTCGGCGTCCTCTTCATGGCGGAGGGCAAGCTCGATGACGCCGAACGCGAGCTGCGCGCCGAGCTCGCCCGCGATCCGGACACGCGCCAAGCGCGCGACAACCTCGAGCGCGTCGCGCGCGCCAGGGCCGAACGCAAGGCGCCTTAGCTACTCGTTGAGTAGGTCGGAAACCTTCTTCACCAGCATCGCGGGGGTGAAGGGCTTCTCGATGTAGCTCGCACCAGGGCCGAGCGTGACTTCCTGCTCGCCGATGCCGCCGGCGTGACCGGACATGTAGAGCACCCGTAGTCCGCGAGCGACGCGGGTGAGCTCCTCCGCGAGCTTCGGGCCGCTGAGCTGCGGCATCACGATGTCCACGAGCAGCACGTCGACGCTGGTTTGCCGCTCGGCGAGGAGCTTCCGGGCGTGCTCCGGTTTCCCGGTCTCGAGCACGATGAAGCCATGCTCGCGCAGCATGCGCACGGTGACCTGGCGTACCTCGTCGTCGTCCTCGACCACCAGCACCGTGCCGGCACCTGCCGACGCGCGCGTGCTCGGGCGCTTGATCTGGGGCTCGGCCGCCGGCTCGCTCGCCTCCGGAAAATAGATGCGGAAGCTCGTGCCGCGCCCGACGGCGCTGTCGAGCACGATGTGTCCGCCGCACTGCTTGACGATGCCGTACACGGTGGACAGGCCGAGGCCGGTGCCACGCCCCGCCTCTTTCGTGGTGAAGAAGGGCTCGAAAACGCGCTGCTGCGTGGCCGCGTCCATGCCTTGCCCCGTGTCCCTCACGGTCAGCAAGACGAAGCGTCCCGGCGTCACGCCGACGTGATCGGCGGCGTAGCGCTCGTCGAGCTCGACGCTCGACGTCTCGACTTCGAGCGTGCCGCCTTTCGGCATCGCGTCGCGGGCGTTCACCGTCAGGTTCATGATGACCTGCTCGAGCTGCGTGGGATCGGCACGCACCGTGGCGGGGCTCGATGCGAGCTTCGTGCG
>Ga0164241_10005585_pt1 | contig 11703 bp, 10 predicted proteins | sample OricomyardsoilBY_FD_108780 | JGI IMG/M metagenome (GOLD analysis project Ga0164241, IMG submission 108780) | Backyard soil microbial communities from Emeryville, California, USA - Original compost - Back yard soil (BY) | ecosystem: Environmental > Terrestrial > Soil > Unclassified | place: USA... | reverse complement strand
GTGCGACGCGGGGAGTTCCTCTGCGTGGTCGGGCCATCGGGGTGCGGCAAGACGACACTGCTCAAATGCCTCTCGGGGCTGCTGCCACCGTCCTCGGGCGAGGTGCGGCTGGGCGAGAAGGTGATCGAGGAGCCGCCCGACGAGTTGGCGATGGTCTTCCAGGACTACAGCCGGTCGCTGTACCCGTGGCTCACGGTCGAGCAGAACGTCGTGCTGCCGCTGAAGGCGCGGCGGGTGCCCCGGGCCGAGCGCACCGATCGGGCGCGGGAGGCATTGGCCGCCGTCGGGCTCCTGCAGGCGCGCACCAAGCGCCCGTACCAGCTCTCCGGTGGCATGCAGCAGCGCGTCGCGATCGCGCGCGCGCTGGCCTACCGGCCCGAGATCCTGCTCATGGACGAGCCGTTCGCGGCGATCGACGCCCAAACCCGCGCGGAGCTGGAGGACCTGACGCTGCGCACGTGGGACCTGTTCGGCATCACGGTCCTGTTCGTCACTCACGACATCGACGAGGCCGTCTACCTGTCCGACCGCATCGTCATCCTCTCGCCGTCACCCGCGACCGTGGCCGAGATCGTCGACGTCGACCTTCCCCGGCCCCGCGACCAGATCGGCACGAAGGAACTCCCGGAATTCGCGGCGTTGCGCGGGCACGTCTTCCGCGCGGTGCGCAACCGCCCGGCCGGAATCGATGGCCCGGAACTGCCTGAGCCCGCGCACAGGGCGCAGCAGCGCGTCCCGGGAACGTCCGGACCTGAGCAGAAGACGGAGCAGCCATGGTGACCAAGAACGCTCCCGCGGCGCGTACCGCGCAAGCCGACGTCGTCGTTGCCGGCGGCGGGCCCGCAGGCGTGTGCGCCGCGATCGCGGCAGCCCGTGCCGGGGCGCGCACCACCCTGCTGGAGCGCGCCGCATTCCTCGGGGGCACCGCGACCGGCGCGATGATGGCCAGTTTCATGGGCTTCTACTGGCGCGACACCCGCGTCACCGGTGGGATCGGCTACGAGATCACCCGCCGTCTGGTCGACGCGGGCGGCGCGACGGACTTTGTGGACTACACCCTGGCCGAGGCCAGCGACAACCCGGTGCCGGTCCGCACCTTTCCGATCGATCCTGAGGTCCTCAAGTTCGTCCTGGACGACATGGTCTCCGAGGCGGGCGTGGACGTGTGGCTACACACCCAGGCGGTCGACCCGATCGTGACCGACGGCCGCGCGGGCGGGGTGATCGCGCAGGGTGTGATGGACCGCACCGCCATCTCTGCGCCCGTCACCGTCGACACCGGTGGGAACGGCGCGCTGGCCCGCGGGGCGGGCGCCGAGTTCCAGAACGCCTCGGACGACCGCCAAGACCTCCAGCCCATGACACTGATGGCGCGGCTGAGCAAAGTCGACGTCGCCCGGTTCCGGGCGCTGCCGCGCGCGGAGAAGCAGCGGCTGTCCAAGCACGGGATGGCGACGGGCGAGCTGGCGCAGCGCATCATGTCGCTGGTCAGCTCCCCCAGCGGGGACGACGCGTTCATCCTGATGACGCGGGTGAGCGGCTGTGACGGCGCTGACGAGCGCGACCTCACCCGCGCCGAGATGGAGGGCCGCCGCCAGCTGCGCGGGGTGCTCGGGTTCCTGCGCCGCGAGGTGCCGGGTTTCGAGCGGTGCGAGCTCACCGCGACGGCCCCGTGGATCGGGGTGCGGGAGACCTGGCGGATCGTCGGCGACCACGTGCTCGAGGCCGAGGACGTGCTGGCGGGTCGGCAGTTCCCGGACGCGATCGCCCAGGGCGGGGGCCCGCTCGACGTCCACCACCCCCGAGGTGGGGGGCTCACGCTGATCGAACCGCCCACGCCGTTCTCGACCCCCTACCGGTGCCTGCTTCCCCGCGGCGTCGAGAACATGCTCGTCGCGGGCCGCTGCGCCTCGGCGACCGGCGAGGCCATGGGCGCGCTGCGACACATGGCCTCGGCGATGGCTCTCGGCCACGCCGCCGGGGCCGCAGCGGCACTCGCCGCCGCACAGGGCATCCCACCGAGAAGGGTCGACCCGGAGGAACTGCGACGGGTGCTGCGCGAACAGAACGCCATCATCGACAACCCAGTCACCACTGGGAGACCGGCCGTGCCGTCGCGCAGCCGGTCGCGCAGTGAGGACGTGACGACATGACAGGAACGACCACCTCGCGGCCACAGCGCGTCTCTCGACCACTGAGAAGGTCCGTTTCTCATCCACCGCGAACCGCAGTAGTCCGACGCCGGGCACCGGAGGAAGGCCGACCCGAGTCCCGGACCGAGCGAGAGGCGAGCCGATGACCCACCCCCTCCCCGAACTCGTGGCGACATGTGACGTGCTGGTCATCGGTTCCGGTGCGGCGGGGATCGCCGCGGCGCTGAAGGCCGCCCACGACGGCCGCAACGTGATCGTCATCGACAAGTCCCGGTACCTCGGCGGGACCAGCGCGATCTCCGCCGGCTGGGCCTGGGTCCCCGGCAACCGGCAGGGCGTCCGCGAGGGCGACACCCGTGCCGAGGCCAAGACCTACCTCAAGCACCTCGCTGGGGAGGCGCTGGATTCGGACAAGATCGAGGTCTTCCTGGACGAGGTCCCGCGGGCGATGGCATTCCTCGAGGACGAGGCCGGGATCCCCTTCCACTATCCGGAGAACGCGCCCGATTACCAGATGGAGGTGCCGGGCGCCAAGGTGTCCGGGCGGGCCGTGACGGTCGGGGCGACGGACGCCCGCATCCTTGGCGACCAGCGGCTGCGGGTGCAGCCCTACCTGTCCTCCTACACCGTATTCGGGTACATGCCCGAAGTCGGCCCGGACATCGCCCGCTTCCTCAAGGCCAACCGTGACCTGCGCTCGTTCGCCTACGTCGCGCGCAAGCTGGTGCGCACGTGGCTGGAGACCGCCCTGTACCGCCGCGCGTACACGCGGACCAACGGCAACGCCATGATGACGCACATGATCGCGGCCGCCGCACGGCTGGGCGTACGGCTGTGGACCGGGACCCCCGCGTCGGAGATCGTGACCGACGCCGAGGGGGTGGTGGTCGGGGCCCGGCTGTCCGGTGACCACCCCGGGTTCGTGCGGGCCCGCTACGGCGTGATCCTCGCCGCGGGGGGCTTCTCGGGCGACCCCGGCCTGCGCGCCCGCTACTTCGCCCACGATCCCGTCGGCGACAACCACACCACGCCGACCGTCGGCCACGATGGTGACTCGGTGCGGCTCGCGCAGCCGCTGGGTGGCCACGTCGATGCCACGCCGCACCAGCCCGCGTCGTGGGCTCCGGTGACGGTGTTCCGCGGCCTCCGTGGACAGCGGCGATGGTTCCCGCACCTGCGGGCTTTCGGGATGCCGGGACTCATCGCCGTGGACCGGGACGGGGTCCGCTTCGCGAACGAGTCGCTGTCCTACCACGACTACGGCGTCGAGATGCTGCGCAACGATGCCGGCCGCAAGGGCACCTACGGCTGGATCATCGCCGACGACACGGCCATGCGCCGCTACGGGATCGGTTACGCCAAGCCGTGGCCCTTCCCCCAGACGTACTTCCGATGGACCGGCTACCTGCGCAAGGCTCCGACGCTGGCGGCGCTGGCCGCGGAGATCGACCTGCCCGTGGCGGCCCTGCAGGCCACCGTCGACGAGTTCAACCAGGGCGCCGTGCGCGGCGAGGACCCGCGCTTCGGCCGCGGCTCCACATGGTTCCACCACTTCAAGGGCGATATGGAGCACGAGCCAAACCCGAACCTCGCCCCGCTCGAGCGCGGACCGTTCTACGCGGCGCGCATCGAGATGGGGGACCTGGGGACATACGCAGGTCTCGCGGTGAACACCCGCTCCGAGGTGCTCGATGCGGCGGACGAGCCCATCTCCGGCCTCTACGCGGTGGGGACCGCTGCGGTCAGTATTTTTGGTGGCGGCTACCCGGGCTACGGCGCCAACCTCGGCCCGGCACTCGTGTTCGGCTACCGTGCGGGCCGGGACGTGGTGGCACACGCAGCGGAACGGGCGGGCTCGGTCGGGTAGCGCCGCGGGCGCGGCCCACTGAGTCCCACGAGCTTTGTGCAGGCCGCCGGGCGCCTACTGCGCCGCGACGGCCGCGACAGCACACCACGATCAGCCAGTCCCTTGCGAACCGCTCGCTGAAATGCCCGGTGATCCGTCGCCGGGGCCGATCAATCCAAGTGTCAATTCGAAGCCTGGCACGCTTGTCCGAACACAGGAGGTTTCCATGGCCAAGGGCTACTGGGTCAGCGCCTACCGCACCATTTCCGACCCCGAGAAGCTAGCCGCCTACAACAAGCTGGCCCCTCCGGCCGTCAAGGCCGGGGGTGGGCGGGTGCTCGCCCGTGACAGTCGGGTCGTGGCGCATGAGGCCGGACTCGCCGAGCGCACCATCCTGATCGAGTTCGACAGTTTCGAACAGGCCGTCGCCGCACATGCGAGTGCGGCTTACCAGGAGGCGCTGGCCGCACTTGCTGACGGCGTCGAGCGCGACTTCCGCATCATCGAAGGCCTCGACTGACGACCGAGGCTGCGTCAGCGACGAACACGAAGCCGACTGCTGGGATCACCCCGGCTCATCAGCGCGCCGCACCGTCGCGAACAGCGTCAGGCCAGATGTACTGACACCGCGGGTGCTGATGGAAAGCAGAGTCGAGGAGCCAGATGTCGCCGACGACCAGCGCGGCGGCCGAGCCGTAGATGAAGAAGTCGTAGTGCTCCTGGGTGCTGCCCACGAAGCCCGAGACGGCGGCCCGCCGAGCGTTCCCGTGTCGGCGGTCCGCGTCGGGGCACTGGAGGTCGCCGTAGCTGTGGTGGTGCGCATGTGAGGGTCCTTTCCTCCGTCGGCATCGAGCCGGCCTGCGAAGATCGAGGCGGCGGTGAACCGGTGAGCGCCGCGGCCACAGATCCGGCGGTACTCGCCCGCCATCAAGCGCTCACTCCGATGGGGCGCCTCGGTACACGCCCGATGAGATCGCCGAGCTCGTGGCCTGGCTGTCCTCAAACGCGGTCAGCTTCTCCACCGGGGCGGTGTACGACGCGTCCGGTGGTCGCGCTACCTACTGACCCGGCTCGATGGCGGAGATCTAGGGGCTGGGTGCGGGGGACTTGGTTCATCGTCGGCCGGCGCCCTACGCGGCACAGTAGGTGACCCGACCTCAGTTCCTCCCGGTCGACCTGAACACCGCTGCCGGCCCTGAAGGAGACGGCGGCCAACAGCGGTGCAGGCAAGAAGGCGATCAAGGTCCGCCGTGTCGACCAGTTCGCAAGGACGATTCAGAGCCGTCGGCGTTGGAGCCTCATGAGGCGCTCCGGTACCCGGATGCTCTGCCAGGTCGTTCCGGCCGAGGGTTTCCCCGTCGGTGGCCTCGAGGGCTGAACACTTGCACTGAGCCACTGTCGACGTCAAACCCAATCGCAGACGACGGCCGATGGAGCGGCGACACTCGGCGCTCCGGCGACATGAACGGCCGGGTTTGCGATGGACATGATCCCGGTTACTCGCCGGGCTCGGCGAGGACGTCCCGGGCGATCCGGAACGCCGCGTTCGCGTCGGGGACGCCGCAGTAGACAGCGGACTGAAGGATGACCTCCTTGATCTCCTCAGCCGTGAGCCCGTTGCGTACGGCGGCGCGCACATGCATCGCCAGCTCCTCGTGGTGGCCGCGTGCGATCAGCGCGGTCAGCGTGATCATCGAGCGGCTGCGCCGATCGAGACCGGGCCGGGTCCAGATCGTGCCCCAGGCGTACTGCGTGATCAGCTCCTGGAACTCCCCGGTGAGCGGCGTGATCGCCGCGGTCGCTCGGTCGACGTGGGCGTCGCCGAGCACCTCGCGGCGCACGACCATGCCTGTGTCGTAGATCTCGCGCTGCGTCGGCGAGGGCAGCAGGTGGTCGCGCAGCAGCCGCGCCACCCGGTCCGGCGCCTCGGCGGGGGCGAGGTGTGCCACGCCCTCGAGTACGACGACGCGCCCCTCCCGGACGTTGGCCGCGACAGCCTCCAGGCTCGCCGGCGGGGTCGCCACGTCCTCGGCGCCGGCGACGGCGAGCACCGGCGCCGCGATCCCGTCGAGCCTGTCGCGCACGTCGAAGTCCGCGAGTGCCTCGCACACCTGGGCATAGCCCTCGGCGTCGGTGTGCTGCAGCACGTCGAGCAGCCGGGTGCTCATGTTCGGGTGATCCTCCATGAAGCCCGCCGCGAACCAGCGCTGCGCGGAGTCGCTGACCATGGTCGGGGTGCCGGAGGCGCGCACCGTCTCGGCGCGCGCCTTCCAACTCTCCGCGGTGCCGATTTGCGCGCCGGTGCACAGCAGCGCGGCCGACCCGACGTCCGCGGCCGGGTCGAGGAGGAGATGAAGCCCGACCGCGCCGCCGACGGACACGCCGGCGTAGGCGAAGGATCCGGAGTCGCCGCGGGCGCGTCGTACTCCGTCGACGTAGGCGAGCACGCCGGCGGCGAGCTCCGCCATCGTGAACGGCTCGCTCACCGCAGCGCCGTCGTGACCCGGGAGGTTCCAGCCCACGATGTGGAAGTGCCGGCCGAGCCGGGCTGCCGCGTCCGACCACAGCGCGGTCGCCGAGGTGCCCAGGGAGGGGCCGACGACCAGCAGCGGCGCGGTGGCGTCTCCGGCGAGCTCGACGCCGGTGATGCGGGGTGTGGTCACTGGTCCTCCTCGAGGAAGGTTCGGGCCCGTCCGAGGGCGCTGTCGATGATGCGGTCGCTGGCACCGAGGTAGTCCCCGTTGCGGGAGGGAAAGTCGGCGAACTGGGCGATCGCGTCGCGCTCGGCCGTGAGCTCGTCCCAGTGGGCACGGGCCGTCGCGGCCATCCGGGCGGCGTCCACCCGCAGCCCGCCGAGGATCTCGGTGGCGTGGGACGCCGCGACGACGGTACGGCGACCGAGGTCGCGCAGGGTCGCCCACTCGGCATGCCAGGCCCCGTCGGGACGCTCGTCGCCGGCGATGGCGGCAGCGGCGTGCAGGATGGCCGCCAGCGGTGGCGCGGTGAGGGCGGCGCGGCGGAGCAGGACGGACAGCACCGGGTTCTGCTTGTGGGGCATGGTCGACGAGCCGCCGGGGCTCCGCTCGGCGAGCTCGGCGATCTCCGGCCGCGCCAGTGTCGTGATGTCGGTCGCGATCCGGCCCCACGCGTCGGTGCAGGCGACCAGGGCGTCCGCGGCCGCGGTGACCGGTGCGCGGCTGGTGTGCCACGGCTCGCTCGGCTCGAGGCCGAGGCGCCGGGACGCCGTACCGACGATGACGGACGCGGCGTCGACGGAGCCGGCCATCTCGACGACGGCGGACAGGGTGCCCGCGGCGCCGCCGAGCTGGGCGGGCAGCGCGAGGTCGTCGAGGCGCCCGGCCGCGGCGAGCACGCCGTCCAGCCAGCCGGCGGCCTTGCGGCCGAACGTCGTCGGCACGGCGTGCTGCGTGAGGGTCCGGCCCGCCATCAGACTGTCCCGGTGGGTGTCGGCCAGGTCTGCCAGCGATGTCATCTGCGACCTCAGCTCCGCGCACAAACGCGCGGCGATGTCGCGCAGGCACAGCGCCAGTGCTGTGTCGACGACGTCCTGGCTGGTGAGTCCGCGATGCACCCAGGCGCACCCGGACCGCTCGCGGAGGAGCGTCACCACCGGCTGCGCGGGGTTGCCGCCTGCCTCGGCGGCGCGGGCCAGCGCCGGCAGGTCGTCGGGTCCCAGCTGTCCGGGCAACTCCGCGCCAGCGGGCGCCACGCCCGCGTCGACCAGCGCGTCGAGCCAGGCCTGCTCGACGGCCACCATGGCGTCGAGGAAGGCGGCGTCGGAGAGGAGGGGGTCGGCGCGTTCGGCGCCGGGCCAGAACAGGTCGCTCACGACGCCACTGTCATCGGCCCGGGAAACGCAGGAAAACCGTCTCGTCATCCTGCCCCTGCAGGCGGATGTCGAACCGGTAGCCCTGGGGGTCCGTCGCCGCGATCAGGGTTCCGCGCCGTTCGGCCGGCAGTGCGGCCAGGAACGGATCGTCGTCCAGGTCCGGTCCGGGCACGTAGGCGCGGGTGAACAGGCGGTCGGGCAGGCCGCGCGCGAACACTGTGATCGCCCAGAACGCCGGCCGCCTGGGCCCGATCGGCCCCGGCGCGAGCGTGCTGAAAGCGTAGAGCCCGTCGCGGTCGGTGGAGGCGCGGCCGAAGCCGGTGAACGTCCACCCGTCGCGTCGGATAGACCCGGGTTCCTGCGGGACGGTCCCGTCGGGACGGGTCTGCCAGATCTCGACCAATGCGTCCGGGATCGGAACGCCGGCGCCGTCGCGCACGATCCCGTGCAGCAGCACCGCGCCGGGCGAGCCGGGCGGGACCAGGTCGCGGTCGCCGTCGTAGGGCAGTCCGTAGTGGAAGAACGGGCCGACGGTCTGGCCAGGGGTGGTCGGCAGCGTCACAGGTCTGATCCTTCCGGCTCGAAGTATGCCTGGGTGCTGCCCGTCAGCACGATGTCCCAGCGGTAGCCCAGCGCCCACTCGGGGATCGTCACATCGTGGTCGTACGTCGACACCAGCCGCTCGCGAAAATTCGGGTCGGCGATCGACTGGTAGATCGGGTCGAGCGCGAGCAGCGGGTCGCCCGGGAAGTACATCTGGGTCACCAACCGCTGGGTGAAGTCGGTGCCGAACAGTGAGAAGTGGATGTGCGCAGGACGCCACGCGTTGAGGTGGTTGCGCCACGGGTAGGGGCCCGGCTTGATCGTGACGAACCGGTACCACCCGTCCTCGTCGGTCAGGCAGCGACCGGCGCCCGTGAAGTTCGGGTCGAGCGGGGCCGGGTGCTGGTCGCGCTTGTGCACGTACCGGCCGCCGGCGTTGGCCTGCCAGATCTCGACCAACTGCCGGCGCACCGGCCGGCCGTCGCCGTCGACGACGCGGCCGGTCACGATGATCCGCTCCCCGAGCGGTTCGCAGGCGTGCACGATCGTCAGGTCCGACTCGAGCGGGTCGACGTCGCGGTTGCCGAAGCACGGCGCCCACCGCTCGACCGACTCCGGGTCGGCGTGGTGGAGGTCCTTCGTGGGGTGTCGCAGGACGCTCGAGCGGTACGGCGGGTAGTCCAGCCTCGGCTGGGTCTCGTCGCCACCCGCGCGCGCCGCGGCGCCGGCGATCGCGTCGATCTCGGCGCTGATCGCGCTCTGCGGCTCCAGGTCGGGGGCCGCGATGGGAATGATGCTGCGCATGGACAGAGGCTAGGACCGCACACCGGCCGGATTCGCGTGCCGCTTCTGCTGAGTGGAAGGATTGCGCCATGGCGGGTAACACCGGGAAGCCGGGGTCGAGCGTGGTGGGCCGGGTGGTCGACATATTCGGCGCGTTCGACGAACGCCATCGCCACCTGCCGCTGACGTCGATCGCCCGACGCTCCGGCCTGCCGCTCTCGACGACCCACCGGCTGGTCGGGGAGCTGGTCGCGTACGGTGCCCTCGCGCGCGAAGGCAACGACTACGTGGTCGGCCCGCGACTGTGGAACCTCGGCCTGCTCGCCCCGGTGCAGACCGGCCTGCGCGAGGCTGCCTCGCCGTTCCTCCACGACCTCTTCGCGGCGTCGCTCGCGGCCGTCCACCTCGCCGTGCGCGACGACGACGTCGTTCTCTACCTCCAAAGCCTTGGAGGGCGCGCGTCGGTCGACACTGTGCACAGCGTCGGCTCGCGGCTGCCGATGCACGCGACCGGCGTGGGCAAGGTGCTGCTGGCCCACGCGCCGGACGACGTACGACGCCGGGTGCTGGCCGGGCTGACCCCGGTCACCGCCCACACCATCACCGACCCGCGCACGCTGCGGGCCCAGCTGGAGCGGGTTCGGCGCGACGGCTGGGCCACGACCCGGGACGAGATGTCGCTCGGCGCCTCCTCAGTCGCCGTGCCCGTCCGCCGCCGCGACGAGGTGGTCGCCGCGATCGGCGTGGTCGTCGAGAGCCTCGACCGCGACCGCGGCCGCGCGGTCGCCGCCCTCCAGGTCGCCGCCCAGGGGATCGGCCGCAGCCTCTGACCTGCGCCCGGCCGAGGCTTCCACTCAGCGGAAGACGGAGCCGGCCGGCGTACCTCCCGATCTACGCTCCGCCCATGAGCGCCTTTGTGTACGCCGCCGCGCGCACGCCGTTCGGCCGGTTCAACGGCGGTCTCGCCACCGTGCGTCCCGACGACCTCGCCGCGTCCGCCCTCACCGGCCTGCTCGCCCGCGCGCGCCCCGGCCTGGGCGCAGCCGCGATCGACGAGGTCGTCTGGGGCTGCGCCAACCCAGGCGGGCGAGGACAACCGCAACGTCGGACGAATGGCCGGACTGCTTCGCGCGAGTACTCGAGAGCGTCGACGAGGCGGTGGCCGGGATCGAGGACCGCAGCACCGTCATGGTCGGCGGCTTCGGGATGGCCGGCATGCCGTTCGACCTCATCAACGCCCTGATCAGGCAGGGCGCGACCGACCTCACGATCGTGCCTACCGAGTCTCCGTGCACGGCGACCTCGCCATACGAGAGCCTGTCGACGGCCAGCACCAGCTCCCTCGTCCGCATACCCCAGTCCTGCCGACAACCAGCGCCCTGACCCACGGGGGGGTGCAGGATGTCCGGAATGGTCACGCATCAAGACATGGTGGACGTCTACGGCGCCGAGAACCTTGTGACGCTGTCGCGGGAGGAAGCCGATGAGCTTCGGCTTCATCCGGACGACGCGGAGGTCCTGGTCACGATCGGTCTGCCGCGTTCGGGTTCGAGGTTCTTCACCACCGAGGTGGTGGGCGGTCCGGAGTTCCTGACGGTGATCGACCTGACCAAGCGGGACGGGTCGCCGCACCGCGAGGTCATCCTCGGGGGACCGCCCGGTGATCCGGAAATGCGGTACTCGGTGTCGGCATACGAGCGGTTCATCATGCTCGTCCAGCTGGAGCGGACACCGCCACGGGGTGAGGTTGTCAACGACAACCTCTGCAAGCTCATCGAGTTCGTCTACCGCTTCGACCGGTGCTGGGAGTCGGGCGACCCCGCCGAGCTCGAAGGGCTCACCAAGACGCTGACCGACCTCGACCCCTTCTCGTTCGAGCAGCCCGACGACTGGTGGTCGATCGCTCTGCATCAGGCTGCCGGTGGAGGCATCCTCTGATCTCAGCCGCCGGCTTGCTGGAGGTCGGCGAAGGCGGCGGCGAGTTTGGGCAGAGTGCAGTGGGCGTTCAAGCCACTCCAACCGTGGTCGAATACTCGAGCTGATCGGGCATGGCAGTCTGTCTTCGAAGAGCCGGGGGAGGGGCTGTAGCGGTTCGGGGTCGGCGTCGTTGAGCTGGCAGTTGTGGCCGTCGGGCCAGGTCCAGATCAGGCGCTGGCTGGTCGGCGTGCGCGAGTGGCCGGCCCGGCGGTCAGACTGTCCGGCGGAGGTGGCGGGGGACGGCGCGCATGACGCGGCCGAGGTCGTCGGTGATGGCGGAGACGCGTTCGCTGCGGCCGTCGTCGTCGATGTAGATCATCACGGTGCGGACGTCGGCGTGGCCGGACAGCTCCTGGATGTCTTCGGCGTTCAGGCCGCGGCGCTTCTGGTCGGTGATCGCGGTCGCGCGCAGCGAGTGCGGGGTCACCTTCTCCGGCCGGGGAATCCCTGCGGCCTTCGCCAGCCGACGCAGTAGCCGGGTGACGTCGTGGCGATCGAGCCGTGTCCCGGCCGTGTCGACGATCAGCGGAGCCCGCCCGGTCCCGGTCCAG
>Ga0164241_10005584_pt1 | contig 11704 bp, 9 predicted proteins | sample OricomyardsoilBY_FD_108780 | JGI IMG/M metagenome (GOLD analysis project Ga0164241, IMG submission 108780) | Backyard soil microbial communities from Emeryville, California, USA - Original compost - Back yard soil (BY) | ecosystem: Environmental > Terrestrial > Soil > Unclassified | place: USA... | reverse complement strand
GCGGTGGATCCCGGAACGGTCGCCACGCAATTTGCGCGCAACAACGGGATCCTTCCGTGGCTTAAACACCTGTTTTATCATGCAAAACGACGTGAACTCCTGAGCCCGGCCCAAGGTGCCGACACGATCGTTTATCTTGCCGCCGTCGCTTCGCTGCCAGCCGGCGCATCGGGAAAATATTTCCGCCACCGCCAGCCGATTACCGCAAATTCCGCAGCAGACAATTCCGCGGCAGCCGTGGAATTGTGGAAACAGAGCGTCGCGTGGTGCCGACTGGAAAATCAATCCGAGTCCACGAAAGCATCTCCTTTCAATTGAGTTGTCCCACCCTCCCCCATCCGTAACCTATCCTCCGTGAATTCCGACCAGACCAATCCCGACTTTCTCGCGATCGACTGCGCCGCCGAAACCGAACGCATCGCGGTGTCACTGCGCGCGTATCTGCAGAGGAACCGGCGCCGGGGCCTGGTCATCGGATTGTCCGGCGGAATCGACAGCACGGTGACCGCCGCGCTCGCCGTCCGGGCCGTGGGGCCGGAGCGTGTCTTCGGCCTGTTGATGCCCGAACGCCAGTCGGAGGACGCCACGCTGCCGTTGAGCCGGGCCGTCGCGGAATGGCTGAGGATTTCGCATGAGCTGGAGGAAATCACCCCGCTGCTCGAAGCGGCGGGATTTTTCCGGAGATATACGGCGGCGGCGCGCCAGGTGATCCCGGCGTTCGACGACACATGGAAATCGAAGGTCGCCATCCACGCCTCCGGTGGCGCGCAGCCCTTCAGTTACTTCAGCCTGACCGGCCGATCGCCCGACGGTCGGACGGAAACCGCGCGGCTGCCCCTGCAGGCATACCTCGAACTCGTCGCGGCAACCAATTTCAAGCAGCGCACCCGCAAGATGCTGGAATATTACCACGCCGACCGCCTGAACTATGCGGTCACGGGCACGCCCAATCGTCTGGAGTACGATCAGGGATTCTTCGTCAAGAACGGCGACGGAGCGGCCGATGTCAAACCCATCGCCCACCTCTACAAGACCCAGGTTTATCGCCTCGCGGAATATCTCGGCGCGCCGTTGGAAATCCGACAACGTCCGCCCACCACCGACACGTATTCGCTGCCGCAGGGACAGGACGAATTTTATTTTGCGCTGCCTTACCGGCAGATGGATCTCTGCCTGTATGGGAAAAACCACGGGCTGGCCCCGGACGTCGTGGCCGCCGCCGCCGGAATCGATTCCGCCACCGTGGAACGCGTCTGGGCGGACATCGATCGCAAACGGGCGACGACACGCCATCTTCACCTCAAGCCCGCGCTCGTGGAGGACATCCCGGAAATTTCGCCACTTGCCTGACCTTTTGTTTTAGAACAACCAAGCCCGCTGCAGACCATGAGCGATACCAAACGCGACCTCCGCAACTTCATCGTCGAGACCTTCCTTTTCGGACAGGACACCGGCCTTGCCGATGATACATCATTCCTTGAGCAAGGCATCGTCGATTCCACCGGCGTGCTGGAACTCGTCTCTCATCTCGAGCGCGCCTACGGAATCAAGGTGAAGGATGAGGAGTTGACCCCCGACAATCTCGATTCGATCAACGCACTCGCGGGATTCATCGCCGGCAAACGCTCCTGAATCGCGAAACGACTCCCGGGCACGTCAAGACTTCGCCCTTCCTCCATGGGCTCAAGCGTTCTCACCCCCGGCCATCACGCGGCACTCGTGCGGGATTTTCTCGAGCAAAGCGCCGACCGGTTGCCGGACAAAATCGCGCTCGTTTGCGACGGTCGGAGGCTGACCTACCGGGAGGTTGACCGATTGGCGGATCGGGTCGCGCAAGCGCTGATCGACTTCGGCGTCGTCCGCGGCGATCGGGTCGCGCTTTTCCTGCCCAACTCGGTGGAAGCCGTCGCCGGCATCTTCGGAATTCTGAAAGCAGGCGCCACCTTCGTGGTCGTCAACCCCACGACCAAGCGCGACAAGCTCCTTTACATCCTGACCAACTGTCGCGCCACCGCCCTGATCGCCGATGCCCGCACCGATCTGACCGGCCTCGTGGACGGAGCCGAACGGCCGGTCCCAAATTTGCGCGGCTGTATCCTTTGTGGCGCGAGTCCCGCGCCCGCCAACCCTGCGGTGCGGTGCCTGAACTTCCGGCAGGTTGTCGAGGAATTTCCCGCCACCCGGCCGGCGCGAACCAATATCGACCTCGACCTCGCTTGCCTGATCTACACCTCGGGCACGACCGGCGATCCCAAGGGCGTGATGAGCGACCACGGCAACGTCGTCTTCGCCGCCGGCTCGATCATCGAATACCTTGGCAATGTCGGGAGCGACGTCGTCATCAACGTCCTGCCGCTTTCCTTCGACTACGGGCTGTACCAACTGCTGATGACATTCAAGTTCGGCGGCACCCTGGTGTTGGAGCGTTCATTCGCCTACCCCGCCGCAATCCTGAAGCGGATCGAACAGGAACGCGTCACCGGGTTTCCCGGCGTGCCGACGCTTTATGCGCTGCTTCTGCCGATGGACCTGTCGGCATTCGATCTTTCCAGCCTGCGTTATCTCACCAACACCGCGGCCGCCCTGCCGGTGAGCCACATCGAGGCGCTGCGCAAAAAATTTCCGCAGGTGACGATGTTCTCGATGTACGGGCTCACGGAAACAAAACGCACGCTCTATCTTCCTCCGGCGGAGCTCGACCGCCGCCCGGGCTCGGTCGGCCGGCCGATTCCCGGCACCGAAGCGTGGCTGGAGGATGATTCGGGCCGGCGGCTCAGGCCGGGCGAAACGGGCGAACTGGTCGTGCGGGGCCGCCATGTCATGCGCGGCTACTGGGAGGCCCCGGAAATGACCGCCAAGCGCTACCGGACCGATCCGGTCACCGGTGATCGCCTCTGTTATACCAACGATCTTTTCCGCACCGATGCGGACGGTTTCTTCTATTTTGTCAGTCGCAAGGACGACATCATCAAAAGCCGCGGCGAGAAGGTCGCACCCAAGGAGGTGGAAGGCGTCATTCACGGCATCGCCAGTGTGCGCGAAGTGGCGGTCATCGGCGTAGCCGATCCGGTCCTCGGCCAGGCCATCAAGGCGTTTGTCGTGACCGCCGACAGTTCCCTCACCGAGAAAGCCGTACTCGCGCACTGTCGCGCGCACCTCGAGGATTACCTGGTGCCGAAGGTGATCGAATTTCGCTCCGAGCTTCCCAAAACCCCGACCGGCAAAATCAAGAAAACCGATCTGACTTGATCGATGAAGCCTGCCTTTTCCGCCAATCCTCCCAACCTGCCGAGATGAACGAATCCTCCGCTCATTCGACCCCAAGCCGGGAACGAAGCCGGATGAAATGGATCGCGGCCGGACTGATCGGCGTCGCGGCGATTCTGTTCATCCTGTTTGTCCATCCCTTTCTTGCCGTCACGCAGCGCGTGGATGCCGACGTGCTGGTCGTCGAGGGCTGGATTCCCGACTACATGCTTCCGCCGGCCGCCACGGAATTTCACGAAGGAAAATACTCGTTGCTGCTTGTTTCCGGCCTGCGAAACGATCCGGCCGAGGACCAATCCACCGCGATTCCCGACGCCGTCCGCACGGCGAATCGTCTTCGGGAACTGGGCGTCCCGCCGGGCGACCTGCTGGCCTGTCCCGCACCGTTCGCCACCTGGCTGCGCACCTCGAAAACCGCCCGCGCCGTCCGGGCCAAGGTGGATGAACTCGGACTCAAGCCCCGCGGAGTCAATGTCCTCACCGCCGGTCCGCACGCGCGAGAAACCTGGGTCGCCTACGAGCATGCCTTCGGGAAGGACACGCCGGTCGGGATCATCTCCATTCCCAAGACAAACTATCCCGCCGATCGCTGGTGGCTTAACCGGCAGGGATTGATCTGGGTCCCCAAGGATTTCATCGCCTGGCTGAAGGAAGTTCTCTTCGGGCTGCGCTCCTGATCGCGATTGCGCGACGAAACGCTGATGATTCCCTCCTAGCCATGTGCGGTATCGCCGGATGTCTCAACTTGCGCGACGGTTCTCCTCCCGGCGAAGCCCTGCTGCGCGCCATGCTCGGACAAATCCGGCATCGCGGGCCGGATCAATTCGGCATTTATCTGGACAACCACGCCGGGCTCGGCAACGCGCGCCTGAGCATCGTCGATCTTGCCGCCGGACAGCAGCCCATCGCCACGGAAGACGGCCGCTATTGGATTGTTTATAACGGGGAGATCTTCAACCACGCGGAACTGCGCGCGGAATTGGTGAAGTCGGGTCATCAACTGCTCACCCACTGCGACACGGAGGTCTTCCTGCACCTTTTCGAACAGGAGGGACCGGCATGCCTTGAACGACTGAACGGCCAGTTCGCCGCCGCGATCTGGGATTCGCGGGAGCAAACGCTTTTTCTCGCGCGCGACCGGATGGGAGTGCGCCCGCTGTTCTATCGACAGGACGCGAACACCCTGCTTTTTGCCTCGGAGATCAAAGCCATCGCCGCGCATCCGGCCGTTCAACTTGAACTGGATCCGCTGGCTCTCGATCAGATTTTCACCGGTTGGTCGTGTCTTCCACCGCGCACCCCGTTTCTGGGTGTCAGCCAGTTGCCCCCCGGACATTATGCGGTTGTCTCACAAGGCGGAATGACGATCCGGCGGTATTGGCAGGCATCATTCACGGAGGCCGGCGGCGATGACTCCCGGCGTCCCGAAGCCGAATGGCTGGAGGAGCTTTCCACCCTCCTGGCCGATGCCACGCGTCTGAGGTTGCTGGCGGATGTGCCCGTCGGCGCCTATCTCAGCGGCGGACTCGATTCGTCCCTTATCGCCGCCCTCATGCGCAGACACGCGGCCGGGAAAATCGATACGTTTTCGATCGCCTTCACCGATTCGGCCTTTGACGAAAGCGAGCATCAGCACCGCATGGCAAAATTCCTTGGAACGGAGCACCAAGTCGTCGAGGCAAGCCACGCGGATATCGGCGCGGTTTTTCCCGACGTAATCTGGCATTGCGAAACTCCGTTGGTTCGCACCGCGCCGGCGCCGATGTACCTGCTCGCCCGGCTGGTCCACCGCGCAAATTACAAGGTGGTGTTGACCGGCGAGGGTGCGGATGAATTCTTCGCGGGCTACGATATTTTCAAGGAGGCCAGGATCCGGGCGTTCTGGGCCCGGGAACCCGGCTCCACCCGGCGTCCCCAATTGCTTCAGCGGATCTACCCCGACCTGCAAAACCTCGCAAAGATCGGCCCGCACTACCTCGCGGCGTTCTTCGGCGAACGGCTCGGCGAAACCGACGCTCCGGACTATTCCCACGCAATTCGCTGGAGAAACACCAGGCGCATCCGGCGTTTCTTCTCCCCGGAATTGTCCGCCCGGATTCGCACCGGTGCCAGGCCTTTCCTGGACTCGATCCCATTGCCCGACAATTTTGGCCGCTGGAATCTGCTGGAGCGCGCGCAGTATCTTGAAATCGCCGGCTTCATGAGTCCGTACCTGCTTTGCTCGCAGGGCGACCGGGTGGCGATGGCCCACTCGGTCGAGGGAAGGTTCCCGTTTCTCGATCATCGTGTCGCCGAATTTTGCGGACGGCTGCCCTCGCGACTGCGCTTGCGCGGACTAAGGGACAAATATCTTTTGCGGAAACTCGGCGCTTCGCTCCTGCCTGCGGAAATCTGGAATCGGCCGAAAAAGCCGTACCGCGCGCCGATTCACCGCAGTTTCTTCCACACCGCCCAGGCTCCGTACGTGCGCGAACTCCTCTCGGCCTCCGCGCTGCGCGCGACGGGATTGTTCAACCCCCTGGCGGTGGAAAAGCTGATCGCCAAGATCGATCAGGGACATCCGCTCGGCGAAACCGACGACATGGCGGTTGCCGGAATTCTTTCCACGCAGCTGGTTCGTCAGCGTTTCGTGGAAAATTTCCGTCGCGACGCATCCGTCCCGGAACAGGATGATGTCCTGTTTTTCGACCGGCGCACAAACCGCAAAGCCTGATGTCCGTGGCCAAAAACGACAGCGATGTTCCCGGCGGGTTCGACGAGGGGGAAATGACGCTGCAACAGCAGTGGCTCGAAGATTCGGCGTCGCGCATTTTCCCCCGGCCGTGCGCGATCGCGGTGCAACGTTTCGACCGAGATGACATTCCGCTGCCGTCACCGGCTGATGTTGCCCTGGTCAATGCCGTGGAGAAACGCCGGCGGGAGTTTTCCGCCGGCCGGGTGGCGGCCGATACGGCGCTGAAGACTCTGGGCATCGCGGAATCGCGCATACCGGTCGGCCCCGCGCGGAACCCGGTCTGGCCCGCCGGCATCACCGGCAGCATCGCCCATAGCTCCGGCTTCGCGATCGCGGCGGTCGCGCGGCAAACCGAGATCGCCGCGTTGGGCCTCGACTTGGAACCCATCGATGCACTGGGGTCCGATTTGTGGCCAAACATTCTGACTGAAATGGAATCGCGCCGGATTTCGGAGAAATCCCGGGACCGGCAAGTCCCGATGGCGACCGTGATTTTTTGCATCAAGGAATCCTTCTATAAGCTTCAATATCCCCTCACCGGACGGTGGGTTGACTTTTCCGATGTGGACGTGGGGTTCGAACCGGAAGCGGGAACCATCAGCCTGGTTTGCCGTGAGCCGGGCGTGGCCGCGGCGTTGCGCCGGTCACGGTTCAACGGTCGATACGCGCTTGGAACCAGATTTTGCCTGACGGGAATGCATCTTTCTCAATCCGAGATGACCACCCCCTCCGGCGATAATCCATGAAATTTTCCCTGTACAAGCAACGCCTCGTTCCCGTTCCGACCCTTGCCGGCTGCCTGCTGATCCTGGTCTGTGTGGGAACGCCTCTGGCGTGGTGGACCGTGTTTGGCGAACGCTTCTTTTCCCTGACTGAACGCGTTCCCGCGGAAGCCCTGGCCGTCGAGGGCTGGATCGGCATCGACGCGATCAGGGCGGCGAAGGTGGAATTCGAGCAGGGGAAATACGGTTACATCGTCACCGTGGGCGGGCTGTCCGGCAATCCGTGGGATTCGCGGCGGTGGAACTACGCGGACGAGGCGGCCGAGCTTTTCGTCCGCTTAGGAGTGCCGGCCGAAAAGGTTATCGCGGCCCCGGCGCCGGATTTCGAAAGCCATCGCACCTTCGGTGCCGCCGCCGTAGCCAGCCGGGAATTGCAAAGGCGTTTCCTCCAGCCGGCGGGAATAAACGTTTTTACGTCCGGTACGCATGCGAGACGGAGCCGGCTGGTGTTCGCCAAGGCATTTCCGAACTCCCGGATCGGGGTGATATCATGGATTCCGCCTCATTACCGCGACGAACCTTGGTGGAAATCCAGCGAACGGGCCTTGGATCTGCTCAAGGAAACCGTCGGCTACTTCTTTGAACTCCTGCTCAACTCCGGCCGAACCTCGAACCTTGCGCCTCCCCAAGCGACCGCAGAAATCATGAGCGGCGGGAGGGGATAGGCGGCGATTCGGGGCACATCGAAAAGAGTTGTGAGCACCGCCCCCTCCCGGTAATTCCTCGATGTTAAAATAAGCCTAAACACCACGGCCTCACGCGTCGATTTATCCTCTCTTCCCATGCGCAATCGGAACATACTTTTCAAGACACTCCTGCTGCTCGGCTTGTCCCTCGCCGGCGGAATCGAGGCGCGCGCCCAATCGGTGATCCTCCCCCCGACGGCGGTCCCCAACACGCCCCCCGCCGCCGCAGCGCAGGCGCCCGCCACGGAAAGCACACCGCCCTCCCTTGGAGCGGGTTCTCCTTTTCAATGGGGCATCATCAGCCTTCATCCCCATCTCTTTTACCGCCTGCTCTATGGCGACGGCCTTCAATCGGCGCCAGGCCAGCAGCTAAAAACCACCATCAACAGCATCTCTCTCGGCGTACTGGCGAATATCGGCACCCATTGGACATTGGACTATACACCGACCCAAACCTACTACTCAAATGATGCGTTCAAGGACACCCTTGACCATTCCGTCCGCCTGTTGGGCGGCACGACCTATGAAAATTGGTCGTTTAACCTCTCCCAAACCTATACCTCGACCTTCACCCCGCTGATTGAAACCGGCCAGCAGACGGGCGAGGACAACTACGGTACCATGGCCAGCGCGGGTTATCACCTCAACGACAAGGTGCAGTTGGACACCAACCTGGCCTATCAGGCACGCTTCACCTCGATCTTCCCGGACTCCCGCGAAACCACCATCGGCGAACGCGCCCACTACCGCATCGCACCCGATGTCGATACGTCCGTGAGTCTGGACTATGGCTGGGTCAACATGAGCGAGGGAGTGGACATGACGTACACCCGCCCCGGCGTGCAGGTAAATTGGAAGGCCGCCGACAAGACGACCGTCAATCTCGAGGCCGGCTATGAAACGCGTCGCTTCGACACTCCCGGCGCGGAAAATCTGAACAGCCCGACTTTCGGCGCCGGAATCCAGTTCCAGCCTTTCCCCACCACTTCCCTGAGTTTCAATGCCAACAAGGGAGTCGCCGTCTCGTACTTCACGAACCAAGTGACAAAAAACACCGGCTGGACCGTCAGTCTTCAGCAACGCCTCCTGCGGCACTATTTCCTGAGCGCGGGATACTCCGGCCAAAAATCCAGTTATGTCAGCACCGATCCGAATGTGACCGTAAATCGCGACGACCGGAATTACGGCCTGAATGTGCGATTGAGCACGGTATTTTTCCAACGGGCCTCGGTGGCGCTCCTTTATCAGAATACGCATAACAAATCGGACAACGCCGGATATGGGTTCACGAGCAGCCAGATCGGCGTCGAAATCGGTTATCAATTTTAGTCCGCCGTGCCGGTCCGTGCCGAAACGATTAGCGGGCGGGAAGCCACGGACTTGATTCGGCGGGGGAGCGGAGCGGCTTCCCCTCATCCCGGGGAATGATCGATCAAACCCCGTATTCTGAATAACGAATCGCACGTCATGCAGCCTTCCGCTTCGTCCCCGAAATCCCCGGTGTCCGTCCCTTCGCAAGACACGTCTCCATTCTTTTACGCTGCCATCCTGATCGTGGTGATGGCGTTCGGACAGTCGCTTTTCCGCTTGGCCAAGCTTTCGCTGAACGACGATCTTTATTCCCACGTTCTCCTCATCCCCGTCGTCAGCCTGTATCTGATCTGGAGCAAACGGTCTTCCCTCCCCGCGAATTCCGGTCCCAACCGCGGTCTGGCCTTGGCGCTGTTTGCCGCCGGCGGAGTGTTGCTCGGATATGCCTGGGGCAAAACGCCACAGGAAACCCTGCTGGAGATAGCCGACTCGCTCGCTCCGAGAATCCTGTCATTCCTCCTTTTCCTCGTTGGAATCTGCGCCTGGCTCATCGGTCGCCGGCGTTTGCGCGCCCTCGCCTTCCCGCTCGCATTCCTGATTTTCATGGTGCCGTTCCCCACGGTCGTCCGCGAAGGACTGGAGACGTTCCTCCAGCATGGATCGGCGGCCGCCGCCCATGTGTTGTTCAAAATCTCGGGGATGACCGTTTTTTATGAAAACCTGATCTTCCGGTTGCCGGGAATCAACCTGGAGGTCGCCCCCGAATGCAGCGGCATCCGTTCCAGTCTGGCGCTGTTCATCACGAGCGTCCTCGCCGCCCATTTTTTCCTGCGTTCGCCCTGGAAAGGAGCGGTTCTTTGCGCGGCGGTAATTCCGCTGGCCCTGCTTCGAAACGGTTTCCGGGTCTTCACGATCGGCGAGCTGTGCGTCCGCGTCAGTCCCGACATGATTGACTCCTACATTCACCACAAAGGCGGCCCGATCTTCTTCGCCCTGTCGCTCATCCCCTTTTTCCTGTTGCTCTGGTTCCTCTTCCGATCCGAACAGCGCCAATCCAAAACCACCGCACCCCATCCCTGACATGAGAAAATCACTCCGGCCGTTCCTTGGTTTTATCCCCGTTGTCCTGATCGCCCTGGCCCTCGGCGGCTGCTCCGCCAAGGCAAAAAAGGAAGGCTACCTCAAGAAGGCCGATCAATATTTTGACGCCGGCCAATACGACAAGGCCGAGATCGAATATCTGAACGTCCGCCAGATCGAGCCACTCAATCCCCAGGCCATCAGTCGCCTCGCGGTGATCTTCGCCGATCAGGGCCGCATCGGGCAGGTCATGCCGTTCCTGCTCAAGGCCAGGCAACTCCAACCCGACAATCTGGAGGTTCGCACCCGGCTGGGGATGCTCTATCTCTCCACTGGCGGGACCAAATCCGCGGCGGACGAAGCCGTGTTCATCCTCGATCACGATCCCCGGAATCCCGACGCCCCCCTCCTGCTCGCGGAATCCGCCACGAAGCCGGAGGAAATCGCCGCCGCCCGCGAACGGCTGAAAAACCTGCCCGCTCCCGCCGGCGAAAGCGCGCCGGTGCTGACCGCGCTTGGGACGCTTGAGCTGCGTGAAAACCATGCCAAGGAAGCGGAGGCTTTGTTCAAACGCGCCCTCGCCAAAGACCCGAAATCGAGCGCCGCAATGGCCGGAATGGGCACATGGTACGGCACGCAGAAAGATATTCCCCAAGCGGAGCAGGCGTTTAAGCAGGCCTCGGAATGGGCTGCGCCCCGCTCGCCGCGCCAATTGCTTTATGCCCGTCTCCTGATGCAGGGCCGGAAGCTCGACGAGGCCCGCCGGTCCTTGGAATCCATCACTCAGAAAACCCCGGACTACCTGCCCGCGTGGTATCTGCAGGCGGAAATCGCCGCGGCCGAGAAGAAATTTCCCGAGAGCTCCGCCTTGGTCGCAAAGGTGCTGGGCGTGGATCCCTTGAATCCCGACGCGCTGCTGTTGAGCGCCCGCGTGAAGCTCGCGATGGGCGAAAAGGAAAGCGCCGCCGCCGCGATGGAGAAAATGGTCAAGGCCTATCCCAAATCCCCCCAGGCCCACTATCAGCTCGGACTCGCCCGCTATGCGAACAACGAACCGGAACCGGCCATTGCCAGCCTCAAGCAGGCCGTGGCGCTGGCTCCGCGTTATGCCGAAGCAACGCTGCTACTGGCCGAAATCAATCTCAAGAAAGGCGACGCCAAGCAAGCCGTCGCGAGTTTGAAAACCCTCGCGCAACAACGCCCGGACCTCGCCCAAGCCCGGTTTCTGCTCGCCGATGCGTATCGCAACCAGGGCAATCTCCCCGACGCCCTCGCGGTTTATCTCAGTCTGGAGCAATCGTTCCCGCTCAACCCTCAGGTTGCCTACGGCAAGGGGCTCGTTCTCCTCCAACAGGAGAAACGCGATGACGCCCGGAAAGCCTTCAACCGGACGTTGGAACTCGCGCCGGACTATCTGCCCGCGTTGGAACAACTCATCGGTTTCGATCTGGCGGCAAAGGACTATGCGGCCGCCAGCCGCCGGGTTGACGACCAGATTGCCAGGAGTCCGAAGATCGCCGGCCCGTATCTGCTCCGCGCCAAGATTGAGCTCGCACAGGAAAACTCCACCGCTGCGGAAGCCGCACTCCGCAAGGCCATCGAACTCCAACCGGACTCGCCCATCGCCTATCTTCTGCTCGCCCGGCACTACTCGATTTCAAAGCAGCAGGAAAAGGCCCTCGCCAACTACAAGGAAGTAACCGCCAAGAGCCCGAAGAACGTCGAGGCGCTGATGATGACCGCAACGCTGCAGAATCAACTGAAGGATTTCGCTGCCGCGCGCGATAGCTACGAGAAGGTCCTGGCGGTGAATCCCAAATTCTTCCCCGCACTCAACGACCTCG
>Ga0164241_10005583_pt1 | contig 11704 bp, 6 predicted proteins | sample OricomyardsoilBY_FD_108780 | JGI IMG/M metagenome (GOLD analysis project Ga0164241, IMG submission 108780) | Backyard soil microbial communities from Emeryville, California, USA - Original compost - Back yard soil (BY) | ecosystem: Environmental > Terrestrial > Soil > Unclassified | place: USA... | reverse complement strand
GAATATCCCAATTCCTTTGGCGTTCTGGCATCTTCTATTCCACGGGTATGGAATTGTAACTGCTGCTGCGTCGTGTCTTGATTCATCTTGTAGAGAGAGTTTGGCGTCCCAGTGGGCAAAAGTGCGCGTACCTTAAAAATTCCTCTTGCAAAGCTAAACAAAAAATGGCGGCGCACGGCCACTGACTGCATGGCGTTGTTGTGATCGTGATCACTAATTTCAAAGATGTATGTCATCTCCTTAACCAGTGTGTCGGCTCACATGGCTTTCAATTATACAACGGAGTGCTTGCAGTGTTGCGCATGGATCGGTAAATTGATCATATCATGTTGCAAGGGGTAGTGGCCACTATGAAAGCTTCTCGTCGAACAGTGTTGAAATGGCTTGGAGTGATGCCCCTCCTGAGTTTCATCGACGCAACAGCCACGACCCGATTTGATGCCCTATATCGCCCGCTGAAGTTGCCGGGCATCTTCGAACGTATCATCGCCTTTCTAGATCAGGTAGATCAAAGCAATCTTTCGCTACATAGTTTTCTTATTGCCATTGCAGACGATGTACTCGCGGAAGGATACTGGAATCCATATTCGGCCGAGTCCCGCCATCCGGTGTTTTCCATCGCGAGAAGTTTTTTTTGCATGGCCGTTGGGCTTGCCTGGGACAATAAGCTTATCGACCTGGATAGATCCGTAGTTTCCTACTTCCCGGAAATTAAATGGGACGCGCCCTAACTTAGCTCCAGACAGTTCGTTACACCCAGTAGCGCGAATCGTTTCGTAAATCAAGAATAATCACATGATCAAGAATTACCTCCTCATAACTTTCAGAAATCTCTTCAAGAACAAACTATACATTTTCATCAATGTGGTGGGGATGGCTATTGCTATCGCCTGCTGCATTATTGCCTATTTCAATTACGATCACAATGCCAGCTTTGACGAAAACCACGTGAACGCGGCTTCCATTTATCGAATCGGCTCGGTAAGGGAATTTCAGAATGAACTCACCGAAGTCGGCTATGCCCCTATCGGGCTTGGTAATGCCATCCGTCAAAATGTCAAAGAAGTAGATGAGGTCGTTCGCTACTCCCCATCGGAAGGAGGCAATTTTCAGATCGGCGATAATCTGATCAGCACCGATATAAACTATGTCGACCCTGCGTTTTTCAAGCTCTTCACTTTCGAATTCATCGAAGGCTCGGGAGATGTTACCGACAAAAGTAGCCTGTGCATCAGCGAAGAACTTGCCATAAAGTTTTTTGGCCATGATAAAGCGGTCGGAAAGCACCTCGTACAAATGCTCGATAGCAGTAAGACGATCAACTATACCGTGTCAGGTGTGTTCAGGAAGCAGCCCAGCAATTCAAGCTTCTACGGTGAAGCCTACGCCCACTACGATCATCACTTCGACGGTGGCACTGATCCGAAATTCAACGAAAACGGCTGGTACTACCGGGCAACACTCTTCGTACAGATCAAAGATCCTTCGAAAGTGGAGGGTGTGCAGAATCAGATTAAGGCGTACGCTGAAAATAACAACCGCGTGCGCGAAGACTTTATCATCAAGTATTTTCTGGTCGAGCCTTTTGCAGGCATGGGCGTGCGCGACAGCTACGACGACAAGCAAGGTGTATGGACACGCAATGGATCTCCGTTGGCAGCGGTAATAGGCGTTGGATTAATGGGCATCCTGGTGCTGCTGATTGCCTGTTTCAACCTCACCAATACCATCGTTGCGATTTCGTCCCGCCGATTGAAGGAGATCGGCATCCGAAAGGTGATGGGAAGCGCACGAAAACACCTCGTCTTTCAATTCATCGGGGAAACTTTCGTGATTTGTTTTATCGCTTTGATCCTTGGCATCGTGCTGTGCGAGTTGTGGTTGCTCCCGGAATTTAACAAACTGTGGTCTGACTTTGACCTTCGAGCCAACTACTGGGATAAACCCAACTTCATGATCTTTCTCGTTCTTACCCTCGTCGTAACGAGTATCGTAGCAGGCAGCTATCCGTCGTTTTATATCAGCCGCTTCCAACCTACCGCCATCTTAAAAGGAACCATGAAGTTCGGAGGCGCAAATGCTTTCATGCGCGTATTGCTATGCATCCAGTTCGCCATATCGCTGGCAGGTATAGTCTGCAGTTTTGCTTTTGTTGACAACGCAGCCTATCAGCGAGACTTTGATCTTGGCTTCAATCGCAGCGGAATTATCTACACTTATGTGAAAGGGCGATCTGAATTTGAGGTGTATAGGAATGAACTGGCGGGAGACGAAAATATCACGGCCATCGCAGCCACACAGTCGCATCTCTTCTCCTCGTGGTTCAATGATCCGATTAAGTACCAGGACAAGGAAATCGAAGTAAGCTTTCTCGATGTCGGAGAAGACTACTTCTCTACCGTAGGGATCACCCTTACAAAGGGGAGAAACTTTGAATCTGAGTCAGAGACAGATCGAAAAGAGTCTGTGATCATCACAGAAGATTTGGCAAGCCAGCTGGGTCTGACGGATCCTATCGGCGCGGAAATTATCTGGTCGGATACGGTAAGATATTACGTTATCGGCGTCACGAAAGACATCTATAACAAAGCACTTTGGAGAAAGTTCGACCCCATACTGTTCCGCTACGCACCACGGGAGAGCGTGAGTCACATTCTGGTAAAAGCGCCGACCGACAAATTGGTGGAAGTGAACAAGCACATGGAAGCAAAGTGGAAGGAACTGTTCCCCAATCGCCACTACCAGGGCAGGTATATGGATGAGGAGCTTGTCGAGGCAGATACGGTGAATAAGAATCTCGTCACGATGTTCGCCTTCCTGGGCTCGGTATCACTTTTCCTGTCGGCCACTGGCTTGTTTACGCTAGTGTCCCTGAATATCATTCGCAAAATGAAGGAGATCGGCGTGAGAAAAGTGTTGGGAGCTTCCACCGGAAACATTACGGCAGTGGTTAATCGGGAGTTCATCATCATTCTGTTGCTTGCCACTTCAATTGGCTCGGCATTAGGCTGGTTTCTATCACTCGCGCTGATGCAGGGAATATGGAAATACTATCAGGAGGTAAGCATCAGCTCAATAATCTTTTCCGCGGTGATCCTTTTGCTGGCCTCAGCTTTATCGATTGGCTACAAAGTATACGGCGCCACACGCCTAAATCCGGCAAACGTGCTTCGCTCAGAGTAGGTAAGCAGGCAAACCTGCAACATCGCTCCGCATACGCTTAACGCGAAACATCCTCCGCGGATCTTCGCGCCAAATCGTGCTACGTTGAAATCCCCACCCATCACAACTCCGGAACTACCTGGCGCTTAAGCGAGTTATTTACCTGCTCGCTTTGGACTTATTCGAAATCGCCAAGGACATTATCCTTCATCGTCGATATAACGCTTCGTGATAGGCTGATAGGAATCTATCCTCCGGTCGCGCATGAAAGGCCAGTGCGTACGGTAAAAATCCGTCATTCTTAGATTGATCTCCTGAGTGTGTACAACCTCCTCTTCATGAGAGGCCAGATAGAGCAGTTTGCCGAAGGGATTGCTTACGAAAGACCCACCCCAGAATTTCATCGCACCATCTTGTTCAAAGCCCACACGATTCACACTCACCACGTGCACACCGTTCGCTACCGCGTGACTGCGTTGCATTGTCTGCCAAGCTTCGTACTGCTCTTTGTTGGTGGCTTCATCCTGCGACGTAGCCCATCCGATGGCGGTAGGATAAAATAAAACTTCGGCACCCATAAGCGCCGTGATGCGCGCACCTTCAGGATACCATTGATCCCAGCAGATGAGAACACCAATCGTCGCGTATTTCGTTTTAAATACTTTATAGCCCAGGTCTCCAGGTGTGAAGTAGAATTTCTCAAAGTATGCCGGATCATCTGGAATGTGCATCTTCCGGTATTTGCCCAGGTACTTACCGTCGGCGTCCAGCACTGCCGTTGTGTTGTGATAGATCCCTTCCGCGCGCTTTTCAAAGAGCGAGGCGATGATTACAACATTCAGCTCTTTCGCGATCGCTGACAATGCATCTGTAGACGGGCCGGGAATGGGCTCGGCCAGTTTAAAATTGTTGTAGTCTTCAACATCGCAGAAGTACAGCGATGTAAAGAGTTCCTGAAGGCATATAATCTGAGCACCCTGCTTTGCAGCTACCCTGATTTTGCCTATTGCTTTCTCCAGGTTCTCCGAAGGAACCGCTGTGCATGACATCTGCACCAGCCCAACTTTAACTCTTTTTTCCGACACGTGTTATTGGTTGATTTGTTGATCTATTGATTTGTTGATGAAATTGCCGTTCAATCAATTCGACTCATGCGTTTAAGATGCAAAACTACAAAACTTATAGAATGTTCGATTCTGTAGCCCTGCAAACACGTGACACGCTGATAAGTTCCCTAAAAGAAGAAAACCTTCCCGGAACGCCGGGAAGGTTTTCTTCAACCTTAAAATACATAAACCAATTATGCTTCCTCGGTGAGGTGTACGAATGACTGATCTTTCGCCTCCAGCGCCGAACTGCCCATCAGCCACGTATCCACCGCGCGCGCGGCTTCACGGCCTTCTGAGATAGCCCAAACCACCAATGACTGCCCCCTGCGGACGTCGCCTGCAGCAAATACGCCCTCCACCGAGCTCATGTAATTCTCCGTCCTGATGTTGCCGCGCTCGTCCAGTTCGAGCTTCAATTCGTCTACCATGCCGTGTTTCTCCGCGCCAACAAAACCGATGGCAAGGAGTGCAAGGTCACATGGCAACACACGTTCCGTGCCGGCAATCTCTTCAAATCCCATTTTACCCTGTGCATTCACGCCCCATTTGATATCCACGACGCGAAGGCCGGTGACGCGACCAGAATTGTCTCCCAAAAATTCCTTGGTAAGTATCGCCCACTGACGGCCCACTCCTTCTTCGTGAGAAGAGGAAGTCATCAACACCATTGGCCATAGGGGCCAGGGGTTATTCTCACTTCTCGTCAGTGGAGGCTTCGACAACAATTCGATCTGCGTTACAGATGTTGCTCCATGCCTGTTGGATGTACCCACGCAGTCGGAACCTGTATCTCCGCCACCGATGACCAGCACGTTCTTCTCGCCCGCATGAATTTCGCCTGAGAAGATGCGGTCGCCAGCCACGCGCTTGTTTTGTTGTGGCAAAAACTCCATCGCGAAATGAACACCTTTCAAGTTACGACCCGGAATAGGAAGGTCCCTCGGGGCCGAAGCGCCGCCACACATTACCACAGCATCAAACTCTTCCTGCAGATGCTTCGCGCTTACGTTCACGCCGACGTGAGCATTGGTGCGGAACACAATGCCTTCCTGTTCCATTAAACGTGTACGGCGATCGATGACGTGTTTCTCCAGTTTGAAGTCGGGGATGCCATAACGCAACAAACCACCGATCCGGTCGCTGCGTTCGAACACCGTCACCCAGTGCCCGGCTTTGTTCAACTGAACAGCGGCAGCCAGACCCGCTGGACCAGAACCTACAATGGCCACACGTTTGCCGGTACGTTCCTTAGGAGGATTGGGCTTGATGTATCCTTTCTCGTACGCCTGTTCCGCGATTGTCTTCTCGATGTATTCAATCGTTACTGGCTTGTTGTTAATACCAAGCACGCAACTCGCTTCACAAGGAGCCGGACAAATTCTTCCGGTAAATTCAGGGAAGTTGTTTGTACTGCTCAGGATCTTGATTGCCTCCTCCCACTTGCCGTGATACACCGCATCGTTGAAGTCAGGAATGTTGTTACCCAGCGGACAACCATTGTGACAGAAAGGTACGCCGCAATCCATACAACGGGCGGCCTGCTGCTTCACCTTCTCTTTGTCGAGCGGATTATATACTTCTTTGTAATCCTTTAATCTTTCTTTGGGATCGCGAGACTTTGGCATTTCGCGATCGAACTTCATAAATCCATCTACCTGTCCCATGCTGCTGTTACGATTTAACTGTGGCCTTCAATTTTGTCGAAGTTGACTTCGGTGCTTTCGCTTTCGTAAGCACCGCTTTGTAATCCTTCGGCATCACCTTAACGAAAAGCTCTGACGCTTCTTCCCACTTGCCCAACAACCACTCGGCAGGATCGCTGCCGGTGTAGGCAAAGTGTTTCTCGATCATGATTTTCAGCTCGGCTTTGTCTTCGCTTTCCAGCGTTTCGAGCTCAACCATGTCTTTGTTACAGAGCCTGTCGAGCGCCCGCTCCGGATCAAACACATACGCAATACCACCGCTCATACCCGCAGCGAAATTGCGTCCTGTTTTGCCCAGAATAATCACTCTTCCTCCAGTCATGTATTCGCAAGCATGGTCACCCACGCCTTCCACCACCGCAGTAACTCCCGAGTTGCGCACGCAGAAACGCTCGCCAGCCTGGCCACGAATGTAGGCCTCTCCCGAAGTCGCGCCGTAAAACGCTACGTTACCAATAATGATGTTGTCTTCCGGCTTGAAAGTTCCCTCCTTATCAGGGTATACAATGAGTTTACCTCCCGACAATCCTTTGCCAAAATAATCGTTGGCCTCGCCTTCGAGTTCGAAAGTCACGCCAGGAGCCACGAACGCTGCAAAGCTTTGGCCGGCCGACCCTTTGAACTTAAACTGAATGGTGTCTGTCGGAAGTCCTTTTCCTTTATACTTTTTCGATATCTCGTTGGAGAGCAAGGCACCTACTGACCGGTCCGTATTGCGGATGGCAAATCTTTCGCGCACAGGTTCCTGATCATCCAAAGCAGCACGACCTGCCTCTACCAGTTTCCAGTCAAGCACTTTCTCGAGTTCGAAGTCCTGATCGATTTGTTTATAAACACCGACGTGTTCGCGCGCTGGCTCACTGATCAATAAAGGAGAAAGGTCAAGCTTCTTGATCTTCCAGTGATCGATGTCCTGACGTACACGAAGCATATCCGCGCGACCCACCATCTCGTTCACGGTCCTGAAACCCAATTCGGCCATCGATTCACGAAGGTTCTGCGCCAGGAACGTAAAGAAGTTGACAACATGGTCCGGATCACCGGTGAACAATTTTCTCAACTCTGTATCCTGTGTTGCAATACCGACGGGGCATGTGTTCAGGTGGCACTTGCGCATCATGATACAGCCTTCGACCACCAGGTCTGCCGTGGCAACGCCCCACTCTTCTGCACCGAGCATCGCGGCAATCGCAATGTCGCGACCCGTTCTGATCTGCCCATCGGTTTGCAGCGTTACGCGGCTGCGGAGGTTATTCTTCACCAGCGTCTGATGTGCTTCCGCAAGGCCTAACTCCCAGGGGAGTCCGGCATGACGAAGCGAACTGAGCGGCGACGCTCCTGTTCCGCCATCGGCACCCGAAATAAGAATGGCATCTGCCTTCGCCTTAGCTACACCCGCCGCAACGGTACCGACACCCGCCTGTGACACGAGCTTAACATTGATACGCGCCTGGCGATTTGCGTTCTTGAGATCGTAAATCAGCTGCGCCAAATCTTCAATGGAATAGATGTCGTGGTGAGGTGGCGGTGAAATCAAACCAACGCCCGGGGTACTGTGACGCACGCGTCCGATCCACTCATCTACTTTATGGCCGGGGAGCTGACCTCCCTCGCCGGGCTTAGCTCCCTGAGCCATCTTAATCTGCAATTCATCCGCATTGGTCAGGTAATGGCTGGTTACACCAAAACGTCCCGACGCCACCTGTTTGATGGCCGATCGCTCCCAGTCGCCATTCGGCTTGCGTTCGAAGCGTGACTCGTCTTCACCTCCCTCTCCGCTGTTGCTCTTTCCGCCGATGCGGTTCATGGCAATCGCGAGTGTAGAGTGTGCTTCGTAAGAGATAGATCCAAACGACATCGCTCCCGTAGCAAAACGCTTGAAGATGTCTGTTACCGGCTCAACCTCGTCGAGTGGTATCGGATTTCTCTTCTTGAACTCAAACAAGCCGCGGAAGCTCAACTGATCATTCGTCTGATCATTGATTTTCTGAGCGTACTTCTTAAATACTTCGTAGTTATTCGACTTTGTCGAATGCTGAAGCAAATGGATGACTTCAGGGCTGAACATGTGCTTCTCGCCACGACGTTTCCATTGGTATATGCCCCCCACCGAAAGCTCTTTGCTTTCGATCTCGTAGGCGAGGTGATGACGAACCAATACTTCACTGGCGATATCATCGAACGACAGTCCTTCAATGCGGCTGATCGTTCCACGGAAACACTTTTCTACCACATCACTTCCAATACCGAGCGCTTCAAATATCTGCGACGACTGATAAGACTGCAACGTGCTGATACCCATCTTCGACATTACTTTCAGCAAGCCACCACCGATCGCTTTCTGATAGTTGGCAAAGGACTCTTCGTCCGGAAGCGGCTTGTAAAACAGTCCCTCCTTATTCATGAAGTGAATGGTCTCAAGCGCCATGTATGGATTGATTGCGCTGGCACCGTATCCAATGATGGTAGCGAAGTGATGAACTTCCCACGCATCGCCTGCTTCGACTATCAAACCTGCCTGTGTGCGGATACGCTTCTCGACCAGGTATTGGTGCACTGCACCTACCGACAACAGCGATGGAATCGGCGCGAACTCGGCGCTGATCTTCTTATCTGAAAGGATGATTATCTTCTTACCTGCACGAACCGCCTTCTCAGCTTCCGCACAGATCCGGTTGAGACTCTCTTCCAATCTGCCAGGCTCACCGTCAGCCTTAAACACGCACTGCAGAACCGCAGCCTCGAATCCCTGATCCTGGAGATGTTTGAATTTCTCAAGATCAGAATTCAGCAACACAGGTTGCGAGATATGTATCTGTCGTGTGTGCTCGGGGGTTTCCTCCAGCACGTTAAGGCTGGCGCCAACGCGGGTAAACAACGACATAACAAGGCGCTCGCGTATCGGATCGATTGGCGGGTTACTTACCTGCGCAAAGTGCTGTTTGAAATAGTTTGATAAGTGTCTGCTCTCTTTCGACAAAATTGCAGGCGGCGTATCGTCGCCCATGGAACCTACGGCTTCATAGCCCTTTTCCGCCATGGGATGAATAAGCATCTTGATGTCTTCGGACGTATAGCCGTACGCATTCTGACGCTTGATCAGTGTTTTCTCTTCAAAATTGGACTCCTGCCATTCCTGTTCTGGCTCCAGCCGCAGTTTCAATCGGTTCTGGATGATCCAATTATAGTACGACTTACCTTCATAAACCGCGCGCTTCACCTTGTCGTCATCGAGTACTTTTCCGATAGTAGTATCTACCATCAGCATTTTGCCCGGTGTGATCCGGCCCTTCTCGATTACATCTTTGGGATCCACTGGCAGTGCACCCGCTTCTGAGGCCGCGATCACACGGCCGGAACGTGTAATGCAATAACGCAAAGGACGCAGACCGTTTCGGTCCAACGTAGCCCCTATGCGGCATCCATCTGTAAATACAAGCGCCGCGGGACCGTCCCAGGGTTCCATCATTGACGCATGATATTTATAGAAGGCCTTGCGATGGGGATCCATCAGTTTATTGTCCTGCCATGCTTCGGGTACCAACATCATGAGCACGTGTGGCAACGAGCGGCCCGATAATACCAGCATCTCCACCAGTGCATCCAGGTTCGCTGAATCTGATCCGTCCGGGCTCGTGATCGGCAAAAGCATTTTCAATTCCTCATCCGTGAACAAGGTCGACTTGAACAAGGCTTCCTTCGACTTCATCTTGTTCACATTCCCGCGAATGGTGTTGATTTCACCGTTATGCGCGATGTAGCGGAAAGGTTGCGCCAGCTTCCAGTTCGGAAAGGTGTTGGTAGAGAAGCGCGAGTGAACGAGCGCTAATGCTGTCTTCACCCGTGAATCCTGAAGGTCATCAAAATAAGCCCTTACCTGTTCAGTGCGCAACTGACCTTTATATATTATGGTGCGCGCAGAAAAGCTTGTGATATAAAATTCCTTGCTGGAACCACGTCCATCGCGAACAACGGCATGCGTGGTATAATTGCGTAGAACGAAGAGTTTACGTTCGAATGCGTCGCCCGTAATGCTTTCGTCTTTCGCTTTCACGAAAACCTGCTCGATAGTGGGTTCTACTTCCGCAGCTCCAGGACCGGGCACGCTGTGGTCGACGGGCACCACGCGGTATCCGAGCAACTCCAGCCCCAATTCCTTAATGTTTTTGCGTAATACTTCGCGACTAGCGTTCATAATCTTCTTGTCGCGGGGGAAGAACACCATGCCGACACCGTATTTGCCTGCCTCTGGCAGTCCAAAACCGAGTCGCGCACATTCTTCTACAAAAAATTCGTGTGGAATCTGGATAAGCACACCGGCACCGTCGCCGGTTTTCGGACTGCTTCCTCTCCCTCCACGGTGTTCCATGTTTTCGAGCATTGATAGCGCGTCCCTCAGATTCTGATTGGATTTTGCTCCGTTGATGTTCGCAACAAAACCAATCCCGCATGCATCATGCTCCAACTCCGGAGTGTACAAACCATGGGTGGCTTCTTCTTTCATCTTCTGGTTGTGTTTAATAATAACTTAAAAATCACCGCTCAGGGCAGAACGGGGTTTTGAATTTACCAAACAAACAGAAGGATATTCGGGGATTCTGCGTGTTCGGCGGAATTTTTCGAATCTTTTTACAATTTATTCAGCGAGTTTTAAAAATGCTAACACGTCAACGATTGCAGCCTCGATGATTTTGAAATGGCGTCGTCGAGCTGAAATCGTTTGATTTTTTTGGCCCGTTTTATGCGCATGGAGTTGCCGTATCATTAAATGACCGTTACTACAAAGTTAAATTGTGCAATAAGAACTATTGATGGATATTTTCAGTTAACCTTGTATGCACAAAGAGGTTACGGATTTTATGGAGTGTGCGGGTGCTAATTAAATCAAAAACAAGCCATGGGAAGACCGGCAATATTACCGAAGAAGAAAAAGGATGGATTTTACCTCGAATTGCGTAACAAAGGCGCGAAAACGGGTGTAATTATCATCAGGGACACCAGAGAAGCTATGATGCAGGCTGCGAAGCAGTACGAAATCACGAAGGATGTCATCATTCTCGGTGAGCATCGTAACGGTAAGAAGGTAGAAGAAAGCCGTAGAAAGGTCGCCTGATTTTTCATTTGCTCTATTGAGCGTTCCGCAATGCAAGTATAGATATGAGGTTACCAGCCCCAACGGGTAACTATTCTGCAGATTGTACGCATATCCCCCGACTAAGACATTCGGAATACTTTTCAAGAAAAATTTACCGATGTATTCGCGCTGGTCAGACTGGCGCGAACCATCTCCTTTTTGCCCGGAGGGCCGGGAAGCGTCTCGGTAGTTAAGCCCAAGGATTTTAGATCCCGCTTCAGCTGACCCATGGCGCAATAGGTTACAAATACGCCAGCTCTTTTCAGCGGTAGGCAAACTTTTTCCAGCATTGCGCGGTCCCACAGGTATGGCTGCTTGCTGGGTGCGAATGCATCGTAATAAATAAGATCGACGTCATCCGGCATGTCGATTTCCTCCAACTTGCCCTTGATTTTGTGAAGCGTAAACTGGTCGTTGATAACAATGTCGGTATCCCAGGGACTTTCGTGAAGTTGGGCGAACATAGGGTCTCCCGGCGCATAATTTAACTGTCGCCAGAGATCCGGCAGCAGCGGGAAAGCCTCTACGGATGCATAGTTGACCTTCAAATCCCTCGTAGTTGCAAGCTGTTGGGTCAACCAGGCATTAAGCCCGGT
>Ga0164241_10005581_pt1 | contig 11708 bp, 7 predicted proteins | sample OricomyardsoilBY_FD_108780 | JGI IMG/M metagenome (GOLD analysis project Ga0164241, IMG submission 108780) | Backyard soil microbial communities from Emeryville, California, USA - Original compost - Back yard soil (BY) | ecosystem: Environmental > Terrestrial > Soil > Unclassified | place: USA... | reverse complement strand
TTCAGAACTTCTGACGACCTGGATGGGCGTGTGCCGGGGTTCAGGAGTACTGATGAAAGAGAAGGGCAAATGGCAGCTGAAACAATACCATCTGTCTGTGACGGTCCCGAATGATCTCATCAGGGATTTTATCACGCTCGTAGAGAATTTTGAAAAGAAGGACAAGCCATGATTTTTTTGGCATCAGTCCCATTTTGACAAAAGTGGGGTGCTCAGTGCATCAATGCTTCTTTGCTACCCCTGTATGATTTGGCTTTAGTTTGGGTGGAAGGATACCCATTCGATTGACGATTTTTGTTCCATACAACGACAGATTTTTATGACTTATCCAAGAGCAACAACATCAAACGCCAAGAGCTCGACACGGCTCCGGCAAATCCTTGTCCTCGTATCGACAATCGTGGTGGGCATGTTGGTATCTGTCTTTGTTAACGCGTAATACTTTCAAGGTTTGACATAAGTTTTACTACACACACAGGGTCGCCAAAAGCGCCCCACCCCCAATTCTGTAGTCTTCGAAAGCTGGAAGGGCCGGCGGACGCTGACTGCAGATACAACCTGGTTAGTTTAGAGGTCCCGCTCCGGCGGGACCTTTTTTTTATTCTAGCACTCCACCGCAAAATTTGGTAATTATTTATGGGGCTTTGACAACACGCCCCCACACAGTGAGTTTCAATAGAGAAACTTAAGCGCGCAGATTTTTGCTACGGCGTACTAGCTTTGCGTCATGGATCTATCGACCGAAAGCTTTCTCACCTACCTGGCCCAAACAACTGATTCCCCCTATCTGATTTCTATTGCGAGAGCGGAAGGACTCTATCTATATAGTCCCGACGGCAAGCGCTACGCGGACCTCATCTCAGGCATAGGCGTAAGCAGCATTGGTCATCGGCATCCCCATGTTATAGAGGCTATCAAGCGCCAGGTCGACCAGCACCTGCACGTGATGGTCTACGGCGAGTTCGTTCAGTCGACGCCCAACCTCCTGGCGCGAAAAATAGTATCTAAGCTACCCTCAAATCTGAACTGCTGCTATTTCGTCAACTCGGGAACAGAAGCCAACGAAGGCGCGCTGAAGCTCGCGAAACGGCACACGGGTAGAACGGAGATCGTCTCGTTCCGGAAGTCGTACCACGGCAGTACTCATGGGTCCATGAGCGTTTCCGGAAATGAAACAAAGAAGGCAGCCTTCCGGCCGCTGCTGCCCGATGTGAGGTTCCTGACGTTCAATGTAGAAGCTGATTTAAAACAGATCACGGAACGTACCGCCTGCGTGATCGTGGAGACTATTCAGGGGGACGCCGGCGTACGCGTACCTGCTAAAGGTTATCTGAAAGCGCTGCGTAAACAATGCGACGACGTTGGCGCCATGCTCATCCTCGACGAGATCCAATGCGGAATGGGCCGCACAGGCACGTTGTTCGCGTTTGAGCAGTTCGGTATCGTTCCGGATATACTGACTGTCGCCAAGGCCTTCGGAGGTGGACTCCCCATCGGAGCCTTCTTCGCGAGCCGCGATGTCATGAGAGACTTCACACACGATCCCATGCTGGGTCACATCACGACATTCGGTGGCAACCCGGTGTGCTGCGCATCGGCCCTGGCAGCACTGGAAGTAGTCGAAAACGAAAACCTGCTTGAGCAGGTCGAGTCCAAGGGACAGTACTTTGAAAGTTTGCTCAGGCATCCTGCCATCAAAGAAATCCGACGCATCGGTCTCCTGTTCGCGGTCGACTTTGAATCTGCCGAACTTGTATCGGCGATTGTTGAAGAAGGAAAAAAGTTGGGCATCATCACGTATTGGTTCCTCTCCCACCCGTACAGTTTCCGACTTGCTCCGCCCCTCACGATCACGTACGATGAGATCAAAGAATCCGCCGACCTGATTTTGCAGGCTATCGGGAATGTGTACATTCGGACATGAATGCCTCTCAACCCGCCGACCGATTAGATTACCTGTACAAGCTGATGGTGGTTATCACCCTCACGATCATCGCCGTCATCTTCGCGGCAGACATTGTGGTACCCATGGCTTTTGCCGCCTTTCTCGCCGTGGTTATGCTGCCCGCCATCAAACGGATGGAAAAGAGAAAGATCGGTACGGCGTTGTCGATTACGATCGTTTTGTTCGCCACAATCGTGATCCTCGGATTGCTCATGTGGCTTGTCGTGAATCAGGTCGTTTCACTGGTCAACGATCTTCCCAACCTGCAGGTCCGGTTCGAGCGCTCAGTTGACCAGGTGAGTGGAATGCTCCTGAGCGACTTCGGTTTGAGTGCTGCCGAACAAAAGAAACTGTTGGGAGAATTTATGCGCACCATAAGTTCGTATCTGGGCGATGTGCTCCTCACGACAACGAATGCCTTGTCGACCTTGATCCAGATCCCTATTTATATTTTCCTTTTCCTTATTTACCGAACGAAGTTCAAACAGTTCTTCCTATCCTTATCGCCGCAATATGAACAGTTGGGATGGCACCGGGATGTGGAACGCGTTGTGCAGGGATACATATCGGGTCTCACACTAGTAACGTTGATCATCGCGGCATTGAATTGCGTGGGCTTACTCGCGCTGGGCATTGATCATGCTATATTTTTTGGAATACTCTCTGGCGCGCTGACGATCATTCCCTATGTTGGAATCATCATCGGTGCGTTGTTTCCCATCATCATGGCGTTAATCACAAAAGACAGTGCGTGGTATGCCATCGGTGTAGTCATTGTCTTCCTTGTGGTGCAATTCCTGGAAGGGAATTTTATCACCCCCAGAATCACCGGATCAAAAGTGAGTATCAATGCGCTGGCCGCCATCATTGCCTTATTGATCGGCGGAAAGATATTGGGCATTGCCGGAATGATCCTGGCTGTTCCTGCCATTGGAGTATTAAAAATCCTTTTGTCACACAACGAACGCCTGAAGCCACTGGTGATCTTGTTGGAGGATCAGGATCCGGTCATAGACCCGGGAAGCGGACCTGCGATGCCGTAACGATTAATCGTCCCGTTGTGGGTGGCATGACTTGTTTGGTACAAGGGACACCATGACATATCTCGGACAGGCCCCGCTAAACTCCCGAATACGCTGGATGCTCAAAATAGCCGTTGTCAACCTTCAATCGTCGCCTGTGGCGCGCTGCGACGCGGCACATTCACTGTTGCTGACCTGTCCTGGTGAGAACAATTAGAAAATGTCGGATGCTTACATGCGGATGATCAGACATACTGTTATGATAATACTGATCACGGGGATTTTATCCCTGTGTATGTTTCGTCCGTATCTGGAGGGTGAGTTTGATGCTTTCTCCGTCCCGCTGTCTACCATCATTCAGATCGGGTCACTGGCAGCGTTGCTCTTTTCGGCCATTGCCCTGATCGCCGTGATCATCGACTTCTACTACTGGAAAGGAGAAGTGCCGATCAAGCACGCGACCACGTTCCGGCGTGCGTGTCTTATCATTTCAGGCATCGTAACTGCGTCAGCAGCGCTGGGAGCATTTGTTTCTCAGAGTGTCACACTCGCCTATCTGATACTTGGGGGTGGCGTATTGCTGATGACACAAAGATGGACGGCCATTGAGCAACGGAGATTGGAGCCTCAAAAACCTTTGGGAGCGCTACCCTATTACCTGATCTTTATTCCCGTTACGTTGTGCGCGCTACGGTCTACCCTTCTTGAAACAGCAAAGGAACGCAGTACCGATATCGTGATCCAAAACAGTGCTGTGCTCATTCAGGACATTGAGGAGTACAGGTTACAACGGGGAGAGTATCCGCTATCCCTGCAATCCACTATCGAAGATTATAAACCAGGCATTTCCAGCGTGAGCCGCTATCACTACGAACGTCACGGTGATGCCTATAATTTGTATTTTGAGCAGTACTCGCACGAGTTTGTCACACAGGAAATCGTAATGTACAACGCATTGGATCAACAGGAAATGACCGTTCACGATCAGGACCTTCTTCGCAAAGTTCCAGATCGCATCATCAGGGGATATTTCGATGTGCAGGACCTCGCCCAGGCTCATTGGAAGATCTTCTACTTTGACTGAGCACGTGACTCGTTCAGTTTTTTTTAGACGTGATTGTCAGGACCCAAATCATCAGCACTTTTGCCGGCTTGCGACATCGTGCCGCGACTGAAGTTCTTACAATTTCTCAATCACCAGGTTGTGATTTGTATAGATGCAGATGTCGGCGGCGATGTTGAGGCTTTCGCGAACCATCTCTTCAGCGCTCAGATGTGGCGCGTGCTTCTTCAGGGCCAACGCGGCCGACTGCGCGTACATCGCTCCGGATCCGATCGCCGCCACCTGATTGTCTGGCTCCAACACGTCGCCCGTTCCCGACAATACCAAAATTTCGTCCTTGTTTGCCGTGATCATCATCGCTTCCAGGCGACGAAGGAACCGGTCCATCCGCCAATCCTTGGCCAACTCGATGGCTGCACGCTTCATATTTCCTCCGTAGCTGTTGAGCTTTTCTTCGAAGCGTTCAATGAGGGTGAAAGCATCGGCCGTAGAACCTGCAAACCCGGCGAGGATTTTCCCGTCGGCGAGCTTTCTGATCTTTCGCACATTGCTTTTGGCCACATAGTTTCCCATCGTCGCCTGACCGTCGCCACCGATGGCAAGCTGACCGTTGTGAAGCACGGCGAGTATGGTGGTTGCATGAATTTTTTCCATAGTGATGTTTGTGGATGCCGATGAAAAGGAAAATCCATTTAGACGCAGTGCACGCTGTGAGGCCCTCCTTCACTTCGTTCCGGCGGGCAGGCAGAGTTGCGCGGTCGGCGTTCTCTGCACCTTGGCGGGCTTCGCGTCTAAATGGATTTCAGGTCACGTAGATGCTGACGAGTAATCTTTTAGATCAATATTCGGACAGGATCTTCCAGCAGTCCTTTCAACGTCTTGAGGAACGCCGATCCCACAGCTCCGTCCACCGCACGGTGATCGCAAGACATCGTTACCTTCATGATGTTACCAACAGCCAGCTGGCCATTCTTCACAACGGCCGTTTCCTTGATGCCGCCAACGGCCAGGATACACGCATCTGGTGGATTGATGATCGCCGTAAATTCTTCAATGCCGAACATGCCCAGGTTGGAGATCGTGAATGTACTGCCTTCCCAGTCGCTCGGCTGTAATTTTTTATCGTGGGCCTTTTGCGCCAGTGTCTTCACTTCCGTGCCGATGTGCGACAGCGACTTGCTGTCCGCAAAACGTACTACAGGTACAAGCAAGCCGTCTTTCACCGCTACCGCTACGCCGATATGAACGTGGTGGTTCTTGCGCATTTTGTCACCCAGCCAGCTTACGTTCACATCCGGATGCTGACGCAACGCTACCGCTGTAGCCTTGATCACCATGTCGTTGAACGATATCTTCACCGGGCTGATTTCATTAATGCTCTTGCGCGCTTCTACCGCTTTGTCCATGTTGATCTCCATGGTGAGGTAGAAGTGTGGCGCGCTGAACTTGCTTTCGGCAAGCCTGCGGGCAATGGTCTTGCGCATCTGTGATACAGGAACATCTTCGAAGCTCTCCTGTCCGATCACCTGAGGAAGCACAACTGCAGGTGCAGCACCTTCTTTCTTCGCAGCGGCCGCCGCGGCAGGTTTGAAGTTCTCTACATCCTTCTTGGTAATACGTCCGTGATCACCGGAACCTTCTACTTGTCCGATGTCGACTCCTTTATCCTTTGCCAGTTTCTTCGCCAGTGGCGATGCTTTGATTCTTCCATTTGATGCATGTGATGCCGAGGCTGATTCCGTTGCTGGCGCCGCCGCTTTTTCTTCAGGCTTGGCAGCCGGAGCAGTTGATTCACCACCGCCTGCTTTCGCCTCATGCGCTTTGAGCAAAGTCTTCCAGTCGGCGTCCTTGTCACCGATTATAGCCAGCACGCCGTTCACAGGTACAGACTTACCGGCGTCAGCACCGATGTACAACAACGTTCCCGTGTTGTATGACTCATATTCCATGGTGGCTTTGTCAGTCTCGATTTCAGCCAGCAATTCATTGGCCTTCACGCTATCGCCGACTTTTTTCTGCCATGACGCGATCACCCCTTCCACCATCGTATCGCTCATCTTGGGCATGAGCACAATATCAGCCTTGATGCCTGATGTATCGACCGCGGGTGCCTTCCCTTCCGCAGCCTTTGCGGTTTCTTCAGCCTTCTTCGGCTCCTCGGCTTTGCCTCCTGAGGCTGCAGCATTAGATGCACCCGACAACAACGCCGAATAGTCTTCTCCTTTGTTTCCGACAATGGCCAGCACATCGTTGACCTTTACCGCCTGACCCTCAGGCACTCCGAGATATAGTACAGTTCCAGTGTTGAACGACTCGTAATCCATGGTAGCCTTGTCCGTTTCTATTTCGGCCATCAGCTCTCCCGACTTCACGGTGTCTCCTACCTTCTTATGCCACTTCGCCACCACGCCCTCGGTCATGGTGTCGCTCATCTTCGGCATGCGTATGATTTCTGCCATTTGTCTATGTTGTTTATCCAGTCTTAAGACTTAAGACGCCAAAAATAATCCTAAATAGTTCGAATTTCAAGCCCGTTCAGAAACCGATGTTCCCGATAAAAAACTCAAATACCACATCATTCGAGCTGAAATTGGCCCAGGACTGATTTTCCATGATGTAGGTTGAGCGCAAGCCAATCTCCCCTTTCGGTAAAAGGCGGAAAATATTGAAATCCATCGACCATTCAACACCAACGGATTGATACGTGGCATCTGTACGGGCCTGGTACACAGTGCCGTTCTTGACGTCGTAGTAATATTGAAATCCCTGGCCCTGACCGACGTCGTAAAACACATTCGCCTTGATACGCTGAATGTTCAGGATCGGGCCTAGCGCGATATCGGGATACCAGAGCGGCAAAGCGTAGTTCAACTGGACCGTGGTGAAGGTCTTATCGTCTGGATAGCTGTGTCCACGGGGTTTAGGGATCCGGTTTCTAAACGTATAGATGTCGGTTTCATATCCCTGCAGCATGGTTTGGTAGGCCAGCCTGGTATAGAGGAAATGATGCTTCGCGAACCCTGGAAAGTATAACCCGGCGCGGGCGGCAAAAAGTTGCGCCCTGAAGTCACCGCCGTAGGGAGTTGAAAGGAAGTCTACGTCAAGCGTCTGGCCCCACCGGTAGAGGAAGTCCCGTTCACTTCTTTTAAGCAGGTTACTAAAGGAAAGGTTGGCTCGGTTGTAAAGGAGGTTTCCATCATTAAGCTGGTCGTGATAGAGATACGCGAGCGTGTCGTTCAGAAAGGTGATGCGATCCGGTCCGCGGTAAACTACTTCTCCACCATGGGTGACGGTGTTTTCAAACGACCTGGTTTGTGTCAGGCCAACAGCGTTTCCAATAGTGAGTGAACGGTTGTACTTCGATCTGGTGAGCAGGAACGGAAGTCTGACTCCTCCTTCCACCGTAGTTTCTTTCCATTCAAATTTCGCTTCACTGCCGAAGCCCTTTTCCGTAGTGGTGCGATTTCCGTAGGAAAAATTGGCGTCAATAATCGGATACAACCCCTGATAACTCAGGCCGGCTTTCCATCCTGATGTCTTTTCGTCAAAATCGTAGAAGTACCCGGCGTTAAATTCAATCGTGCTCAACACGTTCCGCGAAAAGACTCCCGCGTTGAGTTGGACGAGGTCATTGCTCACGTACGGACCCCAGGTGTAGGGATTAATGACTCCGGATATTTTCCGATACCGGGTTACGGGATAGCTTTTGCTGTTATCAGGCACCGCAGACCAAAACGATTCCGTTTTCTCCTGGCTCACCAGCGTCTGCGACAAACTGTGCGGGTCTTCCTGAGCCGGCGTAAATGTCTTCCACGAGGCAGGTTCAAATGGAATACGAGCTACATCAAGACCGTCGCGCGTTTGTTCATTGAAATAAATCCATTTCCCGTCAGGCGATACGGTAGGGCTATAGGCCCCGTAGCGACTAGACGTTACCTGATATCGGACGCCGGTAGGAATATGGAGGGCATATACGTTGTCGATACCACTCACAGGCGATGCCAGCAACAGATAATCGCCAGCCAGGAATGGATGTCCGACGTTTTCATTGCTCGCAGGCAGAAGGTCGCGCTCGGTTCCGGTGGCGACGTCGATCAATGAAATGGTTTTTGAACCCGATTGCTGTCTGAGTGCCAGGATGGATTTTCCGTCGGGAGTAAACCGCGGCATCGAATAAAAATCATTGTCGGGGTTGGAGAATTCTTTGACCTGTCGGCCTGAAGCCACGTCGAACACAACTACCCGGTGCTCATACTCGTTCGTAGACCGAATGGCTACAACGGTATGGCCATCCGTCGATAATGCCGGCGCAGAGAGTCGACTGTGTGGCTCGCCGACGATAACCGTACGGCCAGTAGCCATATCGTAAACTTTGATGCGCGAATAGGTCTTCACCCGCCAACGGGGATCAAATCCGTATTCTGCCCACGCGATCTTTCCCGATGCCGCCGACAACATACCCGCATCGTTGAGGGGTCCGGGGACGAAAATTTTCTCGGGGCCGCGTTCCCCCATCCGTACAAACTGCGTGATGTCACCAATACCATATTTGATGGCAATCACGGTGCCGTCGCCGAGGACTTGCGGATAACGGTAGTCCGTGTACGACTTCTTACGGTCGCCTGGAAGCGATTCAAAACGGGTAAGTTGAAGCTTGTCGATCTCCGCCTGCCACTCCTGCTTCAGTTCAGCAGCCATGTCCTTGAATACGCCGGTCACATAACGTCCGGTCTCTCGGTGAAGGGCATTTGAAAAAGTGAAAGGCATGATCGGCATTCCCCACGCCCTCCCGGTCACCTTATTCCAGATCTCCGGATCGTTCGTCTTCCTACGCAGGTAGCTCACCATGTGATACCCCAGCACGTAGTGATCGGGAATATTGTTCTTGTACGAACGCAGGTACTGCTTGTGATAATTGAACGTGCGTCCCTCTAGCAAATTCGTTCTGAAAAGCAGATCGAAGCGGGGAATCCGGCCGCGGCCCATGGGTGTAAAGGCCGTTTCAGTAGCAACGGCGTCCCCTTCCCACAGCCACTGCGGCACAGCGATGTGAGACATTCCTGTAAACGTTGTGCCTCCAAACAGGTAGTAGATGAACTTGTTTAATCCGCGGGTGGCCTGTTTGTACTGCACGACGTGCCGGTACTCATGAGACGCCAGCATATCAAGCCAGTCGTTCGTCCCGAGGAAATTATAATCCTGAGCGGGCATGGTGTAAAATTCGGAATGCCGTGGAAGATAAGTGACAAATCCATTAGATGCCGACGACTGATTCTGAAGGATGACCGAAATGCGCCTGGGCTCCGGTCCCATAGTTCGGGCTTCCGGCGCGTGAATGTACTCCAGCGTATTGGCAACCCGTTGTGCAGGAAGGTCAAAGCCCTTGGGAAAAAGTACCCTGAAATGCGAAGTCTCTATTTGATTCCATTTGAGAGAAGTGGGATTGTTCTCAAGGACGGTCTGCGCAACGGCGCCGGCCGAAAGCAAGATCATTACGACACCGGCGAGCAGTATTTTCATCAGTCCTGTTTACGTCTGGAAAGATGTACTTCTGACCGTTCAAATCCAACACCCCGACGAGCTTTCCTCATCACCCGATGAGTTCTGTAGATCAAATGATACGAAAATGTCTACCCCTTCCGCAGCTATCGCACTCACCCAGTTAACGGTGGCTGCTTACAGCCGCTACGCGGCGCCCCTCGAACAGACGCTGCCACGATTTGATTCAACACACCCTGATTCGCGAAGGTGCTACACCAATGTAGCATCAAAAAAGGTCAACCGTGAATACTTGCCGCAATAAGCGTAACTGAGCGGGCTAACTTCGCACCTTCTTCGCAGTTGTATTACGCAGTTTTATTGGCTAAACAAGCCATCGCGGAGAATGTTATTGCTCAATGGTAAGCTCCTTCGTGATCAGCGAACTCGCCTGGAAAAAACCCAAAGCACCACCGCTGAGATTCGTGCGCGAGTTAGACGGCGGTTGTCCAAAAAGTCCACCATCGTTGGTCAGCAGTCGTTGCAGGTCACTATAAAAGGTGAATGCCTCGCGGGAAAGACTATATGCTTCGACGCGCGCGCGATCACCCGGTGCATAATAAACCGGTGAAGGTACACCGTCGATGTTCTCGCCAAGAAACTCGTCATCGGCATAGTAGATGTCAGTATCTGTGTACACGGTGAGCGAATCGTTACGATAAAATTTGAACAAATAATAATCAGTGGTCGCCTGAGGTTCCTTGGCGAACATCAGCACTTCGTAATATTTACCCGTGATTTTAGGATCATCGCGTTCTTCATCATTAACCTGCGATGACAACGAATCGATGTTGGTAACTGGTGTGAGCAAATCATCGGCCTCGAAGAGGCTTTCACCAATATGAACGGCGAGATGATAGGATCTTCCCACAACACCCACGAAAGGAGATGTCGGCAGGTAATACCCTGCAGAGTCCGGATCACCACCTGGATTGTGAGTAAAAGGATAGAGATTACCTGCGTCATCTGATACCGCGACAGAAGCATTCTCAACGCGCGGTGAGCTTCCTGTATCGTAGAACCCTGACGACGACGTTACCCGCACATACTGATGTCCCGGTTGATTGGTAACCTGTCCTTCAATAATCGCGCGCGGCGCACTTTGTGTTACGTCCAATATCACTGTCTTCTCGCAGGCAGCAAGCGCAAGTGCACTGAATAAAAGTATGATGATGTTGCTTCGCATGGCCTTAGAATTTGAAGTTATAAGTGACTGAAGGAAGAATTGGGAACAGGTAGATCATGCGGGCTTCCTTGGTGTGGCCATCGCCGATAACTTCTCCATCGTCATTCTTCGTCGTCCGTGTATAAATGGTGAAAGGATTTGCGCGGTTGTAGACGTTATAGATAGAAAACACCCACTGTCCGCGCCACTTTTTGCCCGCCTTACCCCGGGGATTATAAGTCGCTGAAAGGTCAAGGCGGTGATAAGCAGGCAACCGGTAGCCATTCCGTTCGGTAATGACATCAGGATTATAATTTTGATATTCGAACTTGGCAGTCGGCACTGTAGTCGGTCGGCCAGTGCTGAACGTAAAGTTTGCGCCGAAACTCCATTGGGGACTAAGGTCGTACGCTGCCTGGACGTTGACTACGTGACGTCGGTCATAGTTCGCAGGGAATTCTCTTCCCAGATTCACCCCCTCAATCTTGCGCATGGTTTTCGACCAGGTATAACCGATAGAACCCGTAAATTTGCCTTCTCGACGAGCAATCATTGCCTCAGCGCCATACGACCACGACTTACCCTGCCTGAATTCTGTGGACAGGTCTTCGTTGAAAAATACCTCCGCATTATCCGCAAAGTCAGTTACGTCGCGCATGTCTTTGTAATATGCCTCGACAGACAATTCATATTTGTTGTCCATAAAATTCCGGAAGTATCCTGCGGCAATCTGATCGGCGATCTGTGGCCGCAGGTAATAGCCACTGGGGTTCCAGGTATTGAAGGGCACAGGAACTGTACCCGCCGCTATCAGGTGTGTATTCTGTACCATGCGATTATACGATAGCTTGACAGACTGCCCTTGCCCGATGATGTACCTTATGCCCAGTCGTGGCTCGAGGTTCACATACGTTTTGATGTTGTCCCAGTCACCATACCGAAGGGTATCTGTTCTGTCGATGTTTACGTTGTCAT
>Ga0164241_10005580_pt1 | contig 11709 bp, 11 predicted proteins | sample OricomyardsoilBY_FD_108780 | JGI IMG/M metagenome (GOLD analysis project Ga0164241, IMG submission 108780) | Backyard soil microbial communities from Emeryville, California, USA - Original compost - Back yard soil (BY) | ecosystem: Environmental > Terrestrial > Soil > Unclassified | place: USA... | reverse complement strand
GTGGGGACGTGCGGGTGACGGCGAAGGGCCGGACGATCGTCTACACGGGGCCGGCCGACGGCCAGCCGGTGACGGTGATCGCCGATGCCGATCAGGTCTACCAGGTCGTCGACAACCTGCTGCGCAACGCGCTCGCCTACACGCCGGGCGACACCGCGATCGAGGTCTCGGTCGCCGAGCGCGACGGCGAGGGCGTGCTCGTGGTCCGCGACCACGGGCCGGGCCTGCCGGAGGGTGCGGCCGACCACGTCTTCGAGCGCTTCTGGCGGGGCGACGCCTCCCGGGAGGAGCAGGACGGCGGGGGCGCGGGGCTGGGGCTGTCGATCGTCCAGGCGATCGTCACGGCGCACGGCGGCTCGGCTCGGGCCGAGAACGCGCCGGACGGCGGCGCGCGATTCACGATCGCGCTGCGTCTCGCCCCGCCGATGGCCTGATCGCATCCCAAGCTGTCTTCGGTATGCGCGTACTACGCGCATACCGAAGACAGGTTGGCGCGTGAGGGGCACGGCCCGGCCGGGAGCGCTGTGCTGCCGCTCCCGACCGGTGTGGTCGCCGTGGTCGTTCCAGGAGGAGAGGGTCCATGTTCCTGTTCGACGATGCCGTCCAACGGACATCGATCTGGATACTACACTAACCCAATAGGGAATTGGGGAATTGAGTTCGGAGAGACCGGGAGGACGGCCTTGCGCGCCCCTACGGACAGGGCCGCGCCGCCCGGGGATCCGGCACGAACTCCCGCACCGAGGTCAACGCCGCCTGCATCGCCTGGGGCTGCAGGGAGGAGGGGTCGTCGAACGGCCGCTCGAAGATCGCCACCAGGTAGATCGACGACACCAGCAGGATCGTCACCGGCGCGATGAACAGGAACTGGGCGAGCCGCCGCTCCTGTCCGGCGAGCACCGCGGAGTAGAAGACGAGGATCAGCCCGCCGCCGACCATGAACGCCCAGAAGATCGCCGGCAGCGTCTGACGGCTCTGGAGCAGGCGCGACGATCGGGCCTCGCCCAGCTTCCCCACCCCGTCCAGCGCGCTCTGCAGCACCGCGGGCTGCCCGACGTCGTAGCGGGCGATGCGCCCGAAGGACTGGAACAGCCGGTCGGTCGCGGAGCGGGCCAGCACGCTGCGGCGGCCCTGGGCCATCAGCGGCCACTCGTCGTAGATGACGGCCCGGGCGTAGCAGATGAGCTCGTGCCCGACGGTGTCCCGATCCTCGGCGTCGAACAGCGTCGCGGTCCGCGACAGGGTGTTCACCGCGTCGGCCTCCTGGGTCGCGTACTCCGACGCGGCGTTGTAGCCGTTGAGCGAGTAGGCGAGCACGAAGCCGATGACCAGGGCGTAGAGCACGCCGCAGAACGCGAACACCCAGCCGCGCCGCTCCTCGTGGCCGCGCAGCTCGTACGGCACGAGCAGGCGCACCAGGGCGATCACCCCGAGCGTGACCAGGCAGCTGCCGACCAGGACCGCGATGGCGATCAGCGCGGTCATCCGTCCAGCCCCGACTGCTGGGAGGGCGGGATGCTCAGGGTGCGGCCGAGCGCGAGCTCGCCGTCCACCACGCGGTAGGCGCCGTAGAACGCGAGCGTGGTGTCGCCGAACCGGTCGATCGAGTAGCTGCCCAGGGCGGACGCGCGCTCGCGGATCGCGAAGAACGCGTCGCGGGTGCCGCGGCGCAGCGTGGCGATGGACTGGTCGTGGACGGTGCCGCCGGTCGCGGCGCGCAGCGAGGCGACGACGGCGCGGCCCGCCTCGTAGCCGAAGATCGCGGTGGGGTGGGGGTCGCGGCCGTAGCGCGCGCGGAACGCGTCGACGAACCCGCGGGCGCTGCGGGCGTAGTTGCCGGGAGGCAGGATCGGGGCGGTGACGTACGTGTCGAGCCCCATGTCCCCGAGGGCGCGCAGGAACGCGGTGGACGTCAGCGAGTCGCCCCCGAAGAGCTTCACGTGCACGTCCTCGTGGTGGACGGCCGCCATCACCGCGCGGGCCCGGACGAGGTCGGACGCGGCGACGAGGATCGCCTGCGCGTGCTTGGCCTCCACGTCTCGGGCCAGGGTGGCCAGGTTGGTGCCGGCGCGCACGTGCTGGTGGCCGACGATCTCGATCCCGTCCTGTGGGGCGATGTCGCGGAAGCCCTGGGCCAGCCCGCGCCCGTAGGTCCCCAGGTCGTCCACCACGTAGGCGCGGGTGACGCTCTCCTCCTGCATGAACTGGCCGAGTGCGGCGGACTGGATGTTGTCGTTGGGGACGACCCGGCCGTAGGTCCGCACGCCGGTCGGCACGAGCGCGCGGCGCAGGGCCGTGGTCGGCGGGCGGGTGAGCGTCACCGCGGTCGCGCCCGAGCCGACCTGCAGGATCCCCGCGCGGTTGAGGATCGGCATCCCGATCAGCGTCGCGCCGGAGTCGAAGTCGCCCACGTAGGCGATCGAGGTGTCGTCGGCCGCGGCCTGGTGCGCGTTGCGGGCCACCAGCGCGGGGTCGAACTGGCCGGAGGCGGCCGCGTCGTTGCGGGCGACGACGCGCAGGTTCGCGCCCTCGATCGTGTCCTGGGCCTGCTGCACCGCGATGTGCACGGCGCGGATGGTGTCCTCGCCGCCGCGGGCGCCGCGGACCGGTTCGCTCACGTAGATCCGCAGCGTGCGGTCGGCGGCGGCCTCCGGGGAGGACGAGCCGCAGCCGGTCGCGATCCCCGCGCAGATGACGAGCGTGAGGAGGAGGAGAGGGGCGCGCATGGCTCGGGCGCACCGTACCTTTCCCTGCATGCGCGTGCTCTTCGTCTGCTCCGGGAACATCTGCCGCTCTCCCACGGCCGAGGCCGTGCTGGTGCATCTCGCGCGGGAGCGCGGCGTCGACGTGGAGGTCGACGGGGCGGGCATCGGCGGCTGGCACGTGGGCGACGCGCCGGACGCCCGTTCGACCGCCGAGGCGGCGCGTCGCGGGGTCGCGCTGCGCGGCGTCGGCCGCCAGGTGTGCGCCACCGACTTCGACGACTTCGACCTGCTCGTGGCCATGGATCGCACGCATCAGCGCGATCTGGAGCGCCTGGCACCGGACGAGGAGGCCCGGGCCCGCGTGCGCCTGCTGCGCGAGTGGGATCCGGCGGCGGCTGGCGATCTCGACGTGCCCGACCCCTACTACGGCGCCGGCGACGGCTTCCGCGACGTCTACGACATCATCGAGCGCAGCTGCGCGGCCCTGCTCGACGACGTCGCCTGACCCCCCCCCGCTCCGCCCCCGCCCCCGGGGCGTTCTCCACATTCCTCCCACCTGTCGGGAGGAATGTGGAGAACGTCGGCGCGCGGGGCCCTAAGCTGGCCTGTCCATGCGCCACCTTCTCGTCGTCCTCGCCGTCACGCTCGCCTCCGCCGCGCTCGTCGCCTGCGGTGGTGACGACAAGCCGGAGACGGTGACCGTCACCACGCCGACGCCGACCGTCGCCACCACGCCGGCGGCGGCGAAGGCGACGGCCGCGGTGCGCGTCCACCTGGATCGTGCGGTCGAGGCGCTGCGCAACGGGATCCAGGCGCCGTTCGAGAAGGGCGCGTTCGACGAGGGCGGCGTCGACGTGGTGCTCGCCTACGCCCAGGCGGCGCAGGCCGCCTCGACCGCCGTCCGCGAGCTCGGGGCGGCGATGGACATCGCGACCTCCGAGGGCGGCCTGGGCGCGCTCACCGACCAGATCCGGTCGCTGCTCGGCCACGTCACCGGCCTCGTGGGCGCCGCACAGGACGGCGACGTCCAGCCCGACGAGATCAAGGGCCTGCTCGACGACATCGACGCGCTGGGCCAGACCGCCGAGTCGGCGGGGATCGAGCTGCCCCAGTCGCCGGGCGTCACCCCCGGCACCACCACGACGACGCCCTAGGCGAAGCCCGCGGCCGCGTAGCGATCCGCCGCGCCGTCCAGCTCCACCACGGTCGCGCCGGCCCGGAACGCCAGCCGCGCCAGCTCGGCGGCGACCAGCGCCTCGAGCCCCAGCTCCTCGTGCCCGGCGACGATCCCCACCTCCACGATGCGCGCGGCCGCCTCGCCGTCCCCCGGGGTGAACCATCCGCCGCCCGCGGGCGTCGTCCCCATGCGCACGAGCACGCCCAGGCCGCCCTCGCCGAGCTCCGGCCGGGCCGTGCCGGTGGCCTCCGCGAGCTCGGTGAGCGCCTCCGCGCCCGAGTAGGCGTCCACCCGCTGCAGGGTGAGCGCGTCGGGCGCCGGCGGCGCGGTCAGCGAGTCCGGCGTGCAGGTCAGCGGCATCGGTGTGCGAGTGTGGTGGGCGTCATCAGCGGGCATTCTCGTCTACAGGCTGTTCTACAGGCGCTCGTCGCGAGCAGGATCGGTACCGTGTTGTCCCGGTTCGTCGTTCGAGGCGATCCTCACCGTCCCCGTCACGGAGCTCGTCACACGATCATGAAGCGCACCATCCTCATCCTGGCCGCGGCCGCCGCCCTCGTCGCCTTCACCGTCCCCACGGTCGCATCGGCGATCACGGGCAGCCCCGCCGCCTCGTCGGCGGCGACCAAGAAGAAGAAGAAGCCGAAGGCGAAGACCAAGACCGTGACGATGAACAACTACTACTACGGGCCGGCCAAGGTCTCGCTGAAGGTCGGCGACTCCATCAGCTGGAAGTGGCCCGACGCGGGCGGCGACCAGCACGACGTGGCCTTGAAGAAGGGCCCCAAGGGCCTCAAGCCGTGGCACTCCCCCGTCTACACGGCCTACGTCACGTGGAAGAAGAAGTTCACGGTCGCCGGCAACTACAGCCTCGTCTGCACGCTGCACCCCGACACGATGGTGATGACCGTCAAGGTCGCGAAGTAGCGCGGTGAAGCCGGCTCGTCTGCTCGCGGTGGCGCTCGCCGCCGCCGCGGGCCTCGCGTTCGTCCCGGCGGCGAGCGCGCACAAGGGCAGCCCCGAGTACCTGTCGGTCATCGACGGGGTCGCCCCGGCGGTGCCCGGGCTGGACGTCGTGATGCTCGACCGCGGCGACCGGCTGCAGGTGACCTACCACGGGTCCAAGCCGGTGGTGTTCTTCGGCTACAGCGAAGAGCCCTACCTGCGCTTCCTGCCCTCCGGCGTGGTCCAGCGCAACGCGCTGTCGCCCGCGACGTCGCTCAACGTCGACCCGACCGGCCAGGCGCCCGTGGCGGAGTCGGCCGACGCCGAGGCGCCGCCGCGCTGGGAGACGGTCTCCCGCGACGGCCGGTACGAGTTCCACGACCACCGGATCCACTGGATGGGCCAGCAGCGCCCGCCGATCGTCAAGGACCCGGACAAGCGGACCAAGGTGCAGGACTGGCGGGTCCCGATGGAGGTCGCCGGAACGCCGGGGGCCGTCACGGGCACGCTCTACTGGACGCCGATCGACGGCGGTGGTCCGCCCGTCGGGGCCATCGTGGCCCTGGTCGTCCTGCTGGTCGGCGCCGTCGTCCTGGTCGTCGTGGTGCGCCGCCGCCGGGCCTCCGGTGGCGACGCGGGCGACGGGGACGAGGACGCTCCGGGCGCCTCCGCTCCCCGCGAAGCCTGGTAGCCGACAAGAAACACCCCGTTGGGGCGTCCGTTGCGTCATGCTTACCTGCCGCTTAAGGCGCTCCGTACTGTTCCTTCGGAGGCCCTGAGCCCTTTGACCCCACGCCGAGGATCTTTGTCGACGCAATGAGCACCCCGAAGCAGCCCACCAAGCAGGAACGACGCGACGCGGCCCGTGAGGCACGCGCCCAGGCCGAGCAGGCCGAGGCCGCGGCGGCGCAGCGCAAGAAGCGCTTGACGGTCATCCTCGGTGCCATCGGCGCCGTCGCCGTCATCGCCATCGTGCTCATCGCCACGACGGGCGGCAGCGACAGCCCGGGCAAGGTCGACAAGTCGGGCAAGCTGCCGGGCACGGCCGACGTCACCGCGATGCTCGCCGACATCCCGCAGGAGGGCATCAAGCTGGGTGACCCGAAGGCCAAGGTCACGGTCGTCGAGTTCATCGACCCCCAGTGCCCGATCTGCAAGGAGTTCGCCAACAACGTCTTCCCGACGATCGTCCAGGACTACGTGCGGCCCGGCAAGATCCTCTACGAGGTGCGGACGCTGTCCTTCCTCGGTCCGGACTCGGTCAAGGGCGCGCAGTTCCTCAACGCCGCCGGCCTGCAGAACAAGATGTACAACGCCACCGAGCTGCTGTACCGCAACCAGGGCCAGGAGAACTCGGGCTACATGACCGACGAGTTCCTCGAGTCGATCGGCAACAGCATCCCCGGCTTCGACACGCCCAAGGCGCTGGCGGACATGAAGACCGAGGCCGCGCAGAACGCGCTCGGCGAGGCCAACACGCTCGCGCAGAAGTACGGCGTCACCGGCACCCCGACCGTCATGGTCGGCAAGACGGGCGGCACGCTGGCCAAGATCGATTCCAACGACCCGACGTCCGTCGACCAGTTCAAGTCCGGCATCGACGCGGCGCTCAACCTCAACAAGTAGCCCTCGTGTCCGACGCCGTCGATCGCAAGTTCCGCATCGCGCTCCTCATCCTCTCGGGGGTGGGGATCGCGGTCGCGACGTACCTCGTGTACGTCCACTACGCCGGGATCAAGCCGATCTGCGCGGTGTCGGGCGGCTGCGAGCTCGTGCAGAAGTCCAAGTGGTCGGAGTTCCTGGGCATCCCGGTCGCCAACATCGGGCTGGCCGGGTACATCGGGATCTTCGGCTCGCTGCTCTTCTTCAAGGGCGAGCTGAACCGGCTCGTGCCGATGGCGCTGATCCTCGTCGGCTTCGCCTTCACGTGCTACCTGAAGTACGCGGAGTTCTTCCTCGTGAAGGCCGTGTGCATCTGGTGCGTGTTCAGCGCCGTGATCATGCTGCTGCTGTCGATCGTGTCGGTGTGGCGGTACGTCCGCGCGCCGGTCGCGGTCACGCCGGCTTCCGGCGACGAGGCCGTCGCCGAGGCCTGATGCGCCCCGCCGGGCTGCTGTGCGCGGGCCTGGCGATCGTCGCCCTCGCCGTGCTGCCCGGCTGCGGGGACGACAGTTCGACGAAGACGAAGACGAAGACGAAGACGGCGACGGCCGCGAAGGGGCCCGCGATCGACGGGCGCGCCTTCACCGCCAAGATGCTCGACGGCATCCCGCAGGACGGGATCGCGCTCGGCGACCCGAGGGCCAAGGTCACGCTGGTCGAGTTCATGGACGCGCAGTGCCCGTACTGCAAGCAGTTCGCGGAGGCGACGTTCCCCACGCTCGTCCACGACTTCATCCGCACGGGCAAGGTCCGCTACGAGGCGCGGCTGATCGCGTTCCTCGGGCCGGAGTCCATCACGGGCGCGAAGTTCCTCGAGGCCGCCGGCCTGCAGGGCAAGCAGGCGAACGCGACCGCGCTGCTGCTCCACAACCAGGGGCAGGAGAACACGGGCTACATGACCCCGGCCTTCCTGCGCGCCGTCGCCGCGGCGGTTCCGGGGCTGGACATCGCCCGCCTGCGCCGCGACGCGGCCGCCCCGGAGCGCGAGGAGGAGCTCGCGGCCAACCGCACGCTGGGCAGCCGCTACGCCGTCACGTCGACACCGACGCTGCTGCTCGGGCCGACGGACGGCGATCTGGAGCGCATCCCCGCGAAGGCGTTCGACGAGGTCGACAGCTACCGCGCGGCGCTGCAGCGCGCGGTCGACGCGGCGGACGGCACCACGCGCCCCGCCCGCTAGCGCCCGGCGCTAGAGCTTCTTCATCGCGGCGCGTGCCGCGTCCTCACCGGACCGCAGCGCGCCGTCCATGTAGCCGTTCCAGATCGTGGCGTGCTCGGCTCCGGCCCAGTGGATCCGGCCGTGGGGCGCGTGCACCGCGGGCCCGTAGTCCGACCACACCCCGGGCGGCAGGAACCCGCCGTAGCAGCCGCGCGTCCACTCCTCGGTGGACCAGTTCATCTCCACGTACTGCTTCGGCTTGCCGGCGGGTGCGCCGATCGTCTTGGCGAAGTTGCCCAGCACCGCGGCCTTGCGCGCGGCGGGGGACAGCTTGCTCGCGCGGCGGGCCTCCTGGCCCTCGATGAAGCCCAGCAGCACGCCCTTGGACCCGTCCGGCGGCGAGTTGTCGTACATCAGCTTGACGGGGCCCTCGTCCGAGTTGACGTACCCGGACAGCCCCTCGTCCCGCCAGAACGGCTTGTCGTAGACCGCCTGGCACTTGATGACGCTGCCCTGAGGGAAGCGCTGCAGCAGCTGCGCGCGGTCGAAGGGGAGGATCGGGTCGTAGGCGATGGACGCGCTGACCGCGGGCGGCACGGCGACCACGACCTGCTTGGCCCGGAACGTGCCCTTGTCGCTGACCACGCGGCACTCGCCGCCGCGCTGCTCGATCCGCCGCACCGGCGCGTTCAGCACCACGCGCGATCCGAGCCGCTTGGCCATCTCGATCGACACCCGCTGGGAGCCGCCGACGAAGCGCGACTCCTGGGCGCCGCCGGTCGTCGACGTCAGGCGGATGAAGCTGCCCGGGGTCGTCTCGTTGCCGGCCGACGAGCAGTAGAAGAGGATGTGCAGCAGGGAAACGTCGCGCGGCTCGCAGGCCCACACCGCGTTGGTGGCGAGGTCGGTGAGGAACCGGCCGCCGGACGTCGTCGTGTTGGCGAGCTTGAACGTCTCGAAGGTCTGGGAGTCGTACTCCAGCGCGTTCGGGGAGGTCCACGGCGTGGTGCGGGAGATCGTCGGCGCGAGGGCCTCGATCTTCCCGACGATGTTCACCGCGTCGATCGCGTCGGGGTCCGGCGGGATCGGGGATGTGACGTCGTAGAGCTTGCGCTCGCCGCCGCGCTGGTAGACGGCCTGGCCGGTCCAGTGCGACTTGAACGTCTTGACCCCGACCTCCTTGGCCACGGCCGCGAGCTTGTCCTGCGTCGGTCCGATCCACTGCCCGCCGACCTCGACCACGTCGCCGTCGCCGATCGCGTGGTTCAGCGTGCGGCCTCCGACGCGACCCCGCGCCTCCAGCACCTTGACCGACTTGCCCTTGGCCGCGAGCGTGCGCGCCGCCATCAGGCCGGACAGCCCGGCGCCGACCACGACGACGTCGTAGCGGGTGGACGAGGTGCGCTTGGAGGCGGCGGAGGCGGCGGTCGGCAGGGCGGCCGCGGCGGCCACGCCGGCCCCTGCGCCGAGGAGCCCGCGGCGGGTGATTCCTGAGGTCATGGACGCAAAGTAGTACACCCGCGTACCACGGAGCACCAGTTGGTCGAGTCGGCCAGGTCGCGCGCATGGGAAACTAGGCGGACTGACTTCGCTTTCCCTGAGAGGACCCGATATGTCCACCAACTCGTTCGGCGCGCGCGACACGCTCAACGTATCCGGCCGCGAGCTGGAGATCTTCCGACTCGACGCGCTTCAGGCCCAGTTCGACGTGGCCCGCCTGCCGTTCTCGCTGAAGATCCTGCTGGAGAACCTGCTGCGCACCGAGGGCAACGGCTCGGTCACGGCCGCCGACATCGAGGCGCTCGCCCGCTGGGACGCCAAGGCGGCCCCGAGCAACGAGATCGCCTTCACGCCCGCCCGCGTCGTGATGCAGGACTTCACCGGCGTCCCCGCCGTCGTCGACCTCGCCGCGATGCGCGACGCGATGGCCGATCTGGGCGGCGATCCGGCGAAGATCGAGCCGCTCGTCCCCGCTGAGCTGGTCATCGACCACTCGGTGCAGGTCGACGTCTTCGGCACGCCGGAGTCCTTCCTGCGCAACGCCGAGCGCGAGTTCGAGCGCAACGAGGAGCGGTACGCGTTCCTGCGCTGGGGCCAGACGGCGTTCGACACGTTCAAGGTCGTCCCGCCCGACACCGGCATCGTCCACCAGGTGAACCTCGAATACTTGTCGCGCGTGGTGTTCGTCGACGACAAGACGGGCCGGGCCTACCCCGACACGCTCGTCGGGACCGACTCCCACACCACGATGGTCAACGGGCTCGCCGTGCTGGGCTGGGGCGTGGGCGGCATCGAGGCCGAGGCCGCGATGCTCGGCCAGCCGATGACGATGCTCATCCCGCAGGTCCTCGGCGTGCGGCTCGACGGCGCGCTGCCCGAGGGCGCCACGGCGACCGACCTCGTCCTCACCGTCACGGAGCTGCTGCGCGAGCGCGGCGTCGTCGGCAAGTTCGTCGAGTTCTTCGGCCCGGGCGTCTCCCGGCTGCCGCTCGCGGACCGCGCCACGCTGGGCAACATGAGCCCCGAGTTCGGCTCGACCTGCGCGATCTTCCCGATCGACGCCGAGACGCTGCGCTACCTGGCGTTCTCCGGTCGCCCGCAGGAGCAGATCGACCTGGTCGAGGCGTACGCCAAGACGCAGGGCCTGTGGCACGACGAGCACAGCGAGGAGCCGACGTTCTCCGACACGCTGAACGTCGACCTGTCGACGGTCGTGCCGTCGCTGGCCGGGCCCAAGCGCCCGCAGGATCGCGTCCCGCTCTCCGACGCGCAGGCGATGTACCGCGAGGCGGTCAAGGGCTACACGACCGACTACGACGGCCAGGACGCCGCCGACGCCGCGTCGTTCCCCGCGTCCGATCCGCCCGCCACCACCACGCCCGGCAACGGGCAGGCGGACGGGGGCGCGCCGCGCGAGCACGTTTCGACCGTGGCCGAGCCCGCGGGCCGGAGCGTCTCCGTCACGCTGGCCGACGGCACCGAGTGCACGCTGGATCACGGCGCGGTCGTCATCGCGGCGATCACGTCGTGCACCAACACCTCCAACCCGTCGGTCATGCTCGGCGCGGGGCTCGTCGCCCGCAACGCGCGCGCCCGCGGCCTGCAGCGCAAGCCGTGGGTCAAGACGTCGCTGGCGCCGGGCTCCAAGGTCGTCACCGAGTACCTGGAGCGCGCGGGGCTCAACGAGGATCTCGACGCCCTCGGGTTCAACCTCGTCGGCTACGGCTGCACGACGTGCATCGGCAACTCGGGCCCGCTGCTGGAGGAGGTCTCGGCCGCCATCCAGGAGCACGACCTCACCGCGGTGTCCGTGCTCAGCGGCAACCGCAACTTCGAGGGGCGCATCAACCCCGACGTGAAGATGAACTACCTCGCATCGCCGCCGCTCTGCGTGGCCTACGCGATCGCGGGGACGATGGACATCGACCTGCAGAACGACTCGCTCGGCGACGACCAGGACGGCAACCCCGTCTACCTGCGGGACATCTGGCCCTCCTCGGACGAGGTGGCGCGGACGGTCGAGGAGGCCGTGCAGTCGGACATGTTCCGCAAGAGCTACGGGCAGGTCTTCGACGGCGACGCCCAGTGGAACGCGCTGGAGATCCCGACCGGCGACCGCTTCGCGTGGGACGACTCCTCCACGTACGTGCAGCAGCCCCCGTACTTCGAGGGGATGCCGCGCACGCCGGAGCCGGTGCGGGACATCCTCGGTGCCCGCGTGCTGGCCAAGCTGGGCGACAGCGTCACGACCGACCACATCTCGCCCGCCGGCGCGATCAAGAAGGACGGGCCGGCCGGCGCGTACCTGATCGCCAACGGCGTGGAGCCGCGCGAGTTCAACTCGTACGGCTCGCGGCGCGGCAACCACCAGGTGATGGTCCGCGGCACGTTCGCGAACATCCGCCTGCGCAACCAGTTGGCGCCGGGGACGGAGGGCGGCGTGACGCTGCACTTCCCGTCGGCGGAGCCGATGTCGATCTTCGACGCCTCCGAGCGCTACGCGAAGGAGGGCACCCCGCTGGTCGTGCTCGGCGGCAAGGAGTACGGCTCCGGCTCGTCGCGCG
>Ga0164241_10005579_pt1 | contig 11710 bp, 8 predicted proteins | sample OricomyardsoilBY_FD_108780 | JGI IMG/M metagenome (GOLD analysis project Ga0164241, IMG submission 108780) | Backyard soil microbial communities from Emeryville, California, USA - Original compost - Back yard soil (BY) | ecosystem: Environmental > Terrestrial > Soil > Unclassified | place: USA... | reverse complement strand
TCTTGCGCGTGTCCTTCGCGGTCTTGCGCTCTTCGACGAGGTCCTGCTTCTTCTTGTCGAGTCGCTTGACCTTGTCGATGAGGCGAATGATGCGGCGGTCCGCCTCTTCCTCGTCGAACTCCTGGTCGTCGGCCTCTGCGTCCTTGATGAGGTCCTTGACGCGGATCTTGTGCTTCCGAAGCTTCTCGCCGAGTTCGATGATCTCGCGGACGGCGATCGGCGAGTCGAGGATGGCGGCGTTGACGCGCAGCTCTCCGCTCTCGATGCGCTTGGCGATCTCGACCTCGCCCTCGCGCGTGAGGAGCGAGACGCTCCCCATCTTGCGGAGGTACATGCGGACCGGATCGTTCGACTTCGAGTAGTAGTCGACGTCCTCTTCCTCGCGCTCGTTCGCGCCGATCGTGATCTTCTTCTCGCCGGCTTCTTCCTCGGCGATGCGCTTGGGCGCGATCTTGACCTGCGTGGCGCCGTCGACGATCTCGATGTCCTCGTCGCCGAGGGCGCCGACGACGTCGTCGATCTGGTCGGCCGCGACGTCGGAGGGCAGCTGGTCGTTGACCTCGTCGTAGGTCAGGAAGCCCTTCGCCTTGCCCTGCTCGACGAGCTTCTCGAGGCCCTTGCCCCCGCGTGCGGCTTTGCCGTCGAGCGGGGCGTCGTCCATGTCGTAGTCGCCAGCCTCCGGGGGCTCGCTGCCCTCGCCCAGGCGATCCTGCGGCGGCGGCTTGCGAAGAGGCTTGGGTGCGGCGGTCTTCGCGGACTTCGCCGTGGCCTTCGCGGCACCATTCAGGGCGCTCTTCGCAGCCGCGACCTTCGGCTCCTTCTCGGCCTTGGCGCTCTTGCCTTTCGTCGCCGACGCGTCGCTCTTGGCTTTCGCCTTCGGAGGGCTCTGCTTCGCGGGCTTTGCGCTCGAGGCGCTCGTCTTCTTGGCGCCCGCGGCGCGCTGGTTGGCTTTGGTCGCCATGTTTGCGTTCACTCCACTCGCGGCCCGGCCGGGTGCCGCCCATTGCATGAAACGTTTGCGAGAATCGAGAGTCGGAAGCCCGCTTCGAGACGGGAAAGCTTCCCCCCGGGAAGGCCTTCCGTCGAGGCGTTGCGTCGGAAGAGCTGCGCTGGCTCCGCCTCGGCGGCCCGTCTTGCGAGCCTTTCAACACAAAAGCTGAAGACAGGAAAAGCGAAGCGCCAAAGATTGGCGCCAGAGAAAGCATCAGAGACTAGTCTTCGATCCCCCGCTTCTTGCGCGCTCGCTGTTCGACTTCGCGGAGCAGAAGCTCGCTGTCGGAGTCGAGCGAAGAGGGGGCTCTCATCAGGACGTCGCGTGCGTCCGAGTTCTGTCGCTGCCAGAGCAGCGACCGTATCTTGTTGGAATTGTCTAAGAGCTCCGACTTGGCCAGAGCGAGATCCTCGAAGTTTGGCGAAGCCAAGCGACCAGCCGCGAAGCTTTGGATCGAAGTTGGGACAGCGGCAAGAAAATCCGATGCCGATGCGCCCCGCGCGAGAAATTGACGCACCGCGACAATCCCCAGCGCAACATCGCCTTGGACCGCGCCGACGGCCTCGCGCACCGCGGGGTCGTCGAGGAGGTCGGGATAGTCCATGAGCGCACCGAGGACGGCGAGGGACATCGTCTGCGTCGGCGTCGCCTTGACCGGCCTCTGTCGTGAATCGGTTTGCGTGGATGGGCGCGTCACCGCCTCTTCGACCATGCGCTCGAGCTGGCGGAGATCGCCGGCTGCGGTGCCCGCGACGACGAGCTTCGCCGACAGCTGGTCTGCGTAGCGTTTTGCCATGAGCCGCAGCGCAGGATCTTCTTCCTCGGTGAGGAGCTTCGTCACCGCGCGGACTCTCGCGACGCGCTCGGCGAGAGACGCGCCGATGAAGCCGTCGCCCGCGAGCGCTTCCTCTACGAGGTGTTCGAGCATGCCGCGTGCGCCCTTCAGGACCTCGAGCAGAGCTTCGGGGCCCTTCGTTCGAACGAGATCGTCGGGGTCCATGCCCTTCTCGAGGACGGCGACCTTCGCGTCGAGGCCTCCCTCGCGACACGGGATACGCGACGCGCGGGTGGCCTTGCGACCGGCCGCGTCGCCGTCGAACAAGATCACAACGGCGGGCGCGAAGCGCTTGATGAGCCGCGCCTGTGGACCCGTGAACGCCGTGCCGAGCGGCGCGATCGCCCGCTCGATGCCGCGGGCGTGCAGGGTGACGACGTCGAAGTTTCCCTCGACCAAAACGGCCTCGCCCGCGCGACGGATCGATTGCTTGGCCTGGTGAATGCCGAAGAGGTGCTCGCCCTTGGTGAAGACCGGCGACTCGGGGCTGTTGACGTACTTGGCGACGTCGTCGCCGTCGTACGTCGGGGTACCGGCGCCGAGCGAAGAGAGCTCGCTCTTCGACGGTGGCGGCAGCGAGCGGCCGCTGAACGCGACGACGCGGCCGAGCGTGTCGACGACGGCGAACATCAAGCGATGGCGGAAGCGATCGTAGTGGCCGCGCTGGCCCTTCACGACGAGGCCCGCGCGCTCGGCGAGCGGGAGCGCGATGCCTTGTTCGCGAAGGAACGTCGCGAGCCCGTCCCACCCAGGCGGCGCGTACCCGATTCGAAAAGACGCGAGGACCGCGCGCCATCGGAGCGCGTCTTCGCCGGGGGTGCCCTGCGGTGGCATGCCGCGGCGCTCGAGCTCGCGCACGGCGTGGTGCGCAGAGGGGTGCGCGCGTGTGCCCTCGCCGAGGCCGAGCATCTTCTCGTAGTAGGTCGCGCCGAGCGCGACCGCGGCGAGGAGCTCTTCCTTCTCGGTCTTGTCGGGCCCTCTGCGATCGCCGCGTGTCTCTTCGATCGGAACGCCCGCACGTTCCGCGAGCATCTTCAGCGCCTCGATGAAATCGAGGCCGTTGACCTTCATCGAAAAATCGATGGCGCTGCCGCTCTCACCGCAGCCGAAGCAGTGGTAGAAACCACGCTCCGGGTGCACGTGGAAGCTCGGCGATTTCTCCTTGTGAAAGGGGCAGAGGCCGACCCAGCTGCGCCCACGCTTCACCAGGCGCACGGAGTCGCCGATGAGGGCCACGATGTCCGTGCGATCCTTGACCTGAGCGATGGTCTCGGGCGCGATCATGCGTTCTCGAAAGCGTAGCGCGGCGCTCGCTCAGGTGCCGACGCGGTAGGCGGTCTCTTCGACGCTGGGGACGCCTGCGGCGGTGAGGCGCGCGGAGGACAGCCCTCGTCGTCGATCGAGGACGGTCACGTCGCGGCCCGAGAAGAGCTCGCGCACCTCTGCTTCGTCGATGCTCCAGGGCGGGCCGCTCAGGTCGGCGTCGTAGGAGAACGAGATGAGGAGGGTCGGGGCGGATGCACGAAGCAGCGCGCGGCAGGCCGCGACGTAGCGTGCTCGCGTCGACGGTTCGAGCGCCACGAGCGCGGCTCGATCGTAGATGGCGTCGAACGCGCCCAGCTCTTCCGGCGTGACGGTGAGCATGTCCGCATGAACCAACGTGACTCGGTCGGCGACGTACGCGTCGCGTCCACCGAGCGAGGTCTTCGCCGCGGTGAGGTCGAGGTCGCGGTCTTCGAAGTAGCCACGGATCGCGTCGAGGACGAGCTCGACGCCGACGACCTGGTGCCCCTCTTCGGCCAGCCACTCGAGATCTCGAGCCTTGCCTGCGAGTGGGACGAGCACGCGCGATCCCTTCGCGAGATCGAGGCCGCTCCAACACGCGGCGAGCTGTTCGTTCGGCTTTCCTTCGTGAAAGCCGATCTGCTTGTTCTCCCACCGCTCGCGCCAAAACGACTCTTCCACACGGGTCACCTAATCCCTCGCCCCAGTGATTTCGATCGGTTCCTTTCATACCCCCGACGGAGCGAGGGGGATGAGAGGAACCTCCTGATGGCGATCGGCTGGGCTCGGACGTTGATTTTGCCGAGCACCGCGACCCACCTATGGGTCGCGGTACTAGCGCCTTTCACGTTCGGCGGCTTTCGAAACGCCACGACGGACCACAAACGGCGAAACGCCCGACCCGAAAGGTCGAGCGTTGCCGCTTCATGCGCGAGTCGAGGTGACTCGCGCGATGGTCTCGTTCAGTCGCTCTGAGAGGCGTCGTCGGAGGCTTGCTCGCTCGCGCCGCTCTCGTCGAGGAGCTCTTCGATGATGACGTCCGCGCCGCTCTCTTGGAAGCGAGTGAGCTCGCGCGTGGTGGGCGGAGGCGGATCGCCGATGAGCTCGAGCAGGGACGCGAGCCACTGCTCCTCTTCGATGAGCGCGATGCGGTGCTTGTCGTCGAGCTCGCCCTGGAACGAGCCGAGCTCTTCGCCGACCTCTTTGAGACGTGCGCGGGTCGCGACGATGTCGACGTCGTCCTTCTTCGCGCACTTCTCGGTGAGCAGGAGGGCTTTGTCGTTAGCGACCTCGAGCACGCCGTGCGCGACGGTGTACTTCGTCGTGTCGTCGGCGCCGCCCCCGACGGGCTTCAACGTGACCGTGCCGGTGACGATGGCCGTCAGCATCGCCACGTGTCCCGGGAGGATGCCGATCTCGCCGTCGACGCCGGGCGCCGTGAGCTCGGCCACGTTCTGCGAGAACGCGACGCCGGAGGGCGTCACGATCTCGAGCTTGAGCGCGTTCCCGTCAGCCATCGATCAGGCCTTTGCAGCCTTCTTGTCGGACTTCTTGTCGTCCTTCTTTTCCGACTTCTTGTCGGTGGCCTTCTTCTCGCCCTCGGCGTGGCGGGCCTTCACCTCGTCGATGTCACCGGCCATGTAGAAGTCTTGCTCCGAGATGGCGTCGAGCTTGCCGGCGAGGATCTCCTCGAAGCCAGCGACTGTGTCCGCGAGCGAGACGAACTTGCCGTCGCGACCAGTAAACTGCGCGGCGACGAAGAACGGCTGGGAGAGGAAGCGCTGCATCTTGCGGGCGCGCGAGACGACCTGGCGGTCCTCTTCGCTGAGCTCGTCCATGCCGAGAATCGCGATGATGTCTTGCAGGTCCTTGTACTTTTGGAGCGTCTGCTGAACGCCGACCGCGACCCGATAGTGGCGGTCGCCGATGATCTGCGGGTCGAGCATGGTGGAGTTCGAGTCGAGCGGATCGACGGCGGGGTAGATGCCGATCTCGCTGATGGCGCGCGACAGAACGGTGGTCGCGTCCAAGTGGGCGAACGTCGTCGCCGGCGCCGGGTCGGTGAGATCGTCGGCGGGGACGTAGATGGCTTGCACGCTCGTGACCGAGCCCTTGTTCGTCGAGGTGATGCGCTCTTGGAGCGCACCCATCTCGGTCGAGAGCGTCGGCTGATAACCGACGGCGCTCGGGATGCGGCCGAGGAGCGCGGATACTTCGGAGCCTGCCTGTGTGAAGCGGAAGACGTTGTCGACGAAGAGCATGACGTCTTGTCCCTCTTCATCGCGGAAGTACTCTGCGACCGTGAGCGCCGAGAGCGCGACGCGGGCTCGAGCGCCCGGCGGCTCGTTCATCTGACCGAAGATGAGCGCGCACTTCGAGATGACGGACTCGCCCGTCTCGAGCTTGCCTTCCGTCATTTCGAGGAAGAGATCGTTGCCCTCACGGGTGCGCTCGCCGACGCCCGCGAAGACCGACACGCCGCCGTGCTTCTTCGCGACGTTGTTGATGAGCTCGAGGATGAAGACGGTCTTGCCGACACCGGCGCCGCCGAAGAGGCCGATCTTTCCGCCCTTTCGGTAGGGGGCGAGGAGGTCGACGACCTTGATGCCCGTCTCGAAGACCTCGACCTTGGTGGCTTGGTCCACGAACTTCGGGGGCTCGCGATGGATGGGGAGAGACTTCTTCGCGTCGACGGGGCCGGCCTCGTCGACGGGTCGGCCGATGACGTTCAGGATGCGACCGAGGCACGCTGCGCCGACGGGCATCATGATGGGGTTGCCGGTGTCCGTGACGTCCATGCCGCGGACGAGGCCGTCCGTGGAGTCCATCGCGATGGCGCGGATCCTCGACTCGCCGAGGTGCTGGGCGACCTCGAGCACGAGGTTGCCGACCGTGTCGTCGATCGACGGGTTCGTCACCGTGAGCGCGCTGAGGATGCGCGGCAGCTTCCCGGGGGGAAAGTCGACGTCGACTACGGGACCGATGACCTGGCTGATCTTTCCAACCGACATGACGGGGGAATCTCCTCGCTCGCGCTTCGCGCGGACAATTGCGCGAATCAGAACCTGCTCGCGATCCGCTCGGCATGCCGTGCGAATCGGCGCGCTCGTTACCACGAAGACCGCGACATGACTAGCAGGGTGTTCAGACCCAGGACGAAAACGGCTCGACCGGAAGGCCTCCGGTCGAGCTCGGGTTCGCAGGTTCTTGGCCCCCGCACGAGGTGCGGGCTCGGAGCCGCGCTCGCGCGGACGAGCCGGTCAGGCGGCGGGCGCGCTTCGCTGGGTCTGAAGCGGCGTGACGACGTCTCCGATTTCCGTCAGCGGCTTGCCGCGGCCGACCGCTTTCGAAAGCTCGATCGCGAGCGTGCGCGCGCGTCCGCGGATCCGCGCTTCCGCGTCGCGGAGGCTTCCGTGGAGCTCGGCGACCAGGCCGGCGTCCTCTGAGGTCGGCGCGCCGGCGCGCACCTGGCGAACGATCTTCTCGAGCGCGTCCGCGCCCGAGAGCGTGAGGATGCGGCTCAGCTCTTTGCCTTCTTCGCTCCAGGCCGTGCGGTGCACGTCCGGGTGGAAGTGCTTGACGATCTCGACGTCGAAGCGCGTGCCCATGATGCGGTTCGAGAGCGCGTCATTGCCGAAGTTGCGCTCGTAGAAGCACTGCATCGTCAGGTCGAACACGCGCTCGACCTCGGGCGTCGCCAGGCTGTAGTCCCACTGCATGTAGTCGCCGCGGACGCGGTTCTCGCCCTTCATGCGGTGAAGCAGCGGCGTGCCGGCGTAGAGCTCGACGCGGCCGAAGTTCGACGGGAACTCCGGTGCGTATCGCAAGAACGCGATGTTCGTCTCGAGCGCGTCGAGATCCGTGTCCGGATCGAAGATGAGCATGTTGAAGCAGGTGTAGAGCTCGAGCCGCCGAGCGACGTCGATCGACTTCTTGTTCTGGTTCGCGTGCGACCAACGACGGAGCGTCTCGAGGCCCTGATCGGCGTCGGTCTCGATGCCGATGTAGGCGCGGATGCAGCCGAGCCGATGCTTCAAGACTCCGAAGACCTTCTCGTCGACGTCGGTGGGACGCGCTTTGACGACCGTCGCGAACTCACCGATCTCGCGCTTCTCGAGGGCGTCGGCGAGCGCGCTCAGCCGCTCGAGGTTCTTCTTGTGACCGGGCAGAAAGAAGTTGTCGTCGTGGAAGACGAACACGTCGACGCCGCGCTCTCGCTTCATCGAAAGCATCTCGTCGGCGACGGCCTCGACGTCGCGGAGCCGGTAGCGCTTCCCGGGCAGACTCTGCTCGTGCCACGCGGCAATGCAACAGAACGAGCAGTTCGCATAGCAGCCGCGGCTCGCGACGAGTGGCGCGATGCCGTGACCGAAGCAGGCTGCCGGCTCGCCCCGTCGATCGGGGTAGGGAAGCGTCGCGAGATCGGGCAGCGGTGCCTCTGCGGTGACGACGGGGACGCCGTGCTCGTCGAGGTACGCGAGACCCGGGAGCGCGTGCCAATCACGGTCCGCGGCGACGGCGTTCGTGAGCGCCGTGAAGGTGTCTTCCGACTCTTGGCGGACGATGCTCGTGATTTCCGGGAAGTCTGCGAGCAGCTCTTTCGTCGCGAACGTGGCGAAGTGTCCGCCGAACGCGATGTGCCCGGTGTAGCCGCGCTCTCGGAGCGCCACGGCGAACGCGAGGAAGTCGTTCGCGCGCCACTGAAAGGCGAGTGAGATGCCGACGACTCGAGGGTTCTTCTCGAGCACGGTCTCGAGGGCGTACGCAAAGTCGGCGGGTTGGTTGAACGGGACGAGGTCCGAGGTGTGCCCGGCGCGCGTGAGAGACGCGGCCAGGTACCGCAGGCTGAGGTTCTCTTCGATTTCCGGTCCGACGAGGGAGACGTGGGCCATGGGAGTCTCCTTTTCGACTACGGGCGACGGACGGGGGGCGGCATCGGATCGACGACCATGTATCCGGTCGGCGGCGGTGGAGGCGGAGGTTGGCGTTTGATCGGGATCGTCGCCGTGCCGCCCGCGAACCCGCTTCCGCCAGGTTGACTCGATGCCGAGGCAGAGGCCGACGCGGAGGCGACGGCCTCTGCGGACGCGCTGGGCTCGGCGGTGGGCTCGGCGGTGGCCGAAGCAGAGGCAGAGGCCGCGTCGCTCGGTGAGCTGGCGGTGGGCGCGCCGGTGGTCGCGCCGGTGGCGCTAGGCTCGGGGCGCACGGAGGGATCCTCCGAGCTGCATCCGACGAGCGCCGCGGTCGCGGTCGCGCCGGCCAATAGCTTCTGCATGTGCTCGAGCGCGCGCGCTCTCGGTGCCGAGGGCTCGGCGCCGCGAGAAGGAGGTGCCGGAAGCACCTCCGGCATCATCTTCAGCCTTCGTCTCTCGGATCCGTCCGACATGAGCGCTCCTTCCGGGGTTTCGGGATGCTATCAGGCCCCGCGCGAGGCGCGCGTGCCCGATCGGTCCGCTCTCGGACGTCCAGAAACGCCGAAGGTTTCCCGCAAAAGCCTCGCCCGCGAATCTTCGAGGTCGCGCGGGATGTCAGCTCGAGGTTGGAGCGGCGACGCCCGTACGTTCACGGAGCGCCTGTGCAAAACGGGCGAACGCGTCGACGTCGAGGGTCTCGCCTCGCGCGCCCAGATCGATGCCGACAGACTTCGCCGCCTCTGCGATCGCGTCGTCGTCGAGATCGAGCAGGCCGCGCCAGGCGTTTCGCAGGGTCTTTCGGCGTGTACCGAACGCCGCGCGCACAGCGCCCCGAAACGCGGCGTCCTCGACTGCGCGGCGTGGACGGAGCGGCGCGAGCACCACGACGCAAGAGTCGACCTCGGGTCGCGGAAAGAACGCGCCGGCTCGGACGACCATCACCTTCGAGACCTCGAACGCGGCGCGAACGAAGACCGTCAGCGCGCCGTAGGCCGACGTCCCCGGGCGGGCGAGCAAGCGCTCGGCGACCTCGAGCTGCACCATGAAGACCACGCGATCGATCGCATCGGCGCCCACGGTCGCGAGCTCGAGAAACCGGCCTGTCAGCAGATAGGGCAGGTTTCCGGCCACGACGTGCGGGCGCGGCTGGCCTGCGAAGAGCTCGAGCCACTCGACCTCGGAGGCGTCACCCGAGACGAGGCGAAGCCGACCTGCCTCTATCTCCTGGGCGAGCTCGGACTCGAGAAGCGTGACGAGGTCGCGATCGCGTTCGATGGCGACGACGTGATGCGCTCGCTCGAGGAGCGGTCGCGTGATCGCGCCGGCTCCGGGGCCGATCTCGAGGACCGTGCCGCCGCTCGCGTTCGCCGCGTCAGCGATGCGGCCGCAGATCGAAGGGTCCGTGAGGAAGTTCTGGCCGAGGGCCTTCTTCGGTCGCACGCCCCTCGAGGCGAGCGCGCCGCGTGGGGCGTCGACGTTGCTTCGTGCGGAGCGCGAGCCTCGCTTGGCCCCATCCCTGTGCTCGTCGTTCGGGCTCGGGCGGTGCTTCACGGCGCGACGTCCGCGATCTCTCCGTGCGGCGTCGCGACGGCTTCGTCGTCGGCGTGGTGCGGGCGCTTGCCAGGACGAACGTGTTCGACACGGACGCCGAGCTTCGAGAGCTCTCGCTCGCCGCGTCGCTGGGCGACGAGGGCGCGGACGCGAACCGCGGACGCCGCCATGGGTGCGAGGTCTGCGAGCGCGGTGGCGTCGTTGCCTTGAGGCGATTCTTCATCGTCCTGTGATGCCGGCGCGGTCCACGGCGGCGTCAGGCTCGGCTCGAACGAGGGCAGTCCCCAGTAGATCGCCGTGCCGCTTCGGCGAAGCTTGCCCACGGCGACGCCGAGCGCCGTGAGGCTGTCTTTTTCGGGGGCGCTCGCGAGGACGTGGACCAGGCTCGGGCGAGGCTTCTCGTGGGAAATCGTCGCCAGCGTCGAGACGAGAGTCTCGCTCGTCAGGCGTCGATCGCTCGCGGTCTTCGGGGGCGAATCGATGCCGAAGCACGCGAGGTAGCGTCGCAGCGTCGCGTCTCGGAGGGTGCGCCCTTCAGGCGCTTTTGCCCGAAACGGCGCGCGGTGTCGCATGGCGTCTGCACGCTGCGCGAGCTTGTCGAGGTCGCCACGTCGCACGTCGGCGAGCCCGCGATCGTCGAGCGGTCGAAGGTGCTCGATCACGCGGACGGCGACGTCGAGCTCGTCGAGATCGCTGCGACCTGCGTCGAGCGTGGCGCCCGCTGTGAGGAGCGCGTGCAAAATCTTCTGACCTTGCGCGGCGCCGCTGTCGGGTGGGATGCGAACGCGAGGCCCCGAGGCGAAGACGGCGAGGCCGACCCGATCGCCCCGACCGAGGTGGCGAGCGACGATCGCCGCCGCCTCGTCGATGAGGAGATCGAGCGGCGCGCGGCCGATCGGTCCAGCCCAGAGCTCCACCGAGACGTCGAGCACGACCCACACCACGTCTCGTTCTTCGCGCTCGTACTCTCGGACGAGGAGCTTTCCGCGGCGCGCGCTCGCTCGCCACGCGATACGCCGGAACGGATCCCCGGGTTGGTGCTCGCGAAGCTCGCGGAGACTCGAGCCGTCGCCGCGGAGCCGCCCTGCGCGCCCGCTCGGCGCCATGAGGAGGCTGGGTCCGCCGCGACCGGCGTGGAGATAGGCGCTCATCGGGCGCGGTCCGACCTCGATGCCGTAGGGGTTTGCGAACGTGAGCGGGACCTCGAACATGCCGGGCGCGCCGCGGACCTCGAGCGCGAGGCCGTAGAGGCCGTGCTGACCGACACGCGGCGTGCTCACGGTGACCTTCACGCGCAACCTCCCACACGCGCCGACTTCGCCGGCGGGAGGGTCGAGCTTCACCTCGAGGTTGGGCGACGCGAGCGCGCGGAGCTTCACGTAGCGCGCCGCGAGTGTGTCACGGTTGCGGACCTCGGCTTCGATCTCGACCTGTCCTCCGCGCATCGTTCGAATCACGCGCCGCGTCTGACTCCAGAGCATCTCGAAGCCTGCGGCGCGGATGCGCGCGACGCTGACGAGCGTGACGGCGCGCGCGATCGCGACGGCCATCAGGACGGCGCCGCCCCAGCCGACGATGGCGGCTTTGCCCGAGAGGACCCCGATCGCAGCGACGACGACGCCCGCGATCGCGAGGTGAGCGGCCGGGCGCGTCGGATAGAGCTGCATCAGGGTCGGAGCGCGTCAGGCGGGGCGAGCGGCGCGGCGATAGCCGACCCGGGTCAGAGCCTCGTCGATGAGCGTCTCGCGCGCCTTCGGATCGCCCTCCATTTCGGGGGTGAGCACCAAGCGATGCGACAACACCGAGTGTGCGACCCCGCGAACGTCGTCGGGGGTGACGAACGCTCGGCCTGCGAGGAGCGCGGCGCTCTTCGCGGCCTGAACCAGCCCGAGGGTCGCGCGCGGAGAGGCTCCGAGGACGATGCGTGGGTGCGTCCGCGTGAACGTGGTGATGCTGACGACGTACTCGTAGAGGTCGTCGTCCAGATGAATGCGCCGCGCGAGCTGCTGCAGCGATTGAATGTCGGGCACGGTCACGACGCTCGAGCTCTTCGGTGTCGCGGCGTTGTGCGCGCGCACCATCGCGACCTCGTCCTTGTGCGTCGGGTAGCCGATGGCGATGCGGACGAGGAATCGA
>Ga0164241_10005578_pt1 | contig 11710 bp, 10 predicted proteins | sample OricomyardsoilBY_FD_108780 | JGI IMG/M metagenome (GOLD analysis project Ga0164241, IMG submission 108780) | Backyard soil microbial communities from Emeryville, California, USA - Original compost - Back yard soil (BY) | ecosystem: Environmental > Terrestrial > Soil > Unclassified | place: USA... | reverse complement strand
GCCGATCCCGAAGCATTCCTTGGCGACGTGCTGCGCGAGGCGGAGAAACTCTTTGTGCTTACCGGGAAGAAGCCTGCGGTGTTCTGTTTCAGCGACGCAACTGCGCTGCTTTTGGCGCGTACAAGAGAGCGCGTACAAGCGTTTGCATCAATGCCGCTTTCTCCTATAGAAAGCATTGAGATAGCAAGCGACAAGGATGCTACCTATGCGCTTGCACGCAAGCTTTCGATCCCGACCATCAGGACGTATGAGCTTGGAGAGGTCAGCAGCCTGGTGTATCCGGCTATTGTAAAAAATCGGCACAGCATCGTGTGGCGAGATGGAACAAGCGTGTCAGGGTCAGCAGAATTCGTTCACTCTGAAGCGGAACTTCGTTCAGTGTATGACCGGATCATGTTAGAAAGCGGAGAAGCGCCTCTTATCCAAGAGTTCATTCTGGGAGAGGAGTATGGCGTTGAGATGGTCTGTGAAGAGGGGGTGCCCATTGCAATATTTACGCATAAGCGCATCCGCAGCATGTCACCTCGGGGCGGAGCAGCCGTCGTTAAAGAAACTGCCCCAGAGAGCAGTACGGTTCAGCAGATGCGGGCATATGCACAAGCGCTTGCTCAGGAACTTTCTTGGCACGGGCCCATCATGGTCGAGTTCAAGATAGATGCGCGCACTAACGCAGTGCGTTTGATGGAGATCAATGGCAGGTTCTGGGGTTCGTTGCCGCTTGCGCTAGCTGCCGGCATTGATTTCCCTAAACTTGTCTATGATCTGGCGCAGGGTCCTATTCTTGCTGCGTCTTCTGCTCCTGGAGTTTATGTCCGCACCCGGCACTTTCTCGGAGACTGCAAGTGGCTGTATCTAGTGCTTTTCTCTGGTGATCCCTTGCGGAAGCTGCTGTACCCGTCTCGTGCGCGGGCGTTGTGGGACTTCTTGACCGAAACCTTTAAAAGCAAAGGGGACGTATTCTCGCTTTCTGATCCTATGCCAAGCTTTTTTGAATATGCTGATATACTTGAAAAATGGAGATCAAAGGGGTAATGCACGTCCATTCGACGTATTCCTACGACGGCAAACTTAGTCTGCCAGAATTGAAGGAATTCTTGATGCAGCATGGCATCACATTCTGCTGTCTTACCGAACATGCTGATCAAATGACGGTCGCACAGGCGCAAATGTTCGTGCAGGAGTGTCGGTCGCTCTCGGGAAGCCAGTTCGTTTTTATCCCCGGATTCGAGGTTCCGTACAACGATGCGCATGTGTTGTTTATAGGAAGCGAACTTTTCTTAGGCCAACATGCGGATGCGCAACTCCTGCGTGAATGGAAGGACCGATCGGTGCTCACCATTCTTGCTCACCCAGTGCGCAATCGGTTCGAGGTGGATGATGCCTTGCAAAGCGTGCTTGATGGAGTTGAGGTATGGAATCAGCAGTATGACGGAAAGCGCGTCCCTCGTCCGCGCGCGGCTGAACTCCTGCGAACGCTTCAGCAGCGCAACGGGTCTCTTATTGCAACTGGCGGCTTAGACCTGCACCGGAAGGAGCATTTTGGGGCACCGGTTTTTAAGCTTGAGGTAGGGCACATCACTGCAAACGATATTCTCGCAGCGCTCAAAAGCCATGCGTATGTCTTTGGAAACAAAAAAGTAGCAGTCGCTCCAGTAGGGCTTTGGAGGGGCAGCGGTACAGTACCTCACAATATCTCAAGCTTCCTTTCGATCGCTACTATTGCCCTCGGAAAATGGGTGAATCGGCTATTGGCGCGCTTTGGATGGAGCCTCCCGCGCTCTCTCAAGCAGTTCATTCGTTCGCGCGTATAGGGAGGGTGACTATTGTGCGTCGCACTGCGCCGCCGCCTCTTTTACGGAAACACTTTTCATGCCATAGGTGTGTTGGAGCTTTTTGAAATGCTCAAGTATGGCAATAAGCACGCGCAGGTTCTCTTTGCGGTTGATGCCGAAGTTGTGCGGATGCCACCACAAGTGGAACACCTCGCCGCGTTTTGCCGCATAGGTCATGCTTCTTTGTATGCGCGCGATGCGAAGCTTCTCTATAAAGCGGAGTTTAGGTGAGTATGGGCGGAGAAAACGGCTTGCGGGTATGTTGTACATGCCATCGATGCGCTCTTTTGGGAGTCTATAGGTATGGTGTCCTGAGATATTGAGATACGCATCAGCAAGCCGCAATGCGCGCAGGAGGATGTTGGACTGAGCGGACTCTGTCTTTTCAGAATAGAACATGTGGCGGGGATTGCCGCGGTAGGCGGTGAACCCATGCAAAGAAGCGGTACGCAACGCTGTGCGATCTACCTGATTGCGGGGGAACACCATTGAAGTGATCTGCGTATTGAACTTTGCGGACGCCCGCGCAAACGCTTCGCAGTCAGCTGCGAAAGCACTTGTTGCGTCTTTCTGTACATCGAGTGCATAGAAGTGTGAGAAGGTGTGGCTGCCCAACTCTTGATGCGGGGCGGCGAGTATCTGCCGCACTAAGTCTGCGCCGTAGTGGTAGGGATCATCATGCACATCCTGTCCTATGTCTGCATTCTCAATGTGGTGGTAGCTAGAGGCATTTGCATTAAGGTATTCTGGGCGCTGTTCCTCTTTTGGAAGCAATGATACTAATTCGGATCTCCGCTCGCACATCAAAAGCCCGACGCTTGCCCAAGTGGCGTGTATCCCATAGCGTTCAAACAGCGCGAGCATCTGCGGGATCGCGCTATGTACGCCGCGGATATTCTCCCCGTAGCTCTCAAGCGATACCTTATCAAACATGCCCCAAAAGAGCTCGAAATCAAGCGATATCACAAACAGCGGCGTCTTTGACATTGGCTCAAATATACAGCCTATCAGCGGTCCTGTATACGCGCTTCATACCTTTTTTAGTCTGGATATGGTTAGATTGTGGGTATGCTAACCGGCAAAAAGTCGATCGTGGTGATGGGAGGAGGCACGGGAACCTACCCGATCCTGCAAAGCCTCAAGAAGCATGCGGATACCATCAACATAACTGCCATCATCACCATGGCGGATTCCGGCGGATCCACGGGAAGACTGCGTGACGAGTTTGGCCAACTGCCTGTGGGTGATGTACGCATGGCGCTTACTGCGCTTGCAAGCGAAGCGGGGGCAGACGGGCAGCTCTTGCGCGAGTTGTTCCTCCATCGCTTCGACAAAGGAGAGGGGCTCAATGGACACAACTTCGGCAATCTCTTGATGGTGGCGCTCACCCAGATACTGGGGAGTGAAGCCGAAGCGGTGAAAGCCGCCTCGCGCATTCTTCGCATCAAAGGACGGGTTCTCCCGGTAACGGAAGACGACATCAACATCGTTGCCGAGTATGACGATGGGGTGGTGGTCGAAGGCGAACATGATATCGATGAGCCTCCGGAGGATCGGTATACACACCATATCGTTTCTTTGCGCACTAATCCGCAAGGACACATCACGGAAGACGCAAAGACGGCGCTTTTGGAGGCCGACCTCATTCTGCTTGGTCCGGGCGATCTCTACTCAAGCCTGCTTGCAAATTGCGTGGTTGAGGGAGTGCCCGAAGCTATCAGAGATTCCAATGCAAAGTTCGTGTTTGCTTCGAACCTGATGACGCGCCCTGGGCAGACACACAACATGAGCGCTTGTGACCATGTGCGCGAAGTTGCAAAGTATGTTGGGCAGATGCCTGATCACGTCATCATCAACACGGGGGTTGTGCCAGCGCATCTTTTGGCGCGGTATGAAGAGAAGTTCCAGTTCCCGGTTGTTGACGATTGCAACGATATAGATGCAGAGGTCATCCGGGAAGACCTTCTGAGTTCCGAAGAAGTGGTAAAGCGCTCAGGGGACGTGCTACAGCGACAGCTGGTGCGCGGCGATGGGGAGAAGGTCGCGAGGCTTTTGCTCTCTCTGTTAGCGCAATGAACATGAACTACATCCTTGATCTTGATCTGACCCTTTTCGATTCGCATAAGTATCTGCAGGCATCCCTGCCATACCAAGCGGATGGAACGTGGGTCACTCCCGCAATTTGGGATATTCTCAATGCGTCAGATTTCTTGTACGATGACGTGCTCCCGTTCTTGAGTGCAGTGGGCAAGGAGCGTGTGCATATCCTCACCGCTATGTCGCCGCATCTTGGTCCGCTTGCGCGAGAGTTCCAGAAAGAGAAGCTATCACGGTGCGGAATTGCGGCATATGTCTCTGGAGTGACATTCATGGAGGGAGATAAGGGTTCGTATATCGCGTCTTTGTATGAGGGGAACGCAACCACGTTTGTTGATGATAAGATCGAGCATTTGCTTGCGTCGCGCGCAAGCGCTCCTGAGGTTGCGATTATTCAAATGGTGAGGCCGGGTTCGCGCACAGAGGCTAATCAAGAGGGGATCCCGACGATAGCAACGCTGCGCGAACTCATCGGGTGAGGTAGAGATATAAAAATTTTATGCATAGCCAAGAACAACGTACACTTTTGATCGCAACCGGACTGTATCCGCCTGAGATCGGCGGACCGGCAACGTACACAGAGATGCTTGAAGAGATGCTCCCGGGTTACGGCGTGCAAGTGGTCACGGTCCCGTTCGGGACAGTACGGCACTTACCGAAGCTTGTTCGCCACGCTGTGTTCGCGTGGAAGCTTCTTAAAGAAGCAAAACGCGCAGATGCCATCTATGCGCTTGATTCTATCAGCGTTGGGCTGCCTGCGTGGGTAGTGAGCGTCCTTGCGCGCAGGCCATTTTTGGTGCGCCTTGGAGGGGACTATGCTTGGGAACAAGGGGCGCAGCGTTTCGGGGTAGCACAGAACCTTGATGAGTATACGCAAAATCCAAGCGGGGTTCCGCTTCCGGTAAAGATCCTTGCGTCCATTCAGACCTTTGTGGTGAAGCGTGCGCGCAAAGTAGTTGCGCCGAGCGCTTATCTTAAGAAAGTGATCGGTTCATGGGGTGTGCAAGAAGATAAGATCGTGGTCATCTATAGCGCGCTGCAGCCGCTTTCTGTTGAAGCCTCCAGAAACGAACTGCGCGAACAGCTTTCATACGAAGGGAAGGTGATCGTAAGTGTTGGGCGTTTGGTGCCGTGGAAAGGCTTTGTCGAGCTTATTGATGCATTTGCATCACTCAAGAAAGAAATGCCGGAGTGTACGCTCGTGATCATTGGTGACGGTCCGCTGCAGGTATCTTTGCAAGAGAAAGTCGCTGCGCTTGGGCTGCATGACTCGGTGCGTCTTGTGGGCCGCATGGGAAAGGATGCACTCGGTGCTGCGATCAAGGCGTCAGACGTGTTCGTGCTCAATACCGCCTATGAAGGGCTCTCGCACCAGCTTTTGGAGGTGATGGATCTGGGCGTGCCGATCGTGACTACGCACGTGGGGGGCAATATCGAATTGATCAAAGACGGCGTTACCGGCTTCATGGTTGCACCTAACGACGTAACCGCTTTGGGTGAAGCCGTCGCTCGACTGCTTCAAAGCGAGGAGCTCCGTACGCGCATGGTGCAGCACGCTAAAGTGCGCGCGAAGGACTTCTCCCGTGAGAAAGTGGTCGCAGAGTTTGTATCTTTGCTCAAAGAAGGAGTGTTAGAGGCAGTATAGTATGCATATGGACTCAGGCATGAAGATATTGGTCACCGGGGGGGCAGGCTACATAGGCTCGGCAGTGGTTAAAGCACTCTGTGAGGAAGGCGCGACCGTGACGGTCTTTGATGATCTCTCTGAAGGGGACAAAGAAAAGGTCGATCCAAAGGCCGAGTTCGTCCAAGGCGACATTCTTGATCGCGAAGCGCTTGACCCGGTCTTTTCACGCGGAAACTTTGATGCGGTCGTACACTGTGCCGCGAAAAAGGTGATGTTCGAAGGAGAAGAGGACCCGACCAAGTACTTCAGCAACAATGTTGGCGGCACCCTCAATGTGCTTGCTGCGATGGAGAAACACAAAGTACCGAAGGTCATCTTCTCTTCAACAGCAGCTGTATATGCGCCTGTTGCCGACGGGCATCCTGTGGTCGAGACCGATCCACTTAACCCGCAAAGCGTCTATGGCCGTACAAAGCTTATGTGCGAGATGCTCATAACTGAGTATGCCCGACTCAAGAAGATCGACTCGTACGTGATCTTCCGTTATTTCAATGTTGCGGGTGACGCCGGGCTTTCGTTCAAGGAAAAGAACCCTCAGGGAGTATTCCCGCTTTTGGCATATGCAGCAGCAGGCAAGATGCCTTTCAATATTTTTGGTACACACTATCCCACCTCTGACGGCAGCGCGATCCGTGACTATATTCACCTTTCTGATCTCGTACAAGCCCATCTTGTGGCTTTGGGATCAGAAGCATCAACTGGAATCTACAATTTGGGAACTAATTCAGGCTACAGCGTGCGTGAACTCGTGCGGGTCTTTGCTGAGGTGTGCAAGAATGAATTCCCAGTGGTAGAGGCGGAAGCCCGAAAAGGCGATGTGGCTCGCGTGATCGCAGATACTTCAAAAGTGCGTGAAGCCCTTGGATGGGAACCCCACAAAACCTTGCGTACCATGGTTGAGGATATGGTTCGCATTTATACATGACCGGGCGTGACGCATAGTTGAAAATTTAGAAATATGCACCTGCTTTCAATCGGCTACGGAAGATCATTATTTGACCACTCTGACCCTGAACGGAAACGGCTTGAACAGTGCGCAGCAACTCTGGATTCATGTCATCTGATTGTTTTCACCCTCAAACAAGACGGTCTGGAAATGCAGCAAGCAGCGCATGGCCTCATGCTGCATCCGACCCGGTCACTTTCGAAGCTGCATATGGTCTTTGATGCTGTGCGCATAGGTCTGAGTATCGTTCGCCCTACGCTTAAACAGCAGAAGTGGGTGATAACTTCGCAAGATCCCTTTGAAGCTGGCTTTGCGGGATATGTAATTGCGAAACTTACCGGTCTCCCGCTTAACATTCAAGAGCATGGAGATTTCTTCTCAAGTACCTTTTGGCGCCGCAGCTTTGTGCTCAACAGGGTGCGGTCCTTGGCGGGACGCTTTCTCCTTCGCCGAGCAGATGCGGTACGAGTGGTAAGTCAAAGGATCAAACGCACTATGATCAGTCTGGGAGTCCCGGAGTCCCGCATTCTTTTTTTGCCTGTGCGCAGCGATTCTCTGCAAGAGCAGTCTGCAAATATGAATGATCTGCATGCGACATATCCAAACGCGTCTGTAATCGTGCTCAGCATAGGCAGACTTGTTGTTCAGAAGAATATACCCCTCACCCTGAAGACTTTTGCAGTACTGTATAGGAAAGACCCAAGGGCGCTGCTGCTGATAGTGGGATCAGGTGATCAGCTCCCGCACTTGCGGCAGTTGGCATCTTCGCTGCAGATCGACCAAGCGGTTATATTTTTGCCATGGACCGACAATCCGCAAGATCTTATACGCACTGCAGATATTTTGGCGCTGTCCTCTGATTGGGAAGGCTGGGGGAGAGTATTGGTCGAGGCAATGGCGCTCGGAACGCCTGCGGTTGCTACTGATGTGGGGTGTGCGAACGAAATATTTAAAGACGGTGTGCACGGATTTGTGGTAAACATCCGAGATGATGAAGCATTTGCTCAAAAGTTGATTGCACTTGCAGAGGATAAGGAGATGCGCGAGAGATTTGGCAGGCAAGGAATGCATGACGCACAAAAAGTGCATGTATCTCTTGATGAGTATGCACAAGGCTGGCGAAGCCTCTGGGATCGTACGTACCAGATGAAGATGCATAAGTAAAAGGACCTAGCCATAGGTGCGATACAATAGATGCAAACCTATGGGCGAACATTACAAGAAAAAAGCGTGGATCGATCCTTCCAAGCGAGCGCGGCAAGCGCTTGATACGATATTGGAGACCACAAGCGAAGAGGCGATCAAGAACGAGGCGCTGCAGACCTCTGTTGACAGCGAGCTCCATAAGGAGCCTCTCGTGCAGAAAACAGAAAACCGCGCTCAGTCGCGCGTGCTGTTCATCACCCGCGACGTATCGGTCCTCGAGGATCGCTCTATGCTGCAACTGCATTTGGTAAGTCTTGCTGATACATTCAGCGAGATCCATGTCATGGTCCTCTGTACAGCAACAGAAGCAAAAAAGAGCACGGTGCGGCTTGCGAAGAACGTGTGGGCATATACAACAAGCGTACGCTTTTGGAGCAGTCAGATGGGTGCAGCACTCGCACTAGCCCGAGCACAGCTTTTATTTACCGATGGTTTTCGTCCGGATATCGTAGTTGCGCTTGATCCGTTCGAATCAGGCCTTGCCGGTCTTCAGATCGCTCAAAAGTACGAGCGCGAGTTCCAAGTGCACGTGCTGGAAAACATGTTCGACCCTGAGTTCCTGGGGAGAGACAAGCGCAACAAGTGGCGAATACGCACTGCCAAGCATGTACTGAAGCGAGCCACAAGCGTGCGCGCGTCCACTGTTTCGATCATGACACAGCTGCAGGAACGGTTTCCGCACATTGCCGACATTTCACTCTTGCCAAGGCACTACGACATACAGCGGCTGATCCAGATCGCTGAAGTTCCGCAAGCCGCTGACCCTTTCACGCAGTATGTGTTCAAGCTCTTGTATGTGGGGAAGCTCGACAAGGAGAGTACGCTGTTTCGGGCGCTTGATGCGAGTCGGTCTATTCTTGTTTCCAAGAGCATCGGCATGCTGGTCCTTGGCGACGGGCCGTACCTAAAGGAATTCCAAGAGCGTGCGCGCATCTTGGGCATTACCGAGCAAGTGGTGTTTCAGAAGGATGTGAGCAAACTGGTGGAGTATCTGGCTATCTCCAACGTGCTTATCTGCACTGACACGACCGAAGCAAGCGACGAGATAGTGATCAAAGCTGCAGCAGCAGGCTTGCCCATGGTGGCTGCCCGCACACCCCTGCGGGAGGATCTTTTCACCGATGGTGAGTCGGCATTCTTGTGCGCACCCGAGGACACGCTTGAGTACTCTCAGAAGCTAGTTAAGTTCCTTAACAGCAGTTCTCTCCGCGTCCAGTTCAGAGAGCGCGCGCGCGACATCGTGCGTTCGCGCCTGCAAGAGGATCCTGAGGTCTACAAAACCGCCTACCGGAACTCTATCGAAGCAGTGTATGCGGACGGTCTTCCAGGCGAGATAAATACCTCTCCAAAGGCCACAAAAGCCTCAGGATACGCTGAAGAGGTGCCAGATCAGCCCTTGGCAACTACTCCTGCCTGAACTGTGTTATAAAAGGTGCACGCATGAAGCTGCTTATCTGTACCCAGGCGGTAGACAAAAACCACCCAATACTGGGCTTTTTTCATCGCTGGATCGAAGAATTCGCAAGACATTGCGAGGTAGTTCACGTGATCTGTCTTTATGAAGGAGCACACAGCCTGCCAGAGAATGTGCAGGTCCATTCCTTAGGGAAGGAAAGTGGAGAGAGCAAATTCAAGTACCTATTGCGTTTCTATCGCTACACTTGGCAACTGCGGGGCGAATATGACGCAGTGTTCGTCCACATGAACCAGATCTACGTTATCCTTGGCGCGCTGCTGTGGCGTCTGCAAAAAAAGCAGATAGGCTTGTGGTATGCCCACGGAAAGGTGAGTAACTCGTTGAAGGTCGCAGAAAAACTTACGCATCTTATTTTTACGTCCACAGAAGAAGGCCTCCAGCTTTCAACTCCTAAGCGAAGGATCGTGGGGCAGGGGATAGACTTGGATCATTTTGCTTATAAAGAAAGGATCCATGATGCAAATTTATTGCGGTTGGTCACTGTGGGGAGAATATCGAGATCGAAGAACCTCGAGACGCTCATCGATGCTTGTGCGTCCCTCAAAGAACAAGGGACTCGGTTCACCTTTCGTATTGTTGGTGTTGCTATCACTGAAGAAGAGAAACAGTACGAGAAGGAAATGAGGGAAAAGGTCAAAAAGCTTAACTTGGATGAGCAGGTAGAATGGGTGGGTGCAGTCTCACAAAAAGATCTCCCTGAAGAATTGTATAAGGCAGACGCATTCATCCATGATGGTGCAACTCAAAGTCTTGATAAGGCACTGCTAGAAGCTGTAGCATGCGGGTGTGTTGTGGTCTCATCTAATCTTGCGTATAAAACTCTTACAGAGGCTATTGCACCGCAGTACATTTTCAAAAATAATGATTCTGGTGCTCTAGCATCAATTGTTTATAGAGTGGTCAGTTTAGATTTCTCTCAAAAATATGAATCAATGCATGTAGTGCGTGCGGAGATTGCGAGACTTCATAGTATAGACGGGCTTATTGGAACTATAATTAGCCACTTAAAAAAAATATGAATATCTTCGGCTTCATTCGTGCCAAATATATTGGCAGATCAATTTGGTTCCGCACATTCCTTTACTCACTAGTTTTTAAGTCTTTTGGAAATGATAGTGTGATTTTGGGGGCTATTAATGTGCTCTCACCGCATAGAATAAAGATTGGCAAAGGAGTCGCAATCAATCCAGGCTGTTTTTTGAATGGACATGGAGGTATTGATATTGGTGATTTTGTAAATATCTCTCCTCGCGCGATCATTAATACTGGTGGGCTTGATTACACCAAGAGAATGGAAGATAGAAAACAGCATATATACAAGAATGTTGTTATCCACGAGGGAGTATGGATCGGTTCAGGTGCAATCATCAACCCGGGAGTACACATAGGCAAGCATAGCGTCATTGGAGCAGGAGCAGTAGTGACTAAAGATGTCCCAGAAAATGTCATTATGGTAGGGGTCCCGGCGAAGATCTTAAAAACTATTGATTGATTCTTGCAAGAGATAATATGTGCGGCATTAATGGTATTACAGCAGAAAGAAGAGAAGACCTCATTCGAATGGTGAGCGCGACTGAGCATCGGGGACCGGATGCTTGTGGGGAATTTGTATCTGAAGGAATTGCCTTAGGTCACAATCGACTCTCCGTCATTGACCTGTCAGAACAAGCAAATCAGCCTATGCATAGTCGTGATGGGAGGTATGTAATTGTCTTCAATGGCGAGATATACAACTATAGAGAATTGCGAACGGAGCTCCATGATCAGTGGTCCTTTTTAACGCAGAGTGATACTGAGGTTCTTTTGGCTGCGTATAGCGTATGGGGCCAAGAGATGCTGAATAGACTGAGAGGCATTTTTGCTTTTGCGGTCTGGGATACGGTTAATCAAGAGCTATTTTTGGCACGCGATCAAATGGGGATCAAGCCGCTTTTTTATGCGGTCCGTGAGGGTGTCCTGTATTTCTCATCAGAATTAACTGGAGTGGTTGAGGGTGCGCGGATGCGTACTCTCGAAAAGGACGCCATGCTATTCGGGATGCTTTTGAACTATACCCCGAGCCCTACGACTTTTGTCGAAGGTATTCATTCTCTTAAAGCAGGACACTGCCTTCTCTTTAAAAATAAAACAGCAGTTATAAAACGGTATTGGATGCCGCTCATCCCTTCGAAAAGCACGGCATCAAAAGAGCAGGTACGGGAAGTAATAGGGAACGGTGTCTCACGCCAACTTGTCGCAGATAGGCCTGTAGGGGTGCTTCTTTCGGGAGGAATCGATTCCAGCATCATCCTGCATCATGTAGCCGATTCTCTCAAGGAGGTTTGCACTTTTTCAGTGGGATTTGAAATGGTCCCCGGTTATGAATCTGAGGCGGACAAGTTCAATGCTGACTCTCAGCTTGCCGAACGGACGGCGCGCGAATATCGCACTAACCATACAACCTTTCATTTGAGTCTTGAAAATGT
>Ga0164241_10005577_pt1 | contig 11710 bp, 8 predicted proteins | sample OricomyardsoilBY_FD_108780 | JGI IMG/M metagenome (GOLD analysis project Ga0164241, IMG submission 108780) | Backyard soil microbial communities from Emeryville, California, USA - Original compost - Back yard soil (BY) | ecosystem: Environmental > Terrestrial > Soil > Unclassified | place: USA... | reverse complement strand
TTGGCGTAATAGCGGTAGACCTGGCGCGGCAGGAAGGCCTTGGGGCGCTGCGGGTCGATCATGCGTTCGCGCCCGCGGTCGTCCAGCGGCAGCACCTTGTGCTTCTTAGCCATCTGCCACCACAAAGCCTTGAGCTCGGCGAGCTTCTCGGGATGGCTGTCGGCCAGGTTGTCGTGCTGGGTGAAATCGCTGTCGGTGTGGTACAGCTCCCAGGCTTCGGATTCCCAATCGGCGCCCGACGCGTGCCAGGTGACGGCGCTCCAGCCGTCGGCCCAGATCGCGCGAGAGCCGAACATTTCGTAGTGCTGCACTTGCTTCATGCGCGGAGCTGCGGCGTCGAACAAGGTGGCCGCCATGCTCACGCCTTCCAGCGGCGATTGCTCGACGCCGTTGACGCTCTTGGGAACGGGCAGGCCAATCAACTCCAGCAGCGTCGGATACAGGTCCACCAGATGGTGGTATTGAGGACGGATCGCGCCTGCGTCCTTGATGCGCGCGGGCCAGCGCACGATCAGCGGATCGGTGTTGCCGCCGCGATGGGTCTCGCGCTTCCAGCGCTTGAATGGCGTGTTGCCGGCCATGCCCCAGCCCTTGGGGTAATGCGGATCGGTGCTCGAGCTGCCGATCTCGTCGTATTGGGCGAGCATCTCGGGCACGCTCTGCTGCACGAGGTTGCGGAAGGTTTCGGTGTTGAGCGTGCCCGAACTGCCGCCCTCCTGGCTGGCGCCGTTGTCGGACGCAAAGATCACCAGTGTGTTGTCGTCGATCTGCAGGTGCTTCAGCTCATCAAGCAGGCGCCCGATCTGCGCGTCGGTGTGCTCCACGAAGGCAGCGAACACCTCCATCAGACGCGCGTAGAGCTTCTGCTCGTCGGCATCCAGCGAATCCCACGGCTTCACGCCGGGGTTTCTCTCGGGCAGCTTGGCGTCGGCCGGGACCACGCCCAGCAGCTTTTGACGGGCGAAGATTTCTTCGCGCGCGGCGTCCCAGCCGGCGTCGAAGCGGCCCTTGTACTTGGCGATCCATTCGGGCGATACGTGCAGCGGGCAGTGCGGCGCGCCATAAGCCACGTACATGAAGAAGGGCTTGCCGGTGGCCACCTGTTGCTGATCGCGCAGCATGCCGATGGCCCGGTCGGTCATGTCCTCGCTGAAGTGGTAGCCCTCTGTTTCCGGCTTGGGGACGCGCTGGTTGTCCTGCGTCAGCACCGGATGCCAGTGGTCCGTCTCACCCGCCAGGAAACCGTAGAAGCGCTCGAAGCCCAGGCCCAGCGGCCAGCGGTCGAAAGGCCCGGCCGCGGTGGTGTGGTGGGCCGGCGCCAAATGCCACTTGCCCACGCACATCGTGTTGTACTGGTGCTGCTTGAGCACTTCAGCGAGGGTGGCACTGTTGCGCGGCAGATAGCCGTTCGAACCGGGAAAACCGGTACTCAGTTCAGCAATCGTTGAGAAGCCGACCGAGTGATGGTTGCGTCCCGTCAGCAAGGCGGCGCGCGAGGGCGAGCACAGGCCGGTGGTGTGGAAGTTGTTGTAGCGAAGGCCCTCAGAAGCCATGCGGTCGATATGCGGCGTGTTGATCTGCCCGCCGTAGCAACTGCTCTGCCCGAAGCCCAGGTCGTCAAGCAGGATCACGATGATGTTGGGAGCACCCTGCGGCGCCTGGGCTTCCGCTGGCCAACTCGGCTTGGACTCGGCCACGGTCTTGCCGACCTGCCCGCGGAACGCAGGGTCATTGGGTGGAAGGATGTCTTCGCGCGACATCTGGCTGGCATTCATATGGTTTGGCCTTGGGAAAGCATCTGTCTTCAAGTCCCTTGGCGCTGCTTGCGGGGTAGCTTGGCCGCCACGCGGTCGAACAGCGCATCGGGCATGTTCCGAAACAGCCGCAGCATCACGCCCATCTGCCAGGGAATGACGCGGAATCTGGCGCCCGCCTCGACTGCCTCAAATGCGCGGTCGGCAAAGACTTCGGGCGTGATCAGGAAGGGCATGGGGAACGGGTTGTCGTCCGTCATCGGCGTGGCGACATAGCCGGGCGCAATCGTCACGACCTTGATGCCGGCGTCGCGGTAGTCGCCGCGCAGCGATTCGCAGTAGGAGATGACGGCGGCCTTGCTTGAGCCATAGGCGCCGTTGCCCGGCATGCCGCGCAGGCCAGCCCCGCTGGCGATGCCCACCAGGGTGCCGCTGCCGCGCTCGCACAGGGGCTGGATGAAGGGCTGAAACGTGGCTGCCAAGCCGTAGACATTGGCCGCATGGACGTCTCGCAGCAAGGCCAGGTGCTCGAAGCTCGCGGGGTCCAGGCCCATGGCAAGGCCGGCATTGGCGATCACCACGTCGGGCAGGCCCTGGGTGGCGATACAGGCCTGCGCGGCGGCGCTGATGGACGCTGCGTCGCAGACGTCGGCTGCGTAGCAGGCGCATTGCTCGGGCGGGAGACCCTGCGCCTCGGCCCATTCCTGCATCACCTTGAGGCGGCGCGCCACCAGGGCGAGGCGCCAGCCTGCCTTGGCGTAGCGCAAGGCCATGGCCTGGCCGATGCCGCTGGACGCGCCGGTGATGAAAACCAGCCTGGGCATACTTGCTTCAAGCATCACGTCACTTGACCTCTTCGGGGCCGGGAAAGGTCCACTGCTTGTTCAGAACTTCCGGGCGCGAGCGGTACAGGCGCACCGTGTAGTTCCAGTCCGGGAAGATCGGCAGGTAGTTCGGCGCTTCGGGGTCGCCGCCGAAGCGGATCGTGATCGAGCCGTCCGCGTTGGGCACCGAGGTCTTGTTGTTGCGCGAGTAGAGGTCGCTCTCGTTCTTCTTGAAGTAGCCCTCTTTGGTGTAGACGGTCAGCGACCAGAAGCCGTCCACCGGCACGTCGGCCGGCACGGTGAGCGTGTAGGCCGTCTGGCCGTCGTTGTGCTCGGGCGTGGCGCTGATGTAGGTGGAGTCGCTGGGCGGGCCGCCGCCCCAGCCACCGGCCACGCCGATCAGGTGCAGCACGGGATCGACGTCCGCCTTGGCGCCGAACATGCGGTCGAAGGAGCGCAGCGTCGAGCCGGCCAGCTTGAAGCCGTCGCTGACCTTGAGGCGGGAAACCTGGTCCCAGTTGGGAACCTCGAAGCTGCCCGAATTACTCTGCTCGATCTTCAGCAGGTCTTGCAGGGCGTTGGCCTGGGCCAGGTCGGCCGGGTCGGCCGGGTCGACGAAGAAGCGCACGGCCAGGTGCGCATAGCGCGTGCCATTGAGTTCGCGGGTGATCACGTGCTGGCCGGCCTCGTAGGTGGACAGCGTGACGTAGTGGTCTTCATTGACCACGCGCAGCGACATGTAGCGGCCGTTCGCTTCGGGCAGCGTGATCGTGGCGGGCTGCGTGAGGTCCAGGATGGCCCAGGCGAACAGCACGTCGCGGTTCATGCGCACCACAATCTGGTCGTCCGCGGTGCCGGGCTGCTTGACGCATTTGAAGTGCCCGAACATGCCGGCCTCCACGCGCTTCTTCATGAAGTAGTGGCTCTCGGCGCGGTTGAAGTTGGTGGCGTCGACATTGACGGTGGGCGCTGTGCCGTCGCCGGACGCAGCCGCCGATTTGGAACTCTCATTCATTGGGGATCTCCTGCTGAAAGCGACGACAGCGCGTCGCAAAAAACGGAGCACAGGGCCGCTCGGCTTGTGCGTGGAAGGTCAATCCAGAAGGTCAGGACATCGCTGGGGCCGATAACGCGTCGCTCGACAATCGCATGCGAGCTTGGTTGTAGCCGCGGCCGGCCAACACGTAACTCACGGCGCCCAGCAGGGGGCAGACGGCAATGATCAACAGTGCTGTCTGCAGGTCGTAGCGATCAGAAAGAATGCCGCCGATCGTTGGCCCGAGCGCCATGCCCAGCAGGTTCTGAACGGTGATCAGCATGCCGCTGGCCGAAGAGCGCGTGCCTGGGTGCACCATTTCCATCAGCGCCGAGGTCACCGGGGCGGTCATTGCCATCATGAAGAAGGCGCCGCCAAAGATCAGGGCCATCTGCATCGTGCCAGGGGGCAGGCAGAAGGCCGCGACGAACTGCGACGAACTGACGGTGACCAGTCCGGCCGCTGCGTAGAGTCGCCGGTGCGGGTGCGGCCCGACGATGCGATCGGTGAGCCAGCCGCCCAGTGCAATGCCGCAGCCGACGACGATCAGGACCATGCCGGTGCGCAGGCCGGCCTTGTCCAGCGGCAGGCCGTGAGCCCGATGCAGAAAGGAGGGCAGCCAGTTGCCGAAGGTCGAGACGAAGAAGAGCACGGCCGTCTGGCCCAAGACGAGGAGAATCAGCACGCGTGAGCGAATGAGCATGCGCAGGACCTCTTTCCACGAGGCGTTGCGCATCATTCCGCTTTGCTGGTCTCGAATGGAGACGGCCGTGGTCTTGTAGTCGGTGGCAAAGAACATCAGGATGGCAAACAGGAGCCCGGGCAGCGCCACCACGCCGAAGGCCGCGCGCCAGCCCCAATGGGCAGCAATGAAGCCCCCGAGCATGACTCCGACCAAGGTGCCAAGCATGTTGGCCGACTGGAAGATGCCGATGACCGTGGCGCGCAGGCGGGCCGGATAGAGGCCGGACAACAGCGCGAAGCCAGCCGGCCCGTAGCCGGCTTCACCGACGCCCACCGCGAAACGTGCAATGAGCAGGTGGTAGAAGTTGCCCGCGAACATGCAGGCGGCCGTTGCCAAGGACCAGAAGAGACTCATGATGCCAATGGCGCGCGTGCGACTCCAGCCATCGACGATCACGGCTACCGGCAATGCCAGGATGGCGAGCGCTACGTTGACTGCCGACACGAGCATCCCGAGTTGGGTGTCCGTCAGCAGCCAATCCGCCTTGATTGCCGGCAGCAAGGCAGACAGGACTTGGCGATCGATGAAATCAAAGGCCATCAGCAGGAAGAGCAAGGCCAATACTGCGTGAGCCTTGCGTTTGGGGACTGGATAGTCCGAGGGACTTGTTGTCGTCATTGGCTGTTGTCTCCATTCGAACTTTGTTGTTGCTGCGACCCGCCAGATGCTGGCGGGTCGCCGCAAAGCTCTTGTTTTTAGGCCAGCGCGTTCGGTCCACGCGCCCAGCGTCCGGGTCGCGCTGCGGTGATCTCGCCGTTCTCGATGACGGCCTGGCCGCTGACAAAGGTGGCGAGGTAACCGCTGGATTTCTGGATGATGCGGCGTCCACCGGCGGGCAGGTCGCGCACGATGGTCGGCTTGGGCAGCGCCAGCTTGTCCAGGTCAATCAGGTTCATGTCGGCCTTCATGCCCGGGGCGATTACCCCGCGGTCCGTCAAGCCCATGTAATGCGCATTGCGTCGAGTCAGGATTTCCACCACATGCGGCAAGGGGATGCGCGGGCCGCGTGTGCGCTGCAGAGCCCAGTGCGCCAGCATGGTGGTGGGACTGCTGGCGTCGCAGATAGTGCCTACGTGAGCACCGCCATCGGCCAGCGAGACCAGGGCCTTGGGATGCAGCAGCATCTCGCGCACGTTCGAGAGGTCGCCGGTCGTGTAGTTGAAGACCGGGTAGTAGATGAAGTTGCTTCCATCGCCTTCGGCGAAGAAATCGTAGAAGGCGGCCAGCGGCTTGGCACCCTTGGCCTTTGCGATGGCGCCGATGGAGGTCGAGCGATCCGGCTCGTAGTCGATGCCGCCCGGGCCGGGCAGGCAGGGGAACATGTCCATCGACAGGTGGTCAAAGTTGTCGACGACGAAGTCGACGATGGGCGGAATGAAGGTGCCTTCGACCGCCAGCTTGATCGGCTTTTCGGACAACACCCGAGCGCGTCGGGCCGGATCGCGCATGCTGGCGGCGCGCTCTTCGGGCGGCAGCGCCATGATCTCGCGATAGCTCGGGTAGGCCATCAGGATGTTCATGGTCGTGTCCAGACCCGCCAGCGTGCCTACGCCGCGTGCGGCGGTACCCAAGTGGACATCGACACCTTTCTTGGCGCTTTCCAGGGCCGCGTCACCCAGCCATTTCCACTGCTGCGGCGCGAACACGCGGTCCATCCAACTGATCACCACGGGGCGGCCGGCCACACGAGCCATTTCCTCGATCTTGCCGTACTCGCGGTCGAAGCGCGAACGCTCTTCCACCGGCGCGCCGCGGGTGGCAGAGAAGTCGTCCACCGTCTGCAGAATGCGGTAAGGCAAGCCGTGGAAGGCGGTGGCCAGGGTATTCAGCTCATTGCCGCTGACCTGAAAGCTCGGCGTCATCTGGCCTTTGGACGTGCGGTGGGTTTCGCTGCTGCCCAGCCCCAGGCCACAGGCGCCGTCGGCCAGCGCGGTTCGCAGCAGGCCCACCATCTGCTCCAGGTCCTCGGCGTTGGCGGGTTCGCCGCGCGAGGCGCGGTCGCCCATCACGTACAGGCGCAGCGCGTCGTGCGGCACCAGTGTCATGAAGTCCAGGCTGTGCGGCATGGCGTCCATCTGTTGGGCGTACTCAGTGAAGCTCTCCCAGCCCCAGCGCATGCCTTCGACCAACACGGATTCGGGGATCTCCTCCACGCCCTCCATCAGGTCGATCAACTGCGCCTGCGCGCCGGGGCGGACGGGCGCGAAGCCAACGCCGCAGTTGCCGGTCACCACGGTGGTGACGCCGTGATAAATGCTGGGTGCGAAGGTTTCGTCCCAGGTGATCTGGCCGTCGTAGTGGCTGTGGATGTCGATAAAGCCGGGCATGAGGTGCGCGCCGGCGGCATCAATCGTGCGCTTGGCGGCGCCATTGATGGCCCCCACTTCGGTGATGACGCCATTGCTCACGGCAACGTCAGCCACAAACGGGTCCGCGCCCGTGCCGTCGACAACGGTAGCGCCCTTGATGAGCAAATCATGCATGTCAGTCTCCTTCTATTCAATTCTGGATTGCGACTCAGTTCGCCAAGGCTGCCCTGAGAGCGCGCAGGCCATTGCCCATGCGAACAAATTGCAATTCGGGCAGCAGCGGCTGCGGCGTCAAGTCGCCGAAGCGCGGAAGGTCGACGGACAGCACCAACTCCACGAAGCTCGCACCGGTCTGGGAGAGCAAGCGAGGCAGGGCCAGGAACAAGGCCTCGTTGTTGTCAATGCGCTCCGCGTGCTGATAGCCCGCCGCCAATGCCATCGCGGCGAAGTCGCAGCGTGGCTCGCCACCCGGCGTGGGCAGGTTGCGCATGCCGTTGAACTGCACGCCATTGGCGCAGACGAAATGCAGGAATTTCCGCGGCTTGTTGGTCGCCACAGTAGTCAGGCCTCCGAGCTCCATCAATAGACTTGCATCGCCGTCGACCACGATCACCTGCAAATCGGGTCGAGCCAAGGCAACACCCAGCCCCAGACCGGCGGCGCCACCCATCAACGGCACTGAGTCGATTCGGCGCTCAGTCACACCCATCGAATCGAAGACAAACATGGCCGACATGGTCGTCACCAGAGGTGCGTTGGGGCAGATCTCCTCGCGGGCGTTGCGAATGGCAGCGCAGGCTCTTTGGATATTCATGATGCTTTTGACCTTGTGCTTTCAGTTCCAGACGAGATGGCGATCAACCACAAGGACTGCGGCCGTCTGCATCGAGTTGGCGTGGAAAAAAGCATCGGCCACGTGGGTCTCGTCGCCTTCTTCTGTCAAGTTCCAATAGCGCAGTCCAAGCGTGTCAAGCAGAGGCTCCAGAATTCGGACCACGGTGCGTCGCGATTCACGCGTGGAATGGCCGATGTTTTCGGGCTCGCGTCCGAATTGACCGACCAGGAAAACCATTGGCACTCCGGAGTCCAGACAGGTGGCGCGCAGCGTGTTCAGGCATTTGTAGAAGCCCTGGTTCTGCACCAGAACCACCGGCTTGGCGCCACCCACATAGAGACCCGTGGCGGTGGTTAACGCCTGATCCTCGCTGCAGGCATAGATCTGCTGGATTCCTGCGTCGGGCCGAGACAGCAACTCGTGCAGTGCGAATTGCACGAAGTCCGGAACCGTGACCACATGGGTGACGCCGGCCTCACGCAACGCGCGCAGCAGCGCGGAAGCGGAAGTGCCGCCAGGTGGGTTCTCGCTGGGCGTGGACAAAGGCGGAGTCATGGCTCGGTTCATTCGACGTGTCTCGTGGTGTGGCCTGTTGCAGCCTCGAATCCGTCCAACCGGCACAATGCCGCTGGAACTTCAAAAATACATAGGAGACTCATGTGGCAACGTCGCGCAGCGGGATCGCCATGGACGCGCAAACCAGCGGAAAGCTGATCGCAGCGACTCTGCTGCGTCATGCGCTGGGTTTTCGCGACTGCGAGAAGTCGACCATTGACGAATTGCTTTCCAAGGGCCGCGTGGTGGCGTTTGGCAAAGGTGAAATGCTCGTGAGACAGGGGGATGTCTTCGACTACCTGTGCGTAATCCTCGAAGGCTCGTTCGAGTCTGGCGTGACGCAGATGGATGGTCGGCGCCATCTGCTGGCCTATCTGCAACCCGGAGACATCGCCGGCATCTTTACGTTGTGGGATGGGCTCAGTCACCCGAACGAAATGGTGGCCCGCGAAGCCGCAAACCGCGTCATGCTGGTGCGCAGCGACGACTACCGCGTGCTGCGCGATAACCATCGCTCCTTGGCGCGCGCCCTGGAACTTCAGATGGCCTACCGATGTCGCTTGCTGTTCGAGCGGGTGATGGCCGACCACTCCATGCCGCTTGAGGTGCGCCTGGCACGTCAGTTGTATCTTCTGTCGATCATCAGCGGCCGTCCGCATGCCGACGGCGCTCAGTTGACGATGCGGATTTCGCAAACCGATCTCGGCGACTTTCTGGGCGTGAGCCGACAGCACGTCAACATCGGGCTGCAAAAACTCAAGAAGGAAGGATTGATCACCTTGAGCTATTCGACGGTGACCATGGTCGACCCAGTGGCCCTGGCGCAGCGCGCCGGCCTGGGTGCGACGGTTGCGCACTCGGATGGCGGAGCGGATGAGGGAGTGCATGGACCACGATGCTAGGAATCGCCGCATCCGCTGACTGCCGGTAAGGTGACAAAGTCTTCAAGTTTGCAGTGAACCTGACTGGAACCGGAACCCAACTTCCTCGGAAGCTAGCAACAAGCGCTGGGGCGAATTCTCGAAGACGTCGAGGAATAAGCCGCTTTAGAGCACCACAGTCTTTGTCCTGCAGCAGCCTTGACCGCTTGCTCAATCAGCTGAAACGTCGCTTGGCTGAGCGGGTCTCGCTGGGCGATTCGCCGAAGCGCTGGCGGTAGGCCGAGGCGAACTTGCTCGCGTTCTGGAAGCCCCAGCGCGATGCCACTTCCTGTACCGGGCGCTCGCTGCCACGGCGCAGTTCCGCGTGAGCCCCGTCCAGCCGCAACTCGCGCAGATAAACGCCGGGCGTACGGCCCAATTGCTCGCGAAACAGCCGCCACAGCGTGCTACCGCTGAGGCAGGCGGCGGCAGCGATGTCGGACAGCACCATGTCTTCATGCACGTGGGCGGCCATGTAGTCGATTGCGCGTTTCAGCGCTGGCGGCGTGCCACCCGGACGGCTGCGGGTCGCGGCGCTCTGAAGCGTGGTGCCATGCTCTGCCAGCAAGGTCAACGCCAGCATCTCAGTCCAGCGCTCGAACATCACCAGTTTGTGCGGTTCGGGCTCGGCATTCGGCAGCAGGTACTGGCTGGCCTGCAATGCCATGAACAATAGACGCTGGACCAGATCCCCTTGCAGCAGCGGTGCGAAGCTCAGGCTGCCATGCCGGCCGTCGGCCGATAGCTCGGCCCCAAGCCGTAAAAACTGGGCCTTGGGCAGGTTGAATTCGAGGAAATGGGTGCCCGCCGATACCTGAGTCAACTGAACCTCGGCAGGATCAATGATCAGCGCCTGGCCGGCCCGCGCCTGCACTTCACCCGAATTGAGGCACAGTCGAAACTCGCCCGTCAAAGGCAGGCAGACAGAGTAGGCATCGGGCGCTACCGATGCATCCAGCGTTTCTACGTCCAGCGCCACCGGTAGATGGGTCTCAACCATGAAGGTCGACCCGCCCGAGCGAGCCCGCTCCGGCATTGCCAAGGCGCTCACCTCCAGCGCATCGTTCGCGCGCAACGGCATGGGCCGCGGGCGCCGCAACGCCGCGGGCGAGAGAGAGTTCATCTGCTCGAAGCAGCTCTCGATGGCCGGCCGGCCGATGTGTCGACGGATCGGCAGCGGCAGCAGCCAGCCACTGGAGGCAGGGTTGGGGTCGATCTGTGAGGAGCTGTCCATCTGGGCGTCACGCGGGCTCATATGTCCTGAATCAAGACGCCCTTATTTTTTTCCTCCCGAGTGGCAGGAAATGTCACCTGATCAGACACATTCACCAGCCAATCAGCAGCCCACCCGATTTGAGGGGGGCGGCATCGGGACGCTGCTCCATCCATGCCAAACCCGATCCGCTACTTTCAATCGTGGCCACCCTCCGGTCGAACCCTGGGTGGGCGCCGTCGCGGCTCGAATACCGTGGCGCCCATGGTCGGGGGCAAGGTGTTTCTGGCCGAACAGAAATCTTTTCGTCAACACCCCTCGGAGTTCCCATGACCTTTGTTCGCAGCGCTCTCGCAACGGCCGTCCTTGCATGCATCTCGCTCACCTCCCAGGCAGCGGGCACGACGCTGCTGACCTGGACAACGCCCGACAACGTGGCGCCGACCGGGCTGTCCAACCTGGGCACGGGCGTCGTGGCCGTCTCCGGCGCGACTGGCGGAATCTACAACCAGGTCGGCAACTACTCGCTGGACAGCCAGGGCAACGCCACCTATATCGGCGGTCTTTCTGGAAACTCCAAGATCAGCGCCGACGGGGGAACCATCGGCGGCAACGCGAGCGTGGGCGGCTTCAATCAAGCATCCTTCTACAACACGACCACCGGCATCTGGACTTCGGCCGGCAAGCTGGTCGGCGGCACAGGCGCCACCAGCTTCCGTGGTCTGTCCAGCGACGGTACGAGCATCGTCGGCTTCTCCAGCACGTCCAACGCCAGCACGAACGGCAACAAGAACCACGCCTTCGTCTCGCGCGGCGGCCAAACCTACGACCTGACGCCCACTGCGACCTTCACGACCACCGCCACGGCAGTCAGCAACAATGGCCGTGTTGCTGTCGGCTACTCGGGCAACAACACGACGAGCGGCACGGTCTGGACCTGGAACGACGCCACGCAAGGCTATGACGCGGTCGTGCAGACCGTTATCGGCATCGGTGGCAGCGCGGCTGAAGTGGGCTTCGACGCCATCAGCGCCAATGGCAACTGGGCGGCCGGCGGCGGCACCAACAGCAACTCGATGGCCTCCGTGGTGACCGGCTATTTCTACTACGCGGCCACGCTGACCAACACCGCGACCAACACCACGATCAACATCCCCTACGACCACACGCTGATTCCCGCCAGCCCGGGCGTTTTCGACCCGATCACGAACCGGAAGCCTACCATTGCGGGCGTGACCGACGCCGGCACCGTCATCGGCTCGTTTGTCGCGGCGGGCGGCGGCAGCCAGCCCGTTTCGGTCCTGCAGGCTGACGCTTTCATCTATTTCGCCAGCTCCAACACATCGCTGAGCTTCGACAGCTACCTCGCTTCGATCGGCGCCGGGCTGGCGTCGAACCAGCATGTCTACAGCCTCACCACGATCTCGGCGGACGGCAACTACGTTTCGGGTCTGATGTACGACACGACCCTGGGCCAGACCATGGCCTTCGAATTGCAGGGCGCCAACATCAGCGCGGT
>Ga0164241_10005576_pt1 | contig 11711 bp, 10 predicted proteins | sample OricomyardsoilBY_FD_108780 | JGI IMG/M metagenome (GOLD analysis project Ga0164241, IMG submission 108780) | Backyard soil microbial communities from Emeryville, California, USA - Original compost - Back yard soil (BY) | ecosystem: Environmental > Terrestrial > Soil > Unclassified | place: USA... | reverse complement strand
GGTGCCGCCCTTGCCGGGGGTCACGCCGCCCACGACCTTGGTGCCGTAATCGAGCATCTGCTCGGCGTGGAAGCTGCCCTGCGAGCCGGTGAAGCCCTGCACGAGCACCTTCGTGTTCTTGTTGATCAAAACGCTCATGGATTCAGGCCTCAGGCTGCGGCGGCAACGGCTTTCTTCGCGCCGTCGTTGATGTCGTTGGCCGGCGTGATCGCCAGGCCGGAGTTCTTCAGCAGTTCCTTGCCGGCATCCACATTGGTGCCTTCGAGGCGCACGATCACCGGCACCTTGACGCCCACCTCCCTGACCGCGGCGATGATGCCCTCGGCGATCATGTCGCAGCGGACGATGCCGCCGAAGATGTTGACGAAGATCGCCTTCACGTCCGGCGAGCGCAGGATCAGCTTGAACGCCTCGGTGACCTTCTCCTTGTTGGCGCCGCCGCCGACGTCCAGGAAGTTCGCGGGCGCGCCGCCTTCCAGCTTGATCACGTCCATCGTCGCCATCGCAAGGCCCGCGCCGTTGACCATGCAGCCGATGTTGCCGTCCATGGTCACGTAGTTCAGGTCGTACTTCGAGGCCAGCACTTCGGTCTCGTCTTCCTGCGCGATGTCGCGCATCTCCACCAGCTCGGGGTGGCGGAAGTTGGCGTTGTCGTCGGAATTGATCTTGCCGTCGAGCACGGCCAGGTTGCCGTCGGTGAGGATCGCCAGCGGGTTCAGTTCGACCAGCGCCAGGTCCTTCTCGTTGAACAGGCGGTACAGGCCCAGCATGATCTTGCTCAGCTGACCGACCTGCTTGGCATTCAGGCCGAGGGCGAAGCCCATGTCGCGGGTCTGGTACGGCTGCAGGCCCTGCACGAAGTTCACGTGCAGGGTCTTGATCGCGTCGGGGTTGTCGACCGCGGTCTTCTCGATCTCGACGCCGCCGTCGGCGGAGGCGATGAAGGTGATCGACTTGCTGGAACGGTCCACCATCACCGAGAGGTACAGCTCCTGGGCGATGTCGGTGGCCTGGGTGACCAGCACCGCATCCACCGGCAGGGCAACGCCCGCCGACTGGTAGGTCGCCATCCTGGTGCCGAGCATGCCCTTGGCGTACTCGCGCACCTCGTCGTAGGACTTGGAGTACTTCACGCCGCCGGCCTTGCCGCGGCCGCCCGCGTGGATCTGCGCCTTCACCATCCAGGCGTCGCCGCCGATGGCCTTGGCCGCATCCACGGCCTCCTCCGGCGAGCGCGCGACGCGCCCGGCCGGTACCGCGATGCCGTAGTCGGCAAACAGCTGTTTCGCCTGATATTCGTGGAAATTCATGGGTCACCCAGGGAGAGGACGAACGCGCCGGGCAGAGCCGGAAACCGGACAGGCCGCGGGCGGATCGCCATTTTAGCGTGTTGCGCTGCCGCACGCGGGCTTCGCGCATACTTCGGGCCAATGTCCGTGCCCGCCACCGCCGCCAGCGCACACGCCCCCCCGCATGCGATCCGGCGCGAGTTGTACCTGCTCACGCTGTACCGAATCCTGGAAGCGGCCTTGCTCTGCCTGGTGCTGTTCAGCCCGGTCGGGGCGCTGATGGGCGAGCCGCGCCACGTCCTGCTGGGGCGCGTGGTGGCGATCGCCTATCTGATCGCGGCGCTGCTGCTGTTCGCGACCGGGCGCCACGGCCAGATCCGCGGCCAGACCTTGGCCGGCGCGGCAGTGGACATCGTGGCGGCGACGCTGGCGATGCATGCCCTGCCCGATTCCAGCGCCGGCATCGCGATGATGCTGCTGTTCAACATCGGTGCCGCCGCCTTCCTGCTGCCGATTCGGCTCGGGCTGGGCACGGCGGGGCTGGCCTCGGCGGCGTTGGCCTGCGAATACCTGTGGAGCCTGCTCGGCGACCGCGCGGCCACGCGCCCGCTGGCCGAGGTGCTGATGTTCGCGGTCAGCTACATGGGCGTGGCCATCCTCACCAACCAGATCGGCCGGCAGATGCGCGCCAGCGAGGCGCTGGCAGAGCGCCGCGGCAGCCAGGCCGCCAACCTGGCCGAGGTCAACGAACTGATCATCCGCCGCATGCGCACCGGCGTGCTGCTGGTGGATGGCGACGGCACGATCAAGCTGGCCAACGAATCGGCGATGCTGCAACTGGGCGGCTTCGGCGAGGGCCGCCGCGACCTGCTGCTGGCCGCCCCGCGACTGGCGGCGCGGCTGAAGCGCTGGCGCGACACCGGCGAAACCGATACGCAGCCCCTGCAACTGGCCCCGGACCTGCCGGAAGTGCTGCCGCGCTTCGCCCGCCTGCTGGCGGAGGACGACCAATCCCTCGTGTTCCTCGACGACACCTCACAGGTGGCGCGCCGCGCCGAATCGCTGACCCTGGCCACCCTGGGCCGTTTCTCCGCCAGCCTGGCCCACGAGATCCGCAACCCGCTGGCCGCGATCAGCTATGCCACGCAGCTGCTGGAGGAATCGCGCGACATCCCCGAAGCCGACCGCCGCCTGCTGGAAATCATCTACCAGCAGACCCTGCGCATGAACGGCATCGTCGAGAACGTGCTGGGCCTCGCCCGGCGCGAACGCGCGCAGCCCGAACACGTGGAACTGGGCGGTTTCGTCCAGCATTTCGCCGAGGACTACCGCACCAGCCATCCGCTCAACGACGATCGCCTGGACGCCTCCGCACCGGCCGGCCCGGTCGCGGCCATGGTCGACCGCCGCCAGCTGCAGCAAGTGGTCACCGTGCTGGTGCACAACGCCCTGGTCTATGGCCGGATCCCGGGCGAGCCGGCGCGGGTCGGGATCCGCGCCTATGCGGACGAACACGGCAACCCGTTGCTCGACATCATCGACCGCGGCCCCGGCATCCCGGAAACCGTGGCCGAGCAGTTGTTCCGGCCGTTCTTCACGACCTCCGGCGAAGGCACTGGCCTCGGCCTCTACATCGCCCGCGAACTGTGCGCGGCCAACCAGGCCAACCTGGACTACGTCCCAATCCCCGGCGGCGGCGCCTGCTTCCGCATCCGCCTGCCCGGCACCCGCGCCATCGTCACCACCTGAAGAGCATGAACGATTGCCGTGCCGCGTCGCACTTGGACGCTGCGCGGCAACGCGCTATCGTGCGATGCATGACGGCCCCTGCACGTAGCAATACCCAATCCTGCGCCCTGATCGTCGACGACGAACGCGATATCCGCGAACTACTGGTATTGACCCTGGGGCGCATGGGCCTGCGCTGCGATACCGCCTCCTCGCTGGCCGACGCCCGCAGCCTGCTGCGGCAAAACCGCTACGCCCTGTGCCTGACCGACATGCGCCTGGCCGACGGCTCCGGCGTGGACCTGGTGCGCGAGATCGCCCAGCTCTATTCGGAAACCCCGGTGGCGATGATCACCGCCTTCGGCAACCAGGAAGCCGCGGTGGGCGCATTGAAGGCCGGCGCCTTCGACTTCGTCAGCAAGCCGGTGGACCTGGGCGTGCTGCGCGGACTGGTCCAGCACGCACTGAAACTGGGCGGCGACGCGCGCAAGCATCCCGCCAACGCGCCCGACCCGGCCGCCACCCGCCTGCTCGGCGCCTCCCCGGCGATGGCCGAATTGCGCGCGACCCTGGCCAAGGTCGCGCGCAGCCAGGCGCCGGTCTACATCGCCGGCGAATCCGGCGTGGGCAAGGAACTGGTCGCCCGCACCATCCACGCCGAAGGCGCACGCGCCGCCGGCCCGTTCGTGCCGGTCAACTGCGGCGCGATTCCGGCCGAGCTGATGGAAAGCGAGTTCTTCGGCCACAAGAAGGGCAGCTTCACCGGCGCCCACGCCGACAAGACCGGCCTGTTCCAGGCCGCCGAGGGCGGCACCCTGTTCCTCGACGAAATCGCCGAGCTGCCGCTGCCGATGCAGGTCAAGCTGCTGCGCGCGATCCAGGAGAAATCGGTGCGTCCGGTCGGCGCCAATGCGGAAGTCGCGGTGGACGTGCGCATCCTCTCGGCCACCCACAAGAACCTGGCCGCGCTGGTCGACGAAGGCCGTTTCCGCCACGATCTCTACTACCGCATCAACGTGATCGAACTGCGCGTGCCGCCGCTGCGCGAACGCCGCGACGACCTGCCGCTGCTGGCCGATGCGGTGCTCGCCCGCCTCGCCATCGCCCAGCACCGCCCCAAGCCGCTGCTGCATGCCGATGCGATGGAAGCACTGGCCCGCTACAACTTCCCGGGCAACGTGCGCGAACTGGAGAACATCCTGGAACGCGCCTTCGCCCTGGCCGACGACGACGGCATCCGCGCCAGCGACTTGCGCCTGCCCGAGATGCGCCCCAGCGCGCCTGCCCAAGCCGCCGCCGCGCAACTCGACCCCAGCCGCATCGACCCCCGCGAATCCGCCTCCAGTGCCCTGCCAAGCTTCATCGAGGAAATCGAGCGCAAGGCCATCGAGCAGGCCCTGACCGACAACCGCTACAACAAGACCCGCGCCGCCGCCCAGCTCGGCATCACCTTCCGTGCGCTGCGTTACAAGCTGAAGAAGCTGGGGATCGAATAAGCCGTTTTCAGGGCCGCCATCCCGTGCGGACTGCGGAATTGAGGCAACGGACCCATACAATTTCGTCGAAATGTGACGCATTGCGTCACGTTACTTAAGCGGCATACAAGACAAAACCGTGATTCAGCTTTCAGAAAAGACACGGGAAACTGCCTGTCCGGCATTGGCACGCATTCTGCGTTATAACTCCCGCACGTGGTGAAAGCGCTTGCTGCCGAAGGACCGTGACAGTTGCGCCAAGACACGTGGAACACACCAAACCTACCCTAGGGGATACACCATGAAGAACCAGCAAGGCTTTACCCTGATCGAACTGATGATCGTGGTCGCGATCATCGCCATCCTGGCCGCCATCGCGCTGCCGGCGTACAACAACTACCGCATCCGCGCAGCCGAGAATGCCTGCCTTGGCGAAGCCAAGGCGCAGATGAATTCGTACATCGCGGCGTCGGTCAACGACATGACCCTCCCGACCTTCGAAGCCGGCGCGTGCGATAGCGGCACCCTTGCCACCGGCACGTTCGATTCGGCCGATCCTGGCGTTCGCAATCCCGCTTGCGACATCAACTCGGGCACCTGCTCGTTCTGATCGAACCAGCAACCGCTCTAGCGTTGAACGGAAGGCCCCTCGCAAGAGGGGCTTTCTTTTTTGGCGAAAGCGATTGAACTCCTTGTCCAGACCGGGGCCGGGATGCGTTTCCCTCACCCGCATTCGCGACAGACTTCACGCTTCCGCACCCCAAACCCAACTATCGCATCACTATGGCCCGATATTTGCTTTATCAGATGTAAAGGCACTCATGCCGGGGGACATCATCATGCGCGGCTCCGCACGCGGCTTCACCCTGATCGAACTGATGATCGTGGTCGCGATCATCGCCATCCTGGCAGCCATTGCACTGCCCGCATACAACAACTATCGGATCCGCACGGCCGAAAATGCCTGCCTGGCCGAAGCGACGAATTACGCCCGCTTTTCCTTGACGGGCATTTATAACGGCGTCTCACCTTCCTCCCCGATCATCGGCGCCTGCGCATCGATCGACACCGTCACCGATGTCGACACCGACATCGAGGCCGTCCCCCGGTCGCCGGGCAGCAGGCATTCGAACTGCGACATGAACTCGGCGAGCTGCTCGCTCGACTGAGGTTTTCCGGGTCATCGGCTCCTTGCTTCGAGGCAGCGATCCCGACAGCCAAGGGCGTCTGAGCGAATGGCTGCATCCTTGACCCATGCCGATCTCGAGCTGGTCGGCTCCAGACCCATGCCGGGATAAAAGGGCGGCGCAGGACATAGCGCGCTGTTTTCTCATGCTGCGCGCCATCGCCCATAATCGAGTGCCTTGACGCACACCCACGCGAAAATGCGCATGCCCATCGCCAATGGCCGGTTCCTGCTCCTCAGCCTGATCGTTGCGCTGCTTGCAGGCCTGGCATTCACGCCGGGATTACCCGGCGATTTCTTATTCGACGACATACCGAATATCGTCAACAACACAGCCATCCAGTTGAAGCGGCTGGATACCGGCTCCCTGCTCGAGACGATCGCCACCCCCCAGCTATCGGGCAACATGCGGGTAATGCCCACGGTCAGCTTCGCGCTGGATTATTGGCGCGCAGGAGGCGCGGATCCTGCGGTCTTCAAGATCACCAACATCACCATTCATGCGCTGACCGCGTGCGCATTGGCAGGTTTTTTTCGCAGTCTCCTGCTGATCGCGGGCATTGCCAGGGAGCGAGCGCAATGGATGGGTGCCGCTCTTGCGCTGGCTTGGGCTTTGCATCCCTTGCAGGTGTCCTCCGTGCTGTATGTGGTGCAGCGCATGCAGACCATGGGCACCCTGTTCCTCTTGCTTGCATTGTGGTCATACCTGAAGGCACGGCAAGCGCAAATCGAAAACCGCCCGGGACGTACCGGCTTGCTGGTTGCCGGGCTATTGTGGGCCGTCGCCATGGGCTGCAAGGAAGACTCCGTCCTGCTGCCCGCCTACACGCTTGCCCTGGAACTGACGATATTGCGTTTTGCCGCGGCCGACGCTCGCCTTGCAGTTATTTGGCGTCGTGGCTACATGATTGCGATGCTGGCCGGCGCGGCGGCATATTTTCTGTTGGCGATCCCGCACTACTGGCAATGGGAAACCTATCCGGGCCGGGACTTCTCGACCCCGGAGAGGCTACTGACCCAAGCGAGAATGCTGTGCATGTACCTGTGGCAAATCCTGTTGCCGTTGCCACGGCACATGCCGTTCTACTACGACTGGGTGCAGCCCTCGCGCAGTTTGCTTCAGCCATGGACCACGCTGCCCGCCATCGCGGCATTGCTGGCATTGCTGGGCGCGGCATGGCAGTTGCGCGTGCGCTGGCCCTTGTTTTCCCTGGGCGTATTCCTGTTCTTCGCCGCGCATTTTCTGACCAGCAACGTGGTGGGGTTGGAACTCGCGTTCGAGCATCGCAACCATTTCGCCCTTGTTGGCGCGATATTGGCGGCAGGCGGCATGCTGGCGCATGCCGGTATGCGCCTGCGCATCACAACGGCCATGCAGGCCGTCCTGGGCACGGTGTTGCTGATCGCGCTGGGCGGCGCCACGATGCTGCGCGCGCACTCTTGGTCCAGTCGACTGGTGTTTGCCCGCACCAGCACGGAATTGGCCCCCCATTCCGCACGCGCCTGGAGTTGGCTGTGTGCGGGCTATTACGAAGCAGGTGGCGGCGCCGTACCGAACAATATGCTGCTCGAAAAGGCCATCGCGGCTTGCAGTGCCGGGGCCGATTCAGCCCCCTATGCGCTCAACAACCTGGCCCTGCTGGTCGTGTTGAAGACCCTCCGCGGCGATGTAGCGCCGCAGGACTGGGATCGCCTCCAGCACCGGCTGAAGACCGTGTACATGAGCCTCGACAATGGTCGCGCGCCCTTGATTCTCACGCACAACGCCCGCCAAGGCGTGAAGCTGGACAAGCAGGAACTGCTCGAGGCGCTCGGCACCTGGATTCGGAGAGCCCCCCTGAAGCCGTTCGAAGTTGCCTCGGTCAGCTATTTCATCATGGATGACTTGGACGAACCTGACATGGCGATTCCCTATTTCATCCGAGCGATAGAGGCCGCCCCCCCCAACGATCCGTTTGCTCGACAACTCGGGACGGAGCTCAGGGCCAAAGGCAGGCCGGATCTGGCTCAAAGGGTCGAACAGTTTGCCTTGACCGGACGCAGGACGGGAGGAAATGAAGGCGAATAGCCACCCCCGGAACAACCTATCGGCACGACCTGAAGCGGCATACTAACCATCATATGGGTTCTGCCCGTGCGGCAAGACTCGGGAAAGCTTTCCTTACCCTAGGGGCATAACGCGTTTCACGCCATGAAAGCAGTCATCCTCGCCGGCGGCCTCGGCACCCGGATCAGCGAAGAAACCGTAATTCGCCCCAAGCCGATGATCGAGATCGGCGGCATGCCGGTGCTCTGGCACATCCTCAAGATCTATTCGCACCACGGCGTAAACGACTTCATCATCTGCCTTGGCTACAAGGGCTACATGATCAAGGAGTACTTCGCCAACTACTTCCTGCACATGTCCGACGTTACCTTCGACATGTCGACGAACAGGCTTGAAGTGCATCACAAGCATGCCGAGCCGTGGCGCGTGACCTTGGTCGACACCGGCAATGACACCCAAACCGGCGGGCGTCTAAGGCGCGTGGCCGACTATCTCGACGGCACCTCCTTCTTCTTCACTTACGGCGACGGCCTTGCCGACATCGACGTTGGCGCCGAACTGAGATTCCACCGCGAAAAGGGGACGCTTGCGACGATGTGCGCAGCACAACCGCCCGGCCGCTTCGGCGCAATCGACATCAAGGACCATCGCATCACGCGCTTCGAGGAAAAACCCGCAGGTGACGGGACGTGGATCAATGGCGGGTTTTTCGTGCTGGAACCCGGTGTCCTCGACTACATCGAAGGCGACGCGACGATCTGGGAACGCGAGCCGCTCGAACGCCTCGCCGCGGAACAACAACTGTCTGCCTACCCGCATCGTGGCTTCTGGCAACCAATGGATACCTTGCGCGACAAGATCAAACTCGAAGAACTCTGGCAATCCGGCAACGCGCCGTGGAAGGCATGGCCCTGAGCATATTCGGCGGCGCGTATGCCGGCCGACGCGTGCTGGTCACCGGCCATACCGGCTTCAAGGGTTCTTGGCTGGCCCTGTGGCTGCGCGCACTAGGGGCGAGCGTCGCCGGCCTCGCGCTTGATCCGGAGACGCAACCCTCGCATTGGTCGCTGTTGCGACTGGAGGGGGTTTCCGACCATCGCGTGGATCTGCGCGACGCGCAAGCCGTGCATGCGGTGCTCGCAGAGCATCGCCCCGAAATCGTCTTCCATCTGGCCGCACAGCCGCTGGTTCGACGCAGTTACCGCGAGCCTACGGAAACATTCGCCGTCAATGTAATGGGCCTTGTCAACTTGTTCGATGCCATACGCGAATGCCCTTCGGTACGCATCCTGATCAACGTCACCACCGACAAGGTCTACGCCGAACACGTCGCTCGCGAAGGCTACCGCGAGACCAACCCGCTCGGTGGCCACGACCCGTACAGCAGTTCCAAGTCGTGCGCCGAACTGGTCTCGGAGTGCTATCGCAAGAGCTTCTTCGACGCGACAGGTCACCCGGTGCGCATCGCCACTGCACGAGCAGGCAACGTGATCGGTGGTGGCGACTGGGCCGAGGACAGGCTGGTGCCCGACTTGGTGCGGGCAGCTTGTTCTGGGCGCCCGCTCAAGATTCGCAACCCAGATGCGATCCGACCGTGGCAGCATGTGCTGGAGCCACTTTCAGGCTACCTACGCCTCGGGCAGTGCCTTGGGCAGGATCCCGGCCTTGCCGGTCCATGGAACTTCGGTCCCGGCCCCGCAGGCGAGATCAGCGTGAGCGCGCTCACCGAACAACTGCGTGGCCATTGGGATGCGCTACGCGTCGAACCGGACGCGGCGACACACCCTCACGAAGCAGCGGTGCTGCGCCTGGATGCGGGAAAGGCCAGCGCGAAGCTCGCTTGGCGTCCTGTCTGGAATGTCGATGCCATGCTGCGCAGGACTGCGAATTGGTACCGCGACTTCCACGAATCCGGACACGTAGGTACCGAGGACGACCTCGCCGCATACATTGCTGACGCCCGAAGGCTGGGACTGGAATGGGCGGCATGAAGCTGAGCGCAACCCCCCTCGCCGGCATGTACGAAATACGCACCTCGCCCTTCAGCGATGCGCGCGGGCGCTTCACGCGTCTCTTTTGCGAACAGGCGCTGGCCCCGATAAGGCCCAACCTGCACTTCACGCAAATCAATCTTTCCGAAACACGCGGAATCGGCACCGTGCGGGGGCTGCATTACCAGATTCCCCCTGTGGGGGAAGCCAAGATGGTTCGATGCGTGCGCGGCTGCATCTTCGACGTGGCCGTGGACCTGCGCGCCGACTCGCCGACATTTCTGCATTGGCATGCGCTGGAACTCGCCGGCGACAACGACAAGGCGGTATTCATCCCCGAGGGCTTCGCCCACGGCTTCCAAACCCTGACAGAAGAGGCTGATGTGCTTTATTTGCATACGGCGCCATGGACGCCGGCATACGAAAGAGGACTGCGCCATGATGATCCGCGCCTGTCCATTGCATGGCCGAAGCCAGCGATGAACCTGTCCGGCCGCGACCGTGGTTATGCCCCCATCGATGCCACGTTCGCGGGGCTGCGCACATGAAATGCCGTTTCTGCGCCACGCCACTGCACGACGTGTTCCTGGACCTTGGCAGCGCACCGCCCTCCAATGCGTTCCTGAGCGCGGAAAACCTCAATTCACCGGAAACCTGGTTTCCGCTGCGCCTGTACACCTGCGTCGAATGCCATCTCGTGCAAGTGGACGAGGTGCAAGAGCATGAAGCGCTTTTTTCCAGCGACTACGTGTATTTCTCCTCCTATTCGCGAACATGGCTGGCGCACGCCGAGCGCTACGTGGCCTATGCCGTGGACCGGTTGCGGCTAGGCGCGGACAGCCTGGTGATGGAAGTCGCATCCAATGACGGCTATCTGCTGCAATACGTCGGGGCATGCGGCATTCCGTGCATTGGCATCGAACCGACTGCGAGCACGGCGACCGAGGCACGCAAGCGAGGTGTCGAAACGCTTGAGCAATTCTTCGGCCTGGGCTTCGCGCTGGAATTCGCCGCCACGCGACGGAAGGTCGACCTTGTCGTCGCCAACAATGTCCTGGCGCACGTACCCGACATCAACGACTTCGTGTCCGGTCTCGGGGCCGTGCTTGCACCAGAGGGCGCCATCACCATCGAGTTCCCGCACTTGCTCCAGATGGTTTCCCAACGGCAGTTCGATACCGTCTATCACGAACACTTTTCCTACCTCTCCTTCCACACCGCACAGCGCATTCTGGCTAGCCATGGACTGCGTATCTGGGACGTGGAGGAATTACCGACGCATGGCGGCTCGCTGCGTCTCTGGGCCTGTCATGTCCACGCCGCTCACCCCGAAACCCCCGCTGTCGCCGCGTTGCTGAACCGGGAAATCGCGAACGGCATGCTTGACATGCGTTACTACCAAGGTTTCCAGCAATCCGCCGATGGGATCAAGAACGATTTCCTGGCCTTCCTGCTCGAATGCAAGCGCAAGGGAAAGCACGTCGCGGGCTATGGGGCGGCGGCCAAGGGCAACACCTTGCTCAATTACGCCGGCGTGAGACCCGACTTGCTTCCCTACGTCGTCGATGCCTCGCCCCACAAGCGGGATCGATATCTGCCGGGGTCGCGGGTACCGGTAGTGGCGGAGCAGCAGGTCCGCGAGCTTCGCCCGGATTTCGTGGTCATCCTGCCCTGGAACCTGCGTGAGGAAATCACCCGGCAACTGGCGTACATCAGGGAGTGGGGCGGAAGTTTCGTCACCGCAGTCCCGCAGCTGGAGGTGATATGAAAGACGCGCCCCATGATCGCATCGCCTATACCAAGCCCTCGATCACGGACCTCGAAGTGCGTTACGCCACGGACGCGGCTCGCAACGGCTGGGGTGACCACTGCTACGACTATATCGTTCGCTTCGAAGCGGCTTTTCGCGAGCACCTAGGCGTCAAGCATTCAATAGCCACCTCCAGCGCCACCGGAGCCCTGCATCTGGGCATGGCTGGACTTGGAATCGGGCCG
>Ga0164241_10005575_pt1 | contig 11714 bp, 18 predicted proteins | sample OricomyardsoilBY_FD_108780 | JGI IMG/M metagenome (GOLD analysis project Ga0164241, IMG submission 108780) | Backyard soil microbial communities from Emeryville, California, USA - Original compost - Back yard soil (BY) | ecosystem: Environmental > Terrestrial > Soil > Unclassified | place: USA... | reverse complement strand
TCGGCCCGACGGGTCCACCCGCTCCGAGCCCGACCGCGCCGAGCCAGGTGTTCTGCCCGCCGGGGTCCACCGTCGGGCAGGTCAGTGTTCATCAACGTGAGCCTACGGATCAAGACCTGGCCATCTGGGTGTGCATCCCCGATGAGGAGGCACAGCCGGGGGGGTAGGGGCCTGGAGAGCGCCCGGGCCCGTTCCCCCCACCGTCTACTAGTGCTGCTCTGCCGGGCACAGAAGGTGGTGGCACCCTCCCGACAGCGGCTCCGGGGGTTACCCGCTTAGCCCCGGTCCTGCCTTCAAAGCGGGCCGTCTCACGACGTCCCGCAGTACGGGCGGCAGACTGCGAGGAAGCGTAGCGGTCCCTAGATGACGCTGGCAACAGCCTCTAATTCGATCAGCGACGAGCCGTTCTTGCCACGGCTCACCGCCGGGGTGGAGAACGCGCCGACCGGTGCCTTGGCGTTGCTATAGCCGAGCATCCAAGACGGCTCGGCGTTCTGCGTCAAGATCGTCTCCAGCATCGTCCAGCCCGCAGGAGGCACCCAGTCGGCGAGGGTGTTGGTGTTCCAGAACGCGACGACGTGCGCCGGGACCGAGGTGACGTTGAGGGTCTGCGCCTCGATGGTCTGCGTCGTGTTGTTGCCGATGTAGGCGGCGTTGACATCCCGGACGGCCTTGTCCAGCAGGCAGTAGGCCCAGAGCGAGGCTGAGTTCGCGGTGAACGTCACGTTCCCGGTGGTGCCCGGCGCGATGTCCCAGACCGAGTTGCGGCGCGGCCCCCCGGTGTCGGCTGCCTTCAGCGTCACCCCGGCGTTGTTGGAGGTCAGCGAGGTGGCGGAGTTGTTCCGCATCAGGAACAGGGTCCGGGCCCCGGTGACGTCGATGACGACGGTGGTGGCCGAGGCGCCCCGACCGGAGCGCAGCAGGCCGATCTGGTCCGGCACGGTGCCCGACTCGTCCACCAGGAGGTCGATGCCGTAGAAGACCGTGCTGCTGCCCGGGGAGTTGATCGTCCCGGCGCCGATCTTGTACGAGGTGCCCCGGTAGCCGGAGCCGTAGGCGTCGTCGGACCAGGCCAACTTGGTCCCGTCGAACGCCTGGAGGTGGCCGTTGGTCTTCTCCGACGTCCCGTCGGCGAGGTACGTGTCATCGTCGGTGGCGGACGGCCCGAACTTGTAGGTCAGTGTCGCCAGCATCCCGTCAGCGGGCATCGCCAGCGGGGTCTCGAACAGGAACGTGTTCCAGCCATCGACCCAGGTCGGAGTGAAGGTCTTCACCGCGAGCACGGTGCCGAACGTGGTGCCCGTCGGGTTGGGCAGCATCCCGGTGGACAACTTGATGGTCACCCGGGGTGGCGCCGTGATCCCCGGCGCCTTGTAGATCCGCGCGCCCTTGATCCGCATCCCTGCGTAGTAGGTCCCCGACCCGCCGGAGAACCGGTAGAACGAGTGCCCGACCTCGATGTCCGGGGTGCCGTCGGTGAACTTCGCCCAGGTGCCCTGCGGGACCGCGCTGCCGTAGATCGAGTGGTCGGTCGAGGGTGCAGCCGTCGGCCAGACCTGGGTGGTGCCGAGGTAGACCTTCGACGCCAGCGTGGTGCCGAGGTAGACCTTGCTGACGTCGGTGGCTCCGACCTTCAGCGCCATGTCAGGCGGTCACCACGTACACGGTGGTGTTGCTCTTGGTGCCAATGGCGTCGTACTGCGCCTGAGTGCCGATCCAGAGCGCGGTGACCCCGTTCAACGGAGCCACCTGAGCGGCCCAGCCGGTCGCATAGTCCGTCCCGCTGGTCTTGGTCAGCACCTGGCCGACGGCGCCCCCTGCGGCCACCCCAGGGCCGGTCGCCCCTTGCGCACCAGTGGTGCCCTGCGGACCCTGCACACCCTGAGGTCCCTGGATGCCCTGTGGTCCGTCGGCACCGGTTGCTCCCGTGTCGCCCTTGATGCCCTGCGGTCCCTGGGGCCCGACGGCACCCGCCGCTCCATCCGCTCCGGTCGGACCGGGGTCGCCCTTCGGCCCGGACAGGCCGTCCGCACCTGCCGGTCCGGTCAGTCCCTGGGCACCCTGTGCGCCGGTAGGGCCCTGCGCTCCCGCCGGACCCTGCGCTCCCGCCGGTCCATCGGCACCTGCCGGTCCGACCGTCCCCGGATCGCCCTGGGGCCCGGTCGCACCGGTCGGTCCAGCCGGTCCCTCCGGTCCCGTGACGCCCGGCGGACCCTGGGGGCCTACCGGACCCTGGCCGCCCGGCTCGCCGGTGCCGGACGGCCCCTGAATGCCCTCCACGCCCTGAATGCCCTGCGGCCCCTCCGGACCCTGCAGCCCCTGCGGTCCGGGCGCTCCCGCCGGACCGGTGCTGCCCGGTGCGCCGTCGACACCGTTCGTCCCCGCTGGACCCGCGACCCCCTCGGGCCCCTGGGGACCTGGCGCGCCTGGAGTGCCCGCCGGACCCACCGGACCCGGCAGGCCGGGGATGCCGATGACCACGCCGGGCATCTCGGTCTCGACCTGCAGTTGACCGTCGGGGCGGCTGACGACCGCCTGGGCGGTCTCGATGTCGACGGTGAGGCTGGGGATGCCCGCGACCTCGACGCTGACGTCGCTCACGGGCGCGTGACGTCGAGGACGGCGCTGAACTTCCCGGCCACCAGGGTCACCGGGTCGCTCGCGGGGTCACCGGCCTGCAGGTCCCAGACTCCGGTCCACTTGTCGGCGGTGCCCAGCGAGGTGCGCACCTCGGCACCCGGCCAGCGCATCGTCCCCTTGCCCGCCACGGCGTCGGTCACGGTGATGATGGCGGTGACGGCGGGAGAGGGATCGGTGGCCTTCTTCCGCGCTTGGGCCGACAGCGTCTGCCCGGTCAGGTCGACCGGAGCCCCGGCGCTGGTGATGGTGAACGCCATCTCGTTGCGGTCGCCCGCTCGGACTCCGGTGATGTCGACGCACGCCGGTCCCAACGGGACCACAACACAGGTCATCGGGCCTCCTCGCTCGGGCTACAGTCTCGCGGACGGAGCGAGGGGGCGGAAGCGCACGCCCGTGGGAGGCTGAGCCATGACCTTCACCCCCACGCCCAAGGCGGACTTGGAGCCGCTGAGCGACCTGTATGAGGGCTGGAATGCCTTCTGCCAGCAGATCTTGTCCCGGCTGTACTACGCCGAGCAGGCTGCGAACTGGGCGGCGACGCAGATCGCTGCCCTGTACGCCGCGCTGCCCGAGTCGGTGGACGACGTGTGGACCTACGTCGGGGTAGACGCGTCGGTCGACCCCGGTCCGGGGAAGGTCGCGGTGAAGGTTGAGGCGGACCAGTCGCGGACGTTCGCGCTGTCCAAAGAGAACGTCGATGACGAGGCGGTCGACCTGGACTTCCTTGTGCAGGGCTCGACCATCGTGCTCACCGATGACCCGGACAGCCCGCCGATCACCGCCTTCCGGCACTACGTGGTCACCGCCGACCCGGTGGATCACGGGGCGTGGTTGACCCTGCACACCGTCCGGCTGGCCACCTTCGGCGTGCTCACCACCCCTGCGGTGAACAGCAGCGTGCGGCTGGTCCTGCACTAGGTCACCAAGGGCGCTCGCTCGCTCCCGAGGCCGCCAGGCCGTAGACCTCAACCTGGGACCGCAGCACAGGGGCTGTCATGCCGAGTGCCCGCTGCCAGCGCGCGTCGTGGGTCTCCCCATCGAGTGTCGAGGGCACGCTCTGCTGCTTCCCACCGACCCGGACGAAGCACTTCGTCCCGGGTTGAGCGCCGCACCAGGTGCACGCGACGCTGAGCAACGCCTTCATCTGCTCTTTGGTGGCCATGTCTCCTCCCGTTGGTTGGTCTCATCTTATGAGACGAGACGCCCACGTTCGAGGGTATATACACGGGAGGGTCTCCGCGTGTCGCCGATCTGACGCCAGGGCACCGCGATCTGGCACAACTGGTCGCGGCGTCGATATCCTCGCCACAGATCGCGCGGTAGCGCTTCTGACGGGTAGTTCTGCTCCGAGCACCGACCGAGATGAATGAGATGCCATGACCCAGGCTGGCTGCTACCCGTACGGCTACACCGTCCACACCCAAGTCATCCCCACTCCGCCGCCGGTCTCCTGGACCTGGACCGTCGGACCTGTTAGACCGAAGCAGACCCACCCCGCCCCCGGTGATCCGGGGGAGCCAGCGCAGGACGAGAGGATCATCGTGCAACTCACCGCCGACCAGCAGGTCGCACTCTCCATCAGTGGCGAGGACGCCTACGGCAACCCCGTGAACGTCTCGGGCGACACCGTGTGGACCTCCTCTGACGAGTCCATCGTCAGCGTCGAGGCTGTCGACGCCACTCATGCCACCGCCGTCGCAGTCGGCCCCGTCGGCACCGCCTCCGTCACCGTCAGCAACGACGTCAACCAAGACGGCACCGGGGACTTCCAGGGCAGCCTGGCGATCGACGTCGTCGCCGGGGACATCGCTGAGATCGTCATCCAGACCGGGGAGCCGACCGACAAGGAGTGACCCAGACTCGGTGCCGCGCAGCACCGGCTGGTTGCCCCCGTGGTTTAGACCAGACGTAAACAGTAGGAGGGTCGCCGGGACTCGCACTACACCACTGCGCACTCCCGGCACTCAGAGGTGGCTGCCGACCTCGCCAAGTTCGAGGAGCGACTTCCCTTGCTCCTCGCGTTTGAGGTTCCGCGCGTTCCAGCACTGCGGGCACCACATGACGGTGCCCCGGTCTAGGTCCTGGGGGGTGTCCAGGAAGCCGCGGTTGCACTGTCCCTCGGCGTGGGTGCACCGGCACATCCGGGCGAACGCACAGGCTCGCTCGTCGTAGGTGGTGTTGACCCGCCGCGCCTTCTCGGCTCTCTCCCACGCGCCCCGGATCAGGCTGGGTCGCAGGTTGTAGGGCCCGGGGTGCGTGACGGCCTCGTTCAGCGCGAACTCCAACGGCACGCGGGACAGTTGCTCGCTCCATGCCTGCGCCTGCTCGGCGATCAGGTTGGCGTCGCCCGGGTGCGGCCAGATGCCGAGGGCGATGCAGCGGTCGATCAGGGTCGCTGCTTCGAGGACGTTCACCGCAGTGCGGCCCGGTAGGTCTCGCACGGCCAGGCTCGCAGGCAGCGCACGCACTGGACGGCCTCGTCGACCCGGTTGCCCTGGCCATCGTGGGTGCGCGGTCGGTTGGGGTAGTGCCCGTCGCAGCGTTGCGGGTCGTGCCCCAGGATCTTGACGGCTTGGTCGTGATTCATGGCAGCATCGCCAGCCCGTTGCTCTGCGAGGCGACGACGGAAGCCTGCAGCCTTGCGATGACGGCCTGCTCGGCTGTGGGCTTGACGGCGTGCAGCCCGCGCGGGTTCTCATCGATCAGGGCAGTGGTGATGTCCCACAGCCCACGCTTCCCGGCGGCGAACGAGGCGCGCCACGCCTCGCGCCAGTCGTCGATCGAGGTGCAGTCGCTCCCGATGTTCTTCGCGACGCGCCCGACGCGTTTGACGACGTTGGGATGGGGGGTGCGACCCTCGCGAGCGCGGGAGTAGCCTTCGCACCACGCGCGCGTGAGGTCGTTAGCCGTGGGAAGCGGCTGCTCCGACTCCACGGCAAAGAGGGCAAGTTGATCATCAGGGACTTCGGCTCGGCGGCTCATCTATCGACGTTATCGCTTCTGCACAAGGAATCTCTACCCTCCCCGGAGCCGTGTGAGACGGGTGTTGCGGTGCCCTGACGACGGGCACTAGTGTCGGATGTGATCAAGAAAGTGTGACTCCCGCGCTGCGTCAACAGCCGGGAGTCGACCGGGGAGTAATTCGCACTCCTCACCCGGTGTCTCAACCATAGTGCGCGGGGCTGACAGTGCTCACCCGTTAACCGATCGCACGTGGCAGTAGGACCGCAGATATTCGGCCTTCGTGAGCCACCACGAAGCACCTCGGCAATCGCGATGTCGAGGTCTCACAGGACAGCGCGCCCCGAAGACGGGTCGTGCCATTTCGTCGTGCCCGAAGTCCTGTTCGAGCGAAAAAAATCAGCCAGTGACGGGTCTGCGGAGCAGGCCCCCTCTATGCCCACCGGAGGTATCAGTGAAGACAGATGTACCGGGTAACAGCCGAGACTGGGTGACGCCGGTCGAGCGAGATATCGGCTGCCCCACATGCGGCGCCTACCGAGGATCACCATGCACCCACGAGTACGGATGGACCCATCAAGCCCGTATCAACGCGGTCTTGTCGAAGCGCATGGAGCGCCCTGATGTCCAGAGGTAAGCGCCCCCCAGAGAAGATCGACTGGCGTGCGCTCGAAGCCCAGGCACGTCGTGAGGCTCAGCGGAACAAGCGCCTCGTTGACGCCGGGGAAACGTTCGCGGGGACACCGCAGCCTTACCAGCGCAAGCCTCGCCGTGGTCACGAGGACGGGCCACACCAGCACCGCTAGCCTGGCCGGATGATGGATGCCAGCCAGTTTGCGGACCAGGTTGCCCGGCTCGCGCAGGACAACGGCTGGACGCTGGTCGAGCACCGGGCGGCGGGTGACCGGGTGGCGCTGATGTTCCAGGCGAACGGATCACCCTATGGAGCCGAGAGCAGCGTCCACCGCGCCAAGGCTCGGGTTGCGGTCTTGACCGATGTCATCACGGCCCGGCTGGTGGAGGAGGGTCGTCAACTCGCCTCTCGGCGCGAGGCTCTGATCGCTAGCGGGGTCGACCCGAGCGAGTTGGACGTGCCGATCGCGCCGGACACCCCCGAAGATACATAGTCGATCTATACATTCCGAGGTCTATCTGAATGCCTCTTACAGGTCCCTGACCTTTGCGTATATACTGAGCGTATGCCGCCGACGCAAAGCCCTCGGCGTGCCGGACGTTCCCCCGACTCCGTTCCCTCTCGCATCGAGCGATACCTCGCTGCGCGCCCGAACGACTACCTCCGGCCCGTCGACCTCGCCTCGAAACTCGACCTGCCCACGCACCTCACCGCCGTCATGCTCGCCCGCTCTTGGCGTGAGGAACGCATATCTCGCACCCACGTACCCGTTCGTGGCTGGAAGCGGCTGCTGACCGCCTACGGCTGCACCGAAGACCAGGCGACGGCCATCCGTGCGCTCTGGGAAGGAGTTGACGACTGATGCCTGCCGCCGGGACCGACCCCATCACCGACCCCCAGATGAAGAAACTGAACGTCTTGCTCGACGAGGCGGGGCTGCACGATCGCACCGAGGCGCTGCGCTGGATCAGCGGCGTGCTCGGCATCGACCTGACCACCCGCAAGGACCTCACTACCCACGAGGCGTCGAACCTCATCGACCTGCTCGCCGACGGTCGGGAGCGCAACGTCCATCGCGAGGACGACACGAAGCCCAGCGTGCAGCAGGCGCTCGTCCGGGTGATGCGAGACATCGGCAAGGTGGGGGTCGGCAAGGGTGACTTCAACGCTCAGCAGAAGTATTACTTCCGGGGCATCGACGCCTTCGTCCAGGCGCTGTCGCCGATCCTCGCCAAACACGGGGTCATCTGCACGCCACGCGTCCGGGACCACCTGCACGAGGTGCACCCCACGGCGAGCGGTGGACGGCAGATCATGGTCTTCCTGACCGTGGAATGGCGTCTCTACGGCCCTCGCGGCGACTACATCGAGGCTGTCACCGTCGGGCAAGCCTTCGACTCCGGCGACAAGGCCGCGAACAAGGCGATGAGCGCCGCCTTCAAGTACCTGCTCGGTCAGGTGTTCGCCGTCCCGAACATCGGCTGGTCGGAGCAGGACGCCGACTCGCCCACCGTCGGGGACACCTACGCGCAGACTCAGCAGAGCCCACCGAGCCCGCAGCGAGACGATGGTCATGCCGCGCTCGTCCAGCGCATCCGTGACCTCGCCAAAGACCAGGGGCTCGACGTGGCAGCCTTCACCGCCAAGTTCCGCGAGCAGAACGGTAACCTCACCGTCGACCAGTTGCTCGCCGCGCCGCAAGACCTCCTCTATGGCTTCGTCCGCCGTGTTGAGGCGTACCAAGCCGCCAGCAAGGGTTAGCCCATGTACTCACCCGCACCGCACCTGGACTGTGGCTGGCACTCCAAGACCATCGCCGCGCGCCAGTTGCTCGCTCGCCAGGTTGTCTGCCCGCTGTGCAAGGTTGACCCCGGCTACTTCTGCATCACCCTCAGTGGGAGGCAGACCGATGTCCACGTCAGCCGGACCCGCCGCGCGATGGAAGGACGCTGCCGATGCCGTACCCGACCCATGAACTAGGACCCCGCCCATGCCCGGACTGCTTGGAGGGCAAGCACGACAACTGCCGCAACCAAGCCTGGGACGACGACCTGGATCTGCCCATTCCCTGCCCGTGCGCTTCAGCAGGTCACGATTCGCACCGCCCTAAGCGGAGCGTATAGACTTGACATGAGCGCGATCCGCCGGAGGTTCCATCGCCATGCCGATCGCCCATCACAGCCAGCACCGCGCGTCATATAAGACCCCGTCTGGATCAGGCGCGGGCGATGACTCCCGTGCGGTGGAAGGGTGCGGACTCCACTCGTGCCGCCCCTGCGGCCCCGCTTCGTTGTCGCGGAGCGGGGCCGTTCTGCACCCGGGGGTGGCTCGATGACCTACGTGTGCGTCATCCACCTGCCGGTCTTCGGCAGCCACACGCGCGGCGTCGTCCTCTTGGAGCCGTTCTCGAAGATGCACCCGCCCGACGGCGAAGCCTGGGCGACCTGGTTCGAGCGGATGGGCCTCAACCCCAACGAGGTGCCGCTGACGGCGAGCATCTTCTGCGACGACGACGCCCGCACCATCACCTACCCAGTGGTGGCTTATGACGAGCGCGGCCAGGCGAAGATCGACGCGGACGGCTTCCTCATCAGCGAGGACGTCACGATCCAACTCGAAGCGCCCGCACTGCCGTTCCCGAGGGAGTGGCGATGACACTCACCGACTTCGAGGCGTGGGGAGACAGCAACCCCCGCTCCGAGCAAGTTGCTCTGGGTCCCTCCGACATCGCCCGGTGTCTGCGGCAGGCCGCCTACGCCCATCACCACGTGCCGCCGACGAACCCGCAGCGCAGCGAGAAGGCTCGGCACGGCTCGCTGATCCACCTCGGCTGGTCGAAGATGGTCGCCGAGCGGCGGGGTGAGGGGTCCACCGAGGTCGAGGTGTACGTGCCGGGGCTGCGCGCTCCCGGCCACGCCGACGACGTCGACTGGGAGCAGCGCGTGGTCAACGACGTCAAGACCAAGGGCGACACCGGCTGGCACACCTGGGTGACGCGCGGCGTGCCCGACGACGTGTGGGACCAGGTCGAGTTGTACGCCTACGGCCTTATATGTACCGAGGAGTCGGAAAACCCCCAGCCAAATACTGTGACCTCGGTCACACCGTGGACGTTGGCGATCACCGCCATCAACCGCGAGTCGGGCGAGGAAGCGCGGTTCGAGCGTCCGGCCAACCCCGACGCTGGGCGGCGGCTTGCCGAGCACCTCGCGGCGCGCCAGCGGACCCTCGACGACAGCACAAGCCCCGAACAGATCCCCCGCGAGGGCAGCGGCCCGGCGACCGGCTTCCCCTGCGACTACTGCCCCTGGATGGACCAGTGCTGGCCGAAGTCCGACGACCCGACGCTCAGCCCGCAGTCGCAGATGATCCGCAGCGACCCCGCGATGATCGCGGTGGCGCTGGCCGACTATGCCGAGGCGCAGGCCGTCGAGAGCAAGGCGGCGGCGATGAAGAAGTCGGCGCGCGCCTTCCTGCAGGGTCTGCCGCCGGGGGACTACGGCGACTACACCCTCGCGTGGAGTGGCGGACGTCCGCTGCCCGACGAGCCGGATAAGGATGCTGCCGTACGCAAGTTGGCCGACCTGGGGCTTGACGTACCGATGGCGACGGGCCGCAAGTCGCGGTCCGCGATCCAGGTGCGCCGCAAGCCCCCTGAACCTCAGGAGGATAGGCTGTGAGCGCTCCTTCGGTCCCGGCGGATCATGGGCGAAGCGACCTCCCACGCGCGACGGCTGGGGGGTCGCAGCCACGTTGTGCGTGGTGCAAGCGGTTCGTCGCCCGCACTCGGACCCTCACTTGCTGGCGCGTCCGTGTGCCCACGCCGAACAGGCAGCGACCGCACGACCCGTGGAACTACTGGGCGCGGCTCCTCTGCACGCACTGCGCGACCATCACCGAGACGCTGTGGCGCAAGAACGCGACCCTCGGCGAGGTGATCGACCGCCGCCCCGAAGGGCTGCCGCTGACCCACCCGCAGTGGCTCGCTCCAGTGATGGACAGCCCGCTCAGCGTCACCGCCCCGTACCTGATGGTGGGCAGCGACCCGCACGAGCGGTCCCGACTGTGAGCACCCCGATCCCCTGGGAACGATCAGGCCAACGAGGCGGCGTGGACGTGGTGTCGCCGGGTCGGGGTGCTCCGTGAACCTGGGCTACCGGCGGACCAAGCGCAAGCGCAACGCGCCCCGCTGGGCACCCAACGACTGGGTCGACGCGACGATGACCATGCTGCGCCGCTGCGGTGGACGCTGCTGGTGGTGCACCAAGGAACTCAACGGTCGCGCGGCTCGCCACCATCGCCAGCGGCGTCGCGACGGCGGCGACCACCTCGCGAATGTCGTCCTGCTGCACCCCGAGTGCCACAACATCTACCGAGAGAGCGTCCACCAAAATCCCGAGGATGCGCAGAGCAGGGGGTTCATCGTGCCCGCGTGGGCCGACCCGCTGACGTACCCGATCTTCGCCAAGAACACCTGGTGGCTGCTGGACGACGAGGGGGGCATGACGTCCACCGACCCACCCAGTTGAGATGCCCCGACAGTAGTCTATATACTGAGAGTGTACCAATCCGCCGGAGCCCACACCCCAGGAGTCAACCTTGCCCTCGCCGCACTATCCCGATGTCCGACTGACCACGCGCGAAGCACCCTCGGTCGAGGCGCTGATCGACAAGGGCCGATCTCTGATGCGTCGCCGAGGTATCCCCATCGCCGAGCGGATCGCCTACACGGAGGCGCTCGTGAACCTCGACTACGACCGCGCCCTCGCCGAGGCGCAGCGATGGATCACCGTCGTCACCCCGAGCAGCCTGGCGCGCTGGGACCTCACCAAGGTCCGGCTGCGAGCCGGCCTCGAACGCGAGACGTTGGTCCTCAACCCGCACACCCAGTTCACCGGGCTCGGCAAGATTCCGACGCTGCACCTACGCCGGTGCTCCTCGGTGCTCAACTCCCACGGGCTCAAAGGCTTCAACGCCTCGGCAAAGTCGACCTTCGAGTCGGAGAAGGTGCGCCGAGCAGCCGGTGACTGGCCGAGCATGTCTTTCTGCCGCCGCTGCCTCGTGGAGAAGATCCGATGAGACCGGCGGACCTGCTGAACAACCAGGCGGACTTGTACCACCGAATGTCCGGTGTCCCGTACTACCGGAACGTGATCGCCAACAGCCTCCGCTCGCCCTACGTCTCCGCCAGGAAGACAGTCCCCGACTTCTTCCTCGGGGACCGAGCCGTGGACCGGTTGGCCCGGTGGGCACAGAGCGCGATGGCTATCGAGGTCACCCCGCACATGACCGACCTCATCACCTGGGTGGCCGCCGAGATGCAGCCGACCGACCGGGTGGTCATCGACTCTCAGCCAGCCCCGTACGGGCTGGTGCACTTCGAGCAGCCGCTGAAGGTGCGGGATGTCCGGGGCAGCCTCCTGCACCTCTCTTGGCTGCTGTGGGGACCGGTGCCGCTTCAGGTTGATGGTCGGATGGC
>Ga0164241_10005574_pt1 | contig 11714 bp, 9 predicted proteins | sample OricomyardsoilBY_FD_108780 | JGI IMG/M metagenome (GOLD analysis project Ga0164241, IMG submission 108780) | Backyard soil microbial communities from Emeryville, California, USA - Original compost - Back yard soil (BY) | ecosystem: Environmental > Terrestrial > Soil > Unclassified | place: USA... | reverse complement strand
TGCTCGATGATGTGCTCGAGCCCGGCGAACGCGCCGCCCACGATGAACAGGATGTTCGTCGTGTCGATCTGGATGAACTCCTGATGCGGGTGCTTGCGGCCGCCCTGCGGCGGGACCGAGGCAGTGGTGCCCTCGATGATCTTCAGCAGCGCCTGCTGGACGCCCTCACCGGAGACGTCGCGGGTGATCGACGGGTTCTCTGCCTTCCGGGCCACCTTGTCGATCTCGTCGATGTAGATGATCCCGGTCTCTGCCTTCTTCACGTCGTAGTCGGCGGCCTGGATCAGCTTCAGCAAGATGTTCTCGACGTCCTCACCGACGTAGCCGGCCTCGGTGAGGGCCGTGGCGTCGGCGATGGCGAACGGCACGTTGAGCATCCGGGCCAGGGTCTGGGCGAGATAGGTCTTGCCGCACCCGGTCGGACCGATCACCAGGATGTTGGACTTGGCGACCTCGACGGACTCCTCCTTGGCGTGCTTCGCCGTGGTCGGCTGGAGCCCTGCCTGGACGCGCTTGTAGTGGTTGTAAACCGCCACTGCGAGCGTCTTCTTCGCGCGCTCCTGGCCGATCACGTAGGAGTTGAGGAACTCGAAGATCTCGCGCGGCTTGGGCAGCTCGTCGAGGCTGACCTCGCTCCCCTCGGCGAGCTCCTCCTCGATGATCTCGTTGCAGAGGTCGATGCACTCGTCGCAGATGTAGACGCCGGGGCCAGCGATCAGCTTCTTGACCTGCTTCTGGCTCTTCCCGCAGAACGAGCACTTCAGCAGGTCGCCTCCGTCACCGATACGTGCCACGGGCGGTCATCCTCCGGTTCGGCCGGCCAGTGCCGGTGGTGTTCTCTGCAGGCTGTCTGGGCTAGCTGTGCTGGATGGAGCTGCGGGGACGAGCCCTTCGACGGTACCTCGTCGACGCCCCGTTGACAGGACCCCACACCCGAACTTTGCCTGGCACGTGGCCCTGGCGGGTGGCCGACGCGCCGACGCCGTTCAGGCGAGCGCCGGGACCCCGACACGCGACGTCAGGACTGCGTCAACGAGGCCGTACTCGACGGCCTGCTCGGCGGTCAGGATCTTGTCGCGCTCGATGTCCCGGCTGACCTCGGCCTGGTCCTTGCCCGAGGCGTCGGCGATCATCCGCTCGAGGAGCTCGCGCATCCGGATGATCTCGTTGGCCTGGATCTCGAGGTCGGAGATCTGGCCGCCGGTGCCTTCGGTGTATGGCTGGTGGATCAGGATCCGGCTGTTGGGGAGCGCCAGTCGCTTCCCCGGTGTGCCGGCCGCGAGGAGGACAGCGGCGGCCGAAGCCGCCTGGCCCAGGCACACCGTCTGCACCTCGGGCTTGATGAACTTCATCGTGTCGTAGATCGCGGTCAGCGCGGTGAACGAGCCGCCGGGACTGTTGATGTAGATCTGGACGTCCTGGTCGGGGTTCATCGACTCCAGGCACAGCAGCTGCGCCATCACGGCGTTCGCCACGTCGTCGGAGATCGGGGTGCCGAGGAAGATGATGCGGTCCTCGAAGAGCTTGCCGTAGGGGTCGATCCTGCGGAAGCCGTACGACGTCCGCTCCTCCCACTGCGGGATGTAGTAGTTCATGTCAGTCCTCGTTCCGGGCCGGACGGCCCTCGTCAGCGGCCTCGGCGGCGCTGGTGATCACGTGGTCGATGAAGCCGTACTCCAGCGCCTGCTGGGGCGTGAACCAGCGGTCGCGGTCGGAGTCGAGGTCGATCTGCTCGATGCTCTGGCCGGTGTGCTGGGCCTGGAGCTCGGTCAGCTGCTTCTTCAGGAGCAGGCTCTGCTCGGCCTGGATCTTGATGTCGGAGGCGGAGCCGCCGATGCCGCCGCTGGGCTGGTGCATCATGATCCGCGCGTGAGGCAGGGCGTAGCGCTTGCCCTTGGCGCCGGCGCAGAGCAGGAACTGGCCCATCGACGCGGCCAATCCCATGCCGACCGTGGCGACGTCGTTGGGGATGTAGTTCATCGTGTCGTAGATCGCCATGCCGGCGTCCACGGACCCGCCCGGGCTGTTGATGTGCAAGAAGATGTCGGCCTGCGGATCCTCCGCGGAGAGCAGGAGCAGCTGGGCACAGATCGCGTTGGCGTTCTGGTCGCGGACCTCGGAGCCGAGGAAGATGATCCGCTCCTTGAGCAGCCGCTGGTAGATGTGATCGTCGAGGCCGTAGCCCGCCGAGCCGCCGTTCATGTCGTTCACGTCTGCGACCCTAGCCGGATCGACCGGCGCATCCACCCGAGACGGGGCGGTGTTCGCCGACAGCGGAAGGTCAGGCCTCTTCCGCGGTCTCCTGCTCCTCGCCGGCCTCGGCCGGGTCGCCGATGGTGCCGTCAGGACGCAGGTTCTTCAGGTCGACGACGTTGCCGGAGCCGTCGGTGACGGACGCACTCTCGACGATCTGGGCCAGGGCCTTGCCACGTCGGATCTCGGCGACCAGCTCCGGGATGTGGTTGTGCTCGAACATGTGGTTGGCGAACTCCTGCGGGTCCTCACCCGTCTGCTGGGCACGCCGCACCATGTGGTCGGTCAGCTCCGTCTGGTCGACCCCGAGCTCGAGGTCTCCCGCCACCTTGTCGAGCACGAACTGGGCAGCGACGGCGTCGCGGACCCGGCGGTCGAGGTCGGCCTCGAACTCGTCCTGGGTCTGGCCCTCGTCCTCGAGGTACTTCTCGAGCGTCATCCCGGCGAACGCCAGCTGCTGCTCGATGCTGCGCCGGCGCTCGGTGAGCTCGTCGGCCACGACCGTGTCGGGCAGCGGGACCTCCACCTGGTCGAGCAGCTTCTCGAGCACCGCGTCACGCGCGGCCGCCGCCTGCTCGAGGCGCTTGCCGTTGCCGAGCCGGGTGCGGACGTCCTCGGTGAGCTCCTCGGCGGTGTCGAACTCCGAGGCCATCTGGGCGAACTCGTCGTCGAGGCCGGGCAGCTCCTGCTCCTGCACCTGGGAGACCTTGACCTGGACCTGGACGTCCTGGCCGACGAGGTCGCCTCCGACGAGCTGGGAGGTGAAGACCTTGTCGTCGCCTGCGCTCATGCCCTCGAGCGCCTCGTCGAGGCCCTCGAGCATCCCGCCGCGGCCGACGCGGTAGGACATCCCGCTGACCTCGGCACCCTCCACCGGCTCGCCGTTCTGGGTGGCGACGAGGTCGATCGTGACGAAGTCGCCGTCGGCGGCAGGTCGCTCGACGTCCTGAAGGGTGCCGAAGCGCTCGCGGAGCGCCTCGACCTGCTCGTCCACGTCGTCGTCGGTGACCGCGACGTCCTCGACCTCCGCGCTCAGACCGTGCCAGTCCGGCACCGTGAACTCCGGGCGTACGTCGACCTCGGCGGTGAACTCGATCGCCTCGTTGTCGTCGATCCGGGTCACCTCCACCTCGGGCTGGGCCAGAGGCTGGAGGTCGTGGGACTGGAGCGCCTCGACGTACTTCTGCGGGACGACCTCGTTGATGGCCTCCTGCAGCACGGTGCCGCGCCCGACCTGACGGTCGATCACCATCGGGGGCACCTTGCCGCGCCGGAAGCCTGGCACGTTGATCTGCTGGGCGATGGTCTTGTAGGCCTTGTCGAGGCTCGGCTTGAGCTCCTCGAAGGGCACCTCGACGGTGAGCTTGGCCCGGGTCGGGCCCAAGGTCTCGACGGCGCTCTTCAATCCATGTCTCCTAGCTGCGGGAAGCCGCTCGCACGGCACCGCCAGCCTAGGGCCACCACCCAGCACGCGCCTAACCGAGCGAAGCCGCCAGACCCGTCCCGTCGTGACCGACGCGATGAAGCAGCTCCGACATCCCCACGGGCTCGCACAGGAGGTGTCCCTGCACCAAGGACACGCCCGCATCCCGGGCCGCGCGCAGCTGGGCGGGTGTCTCGATGCCCTCCGCCACCGTCGTCAGCTTCAGCTCCCGGAGCGTGCGGACGACGTTGCTGAACAGCAGCCGGGACCGATCGTCATCGGCAGTGATCAGTGACCTGTCGATCTTGACGAGGTCCCAGTCCCACTTGTCGAGGAGGCTGAACGTCGCGTAACCGGCGCCGAAGTCGTCGATCGCGAGTCCCATCCCGCCCTCCTTGAGCCGTTCGGCGAGGAGGTCGTGCTGGCTCGTCCACCGCCCGTAGCTGCGCTCCGAGAGCTCGAGGACCAGCCGAACGCCGTGCTCGCCCTGGTGGCGCCCGAGGCGCTCGAAGACCGGGTTGTCGAGGCGGAACTGCTCGAACTCCAGGTTGACGCTGAGGTGTAGCGGGCCGACCACCCGGCGCCCCAGCTGGTCCATCGCGTCCAGTGCCTCGGCGCCCACCTTGGAGGTGAGCTCGTCGAGCGCGTGCTGGCGCGTCGCGGAGCTGACCAGGGTGAGCGGAGAGACGTCGCCGAGCTCCCGGTCGGTTGCCCGGACCAGCGCCTCACACCCCCAGAGCGAACCCGTGCGGGCGTCGAGGATCGGCTGGAAGACCACGGCCGTGGTGCCCTCGCCGAGCACCGTCGAGACCAGGTCCTTCTCGTCCCGGGACGCCGCCGCGGCCCGACCGGCACGCTTGGCCCCGCGCATGTGCTCCTCGGCGACCCGCATCACCTCCTCGACCGAGTCGTCGGTCGCCTCGCTCACCCCGATCCCCACGCTGACGTGCACGGTGATCAGGCGTCCGGCGACCGCGATCGGCGCGGTGACGGCCTCGACCAGGCCCTGGACGTCGTCGGTCAGGCTGGCGCGGTCGACGCCGCGCAGCAGCAGCGCGAACTCGTCGCCGGCGAAGCGCGCGACGGCTGCCGTCGGCGGCGCCGACTCCTGCAGCCGGGTCGCGATCTCGCAGAGAACCTGGTCCGCGTCGAAGTGTCCGAGCTCCTCGTTGAGCTGCTTGAACCGGTCGAGGTCGAGGAACAGCAGCGCGATCAGCTCGGCCTCGCGGCGTTCGCGGATGGCCTGCTCGGCGAGCTCGACGAACATCGAGTAGTTCCAGAGCCCGGTCATCGGGTCGGTGATGCTGCGCAGGCGCAGGCCCGCCTCTCGGAGGTGGACCGACCGCGAGACGCTGGCCATGGCGGCGACCGCCTCGAGCAACCGTTCGTCGGCCTTCGAGAACGCGTGGTCACCGGGTGCACGCCGCAGCACGACGTAGCGGACGGCGTCGACCGCGGCACTGAGGGATCCGGGTGGACCTGGCTTCGGCAGGATCTCGGCCGACGCGGCCCGGACGGCCCGGCGCGCGAACTGCACGACCAGTCCGTCGTTCTCGTCTGCCGGCCAGGGCAGCCCGGTCGCTGCCTCGGACAGCACGGCCACACCCCGGATCAGCTGCTGGCTGACGCTGTAGCCCACCAGCGCGGCCACGAGGAGCGCCAGGCCGAGCACCGCGACCTCCGCGTCCGTGGCGCCGCTCGGGTGGGTGTACTTGCGACGCAGCACCGCGATGAACACCGAGGCGAAGTACAACCCGAGCAGGGCGAGCGCCGTGGAACGGATGTCGAGAGCGCGCTGCGGAGCCTGCTCACCACGCAGCCGACGGCGTACCCAGAAGACAGCGGCGACGACGGCGACGAAGGTGAGCAGGGCGACAACGGTCCGGTCGAACGGGCGCAGTCCGACGTCGACCTGCGGCGCCACCAGGACCAGCGCCCAGCCGGCCATGACGTCGTCAGTGGCACGTGGGAGGCCATGGCGGACGCCGCCCTTGAACGCGATCGCGCTCGCGATCACCAGCACGCCCCACAACGGGAAGATGTGGGTGGGTGCGTTGAAGTCGCTGCTGAACAGGATGGCGGCGGTCAGGCCGATCACGTTCGCGTCCGCGTCGCGCGCGACCGTGATGCTGAAGCGGGTGAGCAACGGGATGCTCAACAGCCCGAGGACCGACACGGGCTGCCAGTCCGGTGGTCCGTACTCGCCCCACTCCAGGAAGCCGTAGGCGATCGCGCCGAACGCGACCACACCGAGTGCGAGGTCGAAAGCGCGCAGGCGCCACGGCGTGGCAGCAACAGCCCGAGAGGTCACGCCACAAGTCTGCCGCTTTGGTCGGGGCGACAGGACTCGAACCTGCGATCTCCTGCTCCCAAAGCAGGCGCGCTAGCCACTACGCTACGCCCCGTTGAACGGGCTGCGAGCGGACGACGGGAATCGAACCCGCGTCATCAGTTTGGAAGACTGAGGCTCTACCATTGAGCTACGTCCGCGCACCGTTCCGCGAGACGGCTTCCCTCCCCACGTCACGGGCGAGGTCATGGTGCCACACCGGGTGCCGTGCTTGTCGAAATGAGCGGCCTCAGTCGCGCCAGACCAAGAGCAGCGCCCGGTCGTCGGAGCGGGCACCGGCGGAGGCGACGAGGGTCTTCGCTCCACCCGCGAAGTTTCCGCGGAGCTTGCGGTCGGCCTGTCCGATGAGGCGGTCGATGCCGATCCCGATGTCGGTGCTGCGGGTCTCGACCATGCCGTCGGTGTAGAGCATCAGGGCATCGCCTGGGCGCAGGATTCCGCCGGCATCGTGGAAGTCGGCGTCCGGGATCAGCCCCAGCATCGGCCCTTCGGACTCCAGCGGCGACCAACGCCCTGCTCCGGCCCGCCAGTGCAGCGCCGGGGGGTGTCCCGCCGTCCAGACGCTGAAGGCTCCCGAGTCCAGGTCGACGCTCAGGTGCACCGCCGTGGCGAACCCGTCCTGCCAGGGATGGTTCAGCAGATAGGCGTTGGTGGCCGGCAGGAACTCCCGTGGCTCGAGCGCGGTCACCAGGCCGCCCATGGCTCCGGCGAGCAGGAGGGCCCGGGTGCCCGCTCGGTCCCCCTTGCCGGAGACGTCGACCACGGAGACGTCCAGGCGGCCGCACTCGATGTCGCCGACGACGATGAAGTCACCCGCGAAGCGCGTGCCACCTGCCGAACGGATGACGGACTCGGCGTGCCACGGGGGTGGCAGGTCCGGAAGCACTCCCTGGCCCTGGATGCGGTCGCTCAGGTCGACGAGCATCGACTCGCCCATGCTGCCGGCGATCCCGAGCCGCGACCTGCGGAACGACGTCATCATCACGACGAAGCCGAGCAGGAACATCACGCCGGTCGTGAACACCGCACGATGGTTGAGCTGCGGCAACCTGGGCAGGGCCATGGTGAGCAGCACCAGGTTGAAGATCACGTACCACGGCAACGCCCGCGGCCCGAGGAAGAGCGCGCCCACGACCAAGGGCAGGGCGACCGTCGTGATCCCCACCCAGTCCGGGAACGCCTGCATGGCCACGCCGACCAGAGCCGACAGGCAGAACAATGCCGCGAAGACCAGCCGGTCCGGCTGGGAGCCGGCCAGGAACACCGACCAGCGTCGCCTCGCTCGATCGGAGGCAGGACGCTGCGTGGCGGCATGTGTCATCTGTCGGTCCCGTCCCGCGCTGAGAGCCTTCACTGTAGAGCCCGGGACCGGAACTTACGCTGGCATTGCGGGCACCAGAAGATGTTGCGTCCGACCAGCACGTCGGTGCGGATCGTGTGCCCACAGACCAAGCACGGTTGACCGGTACGCCGGTAGACGTACACCTCTCCACCGTGGTCGTCGATGCGCGCCGGCCGCCCCATCGCCTCCGGCGTGTGCTCGGGACGGACGGTGTCGATCCGGCCGGTGCGGACACCCTCGGCCATCAGCTCGACCAGGTCGGCCCAGATGGCGCGCCACTGGCCGACACGGAGCGTCCGGCCGTGGCGCAGAGGGTGGATGCGCTGGCGGTAGAGCACCTCGGCCCGGTAGACGTTCCCGACGCCGGCCATGACCGCTTGGTCCATCAGCAGGTCGCCGATCGCGCGCGGACTGCGCGAGATCCGAGCCCACGCGCGGTCGGGCTCCGCATCGTCTCGCAGCGGGTCGGGTCCGAGCTTGCGGACGATCTCGTCGCGACGGGTGGAGGTCACGAGCTCGCACTGCGTGGCGCCGCGGAGATCGGCGTACGCCGCGTGGTCGCAGCCGCCGACGAGACGCAGCCGCACCTGTCCGACCGGCGCCGGGATCTCGGCCAGGTCGCGGTGGACGTCGAAGCCGCCGATCAGACCGAGGTGGACGTGGACGACCCGGTCGGCGTCGAAGTCGAGGAACAGGTGCTTGCCCGCGGACTCCGCCACCAGCAGCGTCGCTCCGTCGAGCTGTGCGGCCTCTCGGTCGAAGCGCCCCTGCGGGCTGCTCACCCGGACCGGGTGCCCGGCGAAGACGTCGCTGAGCTCGGAGGCGAGGCGGTGCAGGGTGTGACCCTCAGGCACGCCCCTCCTCCGTGGAGCCGGCCCCGGCGTCGGCGCTGGCCGGCAGAGGCGGGAGGTCACCGGTCTGCTCGTAGTCGGCCAGCATCGCGATCCGCCGGGCATGCCGTGCCTCGCCGGTGAACGGCGTTGCCAGGAACAGGTCCACGAAGTGGGTCATCTCGTCGATGGAGTGCATGCGCCCGCCGACAGAGAGCACGTTGGCGTCGTTGTGCTGCCGGGCGAGAACGGCGGTCTCCTCGTTCCACGCCAATGCGGCCCGGGTCCCCTTCACCTTGTTGGCGGCGATCTGCTCACCGTTGCCCGAGCCACCGATCACGACGCCGAGGCTCCCCGGATCGGCGACGACGGCCTCGGCCGCACGCAGGCAGAACACCGGGTAGTCGTCGCCGGCGTCGTAGACGAACGCCCCGTGGTCGACCGGCTCGTAGCCCTGGCTACGGAGGTGGTTGATCAGGTGCCGCTTGAGGTCGAGGCCCGCGTGGTCGGTGCCGAGGTGGACGCGCATGCGGACAGTGTTCCAGTGGCCCGGCCAAACTCGTTGGACAGCCCGCGCCGAGCGTGGGTTTCCTTGAGACATGGCCCAGGACAGAACTCCGCAGGGTCCGCCCGAGATCCGCGTCGAGCTCGCCGCCGACGCCGCGCGGTACCTCGCCTCCGATCGGCTGGTGTGGTTCAGCAGCGGCAGCGCCGAGCCGGTCGAGATCGAGCTCCGATCCGTGCCGGAGCACCAGCGGTTCGCGGCCGAGGTCGTCGGTTCCGACGTCGACCCGGCCACGTACGCCGGCATCTACGGCGTGCGCCCGATGCACCTGTCGGTCCCCGATGGGACCGGCCGGGGCCGAGTGGTGCCGATGGCCGGTCTGACCTGGGTCGGGGTCCATCCCGACCATCGCCGCCGCGGCCTGCTGAGCGCCATGCTGAAGCACCACTTCGAGCAGACCCGACGCGAGGGCGGCCACCTCTCGGCGCTCCACGCCAGCGAGCCCGGCATCTACGGTCGCCACGGCTACGGCCTGGCCTCGCTCGAGCTCGAGGTCGAGGTCGGCCGAGGCACCACCTTCGTCGCTCCGCACCTCGAGGACGAGGTCGCCGGCATCAGCACCCGCCTTGCCACGGTCGACGACGAGGGCGTGGGTCGACGACGGCGCGAGATCGACCGCGACATGCAGGCGACGAACGTCGGGACCGTCCTCGGCGACGAGGAGTTCTACGCTGACCTCAGCCACGTCTCGGCCGACCAGCTCCGTGAGCTCGAGCCGCCGAGGGTGCTGATCGCGGTGCGCGACGGTCGCGACGTCGGGTACGCCGTGTTCACCCGCAAGCACAAGTGGCCGAACTCCCGGCCCGCCGCCGAGATCAGCGTGAGCACCCTCGCCGGGGGGCCGGCCGCCCGGCTCGCCCTGCTCCGCCGCGTGACCGACCTCGACCTCTCCGGCACGATCACGGTCAACGGCATCGGCAGCAGCGACCCCTTGCTGTCGTGGGTGCAGGGTCCGCGCGGGCTCGGTGACGTCAGGCCGTTCGACAGCCTCTGGGTGCGGCTCGTCGACCTTCCGGAGGCACTGGCCGCGCGGGGCTACGAGACCGACTGTGACGTCGTCGTCGAGGTCGCCGACGAGCAGGCGCCATGGAACGCCGGACGATGGCGGATCCGGGTGAAGGACGGCGCTTGTGAGGTCACCGCGACCGACGATGAGGCCCAGGTCGAGCTGCCCGTGGCGGCCCTCGGCGCGGCGTACCTCGGGGGTGCGAACCTCGCCGAGCTCCACCGGGCCGGGGTGATCGCCGAGCACGACCCCGACGCCGTGCGCGATCTGTGGCACGCGTTCCGCACCGACACCGGGCCGTACGCCGCCCGCGGGTTCTAGTCACCGGCCACCCCAGGCGTTAGCGTGACGCCACCACCCGCCGACCCCGGCGGCCCCATCCGTCCCGGAGGTCGTGACATGCGCATTCTCTTCGCGGACAAGCTGTCCGAGCAGACGATCCGCGACCTCGAGGCGAGCGGCCACGACTGCACGGTGGAGCCGGGGCTGAGCGCCGACGACCTGGCCGGGCAGATCGCGGGGTACGACGTGCTGGTCGTCCGCAGCACGAAGGTCCGGCGCGAGGTGTTCGAGGCGGCGGACCGGCTGGTGCTGGTGGTCCGCGCGGGTGCCGGCACGAACACGATCGACACCCATGCGGCGGCCGGGCGCGGGGTGTTCGTCAGCAACGTCCCGGGCCGCAACGCAGCGGCGGTCGCCGAGCTGACGATGGGTCTCCTCCTGGCTGTCGACAGGCGGATCGCGGACAACGTGGCCGACCTCCGCGGGGGCCGGTGGGACAAGAAGACCTACGGCAAGGCCGAGGGGCTGCTCGGTTCGACGATGGGGATCCTCGGGCTCGGCTCGATCGGCTTCCTGGTGGCCGAGCGCGCAGCCGCGTTCGGCATCCGGGTGCAGTCCGTCGCCAAGGACGAGCGGTCGGCCGGCGCGCTGGCGCGGGCCGAGGAGCTCGGGATCACGATGTGTGGCTCGTTGGAGGAGCTCCTGGGTTCCTCCGACATCGTGTCGCTGCACGTGCCCGCGAGTCCGGACACCAAGCATCTGGTCGACGAGAGCTTCCTGGGGCGGATGCGGAAGGGCGCGATCCTGCTCAACACCTCACGCGGCGACGTCGTGGACGAGACAGCGCTGCTGAAGGCCCTGGACGAGAGCCGGGTGAGGGCCGGTCTGGACGTGTTCGACGGCGAGCCCGGCTCCGGTCAGGCGGAGTGGGACTCCCCCCTGGCGAAGCACCCTGCCGTCGTGGCCACCCATCACATCGGTGCCTCCACCGAGCAGGCGCAGCGGGCCATCGCCCAGGGCGTCACCGAGATCGTCGGCGCGTTCATGACCGGAGAGGCGCGCCACTGCGTCAACCTCGACGCCGAACGCCTCGGCTCGTTCGCTCTCAACGTGCGCCACCTCGATCGGGTGGGCGTGCTGGCGCAGGTGCTCGACAGCCTCAGCACGGCGCACCTCAACGTCCAGCACATGGTCAACCGGGTGTTCCGGGGCGGCGAGGCCGCCGTGGCGTTCATCGACGTGGAGGGCCAGGCGTCGGAGGCGCTGCTGGAACGCCTCCGCGCGATCCCGCACGTGCTCGGCGTCTCCGTTGTGAACCTCGCTGAGGACAACGAGGCCGCGCCGTGACCACGGTCCGCCCCTTCCCCGCCCGCCTCGTCCGTCAGGACGCGGCGCCGCGCACCGTGACCGCGATGACCGACTCGCAGGACGACTCCGGCATCGACCTCTACGGGGTACGGTTCGACCTCACGGCGTACGACGACACTCCGGCCGCGCTGTACGTCTACCGGCAGACCCGCGGGGACGAGTCGTACACCGGTGTGGTCTGCGACGTCTCCGTGCAGGCGGTCGCCGACGGGCGTGTCCGCGGCCACGAGGCCGTGCACCAGCTGCGCGTGGACGCCCTCGTCTGGCATCACACCGCGACCGACACCCCGCCGGC
>Ga0164241_10005573_pt1 | contig 11725 bp, 12 predicted proteins | sample OricomyardsoilBY_FD_108780 | JGI IMG/M metagenome (GOLD analysis project Ga0164241, IMG submission 108780) | Backyard soil microbial communities from Emeryville, California, USA - Original compost - Back yard soil (BY) | ecosystem: Environmental > Terrestrial > Soil > Unclassified | place: USA... | reverse complement strand
GAGATCGAGGCGGACCTGCCGCACGCCGTCGACAACGTGCCCGCGGAGCTGCAGGAGCCGTTCGCCTACGTCGTCCGGGAAGGCGTCACCAACGTGATCAGGCACTCCGGCGCCGCTCGCTGCTCGGTGCGGCTCGGCGACTCGTGGATCGAGATCCGCGACGACGGCGCCGCGTCCGGGTCCTCGGACTTCGGTCACGGCCTCGCCGGCCTGACCGAGCGGCTGGCGCAGGTGGGCGGGTCTCTTGACGCAGGGCCGTCGCCGGAGGGCGGGTTCCGTTTGCTGGCAACGGTTCCCGTGGCGGTGACGGCGTGATCCGCGTGCTGCTGGCCGACGACCAGGCGCTGGTGCGGGGCGCGCTGGCCGCGATGCTCGGGCTGGAGCAGGACATCGAGGTGGTCGCCCAGGTCAGCTCCAGCGACGAGGTGTTGCACGCGGCACGCGAGACGAAGCCGGACGTAGCTCTGTTGGACGTGCAGATGCCGGGGCGGGACGGGATCACCGCCGCCGCCGAGCTGCACCGCGAGCTGCCCGGCTGCCGGATCGTGGTGTGCACGACGTTCGGGCGCCCCGGCTACCTGTCGCGGGCCATGGCCGCCGGGGTGGTCGGGTTCGTGGTGAAGGACGCCCCGCCGGAGCAACTCGTCGAGGCGGTCCGCCGGGTGCACGCCGGATTGCGGGTGGTCGACCCGGCGCTCGCGGCGGAGTCGCTGGCCACCGGACAGAGCCCGCTGACCGACCGGGAGCGCGACGTGCTCCGGGTGGCCAGCTCCGGCGGCACGATCGCCGACGTGGCGCGGACGTTGTCCCTGTCGCAGGGGACGGTGCGCAATCACCTGTCGGCGGCTATCGGGAAGACCGGGGCCAGGACGCGGGCGGAGGCGGCCCGGGTCGCCGAGGAACGCGGGTGGCTGTAGGTCAGGTCGGATCGGTGTAGTCGGCATATGTTTTGTCGAAATGGTTGGCGAGCACGATGTCGAGGTGCGAGATCCGATGTCCGATATCCCAGGTCGTCAGGTAGACGTATAACGTTTCGTAGACGTTTTCCCAGCGTGGGTGATGGTTCAGGTTGTCGATGAAACCGCCGATATCGGTCATGAACCGCAAGACGTCGCGAAAAGACCGGAATCGAAACTCTCGGTACAGTTCGACGCGGCTCCGGTCCGGCTCCTCGGGGACCGGCGTCGTCACCACGCTCCAGCCAGTGATCATTTCGGCGAGCGCGCGATCGATGTCCGTCCGGTCCAGCGGTGCCGGAGTGACCGTGAGCGGCGGGTCCGGCCACGGTAGCCGGCGCTCTTCCGAAGACGCCCGTGACGTTCGGGAGGGCCCGTCACCAAGGTGTTGTTCGATGGCGAGAAGGACTGGCTGCAGGTCGTCGGCGAAGAAGGCGTCGCGAACGTAGGTGCCTTGTTTCATTGCCAGCCCACGTATGGAGGACGGGAGCGCGTCCGCCGCCGGCAGTTCGGTCTCGAAGGCGATCGGGATCACCGTCTCGCATTCCGCGAGGCCCATTTCGATCTCCTGCCTGACCCAGTCGTCGGGTTGGTCGATGCGCCGCCGCCGATGCTGGTCCTGCGCGCCGAGCCAACCCGGTCCGACCACCACGAGAAGAATGTCGGCTTTTGTGAGCTTGTCCCGGATCTCGTCGGGCCAATCGACACCCAGCCGGCCCCTGATATCGCGGAAGATCTCCAGTCGCTCGGCCTTGCCGTCGTTGTTGAACGTGCTGTTGATCAGCAGGTGCAGCACGGCGGAACGCAGCGCATCGACGTCACGGCGATAACTGATGAACACGCTTGAACGGGCCATTTCCGTACTCCAATTGGGTCGGCACCGCGTCACCGACGGACGTCCATACCGGGAACATCGGTCCACCCGACAACTCGTTAGCCACCGTGGTTTGCGGGCCCTGGACGTGGCCTGGGCGGAGTACGGTGGCGGGGCGGGCTCGGGTAGTGACTGATCCGAAGAGTTGGCTTCCGGGGTGGAAGGCCGGCCGCGCTGGACATGAAGTCGCCCCCGATTGTCCACCCGGGCCCGTCCTAACTTTGCCGTCGTCGCGCCTGCATGTCGGGGCAGCGCGGCAGTGTTGATGGAGCGTTCGGTGATCCAGGCCCGCGCCGTGGCCGCGCCACCGCCGCACCGGCGATCAGGCAAACCAGCGGGAAAGCCATGATCGGGTTCCTCCGCGTAGATGGCCGGTGGGGATTGGGGAGTCAGGCGGCTTCCACCGGTGGTCTGGGGCGGGCTGCCGCCTGGGTATGGGCCGCTCGTAGGAGGTCGGCTACCTCTGCCGGGTTGTCGCGGAGGTGGACGGGTGGGGTGTGGACCACGACGATGCCCGCCGCCGTCAGGTGGGCCGCTCGGCGAAGCGCGGCCGTGTAGTCGGCCGGGGTGAGGTCGAACGCGTACGAGTCGACCTCCCAGGCCAGCCCCACGTCGTCCCACCAGGCGTCCGGGGTTGCCAGGTGGGCGCCCGTCGGGCCCGTGATCGGGACCCGCCAGCCCGGGGTTGGCAGGCCGGCCCGGCTGATCAGGCGCTTGGCCCAGCCCTGCGCCAGCGACCGCACGCCGTCGTCCATCTCGGCCAGGATTCTTCGGGGCAGGGCCGTGCCCCGCGAGCTGGCGCGGTCGAGCTCGTCGCGCAGCGCCGCCGGGCTGATGCGGGCCTCACGGACCACCGAGGTCAGCAGCGCGCGCACGTGATCCGGGCTGGGCGCTCGCCGGCAGGTGTCGATCGTGGCCCGGGACAGCGGTGCCACCGGGAAGCGCGATCGGAGCTGGGGCACGGGCAGGAGGTTGGTCCGGTCGAAGAACACGCCGTCCACCAGACGTGACTGCCGCCGCGGCGGGATCAGGACATGGACCGGGCCCTCCAGCCTCGCACCGGACAGGCCGTGCAGGTCCAGGGCGTCCACGCCCGTCAGCACCGCCTCGGGGCCGGCGACGGTGAGTGCGGCCTGAATGCGCTGGGCGCGGTTCGGGGGCGAGTTGCCCAGCAGGACGATGCCCGGTTGTAGTCGCCGCCATGGCCCGCCGTCACGACATCGTTCGTCGATGGTGCTTCCGGACAAGCCGAGTGCGATCAGGTCGGTGGACGTGGCCACGTTGTGGCTGAACATGCAGGGGATGGCGTCGAGGTCGACAAGGGCGCGGTTGGTGGTCATGCGTCCAGGTAAGCGGAACCAGGCAACGGGTGGGGCGGTCGAAGCGTCGTCTGTGGATAAACGGAGGGGTTGTGGACAACTCGCCCTCGGAGGGGTGGCGCGACCGGTGGCGCATGCGACTCTGGAAGGATCGACCGACGTGACTCCCGTTGTGCCCAGGCCACGGCCGGTCCGCCGGTTCGTCCGCCGCCTGCTGGTCGGTGTGCTGCTCATCGGCGCGCTCGTGGTCGGCGGCACCGGTTTCCGGGTGTGGCAGGTGGCCCGCGACGACGATCGCACGGCTGCCGACGTCGTCCTCGTCCTCGGCGCCGCGCAGTACGGGGGCACCCCCTCCAAGATCCTGGAAGCACGCCTCAAGCACGCCAAGAACCTCTACACCGAGGGCGTCGCCAAGCACATCCTGACCACCGGCGGCCGCCAGCCCGGCGACCAGTACACCGAGGCCGAGGCCAGCGCGAACTGGCTGGAGAACCACGGCGTCCCCGCGGACGCCGTCCTCGACGTGCCGGAGGGCAGCGACACGCTCGGCAGCCTCCGCGCCGCCGCCCAGGCAGCCGCTGACAAGGGCTGGCGCACCGCGGTCATCGTGAGCGATCCGTGGCACTCGCTGCGCGCCCGCACCATGGCCGACGACGTGGGCCTGGACGCGTGGACCTCACCGACGCACAGCGGCCCGATCGTGCAGACCCGGCAGACCCAGATCCGCTACATCCTCTACGAGACCGCGGCGCTGCTGTACTACCGGCTGACCAAGGCGTCCGCCGACGGGATCGGCGTCACGGAGGATGTCGCCGCGGACAAGTAACCTCCGCACATGACCCCCGGCTACACCGAGCACGACGCGGCTCGCCTGTACCCCGAGCAGGCGAAGAGCTCCGTCCTGCCCGGTTCGTGGCCCACCCGCCGTAGCGCGTTCGACCGCGACCGCGCGCGCGTGCTGCACTCCGCCGCGCTGCGCCGCCTCGCCGGCAAGACCCAGGTCGTCGGCCCGGGGGAGGGCTCGGAGGTCAGCGGTGTGCCGCGCACGAGGCTGACCCACTCGCTCGAGGTCGCCCAGATCGGCCGCGGCATCGCCGAGGAACTCGGCTGCGACCCCGACGTCGTCGACACCGCGGGCCTCGCCCACGACATCGGCCACCCGCCGTTCGGTCACAACGGCGAGCGCGCGCTCAACGAGGTCGCCGAGGCGTGCGGCGGCTTCGAGGGCAACGCCCAGACCCTGCGCATCCTCACCCGACTCGAGCCGAAGGTGCTGGGCGAGCGGGAACACGGCCTCAACCTGACCCGCGCCTCGCTCGACGCGGCCACCAAGTACCCGTGGCCGCGCACGGCCGGCACCCGCAAGTTCGGCGTCTACCCCGACGACCGGGAGGTCTTCGACTGGATCCGCGAGGGCGCGCCGGAACGCCGCCGGTGCCTCGAGGCGCAGGTCATGGACTGGGCCGACGACGTCGCCTACTCCGTGCACGACGTGGAGGACGGCGTCCGCTCCGGCCGCATCTCGCTGCCCGAGCTGACCGGCCGGGTCGAGCGGACCGTGGTGGCCGAGCTCGCCGCGAAGCACTTCAGCGGCGAGCCCGTGTCCGGTCTGGAGGACGCCGCCGTCGACCTGCTGCGGCTGCCCGTCGTCGCCGCCCTGACCGAGCACGAGTACGACGGCACGCTCGCCGCCCAGGTCGCGCTCAAGCGGCTGACCAGCGAGCTCGTCGGCCGCTTCGTGGCCGCCGCCGTGACCGCCACCCGGCGGGAGCACGGCGACGGGATGCTCACCCGCTACGGCGCCGACCTCGTGGTCCCCGCACGGGTCGCGTGCGAGGTGGCGCTGCTCAAGGCCGTCGCGCTGCGGTACGTGATGAGCGACCCGGGCCGCCTGGCCGTGCAGGCCACCCAGCGGCAGCGGCTGACCGAGCTGGTGGCGGCCCTGTCCGCCCGCGGGGCCGACGCGCTCGAGCCCGCGTTCGTGCCGGCGTGGCAGGCGGCCGGGGACGCCTGCGCCCGGCTGCGCGTCGTCGTCGACCAGGTCGCCGCGCTCACCGACGCCCAGGCCAACCGCTGGCACGAGGTGTTCGTGCAGGTCGGAGACGTGTCAGGGTGACGTGGCAGACTCGACGCCATGGCTGACACGCATCTCGCGTACACCCTCGCCCTGCACAAAGTCGTCGCCCCCGATCCGGCCGAGAACGCGTGCTGGTCGCCGTTCTCGGTGGCGAGCGCGCTCGGCCTCGTCGCGAACGGCGCCCGTGGCCTGACCCGCGACGAGCTGGCCGTGCTGCTGCTCGGCGACAAGTCCGGCGACCTCACCCAGCTCGGCGCGACGCTGACCCGCGCTGGCGTGCTGGCCGAGCACCGCGACAACGAGGACGAGCCGGTCATCGCCGTGTCCAACACGCTGTGGACCGACGAGTCCGTCGAGATCCTCGCGTCCTACGTCGACGAGCTGGGCCGCTGGTCCAGCGGCAAGGTCCGCGAGGCGCCGTTCCGCACCGCGCCGGAGCAGGCCCGCGAGATGATCAACGTCGACGTCGCCAAGACGACCCGCGACCTCATCCAGGAGCTGATCCCGTCCGGCGCGATCACCGACGAGACCCGCTCCGCACTGGTCAACGCGCTGTACCTCAAGTGCGCGTGGCGGTTCCCGTTCACCGACAGCGCGACCCGCCCGCAGCCGTTCCACACCCCCGGCGGCACCGTCGACGTGCCCACGATGACGTTGTCCGAGCGCGTCGGCTACGCGGCCCGCGACGGCTGGCAGGTGGTGGGCCTGCCCGCGATCGGCGGCGTCGAGGCGATCGTGCTGCTGCCCGACGGGGACCTCGCCGACGTCGAGCCGGATCTCGACCCCGGCACGCTCGCCGCGCTGCTCGACGCTCCGAAGCCGACCCAGATCGACCTCGCGCTGCCGAAGTTCAAGGTCAGCCTGCAGACCGAGCTGACCCCGGCGCTGCATCAGCTGGGCGTGCGCACGGTGTTCACCGGCGACGCCGACCTCAGCGGCATCAGTCAGACCGCGCTCGCCGTCCAGGCGGTGCTGCACGAGGCCGTGCTCGAGGTCGACGAGAAGGGCTTCGAGGGCGCGGCCGCGACCGCGGTGCTGATGCGGCTCGCGTCGATGCCGACGAAGAGCGTGCGGGTGAACGTCGACCGTCCGTTCCTGCTCGCGGTCCGGCACGCCGGGACCGGCGTCCTCTACTTCCTGGCCCGCGTGACCACGCCCTGACCGGGAACATGCCGGACGCGATCGCCTACCCGCCGGGGGAGTTCCTGCGGTGGCTGCACCGCCGCCGCGGCCCGGTCGTGCGCATCGGCGCCGGGCGCCGCCGGTTCGCCTACGTGTTCGGCGCGGAGGCGAACCGTTTCGTGTTCGCCAACGACGAACTGTTCACCATGCGCGAGCGTTCGAGGGGCTCGTGCCGGTCGACGGCGAGACGGCGCTGATCGTGTCCGACGGCCCGGACCACAAGCGCCGCCGCAGGCTCGTCCAGCCCTCGATGCACCACCGCCATGTCGCCCAGTACCGGGAGATCATGACGCGCAGCGCCGACGAGGCCATCGACCGCTGGCGCCCCGGCGACGTGGTCGATGCGTACCAGGTGTTCCGCGCGGCGATCCGGGCCAGCACGCTGCGCTCGCTGTTCGGTGCCCGGCTCGCAGAGGACGCCGACCTCCTCGGCACGCACCTGCAGGCGCTGCTCGACCTCGTCGACCGCCAGCCCGACGTGATCCGACTGCATCGCAAACTCGGGACTCCCTTGTGGCGCAAGGCGATGCGGGCCCGCGCCGTGGTCGACGAGCGGATCCACGAGGAGATCGCCCGGGTGCGCACCGAGGGCGCGGACGCGGGTGACCGGGTGCTCGCGCTGCTCGTCAACGGCCGTGACGAGGACGGCGAAGGGCTCTCCGACACCGAGATCCGCGACCAGGCCGTCACGCTCATCGCGGCCGGCTACGAGACCACGAGCGCGGCCATGGGCTGGGCGGTCCACCTGCTCGTCACCCAGCCCGACGCCGCCGGCCGCGCCGCGGCCGACGAGGCGTACCGGCGCGCGTTCGTCACCGAGACCCTTCGCCTGTACCCGCCGGCGGTCGTGTCCGCGCGGTACGTCGCGCGGGACTTCGAGTTCGCCGGCAACACGATCACGGCCGGGACGACACTGCTGTACAGCCCGTACGTCACCCATCGCAGCGCGGCGGTGTACGCCGAGCCGCTCGCGTTCCGCCCGCAGCGCTGGCTGCCCGGCGAGCCGGAGCACCGCAAGGCCGGGCCGCACGAGTTCGTCCCGTTCGGCGGCGGCCCGCACCGCTGCGTCGGCGCCACCATGGCCGTCACCGAGCTGACCGTCATGCTGGGCCGCCTGCTCGAGCGCACCGAGCTGCGTGCGGTCCCGCAGAAGATCCGGCCGACCGGGTTCGCCGCCATGCGCCCGAAGCACGGCATGAAGGTCGCCGTCACGCGCGTCGACGGCCGGTAGCTGTCACGTCCGGGGCCGCGTGGTCGTCCGATTCGTGAACACCACGAGGAGGAGATCATGCCCAGGATTCCGGGAGTTCCGACCAGGGAGGCCGGCCCGCTGCTGCGCCTCGTCTACCGGTTCGCGCGGCGACGCTTCGGCGCCGTGCCCGAGCCGTTCACCGTGCTGGCCCGGCACGGCAAGCTGTTCCGCGCCGCCGCCCGCCACGAGCTGGCCGCTCAGAAGGCCAGCACGGTGCTGCCGGCCAACGTCGGTGAGCTCGCCGTGTTCCGGACCGCCCAGCAGCTCGGCTGCTCCTGGTGCATCGACTTCGGCACCATGCTCCAGAAACACGAGGGCCTGGACATCGAGCGGCTCGTCCAGATCGACAGCTACCGGACCTCGCCCGCCTACTCCCACCAGGAGCGGCTCGCGATCGCCTACGCCGACGCCATGTGCGCGACCCCGACCCGGGCGACCGACGAACAGGTCGCCGAGTTGGTCGCGGAGTTCGGCCAGGTCGGCGTGCTCGAGCTGACCTACCAGATCGGCCTGGAGAACATGCGGGCCCGCATGTACAGCGCGCTGGACGTGCGCGACCAGGGCTTCACCTCCGGCGACGCCTGCCTGATCCCGGTGCCGGCCGATGCGCCGGAGCTCACCGGCTCAGGTGAGTGAGCTTGTCCGGGTTGACCACGTCGTAGATGGCGGTGACCTTCCCGTCGCGGGCCGCGAACGCCATGGCCCGGCGCGCCATTGCCCAGCGGTTGCCGTCCGCCGGCATGTCCGGCATCGTCATGCCGAGATCGCCGTTGACCATGGCCAGCTCGCCGCCGGTGATCTGCGCCGAGCCGTAGGACTCGATCAGACCGAACAGGAAGCGGGCGATCTTCTCCGCGCCCACCATCTCCCGCCGGGTGGTGCGGGCCTTGCCGTTGCTGTCGCCGATGAGCACGGCGTCGGGGTGCAGCAGCTTGACCACGCCCGGCAGGTCGCCGGCGATGATCGCGCCCATCAGCTGCTCCACGATCTGGCGCTGCTCGTCGAGGGGGATCCGGGCAGGCGGGTCGGCCTCTGCCGCGGCACGCCTGCCCCGGGACGCGTGCTGGCGCGCGGTCGCCTCGGAGACGCCCAGGATCTCGCCGATCTCCGCGAACGGCACGGAGAACGCGTCGTGCAACACGAACGCGACCCGCTGTTCGGGGGTCAGCCGGTCGAGGACGACCATCGCCGCCATACGTACCTCGTCCTCGCGCACGACGGTGTCAAGTGGATCGTCACTCACCGGGGCGCCGTAGGAGGTGACGATCGGTTCGGGCAGCCACGGGCCGACGTAGGACTCCCGTTGCGCGGGCGCCGATCGCAGGCGGTCCAGGCAGATCCGGCCGACGACCGTGGTGAGCCACGCACGCAGCTCGCGAATCTCGGCGCGCCGCGCTTCGTCCAATCCGGACAGTCGCAGCCACGCCTCCTGCACGGCGTCCTCGGCATCGGTCAGGGTGCTGGTGAGCCGGTAGGCCACCCCGATGAGGTGGGACCGGTGCCCGGCGAACTGCTCGGCGAGAACGTCGTCGCTGACCGTCACCCCACCATCGTATGACCTGCCGGGGACCACCTGCCCGCGGATTGTCCGACCGCGCGCCTAGACTCGGATCCGTGGCTGGACGGATCCGGGAGAGCGACATCGCGCAGGTCCGCGAGCGGGCCCGGATCGACGATCTGGTGGGCGAGTACGTGTCGCTGCGCCGCGCGGGCGGCGGCGCGCTGAAGGGCCTTTGCCCGTTCCACGACGAGAAGACACCGTCGTTCAACGTGCGGCCGACGCACGGCACGTTCCACTGCTTCGGTTGCGGCGAGGGCGGCGACGTCATCGCGTTCCTGATGAAGATCGACCACCTGAGCTTCGTCGAGTCGGTCGAGCGGATCGCCGAGCGCGTCGGTGTCCAGCTGACCTACGAGGGCGGCACGCCGAGCCGGCAGCGCGACAAGGGCACCCGCAGCAGGCTCATCGACGCGCACCGTGCGGCGGCGGAGTTCTACGCCGAGCAGCTCCGCACGCCGGAGGCGGTCAAGGCCCGCGAGTTCCTCGCTGAGCGCGGGTTCGACCAGGCGGCCGCGGCGACCTTCGGCTGCGGCTACGCACCGGGCGGCTGGGACAAACTCTCCAAGCACCTGCTCGGCCGCGGCTTCGACCTGGCGGAACTGATCAAGGGCGGGCTGTCGAAGGAGGGCAGGCAGGGGCCGATCGACCGGTTCCACCGCCGGCTGCTGTGGCCCATCAGGGACCTGGGCGGCGAAGTGGTCGGCTTCGGCGCGCGCCGGCTCTTCGACGACGACCAGATCCAGGCGAAGTACCTGAACACCAGCGAGAGCCCGATCTACAAGAAGTCGCAGGTGCTGTTCGGGCTCGACCTGGCCAAGCGGGAGATCGCGCGCCGCCACCAGGTCGTGGTGGTCGAGGGCTACACCGACGTGATGGCCATGCACGCCTCGGGCGTGCCGACCGCGGTCGCCTCGTGCGGCACGGCGTTCGGTACCGAGCACATCACGGTGCTGCGCCGCCTGCTCATGGACGACGACGCGTTCCGCGGCGAGGTGATCTTCACCTTCGACGGCGACGAGGCCGGGCGCAAGGCGGCGCTCAAGGCGTTCGACGACGACCAGAAGTTCGCGGCGCAGACCTTCATCGCGGTCGCCCCGGACGGGCTGGACCCGTGCGAGCTGCGCCAGGTCAAGGGCGAGACCGCAGTCTCCGATCTGGTGGCCCGGCGCAAGCCGCTGTTCGCGTTCGCCATCCGCGCCGAGCTCGCCGAGCACAACCTGGACACCGCCGAGGGCCGGGTCGAGGCGTTGCGGCAGACCGTGCCGATGGTGGCGAAGATCAAGGACGTGGCGCTGCGCGACGAGTACGGCCGCCAGCTCGCAGGCTGGGTGGGCTGGGAGGACGTGGCCACGGTCGTGCGCCGCGTGCGGGAGACCGCGGGTGCGCCGGTCGAGCAGCGACGGGGCCGCCCGCAGCGGGTCGACCCGGCGCAGGCCGCGTTGTCCGTCGACGTAGACGGGCCGCAGCGGCCGAACCCGCGTGACCCGCAGCTGCACGTCCAGCGGGAGGCCGTCAAGCTCGCGTTGCAGGAACCGGTCCACGCCGGCCCGGTGTACGACTCGCTGCCGCTGGACGTGTTCACGCACCCGGCCTACGCGGCGCTGCACCAGGCGATCCTGGAGGTCGGCGGCACGGCGAGCGGGCTGGCCGGCGCGGAGCTGCTGGACATGGTGGGCAAGGCGTGCAAGTCGCAGACCGTGCGGACGCTGGTCACGGAGCTGGCGGTCGAGCCGATTCCGGTGGGGCAGAACGGGATCAGCCGTTATGCGGGCGGGGTGCTCGCCGCGTTGCAGCGGCAGCTGCTGTCCGGGCAGATCGCCGACCTGAAGGCGCGGCTGCACCGGTTGTCCCCGGTGGAGAACGAGGACGAGTGGCGCGTCCTGTGGGGAGATTTGGTCGCGCTGGAGCAGTTCTACCGGGCGCTGGGGGAGAAGGCGGCGGGGAGCCTGTCGTGACCTCCTTGTGGCGCAGGTTCTTCGGCGGCGGTGTGCCCGAGGGTTTCACCGGCTCGCTGGAGCCCGACGAGAACGTGGCGGCGTCGTCCGCGCTGCGCGACGGCGGGTTCCTGTTCGCGACCACGCTCGGGCTGTGGGTGCCGGGGGAGGACGGCCAGCGACGGATCGGCTGGCACCTGGTCAGCAAGGTCACCTGGGGCAACGGCGTGCTCGAGCTGGTCGAGGCGAGCGAGACCGGCACCGCGGGCGAGGCCGTGCTGCTCGCCGACCAGCGCCCGGTCCGGTTCGTGGTGGAGCGGGCGGGCAAGCTGCCGGACGTGGTGCACATCCGGGTCAACGGGTCGATCCGATCGCGGCACCGCCGGGAGCTGCCCGGCGGCGGGGCGTGGTTCGTGCAGCGCAAGGTGCCCGGGCGTGACGGCGTCGTGCTGCAGGTTCGCGCCGATCCCGGCACGGACCCCGACGCGGTGCGGCGGGTCGCCACGGAGGTGGCGGAGAGGATCCGGCAGGCGTTAGAGTAAACAGTACGGACGTACGGTTTGCTATGAG
>Ga0164241_10005572_pt1 | contig 11725 bp, 10 predicted proteins | sample OricomyardsoilBY_FD_108780 | JGI IMG/M metagenome (GOLD analysis project Ga0164241, IMG submission 108780) | Backyard soil microbial communities from Emeryville, California, USA - Original compost - Back yard soil (BY) | ecosystem: Environmental > Terrestrial > Soil > Unclassified | place: USA... | reverse complement strand
TACCTCCGAAGTGGAGCGGCACCACAGCGACGACATTGTTCAACGACAAGCACGTCCGCTGGCGCGCACCCGCCCAGGACCGGTGGACCGAACTCGCCACCGTGTAGCGCCCGCCGGCCCGATCGCCCTGGCGACGCGCGCGGCCCAGCAGGCCGTGGTCCCTGTCTCCGCGCTAGCCCAGCTCAGCTGCGCTACAGCCGGCCGGGGCGGCGCAATACACGCGACCCGATCGCGCGGGCCTCGACAGCGCCTGGCCCTCTGCCCTCACTGCGCGGCAGCGCACCAGGGCGCGGCGATCCACGCGAGCCAGCTCTGTCGACCAATCCCGAGCGAGATGGCGCGACGCCCATCAGGGCGGCACCGCCCGTCAGGGTGGGCGCCGCCAGCACCGTCGCGTCCGTCGCCGCGCGCAGCGAGTTCAGCGCGGCGTCCACACCCGACACCTGCGGCGAGCCCGGCAACCCGTGCCGGCCAGCGCTACACCAGCTTCAGGGTCGACCAGCGCCATCCCAGCGGCGCCAGCCAGCTCAACCCCGACACCACACCTGCCAGGCCGGCCGGCGAGGCGCAGGCACGCCGGTATGGCCCAACAAGGAGCGTCACCCGGCACCGTTGGGCAGCCAGGTGCGGGCGGCCTCGTGGGGCGACACATGGGCTTATGTGAGCCCGACCAGCACCAACCTGCCAACCCGCCTTCGCGAGCAGCCCTTGTGCAGCGCACCGACGTGCCCCGAGGCCAAGCCAGTGGCGGCCCTCGGATCACCTGGTGCACCAAGCGATCCGAGGGCGCCACCAGCACCTCTCCCCTGGCTCAAGCGGCGGCGTCCTTCTCAGCTGTGGGTGGGGCCTCCTCCGGATCCGGGTCGGGCATGGTCTCGGCGACCTCGCGTCGCGACAGGTAGGCCAGTTTGGCCTGATGGCGCGCGACGAGGCCGTGCTTGCGGTGCGCTTCGAAGGCCGCCCGGTCGGCGGCCGCCGTCGCGCGGCGATGGCGTAGCTGTTCCAGCCTGCGCCGGAGGGCGGGCGAGGGCTCGGTCACGGCACCCCCGCCGCTCTCCGGTCAGCCGGCGATGTTCGGCCTGTCGATGGCCCATAACCACGTGCTGGCGCGCTCGGCGAAGAAAAGCCCCAGGTCAGCGCGGGTGGTGGCGGGCTGTCGTCGGGTCAGGTTCGGCATGCTTCGCACTGTGCCACGGGGGTCTGACAAAACCGGTGGACGGACGACGGGCGGCCGTGGTTGGGTCTGCGCACGCCCTCGAGCCGGGAGGAGGTGAGCGCGATGTCTGCTGATTCGACCATGCGCTCGCACCCCGCCGCTCGGGCGTTCGCGCGGGGCTGAGCGCTCTTTGCGAAGGAATCACCGATGACCGATTTGGTCGTGCGCCCGCTCGTCGCGGGTGAGGAAGAGCTGTTCCTGTCCCTGATCGAACCCGCGCTCGTCGGCATCCAGTCCGTCGGGCGCGACTACCGCGAGCTCGTCGCGCTGGGGCAGTACCGTCCCGAGTGGACATGGGTCGCGCTGCGCGGCGACCGCGTCGTCGCCCGTGCCGCGTGGTGGGCCGGTCCCGACGACGAGAAGCCGCTCGCACTCGACTGGCTGGACTTCGACGACGCCGAGCAGGACGCCGCAGTGACGGTCCTGCGCACCGCGGGCTTCGACGCGGAGTACTGCCTGGTGCTGCCGCCGCACTGGCGCGCGGACCCGGCGACCCGCAAGGCAGGCGAGGCGCGAGTGGAGGTCGCCCAGCGGGCGGGCATGCAGCCGTTCGTCGAGCGGTTGCGTTACGCGTGGACGCCGGCCGACGGCCTGCCGGACCGGCCTGGCCGGTTGCGGTTCGAGCCCGAACCGGACGACGACAAGATCTTCGACGTCCTGCGCCGCATCGCGCACGGTTCGCTCGACGCACACGAGCAGCGCAACATGGCGGAGGGCGGCCCGGACGCCGCCGCGCGGGACGAGCTGGAGTTCCTGCACTGGATGCCGTCGCCCCGTGAGTGGTGGCGCCTGGCGTACACAACGGACGGTGAGCTGGCCGGCCTCACGGTGCCCGGCCGCAACTATCACAGCGCAACGATCGGGCTGGTCGGCGTGTTGCCCGAGCAGCGCGGAAACGCCTACGCCTACGACCTGCTCGTCGAAGCGACGCACCTGCTCGTCGAGGAGGGCGTGGACCAGGTGACCGCCGAGACCGACACGACGAACACGCCGATGGCCGCGACGTTCGCCCGAGCCGGCTACCCGATCACGCAGGAGAGGATCTACCTGAAGTGACCGACCCACTCGCCGCCGCACGGTACTCGCGGCTGACGTGGAACACCCCGCTCTCCGACGAGCACGCGTCGCTGCTGCTCGACCGGCTCGAGCCGACCGGGCGGATCGTCGACCTCGGCTGCGGCTGGGGTGAGCTGCTGCTGCGCGCGGTGGCTCGCGGCGGCACCGGGACCGGGGTGGACACGGACGCGCCCGCGCTGGACCGTGGGCGGCGAGCGGCGGCCGAACGTGGCCTGCCGGTGGAGTTCGTCGAACAGCCGGCCGCGGAATGGCGCGGCACGGCGGATCGCGCGCTGTGCATCGGTTCGTCCCACACACTGGGCGGCACACGATCGATGCTCACGGCACTCGCGAACGTGGTGCCGCACGGCCGCGTCCTGATCGGCGACGGCTGCTGGCCCACATCACCGACCCCGGCCGCACACGCCATCTTCGGCGACGACGTCCTACCGCTCGCCGATCTGGCAGCGGCATGCCGCGACGCCGGATGGCAGATCCTGCACCTGAGCACCGCCGACCAACACGAATGGGACGACTTCGAGTCCCGCCACCGCGCCGGCCAACGGGAATGGCTACTGGCGAACCCGGACGACCCACGCGCGGCAGAGATCCGCGACCGGCACGACGAGCGGGAACAGGAGTACCTGAGCGCCTACCGGGGTGTGCTGGGGCTCGCCTACCTGGTCCTGGCGCGGTAACGGCGCGTCGGCGGGGACGATTCCCATGTCGACGCGCCGTCCCTGGAGGAACCATGAGTGGGATCTTCATCTCGCATTCCTCACACGACAAGGACTTCGTCTTCCGGCTCGCGGTGGACCTGCTCGAACGCGACTTCGACGTCTGGTACGACACCTGGAAGCTGCACGTCGGCGCGAAGCTCACCGAGACGATCCGCGCTGCCGTCGGCGACAACGCCTTCTTCCTCGTCGTGTGGTCGAAGGACGCGGCCGCCTCGGAGTGGGTCGACCGCGAGGTGTCGTGGGCGCTCGACGAGGAGGAGTCGACCGGCCACGCGCTGCTGCTGCCGGTCACGATCGACGGCACGCCCCTGCCGGCCCGCCTGCGGGACCGGATCCATGCCGACCTCGCCACGGACTACACCAAGTCGCTGACCGCGCTCGCCGCCCAGCTGCGCGCCCGTGTCCCATCCGGCGGTGGCGGGCTGCCACCGGAGCACGAGCTGATCCCGCTCGTCTCGACCCGCGGCGTCCACCTCGACGCGAGCAGGGTGCGCCGCCGGATCGAGTCGCTGCGCGAGCGGCTGCCCGCCGATCACGTGCTGCGGCCCGACCAGCTGCGCGCCACACCCGAGCACGTCTACGAGTTGTTGCGCACCGCGATGTTCCACCGGCTGGACCACATCGAGGACGACCGCTACTACACGCCGGAGTTCGCCGAGGACCTGCGCAACCGGTGTGAGTACGTCGAGCGCAAGGAGGCTGAGCTCCTGACGAAGCTCGCCGCCCTGCTCACCACATGGGGCCTGCGTGGCAAGCGGTACCACGGGTTCGACGAGGTGAGCCGCTGGCTGTGGCGCATCGCCCGGACCAACCTCATCGGCGAGATGTCCTACGCGCAGAGCCCCGACACGTCGCCGACCGACTTCGGCACCGAGCACCGGAAGGCCGTGTACGGCAACAGGCTGCTGAACCACATCTACGAGGTCGACGACCTGTGCAAGGTCGACCTGCTGCCCGGCGACGCCGGCGGCGACGGCTACTACTCGGCCCAGATCGACGCGAACCTCTTCCTGGCGAAGCGGCTGAGCGAGTACGGCGGCGCGTCGCTGGAACCGGTCGCGCTGTATCCCGAAGAGCTGCAGAAGTGGATCCTGCCGCAGATCCTGTTCTACGAGAAGAACTTCGACGACTGGGCGACCATCGACTCCTACCGCGTCGGCCTCGGCTGAGCGCCGGTCAGATGTCCAGGCCCGGGAAGAGCTTGGCCGCGTTGCCGCCCAGCACCCCGCGAAGCACGTCCTCCGGCAACCCCAGCTCGGCCAGCGCGCGGGCGTTGTGGGCCACGCCCGGGATGCCCGGCCAGTCCGTGCCGAACACCATGCGCGTGGCCAGGCGTTCGAAGTCGACGCGGGCGTAGTACGAAGGCAGCTTTCGAGGGGGCAGGCCGGCGACGTCCAGCCACACGTTCGGCTTCGTCAGTGCCAGGAATGCCGCCACGTCGTAGGACCAGCCGCGGCCGCCGTGGGCGAAGATGACATCCAGTGCCGGGAAGTCCTCGACCACGTCCGCCAGCAGCGCCGGGTCGCCGTACCGGGCCCGGGCACCGGGGAACGTTGACGATCCTGTGTGGACGATCACCGGGACACCGCGGTCGGCGCAGACGTGGTAGGCCGCGTACATCTCCTTGTCCGCGGGCGAGAAGGCACCATGGACCGGGTGGACCTTCAGGGCCACGGCGCCCATCGAAAGCTGGCGCTCCACCTCGGACGCTATGGGGTGGTGCAGGTGCGGGTTCACGTTGGCCACCAACCGAAAGCGCACCGGGTTGTGGTCCACGATCGGCAGGTTGTCCTCGATCGGCTGGATGCCGGTGGCCCGCGGGCTGTACTCGCAGAACAACAACACCCGGTCGACGCCCTCGGACTCGAACAGCTCGTCCAGGGCCGCCGGGATCGGGTCGCCGGCCGCGGAGTACGCCGACCGCCAGTCGTAGCGGCCGGCGAACTCCACCGCCCACTCCCGCCACGCAGGCTTCAACGTGGCCAGGCGCGGCGCGTGCACATGGGCGTCGACCAGCGGCATCCCGTCCAGCATCAGGTGAGCACCGCCGGCGGATCGACCGCGGCGACCGGCCGCACCACCAGCTCGTCCGCGACCAGTTCGCGCAGCACGTTCCGCCGGATCTTGCCCGTCGCCGTCTTCGGCAGCTCCGTCATCCGCACCACGGCGCGCGGCCGCTTGTAGGCCGCCAGCCCCTCGCGGCACCACTGCACCAGCACCGCCGGGTCGACCGTGTGCCCGGACACCGGCACCACGCACGCGATCGGCTTGTCCAGCCCGTCCTCGTCCCGCCCGGCCACGACCGCGACCTCGGCCACGTCCGGGTGCTCGAGCAGCCGCTCCTCCACCTCCGCGGGCGACACCCAGATGCCGCCAGCCTTCAGCATGTCGTTCGACCGGCCGAGGCAGGTGAAGGTGCCGTCCTCGTTGCGCACGTACGTGTCACCGGTGCGCAGCCACTCGCCCTGGAACACCGCGCGCGTCGTCTCCGTGCGGCACCAGTAGCCGGTCGCCACCGACGGGCCGGACAGGAACAGGTCACCGGGCACGCCGGAGGACTCGATCGGCGTGCCGTGCTCGTCGCGGATCTCCACGCGGTAGCCGCCGACCGGCGTGCCGGACGAGCCAGGGTGCACCCGGCCGGGCCGGTTCGACAGGAAGATGTGCAGCGCCTCCGTCGAGCCGAGCCCGTCCAGGATCTCCACCCCGAACCGCTCGCGGAAGCGGTGGAACAGCACCGGCGGCAGCGGCTCGCCCGCCGACACCGCCTGGCGCACCGACGCGAAGCTGTCGTCGGGCACGTCCGAATGCAACAGTGCCGAGTAGAACGTCGGCACACCGAAGAACAACGTCGGCTTCGACGCAGCGGCGAGGCCGGCCATCAGCGCCGGGGTCGGCCGCGCCCGTTCGAGGATCGTCGTCGCGCCCGTGGCCAAGGGGAAGAAGGCCGAGTTTCCCAGCCCGTAGGCGAAGAACAGCTTGGGCACCGACAGGCACCGGTCGTCGGGCGTCACGCCGAGCACGCCGGTGCCGTACAGCTCGCACACGTCGCGCACGCTGCCGTGCCGGTGCATCGCGCCCTTCGGCTTGCCGGTGGTGCCGGACGTGTACAGCCACAGCGCGGGCGAGTCCGGCCACGTCGAGTAGGGCGCCTCCAGCGACCCCGCGGCCCGCAGCTCGGACCACTGCATGCCGTCGAGGTCGGCCGGGCCGTCGAGCACCACGTGCTCCACTTCGGACGCGGCGGCGAGCGCGGTGCGCGCGGCGTCCGCGAACTCCACCGAGACACACAGCACCCGCGCCCGCGAGTCGGCGAGCACCGTGGCCAGCTCGCCGCCGGTGACCATTGTGGACACCGGGACCGGCACGGCGCCGAGGTACATCGCGCCGAGGATGCCGGTCAGCAGCTCCACGCCGTCGGCCATGCAGAGCATGATCCGCTCTTCCGGCCGCACCCCGATGGCGCGGAAGCCGGCCGCCACGCGGCGGACTTCCGACGCGAGCTCGGCGTAGCTGAGGGTGACCGAGCCCGACACGACGGCGGGACGGCTGCCGTCACCGTCCCGGAGGCGCCGCTCCAGTAAGTAGTCGGTCGCGTTGAAGAGAGTCATCGTTGACCGCCTCAAGGAAAGATCAGGGCAGGTAGACGTACTCGTAGTCGAACGGTTTTCCGTTGATGCCGTTGCGGGGCGGCGCGACCCAGCTGGCGATCTTGCCGCGCTCGTACACAGGGTGCATCAGCGAGCGGACGAACGCCAGGTCTTCGCCGGTCGGCAGCCACTTGTGCCGGGCCGCGGTCCAGGTCGCCTCGTCGACGATCGAGCCGGACGGGGTCACGTGGAAGCCCGCGCTGACCCCGACCGACCGGTTGAACCCCGGGTGCGGCAGCGCGAAGCGGAAGTCGAGCTCGGCGCTCTCCAGGATGCGGTTCCATCGCTTGATCCCGGTCTCGCAGTCGGCGATGTACTCGCCACGCAGGTCGAGGTTGAGCGCGAGCAGCGTGGAAAGCTCCTCCTTACCCCAGGTTCCGTCGGCGTTCGGCCGGTCGAGGAACACGCCGTCCTCGGTGAGCAGGTGGTCGTCCTTGCGGCGGGTCTCCTGCCACCGTCCTTTGAGGCCGGCGGTGAAGTAGTTGGCCGCGTTGGTCGACGTCTCGCTGCCGAACAGGTCGAGCGAGACCGTGTAGTGGAAGTTGACGTATTTCTGGATGATGTCGAGCGGGATCCCGCCGTGCGGCCCGATGTCGAGCGTGTCGTGCTCGCGGATCAGCGCGGCGCTGCGCTCCACCACGCGGTCGACACCGGTGGTGCCGACGAACATGTGGTGCGCCTCCTCCTTCAGCATGAACTCGCACGTGCGCGACAGCGGGTCGAACGCGGACTCCTTCAGTGTGCCGAGCTGGTACTTGCCGTCCCGGTCGGTGAAGTAGGTGAACATGAAGAACGCGAGCCAGTCGGCGGTCTCCTCGTTGAACGCGCCGAGGATGCGGGGTGAGTCGGGGCTGCCGGAGTTGCGCAGCAGCAGGCCTTCCGCCTCCTCGCGGCCCTCCTTGCCGAAGTAGGCGTGCAGCAGGTACACCATCGCCCACAGGTGGCGGCCCTCCTCCACGTTGACCTGGAAGAGGTTGCGCAGGTCGTAGAGGGACGGCGCGGTCAGGCCCAGCAGCTTCTGCTGCTCGACCGACGCGGGCTCGGTGTCGCCCTGGATGACGATCAGCCGCTGCAGGTCGGCGCGGTACTCGCCGGGCACCTGCTGCCACACGGGCTCGCCCATGTGCTCGCCGAACGCGATGGTGCGGTCGTGGTCGCGCTCGGCGAGGAAGATGCCCCACCGGTAGTCGGGCACGTTGACGTGGTCGAAGTGCGCCCAGCCCTCGCGGCCGACGCTGATCGCGGTGCGCAGGTAGACGCCATGGGTCTCCAGTGTGGGGCCCATCTCGCCCCACCAGTTCATGAACTTGGGCTGCCAGCCCTCGAGGGCGCGCTGCAGCCGCCGGTCGGACGCCAGGTCGACGTTGTTGGGGATCTTGTCCTCGTAGTTGATCGAGGTGGTCACACGCGCCTCCTGTCGAAGACCGCTTTCTTGCCGGTGCCGTAGCGGCGCAGCGCCCCGTCATCGCCGGATGCGTTGGGGCGGTTGAAGATCCAGTTCTGCCAGGCGGTGAGCCGGCCGAAGATCTTGGTCTCGATGGTCTCGGGGCCGACGAAGCGGTGGTTGGCCTCCATGCCGGTGCACGCGTCCGGGGACAGCGCGGTGCGGCCCTCGACGACGATGCGGATCTCGTCCTCCCAGTCGATGTCGTCGAGCGCGTCGGTGACCAGGCCCAGCTCGTCGGCCTCGGCCGGGGTCAGCGCGGTGCCGATCTCCTTGCGGAGTCTGTCCACATGGGAGTGATCGGCCCAGAAGCGGGACTCGAGGCGGGAGATGCCGTTGCCCATCGGGTAGGTGCCGAAGTTGGACTCGGTCAGCACGATCGTGGCGTCGTCATCGCTCTCCTGGTCGTCGAGCATGTACTGCCGGTCGCAGGCGAAGGCCAGCTCGGCGAGCAGGCCAGCGAAGCACGAGCCGGGCTCGATCAACGCGATCAGGCTGCGGCTCGTGACGTCGAGGCGCTTCAGGGTTCGCTTGTAGTAGTGGACTATTTCGTTCGTGAGCCAGTCGTCCTTCTCGCGCAGCAGCCGTTCGTAGCCGAGGACGACGGCGGGGTCGCCGCTGGTGCGGATGAGCCACGTGCCGAGCTCGGGTTCGTTGGTGCGCAGGCGGAGGATGAGGTCGTCGAACTCGCGGGTCATGGCGAGCGGCCAGAACTCGGCGCTCTGTTGTTCTTCTACTTCACCGGGCGCGTGCACGGTGATGGCAACGGTGCCGGCGTCGCGGTCCAGCTCGGCGGTGACGTAGCGGTCGCGCTGCAGCGGCGTGAGCTCGATGCCTTCGCCAGCGGTCCGGGTCGAGCGTTTCGCCAGTTCGCGCGCCCGCGTCTCGACGGTCTCCTGGAACCGCCGCGGCGGCGCCAGCTCGTCGACGAGCCGCCACTCGACGGCGGTGCGGCCCTTGACGCCGTCGGGGCGGGTGGCGAAGACGTCGGCGAGGTCCTTGCGGGTGCCGCGCTTGTCGACGACGCGGGTCAGGCCGCCGGTGCCGGGCAGCACGCCGAGCAGCGGCACCTCGGGCAGCGCGACGGTGGAGGAGTTGTCGTCGACGAGGACGATGTGCTCGCAGGCCAGGGCCAGTTCGTAGCCGCCGCCCGCGCAGGACCCGTTGACCGCGGCGAGGTAGGTCTGCCCGTTCGCGCTGGCGTCCTCCATGCCGTTGCGGGTCTCATTGGTGAACTTGCAGAAGTTGACCTTCCACGCGTGGTCGGCGGCGGCGAGCATGCGGATGTTGGCGCCGGCGCAGAAGACCTTGTCCTTTGCGCTGGTCAGGACAACCGTGCGGACCCCGGGGTGCTCGAAGCGCAGGCGCTGGGTGGCGTCGTAGAGCTCGATGTCGACGCCGAGGTCGTAGGAGTTGAGCTTGAGCTCGTAGCCGGGCTGGATGCCGCCCTGCTCGTCGACGTCCAGCTCCAGCCAGGCGATCTCGCCGTCGATGCGCAGCCGCCAGTGCCGGTAGCTGTCCGGATGCGCGTCGAAGGACACCATCGGACGCCTCCTCGTGGTGGGTGCCTCTATCCTCTACAACACTCCCAGTGTTCGTCAAGGTTCTGTAGAAGATCATAGGCGTCACCTGATCTACGAGGAACCGTTGCCGCCGCTCGCCGGCCTGCGGATGCGACGCGCTTTCTCGATCAGCAGGTCGACGGCCCTGTTGGCCTTCTTAACCTCGTCCTTGGTGGCGGGAGTGTGCCCGTAGCCCGCCTTCGTCTTCAGGCGCAGCAACGCCTGCAAGTGCTTCGCGGCCTCTTGATCGGCGGAAGCCAGCAACGACGTCGCCTCGGCATGATTGTCACCTCGAGCATGCCTGCCGAGACTGCTGCAGCAGATGACATCCGAAGCAGCGATGCCGGCTAGCACGCACAGCGTCACGTAGGCGTCGGCAACCTCAGCCTCTTCGTCTGCGAATTCGCGAATCATCTCCGCAGCGTCGATGAACTGGTTCGCTTTGCTCAGCCGTCCCTGGATGATCGATGCCGAGCACTCCTTGGTCCGCATGTCAGACCGTCCCCCTCCGCAACTGCTTGTTGAGCCACGAGCGCCTGCCTGCCACCGTGAGCCCCTCTCGCGACACCTCGCGCAGAACCGGCTCGTCACGCCCTCGTGCGACAACGTCGCGCTCGGCGAACTCCAGAACACGAGCATCGTTCCCGAGCCATCGCGTCACGGTCGGCGCCAAGTCGTTCACCTGCGGCTCCCACTCGAGTGCCGTGGCGTCGTCAGGACGAACCAGTAGAAGATCGATGTCACTGGAAGCAGCCATCTCCCCGCGCGCGGCAGAGCCGAACACGGCGGCGTAGACCGGCGGGACGGGCCAGGTCGCCAAGAGGTCCTCCAGCCGCGCGAAGAAGGTCTCCTGGAGCCGAGCCAGCCCGACGATGTACTCGGCGGCCAGATGATCGCGGTTGAATCGATAGGCGAAAGCGTTGCCAACCCTGTCGGAGAGCACGATCCCCTGGCCACTCAGGCGTCGCAGAACCTTGCGTATCCCTTCTTCGGAATACTGCGTCAGGATTCTGTGCACCTGACCCGTCGTGAATGTGGCGTCGTGTTTCGCGAGCACCGTGAGGACATCGCCGTCCAAGGTGGGGGCGACTGTCGCCAACGGTCGGTTCAGCTCCATTACACCCCTCCCAGCTAGTCGACTTTAGTACGTGTTGACACATGATAGTACGCTTAACTGTACTATAGTTGGTTGAATTGGGTCAGTCCGCGCGCCTGTGGGAGCAAAACGCAGGGCTCGGTCGTTGGTCGGGCAGACGACAAACAGGGAGGCACGTCGTGCCTGTGTTCATGCTCCTCGTGGTCATGATGGTGGCCGAGATCGCGGTGATCGTCGCCGTGGGGCAGGCCATCGGGGCGCTGGTCACCGTCCTGCTGCTCATCGCCGTGTCGATGGTCGGCGTGGCCATGCTGCGGCGGCAGGGCGCGAACACCTTCGCCGCGCTCGGTGACGCCCTGCGCAACCGCCGGGACCCGCAGCCGCAGATGGTCGACGGGATGCTCATCGGACTGGCCGCTGGCCTCGTGATCTTCCCCGGGTTCGTGTCCGACGTGCTCGCGCTCTTCCTTCTCTTCCCGCCCACCCGCGCGATCGTGCGGCGCCGCGTCATCAGGAGTGCCGAGCGACGCCGGCCACAGCAGGTCATCGTCGTTGACTCGGAAGTGGTGCGCGATCAGCCGATCGTGATCGACGCCGTGCGGGAGGATCGGGACTAAGCCGACACCGGCGCCACCTGCCGCCGGCACGCCTCCGCGTACGCCACCGGAGTCATGCCGATCTCCCGGGTGAAGTCGCGGATGAAGTGGGACTGGTCGAAGTAACCCAGCTCCGCGGCCACATCCGCCCAGCTCGTGTCCGTCCCCTCCGCCAGCCGCGCCGCCGCCTCGTGCAGCCGGTACCGGCGCAGCACCCACTTCGGACTCACCCCGACGTATCGCTGGAACAGCCGCTGCAACGTCCGCGGCCGGATGCCGAACCGCGCCGACACCTCCTCGACCCGCGTCACCGAGCGGTCGTGCAACAAAGCCCGCACGATCTGCCCGACCACCGCCACCTCCGG
>Ga0164241_10005571_pt1 | contig 11725 bp, 11 predicted proteins | sample OricomyardsoilBY_FD_108780 | JGI IMG/M metagenome (GOLD analysis project Ga0164241, IMG submission 108780) | Backyard soil microbial communities from Emeryville, California, USA - Original compost - Back yard soil (BY) | ecosystem: Environmental > Terrestrial > Soil > Unclassified | place: USA... | reverse complement strand
CTCCTTGACCAGCTGCTGCACGTGCTTCGGCGCCGAGCCGCCGGCACCGGTCTCGAACAGGCCGCCGCCGGCCATCAGCGGGACGACCGACAGCATCTTCGCGCTGGTGCCCAGCTCGAGGATCGGGAACAGGTCGGTCAGATAGTCGCGCAGCACGTTGCCGGTCACCGAGATGGTGTTCTCGCCGCGGCGGATCCGCTCCAGCGACAGCTTGATCGCGTCCACCGGCGCCAGGATCTTGATCACCAGGCCCTCGGTGTCGTGCTCGGTCAGGTACCGGACCACCTTGTCGATCAGGTTCGCGTCGTGCGCGCGAGTCTCGTCCAGCCAGAACACCGCCGGGTCGCCGGTCGCGCGGGCCCGGGTGACGGCCAGCTTCACCCAGTCGCGGATCGGGTCGTCCTTGGTCTGGCAGGCCCGGAAGATGTCGCCGGCCGAGACGGTCTGCTCGAGGACGGCGTCGCCGGCCTCGTTCACCAGCCGGACCGTGCCGGTGGTCTTGATCTCGAAGGTCTTGTCGTGTGAGCCGTACTCCTCGGCCTTCTGCGCCATCAGGCCGACGTTCGGGACCGAGCCCATCGTGGCCGGGTCGAACGCGCCGTGCTCACGGCAGTCGTCCAGCACGACCTGGTAGATCCCGGCGTAGCTGCTGTCCGGCAGCACCGCGAGCGTGTCGTGCTCCTGGCCGTCCGGGCCCCACATGTGGCCGGACGTCCGGATCATCGCCGGCATCGACGCGTCGACGATGACGTCCGACGGGACGTGCAGGTTGGTGATGCCCTTGTCGGAGTCGACCATCGCGAGCGCCGGGCCGGCGGCCAGCTCGGCGTCGAACCCGGCCTTGATCTCGGCCCCCTCGGGCAGCGACGCGATCCCGGCCAGGATGCCGCCGAGCCCGTCGTTCGGGGTCAGGCCTGCCTTGGCCAGTACGTCGCCGTACTGCGCGAACGTCTTCGGGAAGAAGGCGCGGACGACGTGACCGAAGACGATCGGGTCCGACACCTTCATCATCGTGGCCTTGAGGTGGATCGAGAAGAGCACGTCGTCGGCCTTCGCCCGGGCGACCTGCGCGGTCAGGAACTCGCGCAGCGCGGCGACATGCATGACGGAGGCGTCGACGACCTCACCGGCCAGCACCGGAACCGACTCGCGCAGGACGGTCGTGCTGCCGTCGTCGCCGACCAGCTCGATCCGCAGGCTGCCGGGGGCGTCGATGACGGTCGACTTCTCGGTACTGCGGAAGTCGTCCTGGTCCATCGTGGCGACGTTGGTCCGGGAGTCCGCCGACCAGGCACCCATCCGGTGCGGGTGGGTCTTGGCGTAGTTCTTCACCGAGGCGGGTGCGCGGCGGTCCGAGTTGCCCTCGCGCAGCACCGGGTTCACCGCGGAGCCCTTGACCTTGTCGTAGCGGGCCTGGATCTCCCGCTCCTCGTCGGTCTTCGGCTCGTCCGGGTAGTCCGGCAGCGCATAGCCCTGGCTCTGCAGCTCGGCGATCGCGGCCTTCAGCTGCGGGATCGAGGCCGACACGTTCGGCAGCTTGATGATGTTGGCCTCGGGCGTCTTGGCCAGCTCGCCGAGCTCGGCCAGCGCGTCCGCGCTCCGCTGGTCCTCGGTGAGGTGCTCGGGGAAGAGCGCGATGATCCGGCCCGCCAGTGAGATGTCCCGGGTCTCCACCCCGACACCGGCCTGACCTGCGTACGCCTGGATCACGGGGAGGAACGAGTACGTGGCCAGCGCCGGAGCCTCGTCGGTGTGGGTGTAGATGATCGTCGAGTCAGTCACAGGCCCACCCTAATGGGCGTTCCGGCCGCGACCGCGCTCGCGTGGGCAGGCTCACGCTCCGTCGAGACCAAGTGGTCCTGCGACACGCCCTAGCCGAGCTCGTCGGGGTGCGTGAGGGTGATCCCGGCGGCGGTGGTGACCGCGCTGGTGAAGGTCAGGGTGTCGATCGGCGACGAGGCGGCCACGGTCGCACCGGTCAGGGAGGTGAGTCCGCGGGCGGCGTCCCAGGTGCAGTCGACGAAGACCGCTCCCGACGCCTTGACCTGGGAGAACTCGGCCCCGGTCAGGTCGCAACCGCGGAACACGGCGCCGGTCAGGTCGGCGGAGACGAAGTCCGCGTTGTGCAGCCGGCAGTCGGTGAACTCGACCCTGAGGAACTTCGCGAACCGGAACGAGCCGAAATCCAGCACGCTGTCACGGATCGTGGCGTGCTGGATGCTCATCCCCGGGCCGGCGAACCCGGTCAGCCGGGACGAGGTGATCGCCAGCCGGGTGACGACGGCGTCGGACCAGCGCGCGTTGGCGACGTCGCACTGGGCCAGCTCGGTGTCGACCAGGATCAGCTTGTCCAGGTCCGTGCCGGCCAGCTTGCACCGGGTCAGCCGGCACCCGCTCATCTCCAGGTGCTCGGCCTCGAGATCGCTCAGGTCCACGTCCGTCAGGGCCAGGTCGAGCAGCCGGGCTTCGTCGTCGATGTCGTCCGGGGTGGGCGAGCTGGGGTCGAGCTGGGCGCGCAGCCGGGGCGCGGCGATCTTCCGAGTGGCCATGAGGTGACCGTAGTCACGGCCACCGACAGGTCACCGCGAGCGCAGGTAGTGCGCGGCCGTACCGATCAGCGCCGAGTGCTCGGTGTCCTCGGTGGCGGCGACCTCGACGTCGAAGACCTTCGCCACGATGTCGAAGGCTCCCGAGATCGATCCGCCGAGCACCACCTTCGTCACGCCGAACCGCTCGAGCCACGGATCCAGCGCCGATGCGAGTACGCCGAACGACGTCAGCAGCGCGTCCGTCGCGGCGGCGTCGCCGGCCCGGGACCGTTCGGCGACCTCCTTGACCCCGATCTCCGGCTCCTGCCGGCCGGTCCGGGCGAAGTACCCGCGCAGGATCGCCCGCCCGGAGATCGAGTCCTCCAGCGGCTTGCCGTCGTACGACGTCTTGTAGAGCTCGCCGCCGGGCGGGACGGTGCCGCCCTCGCGGACCACGTGGCCGTCGGCAAGGAACGCCGTACCGATGCCGGTGCCGATGGTGACGCCGACGCAGCGCTCGATCTCGCGGACCTCGCCCGCGGTCCACTCCCCGACCGCGAACGCCTCGGCGTCGTTCATGAACATCAGCCTGTCCAGCCCGAGCTCCGCGCGCAGGCTCTCGCCCAGGTTGTAGCCGTACAGCTGGTCGAACTTGTCCTGGCCGCGATACCAGGCCACGCCGGTGGCGAAGTCGAACGGCCCGGGCAGTGCGATCGCCAGACCGTTTGCCAGCGGCAACTTCCGTGCGGCCGCCGCCAGTTGCCCGACGACGATCTCTGCGGCCTTCTGGGACTCCAGATCGGCTCGCTCCACCACATTCACGGACCAGCCGTCCGGCGACACCATCGCCGCCGTCACATGACTGCCCCCGACCTCCAGCACGGCTACGTCCATCCGGCCATCTTGTCAGCAGGAGGTGGCACCTGGACGACGGCGATACCTGGGCATGTGACCCGGGGATGTCGCTATGGTCCCCGCCATGCTCGAAGAATTCGATCAACTGCTGCCCCGTCCGGTGCTGTGCGTGCTCGGTGCCGACCTGGACTTCGACCTGGTGGAGAAGGTCGCGGCCGAAGCAGGAGGCATGGCCGGCTTCACCCTCGACGACGAGTACTCCGAGCAGGAGCACGACCCGCAGATGCCCGAGGCGTTCGAGGCCAGCCTGGCGAGGGCCAGCTTCACCGACGCCGATTGGGACGCAGTCGAGGAGCATGACAGCGTCGCGTATCTGCTGTCCCGGCCCATGCGGGCCTTCACCATGCCACCGGAGTTGTTGCGGCCGACCTTGCTGGAGGTCTCGCGCGACGCACTGGCCGTGTCGGCCGCCCTCCTGCGCTCCGGTGCTACCGCCGTGAAGAACGAGAGCAACGGCATTGCGCACGGCCGGGAACGATGGCTCTCCCTGGCTGAGCAGGCCGTTGCCGCGACAACCGATGCCGAGCTGGCCGGTGTGCTGTACCGCGCCTCGGTCAAGCGACCGATCTCCACCGGCGAGTTGCTGTACAGCTGCGGCATGCATCTGCTCGGCTCACCCGACGTGGAACTCATGGCGATCCCGACCACCAACGGCGAGGTCGAGGACTGCGTGACACTGATGGACACGCTGGCGATGTACCTGCTGACCGACGAGCGGGCAGCGGAGATGGCCGACGGCGAAGGGTTCCGCCTGACCGAGGACTCCCCGCGCTGGCTGCTGAAGCACTACCCGGACGACCGCCACGAAAGCGACGACATCTTCTACAACCCACTCGGCTACTGGCGCCTCACACCCGCCTGAACCACTGCAGAAGACCGTCGACCCGGGAACCTGCCGGCGTCCCTGTCCGTAGAGTGTCTGGAACGAGGACACTCGAGGGGATCGGGACATGCGCACCGAGAGCAGTGCGACGCCCGTGGTCGCGGCACTCAGCGTCGTGGTCGCGGTCGTCGGTCACGCGCTCGCCGGCGGTACGGTCCCGCTTCGGGTGGTTTCCCCACTGCTGGCCCTGACCGCGGTCTGCTGGCTGCTGGGTGAGTACCTGGCCGGCGAACACGCACTGTCCGTAGTCGTTCTCGCCGCGATCCAGCTCTTCGTCCACGTCACCCTGGACGCCGCGCACGAGCCGATGGCCATGCCGATGCATCACGACACGATGCCCACAGGCATAGGCGGCAGCCTGGTCATGACCGCCGCACACCTGACTGTCCTGCTGGCCGGCGTCTTTGTGGTCACCGGCGCGCATCGCTGGGTCCACCGGGTCCTGCGGATCTTCGCGCGCCTTCTGCCCCGGCTCCCGATCCTGACCCCGGTACGGCGGTACGCCGCCGGGCAACTCGTCGTACCGACGGCACCGCGGCTCGTCCGGCGGTGGCTGACCTCGAACGTCTCGCGGCGCGGACCACCGGTCACCGGCGTGATCCCAGCTCTGTCCTGACCGGTCGCGGCGTCCCCTTCGCGGCCGGGTTGTCCCGTGTGACCGCGAAAGGTTCCCATGTCCAAGAGAATCGCCCTGCGTGCTGCCGCGATCGCCGCGGCGTCCGCGCTCGTCCTGGCCGGTGCCGCCACCTCGGCGTCGGCCCATGTCACGGTGTCGTCGCCGGATGCCAAGCCCGGCGGGTACGCGAAGCTGGTCTTCCGTGTGCCGACCGAGTCCGACACCACCGCCACCACCAAGCTCGTCGTCTCGTTGCCCAAGGACCACCCGTTCGCCCACGTCGGGGCGCAGGTGAAGGACGGGTGGAAGGTGGAGAAGACCACCGAGACCCTGGCCGCGCCGGTCAAGGTCGGCGACGTCACCCTGTCCAAGGCGATCACCACGGTCACCTGGACCGCCACCGCCGGCGGCATCCCGGCCAACGACTTCGACGAGTTCTCCCTGTCCGTCGGCCGGTTGCCGGACAGCGTGGACGCACTGAGCTTCCCCGCGGTCCAGACCTACAGCGACGGCGAGGTAGTCAAGTGGGACCAGGCCGCCAAGGAGGGCGCTGACGAGCCGGAGCATCCCGCGCCGACGCTCAAGCTCGCCGCGGCGATCACGCCGGTCGCTGCCACGACTTCGGAGTCCGAGGACTCGTCGGACCCGCTGGCCCGCGCGCTCGGTGGCGCCGGCCTCCTGCTGGGGTTGATCGGTCTGGGCCTGGGACTGCGGTCCCGTAAGCCGGCGGACTCCGGTAAGGCACAGTCGTAGTCATGCGCCGGTTGATCGCGGTACTGGTGGCGTCGCTGCTCGCTCTGGTGGTCTCCACCGGAGTGGCGGCGGCGCACGCCAAGCTCGAGTCGATGACCCCGGCCGACGGTGCGTCGATGGCCGCGCCGCCGACCAAGGTCGTGCTGACCTTCAACGAACCGGTCGGCAGCAACGGCACGCAGGTGCAGGTCAAGTCGCCGAGCGGCGTCAACGTGGCCAGCGGCGACGTGCAGGTGATCGACAACACGGTGACCCAGCCGGTCGGCGCGATGATCGAGGCCGGCCGGTACCAGGTCGACGCTCGCGTGGTCTCGGCCGACGGTCACCCGATCACCGTCACCGGATCGTTCACCGTCACCCATGCCGGGCACCCCGCCACCCAGCCGTCCGGCACGCAGCCGACGGCCGGCCAGGACAGCGGTTCGAACACGGTCACGATCGTGGCGATGTGCCTGGTGATGCTGGTCGTGGTGGCGCTGGCGATCGTCATCGTCCGCCGCCGCCCCGCCTCGCAATGAGCACCCGCTCCTCGCATCTGAAGCCCTTCCTCCGCGGAAGGGTGGTCGCCGGCGGCATGATTGCCGTCGGCATCGTGGTGATGGTGGTCGCACTGCTCGCGGCCGGAGGCGCGCCACAACCGGTGCCGGACGGTCTGATCGGCGCCGGAATGCCTTTGTCCTGGGCGGTTCCGGTACTGCGCTTCGTCGCGGATGTCGCCGCGATCGCGACCGGCGGTGCGCTGCTGGCAGTAGTACTGTTGCTTCCGGCAACCGATGGGAAGCTGGGCAGGAAGGCGCTGCGGGCCTGTCAGGATGCGGCGATCGCGGCCGGCGTCTGGGCGGTGGCGAGCATCGGTGGGCTGATCACGTCCGCCGCGGTGATCCTGGGGATCCCCCTGTCCCATCTGGCCGAGCATGCGTCCGTGGCAGGTGAGTTGACCCAGGTGCGCGCGCTCGCGGTCGCCGTCGTACTCACGGCGGTGCTGGCGGTGGTGCTGAGCGGTTGCCGGACAGTCCGTGCCGCGCGGTTCGCGATGGTGCTGACCGCGGCCGCGCTGACCGGGCCGCTGCTCACCGGACACGGAGCGATCGAGCGGACAAGCTTCTGGTCCGTCCTCCTGACCAGTTCACTGGTCGTCCATGTCTTCGCGGCGACGGCCTGGATCGGCGGCCTGGGCGCCGTACTGCGGTATGCGCGGGAGCGGCAGGCGGTCGAGCGGTTCAGCCGGCTCGCACTGGTCTGCGCGATCACGATGGGTGTCACCGGAGTACTGACCGCGGAGATCCATCTCGGCGGGCGGGAGGACGGCTGGGGGCTGATCACGCAGTGGGTCACCAGCGGGTACGGCGCTCTGGTGTTCGCCAAGACCGTGGCGTTCGCGATCCTGGTGGCCGTCGGGTGGTGGCATCGGCGGGCGACGCTCCCGGAGTTGGCGGCCGGGGATCCGGCGGCGTTCCGGCGGCTGGCCGTCGTCGAACTCCTGATCATGGCGGGGACCGTCGGGCTGGCCGTTGCCCTGTCGCGCACTCCGTGACCCGCGGACTCGGTGATATGTCAACAGAGTCCGTACAATAGGCGAATGACGGAACCACGGTGGCTGGACGCGCGGGAGGCGCGCCTGTGGGAGTCGTACCGTGACGCGCACCGCGAGTTGATGCGCGCCCTCGAGGCCCGGCTGATCGCGAACTCGGGCCTGTCCGGCGCCGACTATGCGCTGCTGCATCCGTTGTCCGTCGCGGAGGACGGCCTGCTGCGCACCCGCGATCTCGGCAGGTCGGTCGGGTGGGAGCGCAGCCGCCTGTCGCACCAGGTCAGCCGGATGGAGAAGCGCGGCCTGGTCACCCGCGAGGAGTGCGCGGCAGACGCCCGCGGCTCGATGATCCGGATCACGGAACTGGGCCGCAAGGCGATCGAAGCGGCCGCGCCGGATCACGTCGACGCCGTCCGCGGTTACTTTCTCGACCACCTGAGTCGCGCGGAGCAGGACCAGCTCGGCGACCTCCTCGGGCGCGTCCTCGCCGCCGTACCCGAGCATCCGTGCGCGACGCCGGACTGCGACGAGTAGCAGGCCCCTCGCGTCTCGTCGGGCGAGAGCTCCGACACCTGGGTTGACATGTCATCTCGATCCGCTATTTTTGGTGATGCATCACCAAAGAGCCTCCGGGCGTCCCCCTCTCGTGTGAAGGAACAGTCATGCCCAAGATCGCGATCATCCTCGGCAGCACCCGGCCGGGCCGCAACGGCGAAGCCGTGGCCCAGTGGGTCCTGGATCTGGCCAAGCAGCGCAGCGACGCCGAGTTCGAGCTGGTCGACATCGCCGACTACGAGCTGCCGCACCTGGACGAGGCGATCCCGCCGTCGCTGGGGCAGTACGCCCAGCCGCACACCCGCGCTTGGGCGGAGAAGATCGCCTCGTTCGACGGGTTCGTCTTCGTCACTCCGGAGTACAACCACTCCACCTCGGGTGCGCTGAAGAACGCGATCGACTTCCTGTTCGCCGAGTGGAACGACAAGGCGGCCGGCTTCGTCAGCTACGGCGCCGTCGGCGGCGCCCGTGCGGTCGAGCACCTGCGGCTGGTGATGGGCGAGCTCAAGGTCGCCGACGTCCGCAACCAGGTCGCCCTCTCGCTGGCGACCGACTTCAAGAACTACTCCGAGTTCGCCCCCGCCGACTACCACACCCCCGAAGTCCACGCCATGCTCGACCAGGTCATCAGCTGGAGCAACGCGCTCTCCACTCTCCGCACCGCCGCCTGACCCTGCTGTACCGAACGACAGGAGGTGGTCGCCCGAAGCGAGGGCGGCCAGTCGGACGTGAGCGTGCGAGGCGCCGACCGAACCGACTACCTCCTGTCCTTCGGTACGCCTTCGGGATGCGGAGGCCCTCGTCCTGCTGAACTGCCAGACCACCCCATCTCCGGGCCCACCTGCTCCGTCACCCTTCCGCCCCACGGCTTCACCTTCCTGGGCGTCCACTAGCCACACCCCGGGAGACGCGGACGCCCAGGCCATCACAATCGGGTCTGCGGGGCGACGGTCCCGCGTGCAGGCGTGCGAGCGTCGCGAATGTGATGGCCTGGACGTCCGCAGCCAGCCGCGTGCAGGCGCTGCACCCCCGGGCCGCTTCCCGCCAGAACCTCCAGGGCGGACCTGCCCCACTCACCAACCCTCGCGATGCATCCCCGGCAGTCGCGGGCTGAGCGTGAATCGCCTCCGCCGCGGCCGGTTGGTGAGTGGCACAGGTCCGCGTACTCCCGGCGCCACGGGATTGGTGGTGACTGGTGGTACTCGGAGGTAGGGAATGGTGACACGCCGTTACGGGGAGCAGGGGGTGGGTGCGGCGGAAAGAATGATCTCGTCTGGTTCGGATGCGCGCTGAATTTGACAACCGTTTTCACTAACGTGAGGATGTTGCGCGTGTCCGATGCACTGAACAGACGTGGATTCCTGGGCCTGGCAGGTGCGTCGGCGCTAGCCGCGCTGACCGGTTGCGGCTCCGATGGCGAGGCGGCGGCGCAGCCGAAGAACGGCGGACGGTTGCGGGCGGTGTACGCCGGTGGCGGCGCCAAAGAGGTGCTGGATCCCCACGTCCAGAGCCTGTTCGTCGACATCGCGCGGCACAAGGCGATGTACGAGAAGCTGGTCGAACTCGGGCCCGACCTGAAGCCGGTCGGACGGCTGGCCGAGACGTGGGAGCACGACGGTCAGGCGACCACCTGGCGGTTCATCCTGCGGGACGCGACGTTCCATGACGGCGGCAAGCTGACCAGCGAGGACGTCCTCCACAGCCTCGCCCGGATCGCCGACCCGGCCGTGCCCGAGCGCGTCGCCCAGTCCTCGCTCGCATCCCTGGACCTGCGGCGCAGCCGGGCCGTCGACCCGCGCACGGTCGAGCTGGTCCTGACCGCGCCGAACGCGGAATTCCCTGCCCTGCTGGCCGGAATCGGGACCCAGATCGTGCGGAAGGACTTCAAGGATCCGACCCGCCCGATCGGCACCGGTCCCTTCCGGTTCATCTCGTTCGAGGCCGGCCGGTCGATGATCGCCAACCGGTACGACGACTACTGGGACGAGCCGGCGCGGATCGAGGAGCTCCACATCCTGTCGGCCGACGCCGAGGCCCGGGCGAACGCCGTACAGGGCGGACAGGCGGAGTACGCGAACGACATGACCGCGACGTTCGCGCGGACCGCGGAGGCGGGCCGGACGGTCCGGATCGTCGCGGCCGAGGCGAGCACGATGCAGGCGTTCGTGATGAAGGTGGACCAGCCGCCGTTCGACAACCCGGACGTGCGGATGGCGTTCAAGCTGCTCGCCGACCGGCAGCGACTGGTCGACGTGGTGCTCGCCGGTCGTGGCGGCGTCGGCAATGACCTGTTCGGCAAGGGGTACCAGTACTACCCGGCCGACCTGGCGCAGCGGGATCGGAACGTCGAGGAGGCCAAGGCGCTGCTCAAGAAGGCCGGTCTGCTGAACAAGGAGATCGAGTTCCTGACCGCCGACGCCTCGGCCGGCTTCGTCGAGTCGGCCACCGTGTTCGCCGAGCAGGTCGCCGAGGCCGGGGTGAAGCTGAAGGTGGTCCCCGGCAGTGCGCAGACGTACGCGAAGGACCTGCTGACGAAGGGTGTCATCGGCAACCATCGGTCCGGTGCGATGCCGATTCCGCAGTACGTCACCGACCGGCTGCTGACGAAGTCGCCGTTCAACGTCACGCACTGGCACAGGCCCGCGTTCGACGCCGGGTTCGCGGCGGCGCAGCGGCTCACCGACGAGGGCGCCCGGTCGGCGAAGTACGGCGAACTCCAGCAGACGCTCCGGGACCAGGGCGGCATCCTCGCCTGGGGATTGCCGGACTACCTGGTCGCGGTGTCGGCGACGGTGCAGGGCGTGCAGGCGGTGCCGCCGAACACCCTGGACTCCGGCCGGTTCGACAAGGTGTGGCTGGCCTGAATGCGGTCGTACGCCGTCCAGCGGGCAGCGCTCGCCGTGGTTCAACTGATCGTGCTCTCCGTGCTGGTGTTCGTGTTGACCGCGTTGCTGCCGGGCGATGCGGCCGACATGCGGTTCACCGAGACGCTGACGCCGGACCAGGTCGAGCGGCTCCGGGCCGAGCTGGGGCTGGATCAGCCGGCGTTCGAGCGGTTCGTCCACTGGTTCGGCAACGTGCTTTCGGGCGATCTGGGGACGTCACTGATCAGCGGGGGACCGGTGGCCGACATCGTGAAGAACTCGGTCGGGGCGACGCTGGTACTCACCTTCGCGACGCTGGCGGTCGTCGTACCGATGGCTGTTGCCCTCGGCATCGTGATGGGGACGCGGGAGAACGGCCGGCTGGATCGGGCCATCACCTCGGTGACGCTGGCGCTGAGCGCGATCCCCGACTTCGTGATCGCGGTACTGCTGGTGGCGGTCTTCTCGCTCAAGCTCGGCTGGTTGCCGGCGACCTGGATCGGCGGTGACTTGCTCGCGTCGCCGGCCCTGCTCGTCCTGCCGGTCGCCGTGCTCCTCGGGCGGACCGTCTGCCTGTTGTCACGACAGGTGCGGGCGGGCACGATCACGGCGTTGCACGCGGAGTACGTCGTCCAGGCCCGGAGGCTCGGGGTTCCGCGGGGACGGTTGCTGTTGCGGCATGTGTTGCCGAACGCCGCGGTTCCCGGGGTGCAGGAGCTGGCGCGGACCGGGGACACCTTGCTGGGTGGGGTTCTCGTGGTGGAGGCGATCTTCGCGATCCCCGGGTTCGCCACCGCGTTGGTCGACGGGGTCGAGACGCGGGACGTACCGGTGGTGCAGGGCTTGACGTTGGTACTCGCGGTGGCGGCGCTGCTGATCAACCTCGGCGCGGACCTGGTCTGCAACCGCCTGGTACCGCGCACGGAGCTGCTCCGATGAAGGTGCGGATGCCGATGGTGATCTCGGCCGCTCTCGTGGTCCTCCCGGTGGTGATCGCCGTCGTCGGTCCGTTCATCCCGGTCCAGGTCGCGCCCGGGTTGCCGTACGCACCCGACGGCGTGCTGGGGACCGATGGGCTGG
>Ga0164241_10005570_pt1 | contig 11725 bp, 10 predicted proteins | sample OricomyardsoilBY_FD_108780 | JGI IMG/M metagenome (GOLD analysis project Ga0164241, IMG submission 108780) | Backyard soil microbial communities from Emeryville, California, USA - Original compost - Back yard soil (BY) | ecosystem: Environmental > Terrestrial > Soil > Unclassified | place: USA... | reverse complement strand
CAAGGGCATCAGCGAAGTGTGGTGCCTCGCGACCAACGACGCGTTCGTCATGGCCGCGTGGAGCCGGGACCAGAAGGCGGCGGGCAAGGTGCGCATGCTGGCCGACGGCTCGGCGGAATACACCAAAAAGCTCGGCCTGGACCTGGACCTGAACGCGCGCGGCATGGGCACCCGGATGCAGCGCTTCTCGATGCTGGTTGAAGACGGCGTGGTGAAGCAGCTCAACGTCGAAGCGCCCGGCAAGTTCGAAGTCAGCAACGCCGAGACCATGCTCACGCAGTTGGGTTGAGAAAATGAAACGCATTGTCCTCGTGTTGATGCTGTTGCTCGTGCTCGGTGTCACCGGCGCGGGCGTGTTCGCGTATTCGATCGCGGCGTCGGCGCGTCAGCCCGTCGAAATTCCCGCTGACTCGGCGGAATTCGAAGTGCCGAAGGGCGCGAACGCGAAGACCGTCGGCAAGCTGCTCGAGGAAAAGCACCTGGTGTCGAACCCGCTCGTGTGGCGCTTCGTCATCTGGAATCGCGGTGGGCTCAAGTTGAAGGCTGGCAAGTTCAAGCTCGAGGGTCAGTTGTCGACGTTCGACATCGCTGATGCCCTCGAGAAATCGCCGCTCGCCGAAGATGAGCCGTTCGTCGTGGTCGAAGGTTTTCGCATTCGCGACACCGATGAAGCGCTCGTCGAAGCGGGCCGCATCAACGCCGGCGAGTACATCAAGGCCGCGAGTTCGTCTGATGGGTACAGCGCGCCGTTCACGCTGCCGAAGGGCACGCTCGAAGGGTACCTGTACCCGGAGACGTACCAGATGCCGAAGGGTCACATCGATTCGCGGCAGCTCGTGCAGAAGCAGTTGGACCTCTTCGGTTCGCGCGTGTTCTCGCCGAATGCAGAAGCGCTGAAGGCGCAGAAGCGCACGCTGCACGAAGTCGTCACCATGGCGTCGATGCTTGAGCGGGAAGAGCCCACGCCGTCGAATCGCCCGCTCGTCGCGGGGATTTTGTGGAAGCGCATCACGCAGGGGTGGCCGCTCGGTGTCGATGCGACCTCGCGTTACGAATTGGAGAAGTGGAACGACCGCAAGGAGTTCCTCGTGAAGCTGCGCGACCAGAGCGACCCGTACAATTCTCGGTACAAGAAGGGTCTGCCTCCGACGCCGATTGGTGCGCCGACCACCGCGTCATTCGAGGCCGCGTTGAAGCCGACCGAGACGGAGTATCTGTATTACCTCCATGATTCGAACCACGTGCTGCACCCGTCGCGGAACGCGGACGAGCACGAGGCGCTGCGCAAGAAGTACGACGTCTACTGAGCGTCGAAGCGCACCGGCACCGCGTAGCAATGTGACGCTGCTTCGGGTGGAAACGGGGCCGCGGTTTCGAGCACGCAGTGCAGTGCCGAGTCGTCGAGGAGTTGAGCTCCCGACGATTCCTTCACTGCGGCGTCGATGACTCCGCCGGATGTGTCTGCGCAGAAGGACACGGTGACCGTGCCCTTCTGTCGGAAACGTCGAGCGGCAGCCGGGTAGCAACGGCGCGCCGCTTCAGCGAGTCGCGCGTGTACGAGCGCCGCGTCGTCGACTTTTGCGACCGGTGGAGCGGAAGAAACTCCCTCTCCCCCGGGGAGAGGGTCGGGGTGAGGGGCGCCAGCTTGCTCACCGCCGCCTTCAATCTCGACCTCGATGATGGATGGAGATTCGACTGCAGTCTGCGTCGTCGTTTCGCTGTTCTGTACAACCGATGATGTGTTGGTTTTGATTTTTGGTTGTACTGGTTTGACTTCCGGCGGGCTCCCCTCACCCCCCGCTTCGCGGGACCCTCTCCCCACGGGAGAGGGAGTTTCGATGGTGAATTCAACGGGTGAATTCGCGCGCACTTCTTTCGGCGCGATGAACGCATCTTTGAACGCGAACCACAGCACCGCGTGCACCGCCGCTGACAACACGATGGCCAGCGCGATGTTCTTCACGGCGCGTCCCACCTCGGAGCGAACCCGGGCACTTCACGCATCTCCACGTCGTACAGCTTCGTGAGCGCGTCTTCCGTCAGCACGTCTTCCACGCGACCCTGCGCCATCGCGCGACCGTCTTTCAGCAACACCACATGCGTCGCCAGATGCCGCGCGAGATTCACGTCGTGCAGCACCGCCAGCGCACCGAGCCCGCCGTCGACCAGCTTGCGAACGTGGCGCAGCGTTTCCACCTGATGCTTCACGTCGAGAAACGCGGTCGGCTCATCGAGCACCAATAACTTCGGCGTCTGCACCAGCGCCCGCGCGAGCCACACGCGCCGCCTTTCACCGCCTGACACTTCCGCGAGCGGCCGGTGCGCGACATGCGCGACGTCGAGCGTGCGCAGCGCGTCCATCGCCTTCGCTTCATCAGCTCCACCCGGCACACCCCACGCCGACAGATGCGGAGCGCGACCCATCAGCGCGATTTCGAGGCCGGTAAATCGGCTCCCGTCGTCGACGACTTGCGGAACCCACGCTGCACGTTGCGCAATCGTCCGCGCGTCCAACGAGTTCAACGCGTCACCGCATAACCGAACTTCACCAGTTGAAGGCGTCAGCAAACCCAGGGCGACGCGCACCATCGTCGACTTGCCGGCGCCATTCGGGCCCAACACCACCCACGCTTCACCGGCCTTCACGGTCAGCGACACGCGATGCAACACGCGCGCGCCGTACCCCGCTTCGATGTCGGTGAGCTGAAGGAGCGCCACGAGCGCCCCTTACTTCGTTTCTTCAGGTGCAGGCGCTTCCTGCCCGGCTTCATCGAGCTGCTGCGCCTTCTTCATTTCTTCGAGGTGCAGGTCCCACGCGATGAAGGCGCCGACGGCAGCGAGCGCGAGCAACGGCACCACAAACCAGAGCCACGTGCCGCCAGACTTCTTCACGGGCGCGGCTGCGCGCGGAGGCGGGTCGAGCAACGGGTTGCGAATCACCATCGTGTCGGTGCGCAGCGGCCCTGAAGGCAACGGCTGCGGCGGCGAGGGAGGCGGCGGCTGCTTCAGCGTCTTCGAATTCGTGCGCCGCGGTTTGATGGGCGACTTCTTCTTCGCGGGCGTCGGCGCAGGCGGAGGCATCGACGTACTTTCGACGCCATCGAGCACGATGGAAGGCAGCGGTTCGAGCGCCCGCGCGGTCTGCGCGGTGTGCACCGAGGGAATCGCAGGCGCCGCGGCTTCGGTCGGGTCGTTGTCGAAGTTCTTCGCGAGCACGCGCGCGCGAATCGGTGACGCTCCGGCGCCCGGCGGAGGCGTCACGACTTTCGGCGCGGGCGGCTCGGGCGGTTCTTCATCGAGCGTCGCGTCGAGCTGCGGTTCTTCCGGCGGGCCAAACGCCATCGGAGGCAGCGCCGACATCGGGCCCGGCGTCTTGCTCAGGTCGACCTTCAACTGAATGGCCGGCAGCGTTTCCTTCTCGTGAACGTCGTCTTTCTTCGACAGCGAGCCCGAGAGCTGCACGGTCTTCGGCGTCGGCGCGAATGAGAGCGCGGTCGGCTGCAGCTCCAACGCCTTCGAGGCAATCGGCGTCGGCTCGTCACCGCGCAAGAACGACGGCTTGCTCGCGAACGGCGACTTCGTATTCGGCTGCAGCGTCTCCTCTTGCGCGCCGCGCTCCGGAGTTTCCAACGCGCGCGCCTGTTCCTTCAGGCTCGCGAGCATGCGGCGCTCTTGCTGGTACTCGGAGGCGAACGCGTCGCGCATGAAGCGACTGGTGCTCTCAGCGCCGGCCGACGGGTCGATGGCGACGAGAATCGATTGCAGCGCCGTGCGGAATTCTTCGGCCGTTTGAAACCGTTGCGCGGGGTCGACCTGCAGCGACTTCGCTACCGCTTCAGACAGCGCGCGCGGGCACAGCGGATCAATCGAGTTCAGCGCGGGGATCGCCGGGTTGCCGACGCGCGCAATCATCTCGCCCGAGGGCACGTCTTCGAACGGGTTCTTCCCTGCGACGAGCTCCCAGATGCAGAGCGCCACCGAATACAGGTCAGCGCGGCGGTCGACCGGCTTGTGACGCGCCTGCTCCGGCGACATGTACATGAACTTGCCGAGCAGAATGCTGGGGTTGGTGTTCGACACCGACATCGCCGACTTCGCGAGCCCGAAGTCGATGATCTTCACCTCACCCTCGTACGAGATGAGGATGTTCTGCGGGCTGATGTCGCGATGCACGAGGTTCAACTCGCGGTCATCTTCACTGCGCTTGCGATGCGCGTAGGCCAGCGCGTCCAACACGCGCGACATCACCGACAACACGAACGACAACGGCAACGGCAGCGTGCGCTCACGGGTGCGCGCCAACACGCGGCGGAGGTCTTTACCGTCGATGAACTCGAGCGCGATGTAGGGCGCCTCGTCTTGCACGCCCATGTCGAGCACCTGGGCGATGTTGCCGTGCGACAGCTTGACGAGAATGTGGCCCTCGTCGACGAAGCGCGAAACGAAGCCGGGCTCCTTCGCGAGGTGCGGGAGGATCTTCTTGATGACGCACGGCTTGTCGAAGCCGTGGCTCCCTTCGAGCCGCGCGAGAAACACCTCGCCCATGCCGCCAGTCGAGAGCGGCATCAACAAGGTGTACCGGCCAAACCGCAGTGGCTTGAACGGCCTCAATCGCTGGCTGGCCTGCCCGGGATTCATGGGAGGAAAAGTGCGCTGGTTCAATACGTCACGGCGTGTCTAGTGCCATGACATTTGTCGGCTTTCGGCAGGCGAAAGGTGCCTGCCTTCGCCTTTACATGAGGTCATCGCACGGCGTGCCGAGCCGCTGACCGGAGTAGGGACCCAAATCGATGTAGATCATTCGCGCGCTTTCGAAGGTGTCGAAGGGCACTTCGACCAGCTCGGTGGCGGCCTTGCCGTTGATCCACTTGCCTTCGAGTTTGCCCTCACGCGTGACGAGGCGGAGGTCGCCGGTCTTGGTCGCGAAAATCATGCCCTGCGCGTCGTCGACGATGTCTTTGAGCGGCATCTGTTTGAGCGCGCCCTTCTTGCCGACGAACACGCGGAAGTCGCGGCGGTCACCGGGCTCGTCGCTGCGGAAACGGTCGACGAAATAGTAAACGCCGGTGTCGTCGCGGAGCAGCTTCTCGGGCATGCGCCACCAGACGTAGGTGGTGAAGGCCGCGCCGGAGAGGATCTTCTTTGCCTCCTCAGGCTTCACCGGGGTGAGCGCCGTTTCTTTGCGGCGGCAGGTGACGGCGTACTTCGCGCCCTTGTCGTGCATGTCGACCGTCGCGGGGCCGCCGGTGGTGGTCCAGGCGCGCGGGTCCCAGAACACGAAGTTCCACGCTTCGTCGCCGTTGCGGCCGCCGCCCGTCACGCGAATGCGCGCGAAGGTCTTGCCGTCGCCCCAGAAGTCGGTTTCGCCGTTGTAGGGCTCGTCAGGGTTCATCGCGAGGTAGTGGCCTTTGCCATCGGCGAAGAGCTGCAGCTTGTCGCGAAACGCGCTGGCATCGAGCGGCTGCGTCTGCGCGAGGAGAGTGACGAGGAGAGGAGTCAGCACGGGGCGAAAGTCTGTGCAGATTCGGCCGCGAACTCCAGCTTTCAGCTGACACCAATCTCGCGTGATGGGCGGGATGATGGTGGCTTGCCGCGGGCGCGAAGTAGCGCCCACGCCGCGGGGAAAGTCCGGTAGAGGTTGCGCGATGACTGACGCCACCTCACTGCTCTCGCCGGGCCTCACGGTGGCGGGCACCTACGAAATCGAACGGCAGCTCGGGCGCGGCGGCATGGGTGAAGTGTGGCTCGCGAAGCATCTGCGGCTCGCGGGCAAACTCGTCGCCATCAAGGTGCTGAAGCTCGGCGGCGGAGCGACGGGCGAAGCGCTCGCGCGGTTCAAACGCGAAGCTGAAATCGCCGCGAAGCTCGAGCACCCGAACATCGTTCAGGTGTTGGACTTCAACTCGCTCCCCACCGGCGAGCCATATCTGGTGATGGAGTATTTGAAGGGCCAGAGCCTCGCCGCGCGCGCCGCGGGCCGGCCGCTGCCGCTCGAGCAGCTCTTCTCGGTGATTCGTCAGGTCGGCGACGCGCTGCAGGCCGCGCATCAGGCCGGCGTGGTGTACCGCGATTTGAAGCCCGAGAACATCTTCCTCGTGCCCACGGCGCTGGGTGACCAGGTGAAGGTGTTGGACTTCGGTATTTCGAAGCTCGCCTATTCGAAGACGGTGGAGACCACGGAGTCGACGCTGCTCGGCACGCCGCTCTACATGTCGCCTGAACAGGCGCTCGGGCAGAACAAAGACGTCACCGCGCAGAGCGACGTGTTTTCGCTCGGGAGCATCTGCTTCGAGCTGCTGACCGGCACCGCGCCGTTCACCGCGGAGAACATCGCGAAGGTCGTCTTCCGCATCGCGTACGAGGCGGCGCCTGATCTCCGCGTGCAGCGGCCTGATCTGCCGGAGAACGTGTGCAAGGCGGTTGATCACGCGCTGATGAAAGATCGCACGCTGCGCACGCTGGACATCGCCGCGTTCGTCGCTGAATTGACCGGGCAGCCGCTCGGTGAAGTTCGTGCCATCGAGGCGAGCGGAGTCGTGGCTCCGGGCATGTTGGTGACGCCGTCGATTGATTCGGGCGCGACGAAGATTCCATCTGCGGTGCAGGCGCGCACGGCTGATCAACCGCAGCCGCCTTCGGGCCCGCCGCCCGCGTCTGAAGTGTCGGGGCGCAAGTTGATGCTCAGCATTCTGGTGATCACCTTCGTGGTCGCCGCCGCCATCACGCGCGTGCGCATGGGCAACTGGGCCGAGCGTGATGTCTACCGTTCGGGCATGCGTGACGCGGGCTACGTGATGTTGGCCGACGGCACGTTCGTGTTCCCCGATGGTGGTGAGATTCGCAAAGCCGACGCAGGCGTTGTCGAAATCGACGCTGGTGTGGTCGAGGTTGATGCGGGAGTTGCCGAGGAAGTCGACGCCGGTGTCGTGCTCGATTCGGGAGTCGCGGCTGCGCCGGTGAAGAAGAAAGACATGCCGATGACTCCGGCTGAAGAGAAGCAGCTCGAGGAAGTCGCGGCGATGTCGAAGCAGCAGAAGTGGGCCGACCTGTGGGACAGGCGCGCGTCGCTTCGTTTGAATCTGCAGACTCCGAAGGCGCGGGCGCGCGGTTTGACGGCGCTGACCGAGGCCGTGTGTCACCGCACCGACAACGCCGGGCTCAATTCGTTGATCAATGAGTTGAAGGACGCGCTCTCGCCCGCGCAGTTGCGTGACGTGAAGAAGCAGTGTGTCGCGCTGTATCCCGGTGCTGAGTTTTTGAGCTGGTAGCGAGCAGCAAAACTCCCTCTCCCATGGGGAGAGGGCTGGGGTGAGGGGCGAGTTTCGTCTCGCACTCTCTCGAACTCCAAGGTCATGGTGAGTGACCGAATCGGCGCGCTCGTCTTCGTGCCGTGAGTTTGCGTTGCGTCGCGCCCCTCACCCCTCGCTTCGCGAGACCCTCTCCCCATGGGAGAGGGAAGTTCGTTCTCTAAAGAGCTTTGCGAGCTGGCAGCGCGACGTTGGCGACCAGCAGACCCATCACCAGCGCGACCGCGACCAGAATCACATCGGCGAGCCCACTGATGCCGAGCACCGCATCGCCGGCCAACAGCGAATCGAGGCTGCGAAATGAGAGCGCACCCGGCACCAGCAGCAACATGCCCGGCATGTGAAAGAGCTGCGCGGGCCGCGAGGTGACGCGCGCGAAGAGATTGCCACCGACTCCGAGCACCAACGCATCGAGGAACACCGCATGCGCCGTCGGCAGCGGCCGCGTGATGAGCGTCACCGCGAACACCAGCGCGCTCGACGCGAACGCGATGATCAACCGGCGACGCGGCAGACCCATCATCACGCCGAAGCCGAACGACGCGAACAACAGCGACAGCAACTGCAACGCAAACGGAGCCGCATCTCGCGCGGCGACGGCCACCGGCGTTTCCGCGACGCTCTTTTCGAACGACACGACCACCGCGATGCCGAACACCAATGAGAGCAGCGTCACCGCGGCGTGCATCACACGCGCAGTCCCCGCGACGAGGTTTCGATACGTGAGCTCCGAGAGCCCGACGGTCAGCGTCAGCCCCGGCAGCAACTGAATGATGATGGCCAGCACCAGCACTTCGCGGCTGTGACCCGGCCAGACACGCGTCGCGACGCCGGCGGCGATGGCCGCGACGACTCCACCGACGAAGTTCTCGAGCACGCGCATGCGCTCCGACTGCCCGAGCAGCAGCATCAGCATGCGCAACAACAGGCCGCCGCCACCCGCGAGCGCGGCGTCGAACACATCACCACCGAGCACGACGGCAGCACCCGCACTCGACGCCACCGCCGCGAGCAGCTTCCACGGTTTGCTCCACACCGCGGGCTGCTTCTGCACTTCAGCGATGCGCACGCGCGCCGCCGCGATGTCGATTTTGTTCTCGATGACTTCGTTCAGCAGCTCATCGAGTTCGGTGAGCTTCTCGAGGTCGTTCGTCCATTCCTGCACGCGAATCATCGCCAGCCGCGACGGCTCGCCATTCGGAGTTCGCAGACTCACGAACAAACCCGTCGGCAACGCGAACACGTCAGCCGAATGGCCTTCGTGCTTCGCGATGGTGACCAGCAATTCTTCGAGTCGATGCGTGGGGCAGCCGGCCGACATGAGCGCGGTGCCGAGCTCGACGAGGTAGTCGAGCAACAGTTGCGGACTCAGGTCGTCGCTGCGCGCCATGCGGCGCCTTGTACCGTCAGAACATGCTGACGGTCAGATCTTCACCTGCCACGACGGTGATGGGCCTGGTCGACTTCACCATCGGAGAGACGGCGCGGCTGTCGAGGTCGACGATGTAGCTCCCGGGCTTCACGGAGTTCTGGAACGTGGCGGTGCCCGACGCGCAGCTCTTCTGCGTGGAGTCGACTTGATCCGTCGGCGTGCCGCCATCGGCGGGCCGGTACAGCGTGATGAAGTACGGGAGCACCACCTGGCCCGGGCACGCGCTGCCGTTGTCGCCCCAGGTGACGGTGACCTGCGCGGGCTTCGGGCGCAGCGTGAGGTCGACGGGAATGCCGTGCGTGCCTCCGGAGCCGACGGTCAACGTGGTGCCGAAGTGCGTGACGCGCGCGACGCCACCTGAATCGAGACCGACCGCGGTGATGCCGTACGAGCCGCCGCTCGCGCTGGTTTCACCGAGCTTTCCTTCACCCGCGGCGCAGTCGAAATCGACGTCGGTTTTGGTCTCGCCGACGGCGCCCCACGAGACCAGCACCCTGGTGATGTCGTTCGACGCGCAGGTGCCGCTTTCGAAGACCCAACTGACCTTCAGTTCGCGGGCATCACTGCCACCTTCAGAGCCACACCCGACGACACCCAACAGCACAACGAGAGAGAGGGAGCGCATGGCGGCGAATTTGTAAGGTCCGCGCGTCACCTGACAAGACTTTGCACGTGGGTGTCGATTCTTGCGACGTGTGGCGAACGTCAGTGCTTCGCCGACAACAGTCCGCTGATGACTCCGAGCGCCATGAAGATGCCCGCGATGATGAAGATGCGGGTGAAGAAGCGCTTCGCCGCTCCCTCTTGAATGATCTGCGTGCCGCACTCGGGGCAGTTCTTGCCGGCGGTCGCCGCGAAGATGCTCATGTTGGTCGACACCAACCAGTACACGTTGCGGTCGCACACCGGGCAGCGCCACCAGCGGTAGACGAGAAACCACGAGAGCGCGACGACGCTCAACATGCCGCCGACGCCGATGACCGCGACGAGGCCTCCGATGGCCTGCTTCTCGAAACCCGCGGACGTCAGCACCAGCCCGAGCACGAACGGCAACGCGAACGCGCCGACGAGCCCGCCCATCACCACGAAGAAGTACCGACGAATTCGACGCCGAAGCTCGAGCTGCGCGGCCTCGGCGGTCATCGTATTCTGCGTCATGCGCGCAGATTACTTCTTCGTCGCGGGCACGTACTGCCAGCCGCCACCGAGCGCCTGGTACATGTTCACCATCGACTCGAGGAGGTCGAGCCGCGTCTCGATGAGCTCCATCTGCGCATCGAGCGAATCGCGGCGGGTCAGCAGCACTTCCATGTAGTCGGCGCGCGCCGACTGGAAGAGCACGTTCGAGACCTCGACCGACTGCTTGAGCACATCGACCTGCTGCGACTGCAGGTCGAACGCCTTCTGCAGGTTCTCGAATTTCGCCTGTTGATTGGCGACGTCGGTGAACGCCTGCAGCAGCGTGCGCTCGTAGTTGATGATGGCCTGAATCTGCCGCGCGTTCGCTGAACGGTAATCAGCTTCGATGCCGGCGCGGTTGAGCAGCGGCGCGAGAATGTTGCCGGCGAAGTTCGCGAGCAGCGACGCGGGCGTGTCGACGAGGTGCGTGATGTTGAACGTCTGGTAGCCGAGGTTCGCGTCGATGCTGAGCGAGGGGAAGAAGCGCGCCCGCGTCGACTTCACGTCGAGCTTCGAGCCTTCGAGTTCGAGTTCAGCGCGGCGAATGTCGGGGCGATTGCTGAGCAATTCGGTCGGCGTGCCTGAACCGAGAATCGCCGGCAGCGGCGTCATCAGTTGATCAGGCGCGCGCGCGACGGGCTGCGGGAAGCGGCCGACGAGAAAGTTGATGCGGTTCTCGACGACGATGCGCGACTGCTCGAGGTTGTAGAGGCGGCTTCTGTTCTTCAGCACTTCGGCTTCGAAGCGGTACACCGCGAGCTGCGTCACCTTCGCGCCCTGCTTCTCGAGCTTCACCACTTCGAGTGCGTCGGTCTGAATGGCGATGTTGCGGCGGAGCACTTCGAGCTGATTGTCGAGCGCGAGCAGCTCGTAATAGCTGCGCGCAATCTCGGCGACGAGCTGCGTAATCATGAAGTTTCGCGCTTCGCCGCTCGCGAGGTACCGCATCTGCGCGGCGTTCGCGGCGTTCCTCAACTTGCCCCACACGTCGACTTCCCACGAACCGGTGAGGCCGAAGTTGAAGTTGCCGACGAACGGAGGCACGCCGCTCACGCGGTCGGCCTGACCCTGCGGCGTGAACTCACCGACCTTTTCACCGCCCGCTCCGAGGAACGCGCCCATCTTCGGGAGGTATTCACCGCGCCGGGCCGCCACTTCGTTCTGCGAGATGATGATTTCCTGCAGTTGGTAGTTCAGTTCCTGGTTGTTCTTGAGCGCCTGCTCGATGAGCGACTGCAGTTCCGGGCTGCTGAAGAATTCCTTCCACGTCTTCTGGCCCGAATTCTCCTTCTCCTGATCATTCTCCGGCTGCTGATCTCTCCGGAAGCTGTTTGGCACCGCCTTGCTGACCTCGCGCGACGGGTTCTCTTTGAGCGTGGGGATGCAGCCGGTGCTGATCAACGCAGCGGCGACGAGGAGGTGCTTACGCATGGGGCGCACCTCCTTCCGGCGGGTGCTGCGCGGGGATTTCGCCCGTCGCCGCGCGCGCCACGTCTTCAGTGGCCGGCGTTTCATGTTCATCGCGAATCAGATGCTTGCCGTCAGCCAGCGTGCCGAAGATGAAATACAGACCGGGCACGATGACGACGCCGAAGAGCGTGCCGAAGAGCATGCCTCCGAGCGCCGACGAGCCGATGGTGCGGTTACCGATGGCGCCGGGGCCCGTCGCGCGCACGAGCGGAATCAGACCGGCGATGAACGCGAACGACGTCATCAGAATCGGGCGGAAGCGAACCCGCGCGCCTTCGATGGCCGCGTCGAGAATGCTCAGACCTTCCTGATGTTTCTGCACCGCGAACTCCACGAT
>Ga0164241_10005569_pt1 | contig 11727 bp, 13 predicted proteins | sample OricomyardsoilBY_FD_108780 | JGI IMG/M metagenome (GOLD analysis project Ga0164241, IMG submission 108780) | Backyard soil microbial communities from Emeryville, California, USA - Original compost - Back yard soil (BY) | ecosystem: Environmental > Terrestrial > Soil > Unclassified | place: USA... | reverse complement strand
TCCGGATCGCCTACGGCCTTCCTCGAGAAAAAGCGCTGGTTTCTTGAGCCATGTCCAGGGATATTGAGACGTCAAGTTCTTAATGAGCCGCCCTGTTCAGCTTCCCGCACCCCGCCGAGGTGCCTACGATCGCTCGTTGAGTCGCTCCGAACGCGACGCGCAGCATAGGGAACGACTACTTTTGGCGGCCGCTGACGTGTTGCGAGACGGGCCTGCCACTGTCGCGCGGATCGTCGAGCGCGCGGGCGTAGGGCGCAGCACTTTTTACGAGTTTTTCGACGGCCCCGAACACCTGCTCGAGCATCTCGAGCAGCGCGCGCTGCGCGGCCTCGAGAGCGCGCTGCAAGTCGCCTTCGACGAAGCGCGCACGCCGCTCGAACGCGTGCGCGCTATCGCACGCACCTGGTTGACGGAGCTCGAGGCCGGACCGATCGAAGCGCGCGTCGCGCTCACCCGCCGAATCGATGCCGAGCTGCTATCACCCGCCAGCAAGCTCCTGCATGGAGCGCTCGAACGCTGCGTGCAAGCGGCGCGTCGGGAGGGCATGGGCTGGCTCAACGCCGCCGATGACGTCAACGTGCTCGCCGCGGCTGCGGCGGTCGAAGCGCTCACTCGCCGACACCTCGCCGGCCAGCCGCTCCGCGACGCACCGCGAACCCTGAGCGACCTCATCACCAAGCTATTGCGCTGAAGGTCCGAGCCGAACGATCAACACAAGGGCACAAGTTGTGGGCGCCCTGTGGAGAAGCTGGGCGGCCTCGCAACGCCACGGTTTCTACGACACTTCCGCGACGTGAGCCGGCACCCCGCGCCCGAAGAGACGGGCTGAAGTATCGTTCTCGCTATTTCCATGCGTGCGCCCGGGTGCTACGGTCGACGACGAATGGCAGGCAGCCCGGTCGAGCTCAAGGTGGGGGGCCAGACGTACCGCGTCGTCGCCTCTGCCGAAGAGACGGAGCTGAAGCGCTTGGCCGATCTCGTCGACACGCGGCTGCGCAGCATGAGCGCCCCGGGCCGGCCCATCTCGCCGCAGGCGTTGCTGTTGGCGGCCATCTCGCTAGCTCATGACCTCGAGGAAGAGAAGCGCAAGCGGCTCCAGCTCGAGGCGCGCTCGAAAGAGATGCTGCGAAGCGTGCTCGCGCGCATCGACGCCGCCATCGAAGCGAGCGACGAAAAGCCCGACGGCGACGCCGAGCCCAGTGAGCCGCCGCCACCCGTCGAGCTGATGGGCGACGAGTTCGAGCTTTAGGCGAGAGGCGCTTACAGGCCGCCGTCCAGGCGCCGTTCGATGGGCGGCAGCGGTGGCAGCTCCAAGACCACCCGCCATTTGCCGTCTTCCCGCACGCATTTCACGCGATCGACGGCGCCGTCTTCACCCGTGACCGCGACCTCGGCCCAGTCGCCGTCGATGCGCATCTCGAAATGGCGCGGCTTGTGATGCAGACTGAAGCGAGACGGCGGCAACATTTCCTCGGGCGCGATCTCGCGACCCGCGACGTCGCTGGCGCGCTTGGCGCGTTCGGCGAGGTTGCGGCGGGCGTCGCTCCACAACAAGTCGTAAGCGGCGCGCGCCGCCTTGCGCTCGCCGTGCACGCGCTGCATCCGCAGAATGAACTCGGAGACGACGCGCTCGGGCTCGCCGTCGCTCGCCTCCTCTTCGCAGCCCACAACCGACACCAGCAGCGGCGTCGCCAGCAGGCAAACCGCCTGCCGAAGCGCGACGCGTCGCGGGCTCATCTAGGCTTTGGCCTTCTGCGCCGCCAAGGTAAGGCCCATGGCCGCGTGCACCTCGGCCATGGTCTTTTGGGCGATGGCGCGGGCCTTTTCGGCACCGGCAGCCAGCACGTCGGTGACGAGCTGAGGCTTGGCCTGCAATTGGACGTAGCGCTCTTGGAGGGGCGCGAGGTCCTTCACGATCGCGTCACGCAGGCGCATCTTGCAGTCGCCGCATGACAGGGCGCCGCTGCGGCAATCGCGGTCGATGACCGTCACCGCCTCCGGCGCGGAAGCGGCCTTGTGGATGGTGAAGATGTTGCAAACCTCGGGGCGGCCCGGAGCGCCCAGGGTGAGCTTGAGCGGATCGGTGAAGGCGCCCTTCAGCTTCTTCTCGATGACCTTGGGCGGATCTTGCAGATCGATGGCGTTGGCCGGCCGCGATTTGCTCATCTTTTGCTTGCCGTCGAGGCCCATGATGCGCGGCGCGGCCGACAGACGCGGCATCGGCTCCGGAAACACTTTGCCGAAACGGTGGTTGAAACGTCGGCAAATTTCGCGGGCCAGCTCCAAGTGCTGCACCTGATCCTCGCCCACCGGGATCAAGGTGGCCTTGTACAGGAGGATGTCGGCGGCCATCAGGATTGGGTACGTGAAGATGCCGGCGTTGTTGTTCTCTTTGTGCTGCTCGCTCTTCTCTTTGTACTGAGTCATGCGGTTGAGCTCACCCATCATGGTGATGCTCGTGAGGTACCAGCTGAGCTCCATGTGCTCTTTGACGTCGCTTTGCACGAAAAGCGTCGAGCGCTCGGGGTCGATGCCGCCGGCCAAGTAGGCGGCCGTCACCTCGAAGACGCGCTTGGGCAGCTCTTTGGCGTCGTACTCGACCGTGACCGCGTGCGCGTCGACGACGCAAAAGATCGTCTCGGTGTCCGGCTCTTTGGACAGCGCCACCCAGTTGGTGAGCGCGCCATAGTAGTTACCGATGTGGAGGCCGGCCGTCGGCTGCATGCCAGAGAAAATGCGATTCATCGCGGGCCCGGGAGGCTAACAGCCAGCCCGCGACCTGCAAATGCACCCAGAAGTTGGCCGGCATGGATCCGGGCCCGCTACGATTTCACGCGAGCATGCCCGCACGTCTTTCGCCCGCAAAAACCGTGGCTTTTGCCGATTCGCCGTCACCTTCGGACGAGCTGGCCCTGGTGCGGAAGGGCGATCCGGACTGCGTTCTGGTCGCCGGCGACAACCTCGGCGCCCTGCGAGCGCTGGAGCGCCAGCCGACTCGCTTTGCGCTGGCCTACCTCGATCCGCCGTTTTTGACCGGTCGCGAGCACGCGCTGGTCGAGAGAAAGCGCGGCAAGCAAGGTGAGATCGTCCGCACGTTGACGCCCGCGTTCGACGACCGCTGGGAGTCTTTGGATCAGTACCTGGCGTCGTTGCGGCCGCGCATCGCCGCCGCGCGCGATTTGCTGTTGCCCGACGGCTGCCTGATCTTGCACGTCGATCCGAAGACCAGCCACTACCTCAAGGTCGCCTGCGATCAGATCTTCGGCCGTGATTGCTTCGCCAGCGAGATCATCTGGCGCTACCGCCGTTGGCCGGCCAAGACGCCCAATTTCCAGCGCGTGCACGACGTGCTGCTGCGCTACGTCAAAGATGCGCGCGTCACGCCGCGATTTCAGCAACTTTACGAACCGCTGGCGCCCTCGACCCTGGCCACCTGGGGGACCAAAAAGCAACGCGCCGTCACCGACTCCACCGGCCGGCGCACGCGCTCGAGCACGACCGCCCACGCCTCCCCCGGCGCACCCATGGGCGATGTTTGGGAAATTGGCATCGTGGCGCCAGTCGCCAAAGAGCGCACCGGCTACCCAACCCAAAAGCCCGAAGCGCTGATGTCACGGCTGATCGAGAGCTGCTCACGGCCGGGCGATTGGGTGCTCGACGCCTACGCTGGCAGCGGCACGACCGCGACCGTGGCGCGCAAGCTGGGTCGCGCCGCGCTCTCGATTGACGAGAGTGAGCAAGCCCTGGACGTCGCGCGCCGACGCCTCAAGCTTGCGGGCTTTCCCGCGCTCGAGCTGAGCTTGGCCGAGTCGCAGGAAGCACCGCCGAAGGTCACATCGACCACGCGCGTGGTGGCGTGAACGTGGAGGGCCGGCCCTAGCGGGTGCCGCGTTCGCCCGGGTCGGGCTTGGCAGCGCCCGCCGGGGCGGGGCTGCCGCTCGGCAAAGGTGGTGCCCTGCGGGCCGCGGGCTCGGGCGCCGCGAACATGGCATCGGGCAGCGTTTCGAGCAGCTGGGTGTCGAGCGCCTTGAGGCGCTGCTTGCGCAGCTCGGCGATCAGGTCTTGGCGGGCTTTCTCGAGTCGCTGGCGGGTGAGCAGGGTGCGGATGGCAGGCGTTTCTTGAGCGACGGTGCGGTTGATGGGGGGCAGAGTGCCGCGCCGCCACACGACCGCGATGCCGGACGTCAGCTTGAGCGGCTCGGGCGCTATTTGGCCGTCTTGCAGCTTGTCCACGGCCGCGAAAAGCGCAGGGTCTACGCGGAGTTGGGGCGTTTCGGTGCTGCCGTCGGCGCGCACGAAGCCCAGGTCACCGTCGCGGAATTTGGTAGCGGTATCGAGCGAGCTTTCGCGGGCGAAGCTCCGCCACTTGGCGGGCCCGCGCGCCCCCTGCGATTCGGTGATGATCTTTTTGGCGAGCGCTTCGTCGTTGACCAAGATGCGCCAGATGCGGATGCGTCGTGGCGTCTCGAAGCGCTCGCGATGCTCGTCAAAGTACTTTTGCACCTCCGCGTCCGTGATGGGCTTCTGCTCGGCGGTGACGCGGCCGAGCTCGGCCTCCATGGCGCGCGAGTACAGCTCGCGCAGGCGGTCGGCGGTGCGCGGCCGCTTGTCGAGGCCGCGCGCACGCGCCTCTGCTAGCCGCTGCAGCTCCGGCCCAAGCAAGCGCTCGACCACGGCCCGGCGCCGGGCGACGTCGTCGGGGCCCAGCTCCGCGAGCTGAAACGCCGGCACGCGGCGCAGGGCGCGCGCGACGACGTCCGCGCCGGCGCGCTCGGGGCCTGCGCTCACGACCGGCCCCGCATCAGCAGCGAAGGCGGACGCGCTTGCCAGCATCAAAGAGAGCACCGAAAATCGAGACAGCTTGGTCATTTGAACTCGGGAAGCGCCCAGCCGAGCTGTTTGAGGACTCCGCGCAAGATGCCTTCTTCGTCGCGAGCGCGCTGTTGATAGACCAAGAAGCGATCGTCGTGGCCCTGAACCGCGGCATCGGCTGAACGCTCGTAGTTTTCGAGCGTGAGCAGCAGGTGCGGGTGGGCTTGGACGACTTCCTTCGGCACATTCATGCGCGAAGCCGCTTCCAAGCGCGCCATGGCGACGTGGTGGACCAGCTCGGCCAAATCCTTGTCGTTCACACGGCCGCGCAGGTACTGCGACTCGCGACTGGCTTGGACGACCAACATCGCGGCGCGCGTCAGGTAGCTACCGGCCTCGGCCGTGGTCGCGAGCAGCAACGGTGACAACCCGGCCAGCCGCAAAAACGCGCGGCGCGGGCTCATGGCACCGCCTCCGACTCTTCGGCCACCGCGGTCACTTCGGTCGCCGGAGAGGCCGCCGCGAGGGCCTGGACGGCGGCGGCGCGTTCGGCGCCACGCTTGGATTTACCCCGACCTTCGCCCAACAACATGCCCTGGTGTCGGACCTCGACGCGGAACCAGCGATCATGGGCGGGGCCGCCGGTTTCGACCAGCTCGTAGGCGGGAGCGACGCCGCTTTGCGCCTGCAACCGCTCCTGCAGCTCGCTTTTGGGGTCCAGATCCGGACCGACCGACCGCAAGGCGGGCTCGGCGATCGACGCACACAGCCCCCTCGCCGCGTCGAGGCCGCGCTCCAAAAAGACCGCCGCGACCAGCGCCTCGACCGCGTCGGCCAGCACGTTCGTGGCGTCCCCCAGACCCCCCGCCTCGGCACCGCGCCCGAGCCGGAGCGCCTTCGACACTTCGTGCTCGCGCGCCCACAGCGACAAGGCCTCGGCGCTCACCAGCTGCGCACGCATCCGCGTCAGCACGCCTTCGTTCGCGTTGGGCTCGCGCACGAACAGCAGCTCGCCGACGCAGAAGCCGAGCACGGCGTCGCCCAAGAACTCGAGCCGTTGATTGTCGGGTAAATCGCGGCGCTCGTTCGAATAGCTGGGGTGAGTGAGCGCTTCGTCGAGGCGCGGGGAGTCACTGGGCAACCCGACCAGGGCCGCCATGCGGTCGCGCTGCTCCAAAAAGTCGTTTCTCACGTCTCTGGGGCCGACCTTAGCATTACGCCGGGAACCGCCACTTTAACGCATTGCGTTATTACGTGCTGGGCGTTGAAACTTCGCCAATGCAGGGTTGTCGGATGCTCGCGTGAGGCTCGGCTATTCTGGCGTGATGGCAGCATTGAGGGCCTGCCCCTTCTGTCGAAAGCTGTTCACGAGCGGGGAGGCATCGACCTGTCCGGAATGCGACGTGGCGCTCGTGGCGATGAGCCAACTACCGCCGTCGCTGGACGCGCTCGAGGAAGACGCCGAGCACGGCGAGCCGACGTTTCCGGAGAACATGCCTCTGCCGGTGACGTACATGGGCAGCGGTCGTGGTGTTTTGTTGGCGCTGTCGGCGTTGGGCTTGTTCGCGTTCTTCTTGCCGTGGGTCGAGCTGACAGCGCCCGAGTCGGTGGTGTACAGCGCCTTCGATCTGGCGCGCGGGCGGGCGGTCTTTCTATGGGGCGGCGCGACGGCGTGGCTAGTGATGATTCCGCTCGTGATCACGCGCCGCACGATCGCGCGCATGCGCGGTGTGCGCATCGTGACGGTGATGTTCGCGGCCATGACCCTGACCGAAACGTTGATGCTGTGGTTGATGCCTCCGCACCGCGGCATGACCCCCCTCGAGCTGCGCTTTCGCTATGGCCTGTACCTGAGCGGGGCGATCTCGATCGCGGGCATGGTGGCGGCCGCGCGCTTCGGCGGTAGCCTCGACAACCTGCCGAAATTCCTGCTGGATACGCGCGAAGCTCCGGACCCGTCGGCGCCAACGAGCAGCGAAAGCAGCGCCGGTCGGACCTTGCACTGAGGCCGGTCGCGTTGCTGGAGCAGCCCCGCGTGCTAGTAGGCTGCATGGGCGCGCTCCGGACTCCGGTTCCGCGAATCCCTTCGCGGCCCGATGAAGAGGTCGACGAGGGCGCGCTGGATCTCTCCGAAGTCCCGGCGACCGTCGTGTGCGCGACCTGCGGTTTGCCGGAGTGCAACTGCGAAGTCGAACGCCCGTCGGGGTTCTCCGGCGTCGTCGCCATCGTGCCGTGGGAGCGACCGGGCGGCACGATGTTGTCGCGGCTTTGGGCGACGGCCAAGTTGGGCACGCTCGCGCCCGCCGAGTTCTTTTCGGCGTTGCCGCCGGGAGGGCTGGTGCCGCCGCTGGTGTTCGCGGTGCTGGCGGAGACGCTGGCGGCGCTGGGCCTGTGCGCGACGTTCGCGGCCGTGGCGCTCCTGGCCGTCCCGACGCTCGGCAGAGAGTTGCTCAACAACGTCGAGCTGCAGGGCGTGCTGCTGCGTTTCGTGGGCTGGGGCGTCCCCGGCTTGGCCATCGCCATGGTGCTGTTACACCTCGGTCATGGCGTCGCCCTCGACGCGGCCGCCCGGCGTGAGGGCTCCCGCCAGTTGGGGCGCGGCTTGCGCTTCGGTTTCTATGCTTGCGGCTGGGATCTCGTGACGCTGCCGCTCGGCCTGCTGGTCCTCACCGTCACGGATGGGCCGGTCACCGCGCTTCGCCACTCGGCGCGGGGCCTGACGGCGCCGAACAGCGCCGCCATCGCGTACCTGTCGCACGTCCACCACTTCGAGCTCCACGTGGCGCTGCGCGCGTCGCGGCGCGCCGTCAGCATCGTGTTCGTGCCGATGTTGGCGCTAATCGTGCTGGGCTTCGTGGTCGGGCTCGTCTGGGCGGCGCGCTAGCCGACGCCCGGCCGCTCAGAACATCGCGCCGAGCTCGAACGACAGCGTGTATTGACGAGCTTCGTCCTTGAGCGCGTCTTTGTCGGCGCTGTCGTTCTGGGCGTCGGCAGGGGGCACGGCGTCGATCAAGAACTGGGTGCCGAGCATCACCATCTCGTAGCGGTAGCTCAAGCCGAAAATCAGCCGGTGGCGCTCGAGCCGTGCGGGCTTGAACACGACGTTGTTGTTGAAGTCGAGCGGCGAGCCACCCTTGCAGATGGGCTGGCCGTTGTCGGAGGGCTTCGACGAATCGGGGTCGGTGTTACCGGGCACGTTCTGGCCCGCGTAGTTGCAGTAGCGCAGCGCGTCGGTTCCCGGCGTCAGGTCAATCAGGCCCGAATCGGCGAAAATCCATAGGTATTGGTAGCCAATGTACGGCGTCAGAACCATCGAGTCTTGGATCGGCAAAGGCTTGCTGATCTGCGCGTCGAGCGCAGCGACGGTGAGCTGAAACTGCGGCGTGCCGGTGATGGTCCGGACACCGCCGCCCACGGCAACGTCGGGCAAGATGCCGCCCACGCCGGTACGGAAACCTTCGAGCAAGCTGAGGCGCACGTCGGAGCCGCCAGAGATGATGCTCGTTTTCGGCATGAAGCCGACGATGCCGGTGATCTCCAAACCGAAACCGAAGCTCTTCCGAAACTTCAGCGAATAGAGCTGAAGCAGAGACTGCGGGGAGCCGTTTTCGGTGGATGACGAGCCGTTGGACGGATCGACCGCCCCCTGCGTGCCCTGTTTCCAGTAGGACTTGTCGCTGGAGATGCTGGTGTAGTCGGCCTCGAGCGAGAGGTGGAAACCGCCGTAGCCGGTGGTGCGCGCCGAGTGCATGGCCGTCGGCGCGAAAGCGAAGGCGTACTGGCTCATTAGCCGCTTGAACGCGGCGTGATCGGGCGAGCAGGCGGTGCTGGTGCCGTCGCGCTTGGGCTTGTCGTTCCACTGGCCGCCCGGGTGACAAGCGCCGCTCGGTTGCTGGGTGACGGGATCGATGGTCAGACGCTCGAGCGCCGGATCCATAGGCTCCGCGCTGGCCACAGCGCTGACGCAGGCGACTAGAGTTGCAGCGGCAAAGGCAGCTAAGCGTACGCGCATCTGGCGGTCCGTCGGGCGAGGCTACTGGGCGGCCCCGAGCCACGTCAAGCTAGCTGTCCTTGAGGCAGACGCGTCGGCAGAGGCCGGTTCGACCGGCCTTCGCTGAATCGAGCAGGGGCTCGGTCTAGATCTCGCACTTCTCGCAGTTCTGGCATGCTGGCGGCTCGAGATGCGTGTGGGAGCTTCCCGCTGGCCGACATGACCCGCGACCAAAATCCTGAAAAATCCGAGCCGGAGCTTCGCCTCCGCTCACAACCCGTAGAGCGACCGTTCCACGTCGTGCTGGTCGAGCCAGAGATCCCACCCAACACCGGGAACGTCGCGCGCTTGTGCGCCGCCACCCGCTCGCCGCTGCACCTCGTGGGCAAGCTCGGTTTTCGCATCGACGAGCACGCGGTGCGACGCGCCGGGCTCGACTACTGGAAGCTGGTCGACGTGAAGACTCACGAGACGTTGGCCGACGCCGAGCGCGCGATCGACGCCGAGCTGCCGTTCGGTCGCGTGCCGCGCCGCTATTTTTTCAGCGGCCATGCGACGCGCAGCTATTTGGACGTGCGCTTCGAGCTGGGCGACGTCCTGATTTTCGGCAAAGAAAGCGTCGGCTTGCCCCATGATTTGCTGGCCCAGCGCGCGGACGAGGTCATCGGCATTCCGATGTCGGGCTTGGTGCGCTCGCACAATCTCGCCAACTCGGTGGCGATCGCGCTGTACGAAGGCTTGCGCCAAACCGGCGTGCTGAGCACGACCCTCAGCGCACCGTGACCGTCGGCTCCGCAGCGCGAAAATCAGCGTGAACGCTGCGTGAGCTGCCCCCGCTCAGCTCGACCTGAGCGACCACGGGCGCGCCGAAGGTGGGCGACCGGAAGGTGACGGAATAGGAGCCCGGCGGCAGCTTGAGGCTGGCCACCGGCGTCACGTGCGTCTGCGAGACGCGCGCTCCGACGACGGTCACGCTGGCTTGGGGATCCGCCGTCAGGCGCAAGAGCGCGACGGCGGCGACCTCGCCCGCGCCAGCCGACGCGGTCGTGATCGGCTTGGCGGATGCGGCGCGACGAGGCGGCGGCACCGGCGACGCCTGGCTCGTCGACGGCGCGCTGACCAGCGGAGCCGCGCTGACGACGGGCTCGACGGTCGCGTCCGGCGCCGCAGCGACGACCGCCGGTGTGGCCACCGGCGCCTCGCGCGCGCCCGTCGCGATCGGCATCGACCCCGACCCGACGGGCGCACCGTGCGAACTGACCCAACCCACGACCGCCACCACCACCGCCACCGCCCCGGCAATTGCCCAAGGAAAAGCCTTCGGCAGCGGACCCGAAGGCGCGCTGGACCGCGGCATGGCGCGCGTGGCGGCCTCGTCGGTCTCGACCACTGAGGGCGGGCTGGACGGCTCGGTGGTGTGATCGACGTCTTCGCGCGCGCCGGGAGGGATGCTGGCGATCTTCCGCGTCCATTCGACGAGGTCCTCGCGGGCGGCGAACGTGCGCGTGATAGGCGCGCCGCCGGCCGGAGTCGCGGGTGTGAGCTGCGACATGGGCGGGGTAACGGGAGTTTGCGGCGGAGGCCGACTCGACAGCAGCGCTTGCGGAGACGCAGCCGGTGTGAGCGGCCCGCTGCTCTCGCCGGGCAGCCACGGCACCGAGCTGCGCGCGCGGCGGCGGGCGCGACGCACACGCGCGCCCAGGCGCTTGGCGACGTCGCCACTGTCGAACTGGCGCGAAAAATCGCGCAGCTTGCGGGCGAGCGCTTCGGCCTCTTGCGGGCGCTCGGCCGGGCGCAACGCCACGGTTTGGGCGATGATTTCCGCGATCGGAGCGAGCTCGGCGTGCTCGGTCGCGATTGACGGCAGCCGCTCTTTCAGCGCGTCGGCGCTCGCTTCGAAGCTGCTGCGGCGAAACGGCGGCCGCCCCGTCCAGGCTTCGATCAAGAGCGCGCCCACCGCGAACACGTCCGTCGCCGGGGTCAGCCGTTCGCCGCGGATTTGCTCCGGAGGCATGTGACCGGGCGAGCCGAACACTTCGACTCGCTCGGTGCTGAGCGCGCTCGTGACGGGCGCCGCGATGCCAAAATCGATGAGCCGGACCGCGCCTTCTTCGTCGAGCAGCACGTTACGAGGCGTGACGTCGCGATGCACGATGTTGCCGCGACGGTGCGCGTAGTCCAGCGCGCGGCAGATCTCGATGCCGACGTAGGCGCCTTCGGCGGGGTCGAGCGGTCCGGTATCGGTGAGGATTTCCGTCAAGGTGAGCCCCTCACACAGCTCCATGGCGATGTAATAGATGCCCTGCTCCACCCCCAGCTCGTACACGGGCACGATGTTGGGATGGCTGAGCTCGACCGCGATTTTTGCCTCTTCGACGAAGCGCTTCACGAACGCATCGTCGAGCGAGAGCTCGGGCCGGATCTGTTTGACGACGAGGCGCTTTTCGAAGCCCACGGCGCCGCGTAGAGTGGCCAGGTAAACGCGAGCCATGCCACCCGAGGCCAGCTCGCGCTCCAGCACGTACTTGCCGAAGATCTGAGGAAACATCAGCGCGTTCGGACGTCTCCAGCGTAGCCTACTAATGGGAAGCGTGCTGTGCCATTTGGCCTGCACGGAAGAGAGCGCGCCCCAAGTGCTGCCGCTCCGCGTTCACACGCTGCAAAGCGGGAGCCCAGAGTGCGACCTGCCCGCAAAGCTGCTGCACACCACTTTGGAGCTGCAAGCGCTGGGCGATTTCGCCGCCACCAACGACTCTGCGGAGTTCCTGCGCCTGGACCAACGCGGGGCTTCGCTCAAGTTCCCGGTGGCGACGCAGGCGGCGGTCGCGCGCGTCGACGACGGCTCATTGGTCTTCAGCGGCTATGGCGAGCGCCGCGAAAACGGCCTAGACGTGCTGCTCTGGCCCGAGCTCGCGAGCTGCGAG
>Ga0164241_10005568_pt1 | contig 11728 bp, 8 predicted proteins | sample OricomyardsoilBY_FD_108780 | JGI IMG/M metagenome (GOLD analysis project Ga0164241, IMG submission 108780) | Backyard soil microbial communities from Emeryville, California, USA - Original compost - Back yard soil (BY) | ecosystem: Environmental > Terrestrial > Soil > Unclassified | place: USA... | reverse complement strand
TGGCGTTCCCGATTGGCGATCATCGTCTTGTCACGTTCTCCAACGCGGCTGTGGCCTTCGCCGCAGGCGTAGTAGCAGCGGCGATCGCCGTTCTCGTACCGATACGCGGCAGCTTGGTCCGTGGTCGTGAGATCGATGGCCGCGGACATCGCAAGCGTTCTGTGCAGTTGATCGCCGCTGGGGCGGCAGTGCTTTTCATTGCTGGCGCCATTCGTCTGCTGGTGCCGAAGGCTGCAGTAGTTGGGATGGGTCTATTGACGGTGTCTCTGTTGCTTCTGCTACCCGCTGCCGTGTGGGTGATGGTTGCGATCGTGAGGCGAGTAGGTCGGCACGTCCGTAGTCCTATACCGGCTCTCGCTGTGATGGAGTTGCGGTCGCGGAGCGCCAGTCCTCGAACATTTGCGCTTGCTGCGACCGGGGCGGTTGCCGTGTTCGCCAGCGTCGCTATCGGAGGCTCGCATGCGGATCTTCAGCGAGGATTGTTCTCCTCCGCGCATCAAGTAGACGGCAACGCGGATATTTGGGTGAGTCTCCCCGGTTCGGTCAACCTCTTCGCGACCACCCCTCTGGTCCTAGCGAAGGGAACAGAGCGAATGGTGTCGCGGGTGGCAGGAGTCGCGTCGGTCAACGCCTACCGTGGATCGTTCCTAGATATCGGGGATCGGCGGGTATGGGTTCTCGCTCCTCCGAGTGATGTTAGGACGCCTGTCCCCAGCCGTCAGATCACCGTTGGAGATGCCGCGACCGCTGAACGACGACTGCGCCAAGGTGGATGGGTGGTCTTGTCGGCCGCCGTTGCTCGCGATCTTCATGTCGATGTGGGTAGCCGTGTGGTGCTGCCAACACCCGTCCCTGTTCCGATGCGTGTCGCGGCAATTACGACGAACCTGGGATGGCCGCCGGGAGCGATGGTGATGAACGCAACTGACTACGCCCGAGCGTGGGGTAGCAAGGCGCCAAGCGCGTTGTTCGTAGATCTCGCCCCTGGCGTGCCACTGGCAGAAGGCATCCATGGGGTCCGCCAAGCTCTGGGTACGAGTGTTCCAGTGCACGTCGAAGCCAGCGCTGAACGTGAAGCGCGGCACGCTGAGATCACGAGGGACAGCCTCTCGCGAATGACCCAGATTGGCATCCTCGTGCTCGGGGCAGCGGTCTTGGCGATGGCGACGGCAATGGCTGGAGTGTTGTGGCAGCGAAGGCCCATGATCGCCGGCCTCAAGGTAGATGGCTTCACGCAGCTCCAGCTGTGGGGAGCGCTGTTGTTGGAGAGTGCCGTGCTCCTTGGGACAGGATGCCTGCTCGGTGCCGCGTTCGGTCTGGCCGGGCAGGTCATGTTGAACGGCGGGCTAGAGGTCATCACCGGTTTCCCCGTGTTCTACGAAGCCGGTTGGGACGTGGCGGCGAGAACCGTCGCGATCGTGCTTGCGGTTGCGCTGGCAATGCTCTCGATTCCCGGTTACCTAGCGGTTCGGGTACGTCCATCGCCTGGAGTTTGACGCCGCCGAAATCCAGAAGGCGCGTTTGATCCCAAGCCGGTGAGTCACTGCGATGCAGCTCCTACGCTGCGCCAATGCTTACCAATGTTTGTGATCCGTCCCCTCTGTCTAGCGCTCAGCTCGATGCACTTGCACGATCGGCATTTCGAGAGTTGTCGTGGTCGCTTCGCGGTGTATCTCGGCTCGAGGCGCAGTGGCGTGCCCGCGCGTCTGCTATCCCCGACATCGTTCTCCGAGAGACGGCGCTTCGGGCTCTCGATACGAAACGCGGTCATGCCGATGGCGCGGCACTATTCAGCGTGCTCCCACGGCACCGGAGCCGCGCGTTGCTCCACGCCGTCGCGAGCTACCAAGCGATTCTGGACTTTCTCGATTCGGCACACGAGCTGGCTCCGGCGGAGGCCAACGGGCGGCAGCTTCATCTGGCTTTGGTCGATGCCGTCGATATCGAACGTTCGGTCTCTGACTGGTACAGGCATCATCCGTGGAAGGACGACGGCGGCTACCTCACTTGGCTAGTCCAGTCTTGTCGGGACGCATGTCGCGCTCTGCCGTCGTATCAAGCGCTGAGATCACTGCTCGTGGACGAAGCACTGAAGGGGCAGGTACTCGCGCTGAACCATCTTGAGGATGCCCCGGCTCGTGATCAGGCGCTACGTCGGTGGGGGGCGACGTACAGCGGCGAGCCGGAGGCGCTCTCTTGGTTCGAGCTGACCGGTGCAGCGAGTTCCTCGCTCACGGTGCATTTGCTTCTTGCCGCTGCCGTCACGCGAGAAGCGACAGGCGACGCAACGCTCTTGGCTCACACTGCCTACTGGCCGTGGATGTCTCTTGCCGCCACGATGCTCGACAGCTACGTCGACGCCGCGGAGGATGCTCGGAACGGCGACCACAGTTACGTCGCGCACTACCCCAGCATGGAGGCGGCGGTCGAGCGGATCGGGGAGATCATCGGGCGTTCGGCAGCGAACGTCAGGGGGCTGCCGAACGGGCATCGGCACACGGTGATCCTCGCGTGCATGATCGCGCTGTTCCTGTCCAAGGACAGCGCCAACACCGCCGAGTTCCGCGCCTCGACCCGGAAGCTGATCGAGGCCGGTGGGTCGCTGACGCGGGTGCTCGTTCCGGTGCTGCGGCTGTGGCGGATCCGGTACCGGCACCAGTCGGCGTAGGCGGGGCGGAGCAGGCAGCGGGAGCCGCGGAAGACGAAGCGCCCCGGTGGCCACCGGGGCCCTTCGCACTCCTGGCGTCCCGGCGTACTTCTAGGCCTCGGGATGCTCTTGGTGCTGGTCGGGTGACCAGCGGTGAGACCGACTTCTGCCGTACTGACGCGGTCAGCCTAGCGAGGATCTTGTGCGCCCAAGGTTGTCGATCGGTGAGACGGCAGAGGGCGTCCTCGGTGGGTTCGCAAGATGTTGCAGTTCCGACGCAAACCGGTGCGGAATTATGACAAACAGGAGCGTGTGCAAGGGGTGCGCTGGAGAAGTCAGGACGACGGGCTGGGGGCGACTCCCCCTTCGGGTTCAGGGGCAACGTTAGATGTCCAACCCCAGAGGAGGTGATGCCTATCGAAGTCGTCTTGACCATCGCGTTGCTGGTGATCTTGATCGAAGTGATCAAGCACCGGTAGGCGATGGAAGAAGAAGCGCCCCGGCAAGGTTTTCCCAGCCACCGGGGCGCTTCGCCTCACTTGCCGGCCACGTGGGCGGGCAGCGGTGATACCGACCGTTGTCGCCTTGACTCATCGAGCCTAGCAAGCGCATCTTGATCCCAAGGCTGTTGATTTCGCCCGAATCGCCGCCCCAACCCAATGAGCGTCTCAGCGCCCCTGCGCGAGAGCAATCCCGCGCAGGGACTAGGTCAAGACACGCCGCGCAAGTAGCTTGGAATCCACTATGCGGATCACTGCGCTGCACCGCCCGGGGAGGGCGACGAAGACGTGCTGACGGGCTCCTTTCCGGGACCCGAGATGACGCGTCCGCGCGGGGTGCACCGGGGCGTCGGGGACTTCGCGCTGGCGGCGCTGATCGTCGGCCGGGTGATCGGCGACGAGCTCGAGCGGCACCTGCACGCCGCGGGGTACGACGACCTGCGGCCGTCCGATCGCGTGATCCTCCAGCACCTCACGGAAGGGCCGTTGACGCTCTCCGTCCTGGTCTCCCGCCTCGGCATCAGCCAGCAGGCCACCGGCAAGGCGTGCACGCGGCTCATCGAGCGTCAGTACCTGCGCCGCGAGGAGCATCCGACGGACGGACGGTGCCGGATCATCGCCCTCGCCGCACGCGGTCGCGCCGCGGTGGTCACGGACGCCCGGCAGCGGGAGGCGATCGAGCACGCTCTGCGGCTGCACGTCGGCGACGCTGAGGTCGATACTGCGCACGACACGCTGGTCGCCGCGCTCGCGCTGCTCGGCAACCAGACGCCGCCACGCGGCGGGCGGCGGTACCAGTCCCTCGCCGACCCCACCGCCACCGGGGTGAAGGGTTGACCGCCCCGCCGGCGCCGGGCCCGATCGCGGACGGCTCGCGCACCCAGGAGGCCACCGCGGTGGAGGTCGGCCGGCTCATCGCCCGCTCCCGGCAGGCCCAGGGCCTTTCCCAGGCCGAGCTCGCCCGGCGCACTGGCCTGCGCCGCGAGCTGGTCGGTCGGGTCGAACGCGGCCAGGCCAACCCGACACTCGTGGTGCTGATCGCGCTCGCCGGCGGGCTCGGCTACGCGATCGAGGAGCTCGTCGGGCGGGAGTGCCGGCCCTAGGCCTCCTCCCCGAACCAACGGGCCAGCGCCTCCCGCAGTGCGGGCGCCGCGCTGGCGGCGGGCTCGTCGACGGCGGCGGCCCAGGTGACGTGCGCGTCCGGGCGGATCAGGAGGGCGTCGGCCGGCCGCTCCTCCGCCTCCGCGACGTGGACGTCGACGCGTTGCTTCCAGCCTCGGGCCACCTCGACGAGGTCCGGGCGGTCGGCCAGGACGAGCAGGACGGGGCGCGCGGAGTGCAGCAGCTCCGCCACGCTGGTCGGCCCGTCGTCGGTGCGCAGGGCGAGGTCGGGCGCGAACGTGCCCGCCAGCGGGTGGTGATCCGCACCGGGGAGCGGATAGCGGACGTCGGCCCCGGCGATGAGTGCGGCCAGCCGGCGCGCCGGCTGCTCGTCGACGAGCAGCTCGACGAACACCGCTCGCAGTGCGTCGGCCGCCTCGTCGTAGCCGCGGCGCAGCGCCACCTGCGCCTGGGTCTGCAGCAGCGCGCGGGCCCCGGCGAAGTGGCGTTCGTCGTGGTAGGTGTCGAGCAGACCGGCGGGCGCCCAGCCGTGGACGTCGGCGGCGAGCTTCCACGCGAGGTTGACCGCGTCGAGCATGCCGACGCTGCGGGCGACGCCCGTCGCCGGAAGCACGTGGGCCGCGTCGCCCGCGAGCAGGATCCGCCCGTTGCGGTATCGGTCGGCCTGCCGGGCGTGATGCCGGTAGCGCGACAGCCGGCGCGGCTCGCCCAGGGGAAGCTCGATGCCCCGCACGCGGCGGATGCTCTCCCCGAGCTCGGCCAGGGTCATCGGCGCCTCGTCGCCGTAGTCGGCGTCGGCCTCCTCCTCGATCGTCTGGATCATCAGGATCTCAGGGGTCAGCGACCCGAACGCGAACACCCCGCCGTCCGTGCGCGTGTAGCCCGCCGCGACCCGGCCGACCCCGGGGACGTCGAGGTCGCCGTTCTCCAGCACGGTCACCGACGCGGGGAGGGTGACCTCGGCCAGCCGGTTGACCTCCGGGTACGTGGTGCCGGGGAACGCGATGCCGGCCACGTCGCGGATCCGGCTGTACGCGCCGTCGCAGCCCACGAGGTACCGGGCGCTTAGTCGATACGTGCCGTCCGGCCCCTCCACGTCCGCGGCTACCGCGGCGTCGTCCTGGTGCACGCCGACCACCCGGTGCCCGAAGCGCAGCTCGGCGCCCAGCTCCACCGTGCGCTCCTCGAGTAGGCGGTCCACCGAGGGGTGCTGCAGCTGCATTCCCTTCAGCGGGGGATCGGTCAGCCCCGTGAGGTCCAGGTGCACGCCCCCGAACGGGTAGATCGGGGTGGGGTGCGCGTCGACGGCGGCCGCCTCGAACCGCTCCAGCAGGCCGCGGTAGCGCAGCAGCTCGATGATCTGCCCGCCGAGGCCGTTAGCGTTCGGGGTGTGCCCGAGCTGGGGGTGGCGCTCCAGCACGAGCGGTCGGGCGCCGGCCAGGCGCAGCTCGGCGGCGAGCATCAGGCCGGCCGGCCCTGCGCCGACCACGATCACGTCGGCGTCGTGTTCCTGCCCGGTTCGTACGTCCTCGACTGCACCCATCTCGTGGCTCCCAATCTCGTTCGGCGCTGGCGGCCGGGGGAGTATGGGGCACCCCCGGGGGCTTGAAACAAGCCCCCCACTGGGATATACATTGGACAAGGAGAGGCCCCGCGGCCTCTCTTTTTCTTTGTCCGCTTGGGGAGGCGAACCCTCCTCGCGGAGTGGTGACGCGGCCGACGAGGCGTCTCGCCCGGCTCGTGCGTATTGCCACCCTGAGGGTGGTCAATCGCGCGAACCGCATGCCCGCCACCGGCGACGTGAGCGCCTGCCGCGTTCCGTGTCGAAGTTGATGCAAAGCGGCACGGAATTATGACAAACGTGAGAGTTTCCAAGGGCTAAGCTCAAGGAGCGATGGCCGCTGGTTGAAGGGCACTCCGGTCGGGATCAGGGGCAGTTCAAGGCCTCCACCCGACAAGAAAGGAGGTGAGACCCATGGAAGCGGCAATCGCCGTCGTTCTGCTGGTGCTGCTGATCCAAGAGATCAGACGCCGGTGAGAGCAAAAAAGAAGCGCCCCGGACCAGTTTTCAACCCCGGGGCGCTTCGCTGTGCTTCTGTCGGAGGTGAGACCGATGGAAGCGGCTATCGCCCGCTCAGCGTAGCACGAGACGATCACGATGGAGCCTGTCGAACACAGTCCTGACCGGGAAGCGCGGACGGCCTGCGGCATGCGCTGGCGCAGCCCTGCGCCGTCCGCGCGTCCAGCCGACGCAGTCCGGATCAGGCTGGTGCGTCTTGCCACCGTGGGGGTCGTCTATCGCGCGAGCCCCACGTCCGTCGCGGGCGGCCGGCGCTGGTGCTGCTGCTCCACGAGATCAGACGCCGGTAAGAACAAAAGAAGCGCCCCGGAACCATTTTCACCCCCGGGGCGCTTCGCTGTGCTTCTCGGTGGTGAGACCGATGGAAGCCGCCGTAGCCTGCTCAGCCTACCACGAGAACACCGACTCCCCGGTTGTGGAAACAGCCCTGACCAAGCGGGACGGACCGCCCCCGCTACACCCCCACGGACGACACCAAGCACTCCGGCGTCAGCTCGTCCACCGAGGTGTGGCCGCTCAGCGCCAAGGCCAGGTCCAGCTCGGCCAGGAAGGAGCGCAGCACGCGCAGCACGCCCTCCTCGCCGCCGGTCGCCAGGCCCCACATGCACGGGCGGCCCAGCAGCACCGCGTCGGCACCGAGGGCCAGCGCCTTCAGGCCATCGGATCCGCTGCGCACGCCGGAGTCCAGGAGGATCGCCAGGTCGTCGCCCGCGGCGTCCACGATGGGGCCGAGCGCGTCGAGCGTCGCGACCGCGCCGTCCACCTGGCGGCCGCCGTGGTTGGACACGATGATCCCGTCGACGCCGGCGTCCACGGCCCGCCGCGCGTCGTCGGCCGACAGCACCCCCTTCAGCACGATCGGCAGCGACGTGATCGACCGCAGCCACTCCAGGTCCGCCCACGTCACCGACGGGTTGGAGAACACGCCGACGAACTGGCCGATCGCGCCCTGCATGTTCTCCTCGGGCGGCTCGGCCAGCGTGGACCGGAAGACCGGGTCCTGCACGTAGTTGGCGATGCCGATCCCCTGCAGGAACGGCAGGTACGCCTGCTGTAGGTCCCGCGGGCGCCAGCCCAGCAGCCACGTGTCGAGCGTCACCACGAGCGCCTTGTACCCGGCGGTCTCCGCCCGGCGCACGATGCTCTCGGCCAGCTCCCGGCCCTTGGGCCAGTACAGCTGGAACCACTGCGGCGCGCCCCCGCCGGCCTCGGCGATCTCCTCCAGCGTGAACGACGACGCGGTGCTCGCGATCGCCGGCACGCCGGCGCGCGCGGCCGCCCGGGCCGACGCCAGCTCCCCCTCGGGATGGAGGATCGACTGCACGCCGATCGGCGCGGTCAGCACGGGCGCGGCCAGTTCGGTCCCCAGGACGGTCCGCCGCAGGTCGCGCACCGAGACGTCGTTGAGCATGTGGGGGACGATGCGGTGGCGGCTGAACGCGGCGAGGTTCTCGCGCATCGTGTCCTCGGTGCCGGACCCGCCGAACAGGTACCCGCGCGGCCCCGGCTCCAGGGCGTCGTGCGCGGCCTGCTCCAGATCCGCCCAACCCACTGGATGGTCTGGGACCTGGCCGGCCATCCCGCCGAGATAGATCTCGTACTGGTAGTTGGCGAAGGGGTTGGCGGGCTGTGGATCGGCGCTCATGGGGGGATTCTCTCTCCTCGCGACGTTCCGGTGGCGCGCAGGACGTTAACGCGGGGTTACCATCGCCCGATGACGACTCGATCCGTGGTCCGTGCGCTCGTCCCCGCCCTCGTGGCGGTCGGCGTGCTCGCGACGTCCTCCTCCGCCTCCGCCGCTGTCCCGAAGACCTGCAACGGCGAGAAGGCGCTGTGCTCGCGCACGCTCGACAAGGTCGTGCTCGCGACGACGCACAACTCCATGTCGGCCGCGTCGCTGGGGTGGGGGATCCCCAACCAGCAGGTCGGCATCCCGGACCAGCTGAAGGCCGGCGTCCACGGGCTGCTGTTCGACACGCACTACGGCTACAAGACGGCGGACGGCAAGGTCGCCGACGCCAAGGAGCCGATCCCCGGCGGGGCCAGCAAGGACGTGTACCTGTGCCACGAGTCGTGCGGCATCGGCGCGACGCTCCTGAAGGACGTGCTGACCGCGATGGCCAAGCACATCAAGAAGAACCCCAACAACGTGTTCGTGATCGTCAACGAGGACTACGTCACGCCGAAGGACTTCGCGGCGGTCGTCAAGAGCAGCGGGCTCCTCAAGTACGTCTACCCGGGGAAGACCACCGGGAAGTGGCCGACGCTGAGCACGATGATCCAGAAGAAGCAGCAGGTGGTGATCCTCTCCGAGGGCCACAGCGGCGTGAAGATCTCCGGCATCCCCTGGTACCACCTGGCCTACGACGGCACCGTGCAGGAGACGCCCTACAGCTGGGACACCGCGCCGCTCATCACCGATCCCGCCAACTGGGCCGCGAGCTGCGCGCCCAACCGCGGCGGCACCAAGGGCAAGCTCTTCCTGATGAACCACTGGGCGCCGACGTTCGCGCCGACGCCCGCCGGCTCGGAGATCGTCAACGCCACCGCCGCGCTCGTCGGCCGGGCCAAGGAGTGCAAGAGCGTGCGGGGCAAGCTGCCGAACCTCGTCGCGGTCGACATGTTCAAGAGCGGCGGCCTGTTCGCCGCGGTGAAGCAGCTCAACGCGCTGAAGTAGCGCGTTGGGCGGGCGAACCGCCTAGCCCAGGTCGTCGATGAGGTCCGCGACCGAGTCGGCGACGCGGGCGGGGCGGTAGGGGAAGCGCTCGACCTCGTCGGGCTGGGTGACGCCGGTGAGGACGAGGATGGTCTCCAGGCCCGCCTCGATGCCGGAGACCACGTCGGTGTCCATCCGGTCGCCGATCATCGCGGTGGTCTCCGAATGGGCGTCGATCTTGTTCAGCGCCGAGCGCATCATCAGCGGGTTCGGCTTCCCCACGAAGTAGGGCTCCACGCCGGTCGCGCGGCTGATCAGCGCGGCGACGGATCCCGTCGCGGGCAGGGCGCCCTCGGGCGTCGGGCCGGTCGCGTCCGGGTTGGTGGCGATGAAGCGCGCGCCGTCGTTGATGAGGCGGATCGCGCGGGTGATCATCTCGAAGCTGTACGTGCGCGTCTCGCCGAGGACCACGTAGTCGGGCTTGCGCTCGGTCAGCGTGTAGCCGGACTCGTGCAGCGCGGTGGTCAGGCCGGACTCGCCGACGACGAAGGCCGAGCCGTTGGGGCGCTGGTCGCTGAGGAAGTCGGCGGTGGCCAGCGCGGACGTCCAGATGCGCTCCTCCGGCACCACGAGGCCGCTGGCCCGCAGGCGCGCCGCGAGGTCGCGGCGCGTGTAGATCGAGTTGTTCGTGAGCAGGAGGAACGGCAGCTCCAGCTCGGCGAGGCGGGCCAGGAACCGGTCGGCGCCGGGGATGGCCTGCTCCTCGTGGACGAGCACGCCGTCCATGTCCATGAGCCAGCTGTGGATCTCGCGTCGGGGCACGGGCCGAACCCTACCCGGCGACGTGAATGTCGCTCAGTGGTTGCCGGGCAACCAACTGGCGACATTCACGCCGGGTGGGGGGAGGGAATGGAGGGTGTGGCTAGCCGGCTTGGCCGAGCAGCGCGCCGTACGGGTCGCTCTGCGCCTGGTCCCCGTAGGGATCGGCCTGCTGGCCGTAGGGATCGCTCTCGCCGTACGAGCCGGAGCCGTCGTCCTGGCCGTACGGATCGGCCTGCTGGCCGTAGGGGTCGGCCTGGGACTGCTCGCCGTACGGGTCGCTCTGCTGGCCGTACGGATCGGCCTGCGACTGATCGCCGTAGGGATCGGCCTGGCCCTGCGAGGGATCCTGCGACTGGTCCGGGACCTGGAGCTGCTGCTGGGACTGGTCGGGCGTCTGCGTCTGGCCGTCGAGCCCCTCGCCCGCTTCGAGCTTGGGGATCGCCGCCTTGACGATCGAGATCGGGATGGCGAAGCCGACGCCGGCGCTGCCGCCCGAGGCGGTCGCGATCTGGGCGTTGACGCCGAGGACCCGGCCCTTGCGGTCCAGCAGCGGGCCGCCCGAGTTGCCGGGGTTGATGGCCGCGTCCGTCTGGATCGCGCCGGAGATCGTCTGGCCGCCCGGCGACTGGATGTCCCGGTTCAGCGCCGACACGATGCCGGACGTGAGCGTGCCCGACAGGCCGTACGGGCTGCCGATGGCGATGACCGACTGGCCGACCTGCACGTCGTCGGAGTCGCCGAGCTCGATGGGGTGGAGGGTGCCGGTGTCGGCGGGGTCGACCTTGAGGATGGCGAGGTCGGTGGAGGGGTCGGCGCCGACGAGCGTGGCGTTGACCAGCTTGCCCTTCTCGCCGAGGCGGACCTGGTAGGAGGTGGCGTCAGCGACGACGTGGTCGTTCGTGACGATGTGGCCTTCGGTGTCGATGACGAAGCCCGATCCGCTGGCCTGACCAGCCTGGATGAAGGCGACGCCGTCCTGGACGCTCTTGTACAGCGAGGCGAGCGATCCGGTCTTCGTCGAGGTTTCCGAGACCGGCTGGCCCGCGACGATCGGATCGTCGCTGGTCTTCGCCGGCTCGCCGACCGCGCCGCTGGCGATGACCACGGTGCCGGTGCCGATGACGGCCAGCACGCTCAGTCCGGCCAAGGCCGTCGTTCTCATTCCTGACATCTACGGTTCCTGTCTTCCTGAAATCTTCATTGGTCATGCAGTTCACCGCATGGCGCTAAGCCGCTCGTCAAGCGAACCTGAGGCGGAGATCAAGGGACGGGAAGAGTTGTCTTCAGGCTTCTAGCCCGTTTCGGCGCTCGCGTCGAGGCCGAACGCCTCCGCCAGCAGGGAGTACGACCGCTTGCGGGCCTCGTGGTCGAAGGTGATCGTCACCGCGATCGCCTCCTCCGCGCCGTAGGCCGACGCCAGCGCCTCGAGGTCCGCGCGCACCTTCTCGGGGTTGCCGATGATCGCCCGGCGACCGGCCGGCGCGGCGCCCCGCGGCTCGCCCTGCTCGTCCAGGTAGCGCAGCGCCTTCTCCACCGGCGGCACCGGGATGAGCTTGCCCCGCCGCAGCAGGCTGAGGCTCATCCGGCTGCTCGCCGCCAGCTCCTGCGCCTCCTCCGTCGTCTCCGCGCAGATCACCCACGCGGCGACCGCGGTGCGCGGCGCCTTGAGGTGCGCGGACGGCGCGAAGCGGGCCCGGTAGTCGGCGGCGATCTCCGCGCCGCCCGGGTTGATGAAGTCGGCGAACGCGTAGGAGAGGCCGAGCTCGCCGGCCCAGATCGCGCTCTGGGCGGACGAGCCGAGCAGCCACTGCTGGGGTCGCTCCGGTCCTCCCGGCAGGTCGGCCAAGCGGGCGAACGGGTGGTCCACCGGCATCGTGTCGTCCAGCAGCGCGAGCAGCTCC
>Ga0164241_10005567_pt1 | contig 11734 bp, 10 predicted proteins | sample OricomyardsoilBY_FD_108780 | JGI IMG/M metagenome (GOLD analysis project Ga0164241, IMG submission 108780) | Backyard soil microbial communities from Emeryville, California, USA - Original compost - Back yard soil (BY) | ecosystem: Environmental > Terrestrial > Soil > Unclassified | place: USA... | reverse complement strand
ATCATTCGCCGGCGGGGCGAGCATCAGGCCGTCCAAAAGTCCAAGTTGGGGATTGGTTGTGGTTTGCATGCTTCTCTGACGCCAACTCAAATCATCCGTTCAAAATCGTTTTGCAAAGGTCTCAATTCAAGACTAACGGTGCGAGTTTTTGAATTATACTGACCCGTAAGACGAACCGGTGTAATTGCATTTGCAATTCTGGAAACATAACGTTTGACTCTGATATATCGGCGAGGGTCATGCTCGCGGATAAGTTGCAAAGAATTTTCAATTGTTGTTTTGAAGCCGCTCCCTCTGTTTCTAACATCAATCAAAACAATTCCGTCAACTTGACCAACCTCGGAACTTTTATGAATCCGCTCGATCACCCAATCCAAGAATTTATTGATGAATTTAGTCATTCACAAATTGACGTTGCTCCCGCATTCATTTTATCCCCGCCAGCCTTTCCTTCCAGATTTTGTAAAGTTCGACGGTGGCTTTCACGTCGCGCAGGCAGTATTCGGCGATGTCATGGAATTTTTTTTCGGCCATGAGCGTGGTCACGTCCATGCCGGTCACGCCCGCGCTCTTGGGCGATTCGAGGCCGAACGCCTTGCAGTAAAAATCCAGATTGAACCGCCGCGCCGCGCCGCCCTGCCCGCCCACACTGTAAAACGTCAGTTGCTCCGCGAGGTCGCAGTGCGGCTCGGTGGCGAAGCGGTAGCCGAGCCAGTTCTTCTTGGTGATGGGCACATTGAGCAGCGCGGAACGCAGGTAGATGAACGGCACGTCAAAGCCGCGTCCGTTGAAGGTGACGATGTTGTCGTAATGTTTCGCCACGTCCCAGAAAGCGGTGAGCAGTTCGCTTTCGTCCGCGCAGGGGACGAATTCCACCGGGCCGGCCTCGTCGCCGGCGTCCTCAAAATCCTCGGCGATGAAAATGGACTGGCCGCGCTGCGTCTCGGCATTGAGCATGGCGATGCAAACAACCTGCGACGTGAACGGCCACAGGCTCATAAAGCGCGTGATGTCTTCGCGCTTGGCGTTCTTGGCGGCCGGGTCGGTCAGTTTATCGGCTTCGCGGAACAGGTATTCCTGCTGCGCCTCGTCGAAATTTTCAACCGGTTGCGCGGAGGTTTCGATGTCAAAAACGAGTGTGGCCATTGGTTTCTGAAATTAAACCACCAAGGCATGAAGAATACCAAGTTCAAAAACCTGGCAAGTTGGGCCGCAAAGCAAAAACCGGAAGCCGGTTGTCCGGCTTCCGGTTGGAATTTTGGGCCGACCGCCCCGCCCTTTTCAATTTATCTGCTTTTCTTCAGCGGCTTAAGCCGGCATAAACCGCGTTCTTGCCAAGCTGCTGTTCGATGCGGAGCAGTTGATTGTATTTCGCCAGACGGTCCGAACGGCTCAAGGAACCGGTCTTGATCTGGCCGCAGTTCGTCGCAACGGCGATGTCGGCGATGGTCGCATCTTCGGTTTCGCCGGAGCGGTGCGAGAGGACGGCGGTGTAACCGCTGAACTGCGCGAGCTGCACGGCGTCGAGCGTTTCGGTAAGTGAACCGATCTGGTTCACCTTGACGAGAATTGAATTCGCGGTGCCGGTATCAATGCCTTTTTGCAGGAACTTGACGTTGGTGACGAACAGATCGTCGCCGACGAGTTGCACTTTGTCGCCAAGCTTGTCGGTGAGCTGTTTCCAATGTTTCCAATCGCCTTCCGCGCAGCCGTCTTCGATGGAGACGATGGGATATTTCGCCGCGAGCTTCGCGTAAAAATCCACCAGTTCCGCGCCGGTCACGGTTTTGCCGGTGGATTTCTTGAAAGTGTAGGTGCCGTCGTGGTTGTAAAATTCGGACGCCGCCACGTCGAGCGCGAGGCTGACCTGCTTGCCGGCCTTGTAGCCCGCGTTTTTCACGGCGGCGAGAATGGATTCAATCGCGTCTTCCACGCTGTCAAGCTTGGGCGCGAAACCGCCTTCATCGCCGACGGCGGTGGAGAGGCCGCGTTTTTTCAGCACGCTCTTGAGCGCATGAAAAATTTCCGTGATGGCCTGCAAGCCTTCGCTGAAGGTGCTGAAGCCGTGCGGCTGGATCATGAATTCCTGAAAATCAATCGGCGCATCGGAATGCGCGCCGCCGTTGATGACGTTCGCCATCGGCACCGGAAGGACCTTGGCGTTTGTGCCGCCGAGGTAACGGTAGAGCGGCAGGCCGGCGGATTCGGCGGCGGCCTTGGCGGTCGCCAGCGAAACGGCGAGGATGGCGTTCGCGCCGAGCCTGGACTTGGTTTCGGTGCCGTCGAGCTTGAGCATCGCGGCGTCAATTCCGACCTGGTCGCAGGCGCAATGGCCGACGAGGGCGGATTTGATCTTGCCGTTCACGTTGGCGACGGCCTTGCTGACGCCCTTGCCAAGATAGCGTTTCTTGTCGCCGTCGCGGAGTTCGATGGCCTCGTGTTCGCCGGTGCTGGCGCCGCTGGGAACGGCGGCCCGGCCGATGATGCCGCAGCACAGTTTCACATCGGCTTCGACGGTGGGGTTGCCGCGCGAGTCGAGGATTTCGCGCGCCTGGATGTCAACGATTTTGCTCATAATTTTGATTTCAAATTGATTCAGTTCAGAATAAAAAACGAACGCGCATGATAAATTGCGGCGGCGGCGAGTCAAGACGCGCCTTGGGCGGATGCCGGCCAAACCGAAGAAATCTGACGGGCAATGCGTCAGGTATTTTGGCGATGGCAAAAAAAATTCCGGCAGGTAACATGGATCCGATTTTCCCCTGCAAAATTATTTTATGAAATTCAGAAACAGCACCACCCGGCTTCACCGCCTCTTGTCAATCGCCGCCATCGCCGCGCCGCTGGCTTTGCCGCCGGCCGCCCGCGCCGCCGGTCCCGCCTACTGGTCGTGGGCGCCGACGCCGCCGATGGGCTGGAACAGTTGGGACGGTTTCGCCACGACCGTGACCGAGGCGCAGACGCGGGCGCAGGCGGACTTCATGGCGCAGAACCTGAAGCGCCACGGCTGGGAATATATCGTCGTGGACATCCAATGGTATGAACCGAACGCGAACGGTTTTGATTACCGCAAGAACGCGAAGCTCGCGATGGATGAATGGAGCCGGCTCATTCCCGCGACAAACAAATTTCCTTCCGCCGTGAATGGCCAGGGTTTCAAGCCGCTCGCCGATTATGTTCACAGCCTCGGCCTGAAATTCGGCATTCACATGATGCGCGGCATTCCGCGCCAGGCGGTTTATGCCAAAACGCCGATCAAGAACACGTCCTACACCGCCGCCGACATCGCGGACACGAACAGCATCTGCCCGTGGAACGGCGACATGTTCGGCGTGGACATAACCAAGCCCGGCGCGCAGGCGTATTACGATTCGCTTTATGAACTGTTCGCGTCGTGGGGGCTGGATTTCGTGAAAGTGGATGATCTTTCCCGCCCCTATCATCAGGCGGAAATTGAAGCCATCCGCCAGGCGATTGACCGCACCGGACGAAAAATCGTCTTCAGCACCTCGCCCGGTGCGACGCCGTTGAGCGACGGCGAACACATCAGCACGCACGCCAACATGTGGCGCATCAGCGATGATTTCTGGGACAAATGGTCACTCCTGTTTGACCAGTTTGCCCGCGTGCGCGACTGGACACCCTTTCGCGGACCCGGCCACTGGCCCGATGCCGACATGCTGCCGATTGGTGTTTTGCAAATGGGTAAAAACAAAACTCATTTCACGCATGACGAACAGTTCACGCTGATGTCGCTGTGGAGCATCGCGCGTTCGCCGCTGATGATCGGCGCGGATTTGACCAAGCTGGACGGCTTCACGCTTTCGCTGCTGACCAACGACGAAGTTCTCGCCGTGAACCAAAACAGCAGCGACAACCATCAACTGTTTCAACACGACGGGCTTTACGCCTGGGTCGCGGACGTGCCGGGTTCGCCGGACAAATACGTCGGATTATTCAATACCTGTGCTTTGCCGGCGGCCGGTGAACCGGCGTCAGTCGCCGTCCCGGTAAAATTGTCCGAACTCGGTTTTGATGGCGAAGCTTGCGTCCGCGATTTGTGGCGGCAAAAAGACCTCGGCTCGTTCAAAACGGAATTCGCCCCGGTCATCAACGCGCATGGCGGCGGCCTCTACCGGGTGACGCCGGCGGGCAAGCTCGCCGCCCGTCCGCTCTATCGCGATCCGCCGTTTGACGCGCCGACCGATCCGGTGCTGACTTTCAACGCCGAGACGAAGAAGTGGTTCATGTATTACACCCAGCGCCGCGCGACCGCCACCAACGCGCCGGGCGTGGCCTGGGTTCACGGCACGCATATCGGCATCGCGGAATCCGGCGACGGCGGCGCGACGTGGACTTACCGGGGCGAGGCGAAAATTTCCTACGGCCAGGACGCGCATCCCGATGATTACACCTATTGGGCGCCGGAAGTCATCTGGGTTCACGGCATCTACCACATGTATCTGACCTACGTGCCGGGAATTTTCACCGATTGGAATCATCCCCGCCAGATCGTCCATCTCACCAGCCAAGACGGGATCAAATGGGACGCTGTCGGCCAGGTGGATTTGAAATCCGACCGGGTGATTGACCCCTGCGTCATGCAACTGCCCGACGGCCATTGGCGCATGTGGTATAAGGACGAGCGCAAATCACCGACGCTCTCCTACGCTGACAGCCCCGACCTCGCTCACTGGGAACCCAGGGGCAATGCGGTCACTGATTTCAACGGCGAAGGCCCGAAGGTTTTCCATTGGCAGGGCGGCTACTGGCTGATCGCCGACTGCTGGCGCAACGGCATGAGGGTCTGGAGATCGGACGACTGCCTGAATTGGAAATTGCAGGCGGAATCATTGCCCGGTTCACACGGCGACGCCGTCGTCAGCGGCGGCCGCGCGTGGTGGTTTTACTTCACGGAAAGCGGACGCCGGGCCGTGATCAATGCCGTCGAACTTTCCGTCGCTGATGGAAAACTGCTTCATGGCGACCCGAATGAACCAACTTACATTGACCTTCAACCAGCTCGCGAAGAAGAGAAATAAAATTGCCGGCGAGAAAGCTATTGCGGCAACCATGATCGCCGGCGGGGCGCGTTGACGCGCATTTCAAGTTGCGCGGCCGGACGAGCGCGGGCAACATCGGCGGGAGAATTATGCTCGTGTATTTCTGGATCGGCCTCGGCGGCGCCATCGGCAGCATGGCGCGCTATGGCCTCGGCGGCCTGGTTTCGCAGAAGTTCGGCGAGACGTTCCCGCTCGGCACGCTGGTGGTCAATGTCACCGGCTCGTTTATCATCGGCTTTCTCGGCGCGCTGGCCAGTTCCGAGGGCCGGCTGGCGCCGCCGTCCCGCGTTTTTGCCACGCGCTTTCTGATGACCGGCGTCTGCGGTGGTTTCACAACATTTTCCTCGTTCAGCCTGCAAACATTGAATTTGATGCGCGACCGCGAATGGTTTTATGCCGGCGGAAATATTTTATTGTCCATGGCCTTGTGCCTGGTCGCTGTCTGGCTCGGTTTCATGCTGGGCGCGATGCTCAACTCGATGAAAGGCAATTGATATGCAAATCCCGACCGACGCCGTTCTTCTCCGCATTTTTCTTGGCGAAAGCGATCGCTGGGAACACCAGCCACTTTACGAGGCCATCGTGCTGGCCGCGCGCACGGCGCAACTTGCCGGCGCGACCGTGTTGCGCGGGCCGATGGGTTTTGGCAAATCCAGCCATCTGCACACGGCAAAAATTCTGCGGCTCTCGATGGATCTCCCGCTCGTCATCGAGATCGTGGACAGCGAGGAGAAAATCAACGCCTTCCTGCCCGCGCTCGACAAGATGATGGGCGGCGGCCTGATAACGCAGGAAAAAGTGAAGGTGCTGCATTACCGTTCGGGCGAAATAAAATCCTAAGCCTGGAACTGGATTTAATGCGGCAAAACTGGAAAGCTCGGACAAACACCAATTGAAATTCAAATTTTTGACGACAACTGCACTTCCAAAAATGAAAATCCCCCAACATAAAAACTTTTCCCGCCGCCGTTTTTTATCGCTGCTGCCCGCCGTGGGCATTTTGACCGCCTGCACTTGCATGGCGGTTTTTCCCGTCGTCCGGGCCGCCGAAGCCGCGCCGGGGAAAACCATCCGCGTCGCCTGTGTCGGTGACAGCATCACCTACGGCTCGGGCATCAAAAACCGGCTGGTGGACGGCTACCCGGCGGTGCTGGGACGGCTGCTGGGCAACGGCTGGAAAGTGCGTAATTTCGGCGTCAGCGGCGCCACGCTTTTGAAAAAGGCCGACAAACCTTACTTCAAACAAAAAGCCCACGCCGACGCGCTGGTTTTCGCGCCGGACATCGTCGTGATCATGCTCGGCACCAATGACAGCAAGCATCGCGGCGACGGCAGCCTGGATGCCGGCAAGGCCGTGGACAACTGGCAATACAAGGCGGATTACGTTCCCGACTACGAGGCGCTCATCGCCGAATTTCGCCGGGTAAATCCGCAGGTCAAAATTTATGTCTGCCTGCCGACGCCGTGTTTTCCCGGACGCTGGGGCATCAACAATCAGACCATTCACGATGAAATCATTCCGCTCGTCCGCCAGGTGGCGCAGACGGACAACGCCCAGGTCATTGATTTGAACAAAGCCTTGGCGGGCAAGAAAAACCTGTTTCCCGACACCGTGCACCCGAATGTCGCCGGCGCCAAACTAATGGCCGAAACCGTTTATCAATCCTTGACCGGCAAGACTGCGCCGTGAACGCGGCGATTGATGATTTTCCCGCGCGCCATCAAATCGTGGGCTGCGAGGCAAGATCCAACACCTTTTTGCCGGCGTTGAACAAGGTGACGGGCGGCAGGCTGGCGACGATGGGAAAAACGACAAGCGCCTACCGCGAAAAAGAAACAGCATGACTCCCTCTCAATATAAAAATTTAGCCGACGGCGTCGCCAAGCGGGCAAAAGTTGAAAATGGAATTCATGGATATTTTCTGCTGCATCGCGACCGCTTATGGCAGACCGGATCGCATTTCAATATTTGGGGTTTGGACAACCAGACGGTTTTGGAAATCGGTCCTTTTTTTAGCTACACCCCATTCGCCTTGAAACAACAAGGCAATGCCGTTCACGTTCTCGAAGGCGGCGATCCAGCGGTTGCCCCGCTCAAAACTCTTTACGACGCCCATGAAATTGAATGCACCATCTGTGATCTTTTTGAGACGTTCGGGGCAACTTCGGAGAAAAGGCATCGCCTGCCCTATGCCGAAAATCAATTTGACGTCATACTATGCTGGGAAACAATGGAGCATTTTAATTTCAATCCAACCGGTTTCATCCGGGACATATACCGGATTCTAAAACCCGGCGGCAAAATTTTTATCACTGTGCCCAACATGGCGGAATTGGAAAACCGGCTGAAATTGTTGCTCGGAAAAAGCATCTGCACGGGCATTGAAAACTACACTTGTTTCCACAACTACTCCGACACGGAAAGGTTTTTAGGATTTCATTGGCGCGAATACACCTTGTCAGAGATCGTTTATTTGTTTCGCTCGCAGAATTTTTCAATCACATCCGCAAGCCATCTCCTGACATTTCAAAACCAGCCGCATCTTTCACTGCCCAGGAAAATTAAACGGCTGGCGGGAAAATTTGCATTTACTCTTTTGCCTTCAACCGGAAATGTCTGCGCCATCGTCGCCCAGAAACCAATGATTGCCTGATTTATGATAAATTCATCAAAAGATGCCAGTTTTCAAAAGAACGACGAGACGCCTGAAGAGATTTTAAGATCCGTCTTAAGCAAAGCGCTGCAACAATTTCATTCCGAGACCGGCACGATTCACCGGCTCGACGCGGAAGCGCAATCACTGCATCTCGTCGCACAAGCCGGGTTGCCGCTGCAAATGCTTGAGGTGGTGAAAACGATTCCCGTTGGCAAAGGCATCGCCGGCGAGACCGCGCAGAAAAACCGGCCGGTGACGATTTGCAATTTGCAGACGGACGCCAGCGGCGTCGCCCGGCCGGGCGCGAAACAAACCGGCGTGGGCGGCGCGCTCTGCGTGCCCATTCGCAGCGGTGACCAGATCGTCGGCACGCTCGGCATCGGCACGCGGCGCGAACATGAATATTCGGCGGCGGAAATCAATTCATTGCAGGACATCGCCGACGGCATCAGTGCGCAGTTGATTTGAATTGATGGATAAAAACAGTTGTCGCGCGAAGGACGCGAAGATTGCGAAGTAAAAAGGCATTTATCTTCTTCGCGTCCTTCGCGCGACATTTTATTTTCCAATCCACCGGCATTTCAAAATTGAATTGTTCCCTGCCCGGTTTCACGGCAAGCTGTGCGTTCGATTATGCAGCAGGTCAACCTTGGAATCATCGGCGGCGGCACCGTGGGCGGCGGCGTTTATGAAGCGTTGTCGCGCAACGGCTCGCTGCTCGCCTCGCGCATCGGCGCGGACGTGAAAGTTCACCGCGTCGCCGTGCGCGATTTGAAAAGGAAACGTGCAACCGCGATTCCAAAAAACTTGCTCACGACCGACTGGCGCGAAGTGGTTTTCGATCCGCAAGTCCAGCTCGTCGCCGAACTCGTCGGCGGCACGACCACGGCGCGCGAAATCATTTTGGCCGCGTTAAAACTTGGCAAACCCGTCGTCACCGCGAACAAGGCGCTGCTCTCCGCGCACGGCGAACAACTCTTCGCCGCCGCCAAGAAATACGGCACGAATCTTTATTACGAGGCGAGCGTCTGCGGCGGCATTCCGATCATCAAATCGTTGCGCGAAGGTTTTGTCGGCAACCGCATCCACGCGCTTTACGGCATCGTCAACGGCACCTGCAATTACATCCTCACGCGCATGAAACTCGAGGGCGCGGACTTTGCCGCCGTGCTGGCCGACGCGCAAAAACTCGGTTACGCCGAGACGCCGCCGGACCTGGACATTGACGGCCACGACGCGGCGCACAAGACCGGGATTCTCGCCTCGCTCGCGCACGGCTTCTGGATCAACCCGAAAAAGATTCACGTTGAGGGCATCCGTCACGTTTCCGCGCTGGACATCCAATACGCCGGCGAACTGGGCTACACCATCAAGCTCATCGGCACGGTGAAAAAATTTGAAGCCGGCTGCCGCGTGCAGGTCTCGGTCTATCCGACGCTCGTGCCGGATACGCATGTTCTCGCCAGCGTGAACGGCGTGTTCAACGCCGTCTTCGTGCGCGGCGACATCGCGGGCGATGCGCTGTTCTACGGTCGCGGCGCGGGCAAGGACGCCACGGCCAGTTCCGTCTTGAGCGACATCGGCGACGCGGTTCTGGATTTGAAGACCGGCATCAAAGACCGGCTGCCCGCGTTTGTTCCGCACGAATGCGCCGGAGCCGTCGCGCCGATCAGCGAAGTCGTTTCGCAGTATTTCGTCCGGCTCAACGTCGTGGACAAACCGGGCGTGCTGGCGGAAATCGCCACCATTTTCGGCCAGTCGAACATCGGCATTTCCTCCGTCATCCAGCCCGAAGGCCACGAAGGCGAGAGCGTCCCGCTGATTTTCATGCTCCATTACGCGACGAACGGCGTCGCCGCGAGGGCGCTTGCAAAAATCGCGAAACTGCCGGCCGTCAAAGGCAGGCCGGTGATGCTGCGCGTGGAAAATTTTGAGTGAAACATGGTCGCGCGAAGGACGCGAAGAGGGCGAAGGAAAAAGCTTGAACCAAAAACCATCCAGTTTGCATGAAGAAGAAATCGGAAAAGCCGTTCTCGATTCGGCTTTCAAGGTTCATACGGCGTTCGGGCCAGACTTGAAAAATCCTTCGCCCCCTTCGCGGTCTTCGCGCGACACCTAATTTTATGTCTTTATTGTTTCATTCCACGAACGGCCAATCGCCCGCCGTCAATTTGCGCGCGGCGTTGCTGGCCGGCCTGGCACCAGATCGCGGGCTTTATCTGCCGGAAACATTTCCGAAACTGACGCCGGCAGAAATCGCCGCCTTCGCCCGGCTGCCGTATCACGAGATCGCCTTTCGCGTATTGTCGAAATTCACGGAAGGCGTCATTCCGCGCGACGAACTCGCGGCGATGTGCCATTCGGCCTACAATTTTCCCGTGCCGTTGGAGATCATTCACGTCCGCGTTTTTCTGATGCGGCTGGATCAGGGGCCGACGGCGTCGTTCAAGGATTTTGCCGCGCAAATGATGGCGCGGATGTTCGGGCGGTTTTTGCGCGAGGACAACCGGCAGATAACGATCCTGACCGCAACCAGCGGCGACACCGGCGCGGCGGTCGCCCATGCGTTTCACAACATTCCCGGCGTGAAAGTCGTCGTGTTGTTTCCGCTGGCTGAAGTCAGCGAGAGCCAGCGCAAACTGATGACGACGCTCAAGGACAATGTCCGCACCATCGCGATTGACGGAAAGTTCGACGACTGCCAGGCGATGGTGAAACGGGCGTTTGCCGATCCAGACTTGAAGCAGCTTCCGCTTTCATCCGCGAATTCCATCAACATCGGGCGGCTGCTGCCGCAGAGCGTTTATTATTTCTACGCCGCGTCGCGCGTCGCGTCGGCGGGCGAGCCGGTCGTGTTTTCCATTCCCAGCGGCAATTTTGGCGACATGATGGGCGCGGTCGTCGCGCGCGAGATGGGTTTGCCGGTGAAAAAAATCATCGCCGCCGTCAACGAAAACGACGCGTTTCCGAAATTTCTGGCGAGCGGCAGCTACCAGAAAATTTCGCCGTCGCGCAACTCGCTTTCCAATGCGATGAACGTCGGCCATCCGAGCAACCTCGCGCGGCTGGTGGCGGTCTATGGCGGGCAGATGGACGAGACCGGCAAGATCAACCGGATGCCCGACCTGGCCGCGATGCGCCGCGATATTTTTTCCACTTCCATTTCGGACGAACGCACCGTCGCCGGCGTGCGCGACGTGTGGGATCATTTTCAACTGCTGCTGGAGCCGCACGGTTCCGTGGCGTGGCAGGGTTTTCAAGACTGGACCGCTGCGGAACCGCTCGGCACCTCGCCGGCGGTCATCGTCGAAACCGCCAACCCGGCGAAATTTCCTGAAGAAGTGGAAAAGGTCGTGGGCTGGGCGCCGGACGTGCCGACGAACATGCTGGCCTCGCTGCGCCTGCCGGAAGATTTTGACCGCATGGATGCGGACTACGGGAAATTCAAAAACTATCTGCTGGCGCGACATGCCCGGCCCTGATTCGGCAGGCCAAACGGATGACGTGATAAACTTCACCTGCCCGCCGGTTCGCGCCAAATTGAAAAGATGATTTTGAACGGCGGCGTCTATTTCAAATTCCCGGATGTTTCTTGGCAAAAATTTTGGAGCGGATATTCTGTTTGAAATTTGCGCTCCCGTAGCTCAAATGGATAGAGCGGCCGTTTCCTAAATTAAGTCAACGCCTTTTTGAACATTTTTGTTTTCATTGTTTCTCGCATATTCTCATTGGTTTTATTGGTGATTTTTTAAGTCTCGTCAGAAATTTTCAGGCGCAACTTTCTGCTTTGAAATGTCGTAAAATGACCTAGAGCAAATTAAATAAAACTGTAGCCATTTGTTTTGGGGGATGGCAGACTTGGGGCATGAAGACTATTTCGTTGGATTTGCGCGAACGGATGCTGGCGACTTACGATCAGGGCGAGGAGACGCGGGCGACGGTGGCCCGGCGCTTCCGGGTATCCGTTGGGATGGTCAAGAAGCTCCTCCAGCAGCGTCGCCGGATTGGCGACCT
>Ga0164241_10005566_pt1 | contig 11735 bp, 10 predicted proteins | sample OricomyardsoilBY_FD_108780 | JGI IMG/M metagenome (GOLD analysis project Ga0164241, IMG submission 108780) | Backyard soil microbial communities from Emeryville, California, USA - Original compost - Back yard soil (BY) | ecosystem: Environmental > Terrestrial > Soil > Unclassified | place: USA... | reverse complement strand
CTCTCGCTGCTGCGCAACCGCGTCCTGGTGGGCTCGACCATCGCGATTCTCATCGGTGCCGGCACGATCAACGGACTGATGTATCTGCTCAGTCTGTACTTCCAGAATCCCGCCGCCCTGGACTTCAGCCCGCTCGAGGCCGGCCTGGCGACGTTGCCTGCGACCGTCGGTCTCGTCGTCGTGGCTCCCTTCGTACCGCGCCTGGCGGCGAAGTTCGGCGGCCGGCAGACGATCGGCGCCGGGTTCGCCCTCACCACGATCGGCTTCGTCATCGTGGGTTTCGTGGGCGCTTCGTGGACGTACGCCGCGTTCCTGCTGCCGCTGGTGGCCATCGCGGTCGGCATGGGGATGTCCAACGGTCCCGCGTCGTCGGCGGCGACGGCGTCGGTACCGGAGAACGAGGTCGGCGGAGCTTCCGGCGTCTCCAACATGGCCCGGTACGTCGGCGCCGCGGTGGCCACCGCGCTGGCCGCCACCATCTACGGCACGGTGATCGGCAACCAGACCGCCGACGGCGAGTCGCAGGGTGATGCGCTGGCCTCGGGTCTGGCCGCGGCCTCCTGGATGATGGCGATCTTCAGTTTCCTCGGCGTCCTGATGGTCTTCGTGATCGGCCGGCACCGCCAGGCGACCGGGACGTTGAACGACGCCGCCGCAGCAGCCGCCGCCCACACCCACACCTTGCCGACCTCGGCAACAGCCGGACGACCCGATCCGAAGCGAGGCTGAGGGCGAGCGCGTCAGGGCGGAGGACGGGTGAGGTCGACCCGGCAGGTCATCCATCACGGATGAGGCTCGGGCAAAAGAGCTGACTCCAGACTGTCTTCAGGGGCCTACTGGGGCCCGGGGTGGAGGCTCTCGTGAGCGTACGAGCACTACATCGAGGAATTTCGTGAGCGCCGCGGACGTACCGGCCGACGGAACCGACGCCGTTGCCGCCGGACGCACGCGCGCTGCCAGCACCCAGTGGATCTCGTGGGTGGCGCTGGCGATGATGACGACCAGCTCGGTGGCCAGCCTCCGGGCGGCGCCGACGATGGCGGTGTACGGGCTGGCCTGCGTCTTCTTGTACCTGCTCCCGGCCGTCGTGTTCCTGCTGCCCACCTCGCTGGTCTCCGCGGAGTTGGCGTCGGGTTGGGACGGCGGGATCTACAAGTGGGTCTCGGAAGGTATCTCGAAGCCGATGGGCTTCCTCGCGGTGTGGTGTCAGTTCGCGATGACGATCTTCTACTACCCGAGCCTTCTGGGGTTCGTCGCGAGCACTCTGGCGTACGTGTTCAACCCCGAGCTGGCCACCAGCGGTGTGTGGACCGCGGCCGTCATCATCGTCGTCTACTGGTCCGGGGTCTGGGTCTCGTCGCGTGGCACCAAGGGCGTGGCCGGCCTGGCCAGCGGCGGCCTGATCATCGGCACGCTGATCCCCGGCGTCGTCCTGGTCACCCTCGGCGTCGTCTTCCTTGGCCAAGGCAACGAGTCCGCTGCACCGATGACCGCCAGCAACTTGTTGCCCGCCTGGGCTGGGCTCTCGAGCCTGGTGCTGATCGTGAACAACTTCCTGTCCTACTCCGGCATGGAGATGAACGCCGTCCACGTGTCCTCACTGAAGAACCCGGCCAAGGAGTTCCCGAAGTCGATCTTCCTCGCCATGGGGCTCGTGCTCGCGATCTTCATCCTCCCCGCCCTGGCGATCAGCTGGATCGTCCCCGCCAAAGAGCTCTCCCTCACCGCCGGCGTCATGCAGGCGTTCGACGCGGTCTTCGCGAACTTCGGCTGGCAATGGCTGACCCCGATCGTCGGGATCATGCTCGTCACCGCGTCCCTCGCCGGAATGCTGACCTGGCTGGCCGGCCCGTCCAAGGGCCTGCTGCTGATCTCCCGCCAGGAGGGCTATCTCCCGCCGTACCTCCAGCGACTCAACAAGAACGGCGTCCAGCAGAACATCCTCGTCGTCCAGGGCCTGCTCACCACCGTGATCGGTCTCGCGTACGCCTTCATCCCGGATGTGTCGAGCGCGTACTGGATCTTCTCGGTGATCACCACCCAGGTGTACCTGATCATGTACCTGCTGATGTTCGTCGCCGCGGTTCAGCTGCGCCGCAAGAACCCGGACCACGCCCGTGGCTACCGGGCGCCGATGCTGCTCGGGCTGTGCGGCGTCGGGTTCGCGGCCTCACTGGCGGCATTGCTGGTCGGGTTCATCCCGCCGTCGCAGTTCGAGTCCGGAAACTCCGGTGTGTACTTCGCGATCGTCGGCGGCGGTGCCCTCGGTCTCGGCCTGCTCGTACCTTTCCTGTTCTACCGGTTCCGCAAACCCTCATGGAAACAGCCTGAGCCGGAGGCGGTGACTCCGTCATGACCACGCCGGTCGAATCCCAGCCCCCACGCGAACGCCGGTGGATCTACATCACGGCCTGTGTCATCCTCGGCGTTCTCCTGATCGTGGGGCTGCTCACCTTCCGCTCCCAGAAGGAGAGCAACGAGGCCGCCCAGAAGGCCGACCAGCTGATCGCCGCACTCGCGGCCGCCGGGTCCCGTACTCCCGATCAGGACCAGGTCGTGCGCGTGCTCGGGACCGACGGAGGCGCGACCTGCGAGGATCCGAACAACGCGCTGGGCCGCGCCGTGCTGTTCACCCAGCTGGCCAACGGTGCCGCGGGTCCGGGGGCCAGGCCGGTCATCGTCGACAGCCGGGCGCTCAAGGGCCAACTGCTGATCATCCAGATCTACTGTCCCGACGAGCTGAAGGAATTCCAGGAGTTCGTCGACGACCTCAAGACCGACGACGTGGTGGGCGACTGAGATGGAGGACCTGCGGCAGCGGATAGCAGACCTGATGCCGGTGGCACGCGACGAGCTCGGAGAACTCGTCGCGCTCCGGTCGGTGGCCGACCCCCGCCAGTACCCCGCCGCGGAGTGCGAGCGCACCGCCCAGTGGGTGCTGGAGAGGTTCGCTGACATCGGTTTCACCGACGCGCACCTCGAAGAGACCGCGGACGGCAGCATGGCGGTCGTCGGATCCAGGAAGTGCTCCGACGCGGGGGCTCCCACCGTGCTGCTCTACGCCCACTACGACGTACAGCCTCCGCTCGACGACGCTGCCTGGCACACGCCGCCGTTCGAGCTGACCGAGGTCGACGGACGCTGGTACGGCCGCGGCGCGGCCGACTGCAAGGGCAACATCGTCATGCACCTGGCGGCTCTGCGGGCACTCGGAGATGGAGTCCCGGTCAACCTGAGGCTGGTGGTCGAGGGTTCCGAGGAGCAGGGCACCGGCGGCCTCGAGGCGTTCGTCCCCGAGAACGCGGATCTCCTCCGCGCCGATGCGATCCTCGTCTGCGACACCGGCAATGCCGCGGTCGGCCACCCGGCGGCCACCGTAAGCCTGCGCGGCATGGTCAACGTCGTCGTCACCGTCGAGGCCCTCGCGTCGGAGGTCCACTCCGGGATGTTCGGCGGCGCCGCCCCTGATGCCCTCGCAGCACTGGTGGCGATGCTGTCCTCGCTGCGTGACTCGGAGGGGAACACCACCATCACCGGGCTGGACAACACCCGTACCTGGTCCGGCGCACCGTACCCGCCCGACCAGTTCACCGCGGACGCCGGGGTCCTCGAGGGAGTCTCGCTGCTCGGAGACGGCAGTGTGTCCGACATGCTGTGGGCCCGGCCGGCGGTGACCATCTTGGGTATCGACTGTCCACCGGTCGTCGGCTCGGCTGCCGCCGTGGTCCCCAGGACCGCGGCGCGGCTGAACCTGCGCATCCCGCCCGGCATGTCGCCCGAGGTCGCTCAGCGGGCCCTCGTCGAGCACCTGAACGCCGCCGCCCCGTGGGGGGTGCACGTCACGGTCGAGGTCGAGGCGGCCGGGGCTCCGTTCGAGGCGGCCACCGACGGCCCGGCGTACCGGGCGATGGCCGAAGCGATGCAGGAGGCCTACGGCCGACCGATGACGAGTCTCGGACAGGGCGGATCGATTCCGCTGTGCAACGTGTTCGAGGAGACCTACCCGCACGCCGAGCTCATCCTGATCGGGGTCGAGGAGCCCTTGGCCCTTATCCATGCCCCCAACGAGAGCGTGGACCCGACCGAGATCGAGGCCATGGCCCTGACCGAGGCGCTGTTCCTGCGGCACTACGCGTCCATGAGTAGCTGAGACGACGGCGGCGACGTGACCGCGTTCGACGTCGTGGTGCGCGTCGCTCGGCTCGCCCTGACGTGCAGTCAGGGTTCGTCGGGTGAGATGCCGCGCACCAGCAGGCCAGGTGTCGCGCCGGCCGGGGCCTCCCAGCGGGTCGCGTAGTGGTCGAGGAAGATCTGCCCGACCAGCTCGCCCCGGCTGCGCACACCGGTCTTGTCGAAGATCGACTTGAGGTGGTCCTGCACGGTGTACGGCGACATGGTCAAGGCGCGGGCGATCTCCTTGGTGACCCGACCCTGAACGCACTGCACCGCCACCTGGCACTCCCGGTCGGTCAGGCCGTACGAGAGGGCGATGACCGGCGCGACGTCCTGCGGGGTGGCGGGATGGATGATCACCGCGGTCCTGTCGCCGGTGCCTCCGCTGAGCCGGGTGCCGTACAGCAGCAGCCAGGCGCCGGAGCGGGTCCGGACCCTGGCTCGGGCGGCCAGTTCGAGGGGGTCGGTGCCGGGCGTGATCGCGCGGGCGCGGGCAGCGATCGCCTGCACCGTCTTCGACTCGCTCGGTGAACTCGGTGGAGGCTCTTCGACAAGCTCGCCGATCCATCGCTCCGCGGCACCGGAGATCGACTCCGGCTCGCCGTGCTCGTCGAATACGACCACCCCTGGGCCGTGGTCCACCGGCCCTCCGACGTACGGCGAGATCGGCCGCGCCAGCATGGCGCGGCGCAGACCGGTCGCGATCACGGGAGCCAACGTGGCCAGCGTCCGCACCTCCCCCTCGGTGAACCAGGCTTCGTCGGCGCGACGTAGGAAGGCCGCCGCGCCCCAGTAGATGCCATCGGCAACGAGCGACACGCGCAGCTCGTCGCCGAATCCGTGGGTCTCTTGGGACCGGTGCCGAATCGAGCGGGACAGCTCGCCGTGGGTGTCGATGCTGGTCGCACCGGCGATCCGGCCGCTGCGGGCGAGGAAGGACCACTTGTTGACGTCCTCGATGACGTACTCGTGATGGGCCAGCCACGAGCCGGAGCAGCCGACGTTCCGGTTGACGCTGCCGGTGAACAGGATCGTTCCCGGGTCGACCGTGTGGCAGCACCAGGCGTGGAAGGGGATGACGGTCGCGAGCACATCGGCTACAGCGCTGCCGAAGTCCACCCACGTCAGTCCGCCGCCACCCAGCCGCTGGATCTCGTAGCGGATCCGCGGTGCCAAAGTCCCTGTCACCTCTGCAGAGTACGGCGCGGCCCATGTCCGGCGGCACCCCCAGAATCGTGGGATTGCGGCCATCTGAAGCCGCTCCGCACGCTGAGGGCATGACGACCACAGACACAGCCTCCACGGAGAATCTCCACGACGTGACGCCGAGCCGGATCTTCGAGATCGCGCAGGGCTTCATGGCCAGCAAGCACCTGTTCGCGGCATGCGAGCTCGGCGTGTTCGAGGCGCTGGGCGAAGGGCCGGTGGATCTCGCCGGTCTCGCCGCCCGTACCGGTCTCACCCGGCGTACGGCACGCATCAGCGCGGACGCCATGGTCGCGATCGGCCTGCTCGAGCGGCGTGGCGACCGCTACGCGAACAGCTCGGTGGCGGCCACCTTCCTGTCCGGCGCGACCCCGGCCGACTTCCGGCCGCTGCTCAGGTTCTGGGACCGGCTCAGCTACCCCGCCTGGGAGGACCTCGCCGGCGCCCTCGGCCGCGGCCGACCGGCCCACGAGATCTTCGAGATCGACGACGACCTGGTGCCGATCATGTCGGCCGGCATCGCCGCCGCCACCGCCGCGGCCTGCCATGCCCTTCCCGAGGCGGCCGCGCTGCCTGCAGGAAGCCGGCTGCTGGACATCGGCGGCGGCACCGGTTCCTGGTCCATCGCCCTGGCCGCGGCCGACCCGGCCCTCACCGCGACCGTCTTCGAACTCCCCTTCGTTGCGCCCGTCGCAAGGGAACAGCTGCGCGCCACGGCGTACTCAGAGCGCCTCGACGTCCACGTCGGTGACATCCTCGTGGCCGACGACCTGCCGCGGGGGTACGACGCCTTCCTGCTTGCCAACCTGGTGCACTGCTTCGCTCCGGAGGCCAACCAGTCGATCCTGCACCGGATCCGCGCCGCTGCCGAACCCGGGGCCCGCCTGCTGCTCGCCGACTTCTGGACCGACCCGACCCACACCCAGCCGCTCCCGGCCGCGCTGATGGCAGGCGAGTTCGCGATCCACGTCAACGACGGCGACGTCTACAGCGTCGAGGAAGGCACCGCCTGGCTGCACGACACGGGCTGGCGCTTTCTCGATCACCGGCTGCTGGCCGGACCGATCAGCGTCATCGTCGCCGAGACCGCTTGAACGGGAGTTTCGCGATGATCTCGCACCAGGTAGCGATCATCGGCGCAGGTACGTCCGGTGTCTCGGCGGCCGTGGCCCTTGCCGATCGCGGCGTCAAGCCGCTGCTCGTCGACCGGGCCGACCAGGTCGGCTCGTCATGGCGCAGTCGCTATGACCGGCTGCGTCTGAACACCGGCAGGCAGTTCTCGCATCTGCCGAACCGTCCCTACCCGAGTGGGACACCGACCTTTCCCACACGGGACCAGGTGATCGACCACATCGAGCGACATGCGAACGAAGACGGAATCGAACTGTGCTTGGGCTGCACGGCAGAACGGCTCGACCGAGCCGACGGGCACTGGCGGCTGACAACCTCCACCGGCGAGGTCGAGGCTTCCCAGGTGGTGGTTGCCACTGGCTTCGATCACGAGCCCTTCATCCCCGATTGGCCGGGGCGCGACGAGTGGCCAGGCAGTCTGATGCATTCTTCGCAGTACCGGAATCCGCTGCCATACAACGGCAAACGGATCCTGGTGGTAGGACCGGGTAGTTCCGGTATGGAGATCGCCTACGACCTGGCCACGGGCGGTGCGGCCAAGGTGTGGCTCGCCGTACGCACGCCGCCCAACATCATGCTCCGCCAGGGACCCGGGGGTATACCGGGCGACTTCATCGCGACGCCGCTCTACCATGCCCCGGTCCGGATCGCCGATGCGATTGCTCGATTCAGCCGGAGGATGGGCATCGGGGACCTGCACGAATTCGGACTCCCGGTGCCCGCCGAAGGCATCTTCGCGCGGAGCTCGCGGCTCGGCGTGGCCCCGGCGATCCTGGACAAGGACGTCATCGCGGCCATCCGGGACAAGTCCATCGAGATCGTGCGCGGCGTCGAGGCCCTCGACGCCGCCGGCGTGGCGCTGGCGGACGGAACGCGAATCAACCCGGACGCCATGGTCTGCGCGACCGGCTTCCGCAGAGGCCTCTCGCAGCTGGTTGGGCACCTCGGCGTGCTCGACGAGCGGGGTTGGCCGAAGACCACTGGCGAACTGCCCGCCGCTGACGGCCTGCGGTTCATCGGGTTCGTGCCGAGACCGTCACAGATCGGATTCGCCGCCAAACAGGCCCGACGCGCGGCAAAAGCGATTGCCCAGGAACTGCGGCGGAGCGAGCAAAGCAGCCAGGACCCGATCCGCGGCAACACCGGCCGGTCCGGCGGGTGAACCCCTCGAATCAAAGCCCGCCGCTGCCCGGCGCGGATCGCCCTCCCGCCCTCTGGCTCACGTCCCTGACGGCCTTTACCCACAAGATCCTCAAATCAGTCCCTGACCTGCACAAACACCTACCGGATGCGCATCCCTGAGATCGCGCGGGCGATAACCACGAGCCGCGGAGCACAACCCTGCTGATCACTTCCACAGTCATCGCACAGCCTTGAATCAGCGCCAGAGCAACCACAGTCGAACAACTTCGGCTGATCGCAGGTGCCGAGTCCTACGTGCTCACCGTCACCAAAGGCGACTTCACGGTCTACTGCTCACAGTGGGCCCACCGGCTCGGCTCGCGGCCACCACAAAAGGAGACCCTGGCGGACGCGCCGATCTGCCCGCGAGCTGCAACGACGCTCTGGGCCCCGCCATCTATTGCGCCGACTTCGCTGGTTTGCGAGGCGTGCCAGCATGGACTCTGCGCCACTCGTCTTGGCGGTATCTGCGGGTCGACATTCGCGGAGTGATGGGCCCTCGCACCAAGTACGCCTCTACACACCACGGGAGGACGTGGCCGGCATTGTGTGGGTCATAGCCATCTGAGTGGACTCCGTTGCGGTGTTCCACGGCCGCGGTTCGCAGAATCCAGCGGCGCAATTGCCGGTCGCGGACGTTCCGGTGCTTAGCCATTGAGCCAGTCGGGGCGTGAGAGGTCGCCGTCGTCGAGCCATGCAGTGCCGGCCTCGTCCCTGTGCGGACCCTGGTGGTATCCAAAGATGCAGGGATCATCGGTGTGCGGGTTGCGGCCGTCGCACACCAGTTCTTGTGCTGAACGCAGCACCGGCCAGTCCCGCACCCACTGCCTGGTCAGGTCCACGTCCCCGTCCTCCGATCTCCGCTAACGCTTGGATCGGCCAGGGCGACGGGGCAGGAGAACCGCACACCGCCGGTGCAAGCTCGGGGCTCACCCACCGCCCTGACCGTGCTCCAAATCTGCCGTCAACGTCTTGTGGGAACCACCGAGACAGTCAGTGACCATTCGTCCCAAACCTCCCCGCGCTACGGGGAGGTTGTGTCACCATGGGATCCATGAGCATCAACGCCGGCGCGCGTCCCGCCAGGGCGAGCAGTCTGCGCCAGGAGCGACGCGACTGGGCCGCCGAACTGCGTGCCCAGGGATCAACCTGGGTCGAGATCGCCGACGCCTTCGCCGACCGGTACGGCGTGAATCCACGGGTGGCGTTCCGCCTCGCTCATGACTGGAGCCAGCGCGATGCAGCCGACCAGTGGAACCATCACTGGCCGGACGACAACAAGACTTTCAAGAACTTCTCCTACTGGGAGCAGTGGCCAGCGCCAACCGGCTACGCCCCATCCCTCGATGTCCTCGCCCGCCTGGCCGAGCTCTACCAGTGCGCTGTTGCCGACTTCGTCATCGACCTCGCCGACTACTCGAATCTCGATACAGCGCGAGCCACGAGTGGCAACCTCAGCGGACTCTGGCTCTCCCGGTACAGCTACTTCTCCTCCGGACGCGACGCCAACCTCCAAGGCGAACACACGATCCGCCTCCACCACACCGGCAGCCGACTCCATGGCACCAACGACCCTGCCGACGGCGAATCACGGCTCACGCTCGACCTGTCCGTCAGCGGAGCCATCGCCACCGGAACCTGGAAAGAGCGAACAGCACCCACCGGCTACTACCGCGGCGCGGTGTACCACGGCACCATCCAACTGGTCGTCAGCCCACACGCCCACGGCATGAACGGCCGCTGGCTCGGCTTCGGCAAGAACTTCATCGTCAACTCAGGAGACTGGCATCTGGACTGGCGCGAAGCCTGACCTCAGACCTCTGGAATCTCGCCGGACCCGCTCACCACGGCCACGACGGTCGTACCAGGTGGAAACGCGTTGCGAGCCACCTGATCGAACACGGCGTACATCATCTTCGCCTCGTAGACCCAGTCCAGCCGCAAACCATGCCGCATCTCGAAGTCATCGATGAACTCATCCAACTGAGGCGTCCGCTTCGCGTAGCCACCGAAGTGGTAGTCACATTCGAGCTGCCACGATCCTGCACGCGCGCCATACACCTGCTCTTGCAGCCCGACGATCTCGTCTTCGAGGAACGCGCCACCCTTCAGAACCGGAACACCTACCACCACCTGGTCCGGCCGCATGCCCGCTGCTACCCCAGCAAGCGTCCCTCCAGTACCAACTGCACAGAACACCACATCGCATGACGGCTCCAGCTCAGCCGCCAACTCGGCACAACCCCGGACCGCGTCGGCGTTGCTGCCACCCTCGGGAATCAGATAGAAGTCGCCGAACTCCCGATGCAGCCCGTCGATCACCACATCCGAGGTCTTGGCCCGGTACGCCGTGCGATCGAGGTACGTGAGCCGCATGCCACGCGAAACGGCGTACCGCAGCGAGGGGTTGAGCGGCAGGTGCTCCTCACCGCGGATCACGCCGATCGTGCTGAAGCCGCCATACGACCCGACGGCAGCAGTCGCCCGGATGTGATTCGAGTACGCCCCACCAAACGTCAGCAGAGTCTCGACCCCCAACTCCCGAGCTGTCGCGACGTTGTACTTCAACTTCCGCCATTTGTTACCGGGCACTTCCGGATGAATCAGATCGTCCCGCTTCAGCAGAACCCGGACCCCCGCAGCCCTCAGCCGGTCATCCCCGATTTCAACCACCGGCGACGGCAACCGAAGCTCCGAAATCAGCCCATCTTCCACCAGGTCAGCATGGCACGTCACCACCAACCTATTCCCTGAAAGTCTCGCCCGTCCGCCGCAAGGACACCGTTCTCTCCGGGACCCACGCGTTGAGCTACCGCACGTCAACACGAGGGAGCGGCGTCATGGCCTACGCGCGAAGGATCAGTGGACTCGGCCTGAGAAGAAAGCCGATGGGACGACGGAGCGGGTGCGGAATCGGAAGTGGGGGCGCGCGGGAAGCGATGGCTTGCTGTCTGGATTGATCCGCAAGGGGACGAGCGGTCGAAGGCGTTCGGGACGAAGGTGGCTACTGAGCGGCATGGGGCTGCGATGGAGCCAAGCCCGAGTCGTGAAAGTGCCCTCAGCGAAGGGCGGGAAGATCTCCACATGGGTCGATGAGGTTTTAGTGCTGCGAGTCGTGGAGTGCCACCCGCCGCAGTACCGGCCGCTTGCTGTTGTCGGGGCTGCGTGTGGGCTGCGGCAAGGTGAGATCTTCGGGCTGGCGGAAGAGGACATCGACTTCGACGAGATGGTCATTCACGTCCGCCGGCAGGTGAAGAAGCTCGGTCGGGACTTTGTCTTCGCTCTGCCCAAGAACGACACCGAGAGGGATCTGCCGATGTCCGAGGGCGCCGGGCTCGTGCTGCAGGAGCACATCGCGGCCATCAAGCCCAGGCCGTACACGCTGCCGTGGGAGAAGCTCGACGGACGGCCGCGGTCGGTGAATCTGTTGTTCCGGTGGACGGATGACAAGCACATCCGGGCGCGCACGTACGACGAAATGGTGTGGAAGGCAGCGCTCGCCCAAGCCGGGGTCATACCGATGCCGACGAAGGATGCGCGAGGCCGCCGTCAGTACAAGACTGCGCGCGATGCGGGCATGCATGCGCTGGCCACTGCTACGCGAGCATCACGCTGGCCGACGGCGTCAACATCAAAGAACGGGCGGAGTACTTGGGCCACGGAGACCCTGGATTCACCCTCCGCCTCTACACGCACATGCTGCCGTCGTCGCATGAGCGGGCGCGGAAAGCCATGGACTCCAGGTTGTCCCGTCTGTTCTCCGTCACAGCTCACGGAGCTGTGACGGAGCCAGCCCGCAGACGGCCCCCGATCCATCTCCGGGAACCGGCAGACGACCCCGGTACTGCAGCCCCTGGAATAGGCCTCTGACGCGAAGATTCACCACGGTGGTCTTCGCGTCAGTGGCATTTCAGGATGCGTGGTCGAGGGTGACGCGGTAGCCCATGGCTTGGAGTTGTCGGATGGCTCGGGTGCGGGTGCGTTCGGGGTTGAGGCGGGTGTAGTAGTCGGCGCCGGGGTCGTTGTAGAGGGTTCCGGTGGTG
>Ga0164241_10005565_pt1 | contig 11736 bp, 12 predicted proteins | sample OricomyardsoilBY_FD_108780 | JGI IMG/M metagenome (GOLD analysis project Ga0164241, IMG submission 108780) | Backyard soil microbial communities from Emeryville, California, USA - Original compost - Back yard soil (BY) | ecosystem: Environmental > Terrestrial > Soil > Unclassified | place: USA... | reverse complement strand
TCGACGCATTCGTCGGGATGGATGTAGAGCATCCGCTTGCCCTCGTAGATGCAGTCGACCGGACACTCGTCGACGCAGGCCCGGTCCTTGAGGTCGACGCACGGCTGAGCGATGACGTAGGTCACCTGGTCCTCCTGATCGGGAATGCGAGGCTCTTCGACCAAAGCCTAGTATCCCGGCGTGCCCGCCCCCCGAAGCGCCCACGGCCTGGGCGCCCATGTCGTCGGACAGCGCGTCGTCGTCCGCCGGGTGGTGCCGGGAGAGACCGGTCCGTCGGGTGGGCCGGCGATGACCGATGTGCTCGGGACGCTGGTCTCGTGGGACGAATCCACGTGTGTCGTCGCCCCCGAGTCCGGACCGGCGGTCACCATCACGATCGACCAGATCGTGACCGGGAAGCCGGTGCCGCCGCGCGCCTCCGTGCGACAGCGCGTCTCCGTGCGCGAGGCCGAGATCAGGGCGCTGCCGCTCTGGACAGCGGCGACGAGCCAGCCGCTCGGCGAGTGGGTGCTGCGGCTCGTGGAGGGCGACCGTGGCCGCCGCTCGCGGCGTGCCAACTCGTGCCTGGCGATCGGTGAGCCCGCGCTGCCGATAGCGGACGCGGCCACCAGGGTGCGGGACTTCTACGCCTCCCGCGGGCGCGACGCCCTGGCCCAGGTCGTGGCGGGGTCGGAGATCGAGGCGGCGCTCACGGATCTGGGGTGGGTCGCCCAGCCGCCGACCGAGGCGCCGTACCTGGTCGGATCGCTGGTGATGGCGCTGCGCGCGGCCACATCGGATGACGCAGCCGATGCCGGAGCCGATGATCGGGTCGAGGTGACCGTCCAGGGCACGCGCATCCTGGCCAGGACGATGGCCGACGGCGACGCTGTCGGCCGCGGGCGGGCCGAGCTGAACGGCGACTGGCTCGGTGTCCACGGGCTGTGGGTCGACGAGGACCTGCGTCGGCAGGGCCTCGGTCACCGGCTGATGGCCGCCCTGCTGGAGACCGGTGCCGAGCTGGGCGCAAGCACCCTGTGGCTCGAGGTCGACCGCGACAACACCCCCGCCTGGATGCTGTACGCCGGTCTCGGGCTGCGTGAGCACCATCTGTGCCGCTACCTGGCTCCGCCGCCCAGCACTACGCCGATGTCGGCAGCATCCCGCAGTTCCGCCGGTGAGTGACCGGTCCGACTCACAACGAACCAATACCCGATGACGGCCGTCGCATCAGGCAACCTGGCTGAGTAGCCACCTTCTAGAGAGTTCCGGGGTTTCGAGATGGGCCGTGCGGTCGCGACCGTCGACAAGGCGGCCCCACCGACCCCTCCCGGTGAGGCCGCCCCCGGTCGGGTCAGACGTCGGCCCGGTCCGTTCCTGCGCGATCGCCTCACCTCGCTGGACCCCCTGGTCGCGGTCGTGGGCCTGGTCAGCCTGGTCGTGTACCTGCTGCACGGGTTCGACCGGGGCGTCACCCGGGACCTGGGGCTCTACACCTATGCCGGCCAGCGCTTCCTGGAGGGAGACCCGCCGTACGTCGGCGTCCTGAACCGCGCGGGTCCGCTCGCCCACGTGCTGCCCGGGGTCGGGATCGCGCTGGGCCGCCTGGTCGGACTCTCCGACATCTACGGCGCCCGGGTCTTCTACATGCTGCTGTCCGTCGCGTGCGTGTGCCTGGTGTACGTCGTGGTCCGGGACCTCACCCGTCTCCGGTCGGCCGCCCTGGTCGCGGCGGCCGCCTTCCTGGGGTTCCAGGGATTCCTCGACCTGGCCACCTACGGTCCCCGCGAGAAGACGCCGATGGTGCTGTTCCTGCTCGGCTGCATCCTCGCCGTCCGCCACCGCCGCTGGGCCACGAGCGGGGTCTTCATCGCCCTCGGCACACTGACCTGGCAGCCGGTCTTCTTCGTGGCCGTCGTGATCGCGTTGGTCGCCGCGCTGCTGGCGCCTGACCGACGCCTTCTGGCGCTCACGCGCATCGTCATCGGCGGCGCCGCCGTCAGCGCGCTCGTGGTCCTCTACTACGCCGTCAACGGCGCGGTGCACACGTTCCTCGACTGCTTCTTGCTGATCAACGCCGGCTACACGCACCAGTCCGGTGCCCTGGCCCAGTCGGCCGCCAACTGGTCGAGCCTCCGCGGTGGCTACGGCTCCTCGCTGTGGGTGATCCTGCTGGGGCTGGCGGCACTGCCCGTCGCGGCGCTCCGCTCGGCCCCGCGCGCGTGGCGCTCGCGCAGGCCCGTGCCGGTCACCTGGGTCGCTCTCGGAGCCGGATGCCTCAGCGGGCTGGCCTGGTGTGCGAAGGCCTTCAACGGCTGGCCCGACCTGTTGGTGATGCTGCCACTCGCCGGGATCGGCGTGGGCTGGGCAGCCGCGGCCGTGCTCCGCCGACTGCGACACCTCGACCCGCGGGCTGCCGTGGCGGTGGCCGCAGCGCTGGCGCTGGTCGGTACGACGTACGCGGCTGTCTTCTCCGTGACGGTCCGTCAGCATCAGCTGCAGCACCAGCAGGACTTCATCGACGCCGTGCTCGCCGCGGGCCCGCAGCCGGCCACCATCGTCTCGATGGAGGCGCCACAGGTGCTGATGCTGACCCACCGGACGAACCCGACGCCGTACCAGATGTTCGACCACGGCTTCGCGGACTACCTCGGCGCGACCTACCCCGGAGGCCTCGCGGGATACCTCGCCGAGGTCCAGCGAATCGCGCCGACCTACATTGTGACGCAGAATCGGTTCATGCCTGACTGGTTGAAACCCTGGCTCGAGGAGCACTACGCGAGCGTGGGCATCACCGACCGGTTCCGCTGGTGGGTCAGCAAGTCGCTCGGCCCGGAGGTGCGGCACCGGCTGCATCAGGCGCAGCTGGCCGCGAAGCAGGAGTGGAGGTCGTGAGCGAACCGGACCTGGTCCCGCAGGTCGTGGCAGAAGTGCCCGAGGTCGTGGACCGCACGGCGTACACCTACTCCGTGGTCATCCCCGTCTACAACAGCGAGGCGATCGTCGGTGACACGGTGCGCCAGGTGGTCGAGGTCTTCGAGGATGCCCGGCTGCACTACGAGGTCGTGCTCGTCAACGACGGCAGTCCCGACCGCAGCTGGTCGGTGATCTCCGAGCTGGCGCGGACGATGCCGCACGTCGTGGCGCTGAACCTGCTCAAGAACTACGGGCAGCACCATGCCAACCTGGCCGGGTTCATGGAGTCGCACGGTGACTACGTGATCACCATGGACGACGACCTGCAGAACCCGCCCGACCAGGCGCTGATCCTGATCGACGCAGCCCTCCGGGGCGGGCACGACGTCGTCTTCGGCAGGTTCGAGCGCAAGCAGGCGGCGGGCTACCGCCAGCTCGGCAGCAAGCTGATCAGCATGATCAACCGCCGCGTCTTCGGACAGCCGGACGACCTGGCCGTGTCCAACTACCGCATCCTGCGCAGGGACGTCGTCGAACGGATCTGTGCCTCTCGCACGGCGCACCCCTACGTGACCGGACAGGCGCTGATGTTCTCCAACCACCCGGGCCAGGTCACGGTCCGCCACGAGCCGCGGGCCGTGGGCAAGAGCAACTACAACCTGGCGCGCATCCTGCGCCTGGTGTTCACGATCCTGTTCAGCTACTCGTCGTACCCGCTGCGCGCGGCCGCGCTGGCCGGGTTCGCCTTGTCGGCGCTCAGCTTCCTGCTCGGCGCGTTCTACCTGGTCCGGAGCTTCACGCACCACTCGGACGTCCAGGGCTGGACCACCCTGGTCGTCCTGTTGTCGGCGTTCAACGGCTTCATCATCGCGATGCTGTCGATGCTCGGCGAGTACGTCGTGCGCACCCTCAATGCGGTCAGCGTCGAGCAGAGCTACCACGTCGTCGAGCGGATCGCCCGCCCCGAGTCCGAGCCGAACCCGGAGACGTGACCCGGCACTTCCTGGTGATCGGGGCGCAGCGCTGCGGGACGACCTGGCTCCACCACCAGCTCGAGGCCCATCCGCAGATCGCCATGGCGCGACCGACGCGTCCGGAGCCGAAGGTCTTCCTCGACGACCTCCGCCCCGACCGGGACCAGGCGTGGTACGTCGACACCTGGTTCGGCCATGCGGAGCCGGACCAGGTCCTGGGTGAGAAGAGCACCAGCTACGTCGACCGCCCCGACGCCATCCCGCGGGTCCGCGACCTGCTCGGCGACGTGCCCCTCGTGGTCCAGCTCCGCGATCCGGTCGCCCGAGCGGTCTCGCACTGGCGGTTCAGCACCGAGAACGGGCTCGAGCAGCGCTCGCTGTCCGACGCGCTCGCGGCCAACCTCGAAGGCCCGCTTCCGTGGGACCCGGACGCGACGTCGGTGTCGCCGTACGCCTATCTGGAACGCGGCCGGTACGTCGAGGCCCTCCGGCCGTGGCTCGACGCCTTCGGCGACCTGCTCCGCGTGCAGTTCCTCGAAGATCTGCTCGCACAGCCCTCCCTGTTCGCCGACACGTTGGCCCACGTGGGGGTCGACCCCACGCTCGCACCCGATGTCGACGTCGAGCCGGTGAACCGGAGCCACCTGGACGACACCGGGAGCAGCCTCGATCCGGCGATCGAGGCTGCCGTGCGGCAGAGTTTCACCCAGAGCGACCACGAGCTCGAGATCCTGCTGGGCCGGAGCCTGCCCTGGGCCGCCACGCCGACCCCTCACCCGCCCCCCGAGAGAGACGAGGACCTACGCCGGTGACCGACTTCAGGCAGCATCCGGACCCGATCCGGTTCAACGTCCCCTCGATCGAGGGGAACGAGCTGGCCTACCTCGAGCAGAGCCTCCGCGACGGCCACACCTCGTCCTCCGGGCCTTTCAGCGCTCGAGCGGGAGCGATCCTGCGTGAGGAGTCGGGAGCCCAGGAGGTGATGCTCACGACCTCGTGCACCGCCGCGCTGGAGCTCTCGGCGCTGCTGCTGGACCTCCAGCCGGGCGACACCGTGATCGTGCCGTCGTTCACCTTCTCCACCAGCGCGCTGGCCTTCGCCTCGCGCGGAGCCAGGTTGATCTACTGCGACATCGAGACGACGACCCTCGGCCTGGACCCCAAGCACCTCGCCGAGCTGCTCGACGAGAGCGTCCGCGCGGTCGTGGTCGTCCACTACGGCGGGGTCGCGTGCGACCTGGACGGCATCCAGTCCGTGCTGGCCGAACGTCCAGACGTCGTGCTGATCGAGGACAACGCCCACGGCCTGTTCGGCCGGTGGCGCGGGCGGCCGCTCGGGAGCTTCGGCGCGCTGACCAGCCTCAGCTTCCACGAGACCAAGAACTTCACCTGCGGCGAGGGCGGCGCGCTGCTCGTCAACGACCCGGCCTTCGTCGACCGCGCCCGGATCCTGTACGACAAGGGCACCAACCGGCGCGCCTTCTTCCTCGGTCAGGTCGACAAGTACTCCTGGGTCGACACCGGCTCGTCGTTCGGGCTCTCCGACCTGCTGGCCGCCACGCTGCTCGCCCAGCTCGAGCAGGCCGACCTGATCCAGGCCAAGCGGCGCCACGTCTACCAGACCTACGCGGCCGCGCTGGCGCCGTACACCGAGCTCGGCGTGACCCTGCCCTCGGTGCCGGAGGGCTGCGACCCGGCCTGGCACCTCTTCTACGTGTTGATGCCCGACAAGCCGACGCGCGACACGGTGATGGAAACGATGCGCCAGGAGGGCATCAACCCGACGTTCCACTACGTACCGCTGCACAGCTCGATCGGTGGTCGACGGTTCGCCGCGCGCGAGACCGACTGCCCGGTGACCACCGACGTCAGCGAGCGGCTGATGCGGATGCCGTTCTACAACAGCCTCGCCGACGGCCAGATCGAGCGGATCGTGGAGAGCTTCGCCCGCGCCACGCGGACGGCCGTCGGCTGACGGCGGGTCACGCAGGGTCGAGCCGCGCCGCACCGGTCGAGGTCTCGACCACCATCCAGGCGAACGCCGCCGCCTCCACGACCAGGAACGCCCAGCAGGTGCGGTCGAGCACCGGCGCCGACGAGAACGCGAAGTACGCCGTGCCTGGCACGGCGGCGAGCAGCCACGCCCGGACCTGGCCGCCGGTCCGGTCGAGGGCGATCAGCACCAGTGTCGCCACCAGGCAGGCGATCGCCAGCGTCGACGCGGCCGCGAGGACCGCGGTGAGCCGGCCCGACATCTGGACGTCGTCGCCAAGACCAGCGGCAGGAGCGGTGGCCCGAGCAGGGCACCCACGGGTGCGGACAACCCGGCGAGCACGATCGTGGCCGCGACGAGCTGAGACCTGATCCGGTCGAGCACGTCACGCCGGCGCTCGACGACCAGGGTCGTGAAGCGTGCGGTCAGCTGCGCCACCATGCCGATCGCCAGCGTGTACGGCGCGCGGAACAGCGCCAGCCCGGCGAAGAGCACCGTCACCTCGGCGGGTCCACCACCTGCGAGCGCGAGGAGCACCGGTCCGCCCGTGAGCGCCACCTGGCCGAGCAGCTGTCCGCCACTGGCGCCGCCGAGCAGCACGAGCGGGGACTCGTGGTCGTCCCCGTGAAGAGTCATCCGCAGCGTCCAGGGCCAGATGAACGCCGTGACGTAACCCGCGACCAGCGCGAGCCCGTACGCGGCCGGATCGTGGTTCCCCGCGGCCGCGAGCGCCAGGCTGACCACGCACCGGATCAGGTTCTCCATGACCAGGGCGAGCGCCACCGCGCCGAAGCGCTCTCGCGCCTGGAGCATGCCGCGGACCAGCCCGGTGAGCGCCGACCCGACGGTGGCCAGGACGACCAGGACCGGGAACCAGGCGTCCCCTCGATGGAACAGCGAGTCTCGCGCCAGCCAGGCGACCAGCCCCAGCACCGGGGCCAACGTCAGCACCGCTGCCGCCACCGCCGGCAGCGAACGGCGTACGGCGTGCTCGCCCCCGGTCGCGGCGACCGAGCGGGCGGCCCAGTGCTGCAGCGGGAAAGCCAGGGCAGCGGCAGCGAAGCTCCAGTACGCCCACAGCACCGAGACCGGGGCCGCGGCCTCCGCGCCCAGCACGCGGGTGACGGTCGCGAAGAAGACATAGGCGAGCAGGCCATTGAGGAGGGACCCGACCGCGAGCACGCCGGAGTCGCGTGCGACCCGCCCCGGGGTCGCGTTCGCGGGGCGTCTCGACACGTCTGCGAACCCTCGGCCTCAGGCCCGTGCCGAGACCACGGCCGCGACGGCCGTGAGGTCGGTGGGGCCGACCCGGCAGCAGCCACCGACCAGCCGGGCGCCCTCGTCGAGCCAGCCGGCCACGGCGCCGGCGTCGAACGCCGACTCCCCGGTCCAGGTCCGGCGGACGGCATCCCAGCCCTGGCCGGAGTTCGGGTAGGCGACGAGCGGGCCGGACGCCTCGGCCAGCGCGCTGGTCACGTCGCCGGGGTCGCAGCAGTTGACGCCGGTCGCCACGATCTCGTCGACGTCGGCGGTCATCGTCCAGGCCTCGCGGAGCGGCTCCCCCGCCCGTGTCCGGTCGCCGTCCGCGCTCAGGCTGAGCCACGCCGTGACCCCGGTGCCGTCCAGCTCCGCGCAGAGCGCCTCGACCTCGGCCAGGCAGGGCACGGTCTCGACCGCCAGGACGTCGGCGCCCGCGCTTGCGAGCACGTCGAGCCGCGGCCGGTGGAACGCTCGCAGGCCGGCCACGTCGAGGTCGTAGTCGCCGCGGTACTCCGAGCCGTCGGCGAGGTAGGCGCCGTACGGACCCACGGACGCCGCGACCCAGCCGTCCGGACGGTGTTCATCGCGCGCCCGAAGGGCCAGGGCGACGCTCCTCCGCATCAGGTCCGCGGCCGCGTCGGCGTCCAGACCCAGGGTCGCGAATCCCGCAAAGGATGCCTGGTACGACGCCGTGGTCGCGACCTGGGCACCCGCGTCGTAGAACTCGGCGTGCGCCGCCACGATCGCCTCGGGGTCGTCGGTCAGAAGTCGCGCCGACCACAGGTCTGACGACAGGTCGTGACCGCGCGCCTCGAGCAGCGTGGCGAGACCGCCGTCGAGGACGACGACGCCGTCGGCGATCGCCTGACGGACATCCGGCACGCTGGTCACGCAGGGAACGCTAGTGCCCCACTGGCTCAGACAAGGACCTCGGTGCGCGCGGCGCGGTCGCGTGCGGTGAGCAGATCATCGATGCGCTGGTGCACCTGGTCGTACTCGTCGGTGCCCTCCACGGCATCCAGTCGCGAGGTGATCGCCCGGAGCGTGGCCTCGATCGACGGGACGTCCTCCGGGATGCGGCGCGTGAGCAGGAGCTCCAGCGCCTGATGCCTGGTCATGACCCTCCCTCGCACCCCGTTCGGAAATGTACCCACTTCTCGCTGGATCCAACCCCCGGCGCACGGCCGCCATGGGAGAGCACGGGCAGGCTCCGAGACTCCTGCTCACGAGCACACTGACGTTCTGGCCCGGGCGTGGTCAACCCCACGCGCGTGTCACTTGTCAGTCGGGCGGACCGTGAGGCATTGCGAGCTGGTGCCGATCGGACCCCGTTCGTCGTGGATGACACTGGTCGTGAGACCCACGCCGTCCGCGCCGAAGGAGACGGCGGTGTCCAGCCCGAGCCAACCGTCCGCGGGTTGTGCGAAGAAGTGGGCGGTGAGATCGACGTTCGGGAACGCGACGTCTCCGGGCGCGGCCCGCACCGTCATTCCGTTGGCGATGTCGAGCAGTCCGGCGACCGCCGCGACGCGGCTCACCTTCTCGCCGTCGAGCAGCGGCTGCGTCGTGCGCACCCAGAAGCTCGCCCGCCCCGGCTCGACCTGGCGCCGGCGTACGTCGGCAGTCGCGATGAACCCGCCCGGCCACACGGTGGACGGGTCCCATGGCTCGAGCTCGTCCGGGCCCGGGATGCGCACCAGCCCGGTGCCCTGGATCGCCGAGGTGTCACGCTCCTCCATCAGCCAGGCGCGCAGCCGCACCACCGACCGCCCGCCGTGCGCCAGCACCGCCTCGACCAGCTCGATCGTGCGGCCCGCACGCACGACCGCCACCTCGATGTCGACCTCGGCGATCGGCACCGTGCCGAGAATGTCGTAGCTCAGCCTGGTCAGCACCAGCCCGTCGCCGCGGCGCTCGTCGCGGTCGCGCTCGACTGCGTGGGCGAGCAGCCCGAGGGCAGGCGCGATGTGCTGGGTCTCCAGGTCCCACGCCCCACCGGTGTGCTCGGTCGCGCGGAACCGGTGCGCCCCGAGGCGCTGGAAGTACGCCACCGGGCCATCATGGCCGAGCGGTGTGGTCAGCTCGGTTGAGGGGCGCGTTCTCGTTCGCGATGGCATGGCGTATCCGATCGCCGAGAGAGGCCATCGCTACGATGGCTCGCGAGCTGCGCAGCGAGCTTGGCGTTCGACGCCACGTCCGACGCGTCCTCGTGCCCGGGGCCGCCGTCTGCAGGGCCCACCAGAGACCGATCCCGACGCTCGGGAACACCTCCGCCAAGGCGTCGGCAGCTGGGTCGGTCCCACTGAGGATCCCGCCGCGCTCGAGCGACAGCAAGGGTCATGCTGCCCGAATCAGGCGGCGTACTCCTCGAAGATCTGGTCCAGGACGCGCATCTCCTCCGCGAGCTCGGGACCGCCTTCGTCCAGGACGCCGGCGCAGGTGACCAGCGCCTTCCAGAGTGCCCAGCCCCGGCCGCGAGCCCAGGTCTCGTCGTCCACGCCCAGGCCACCCCGGAAGACGGTGCGGGCCTCACCGGTGAGCAGCGTCCAGGCGATCGCCAGGTCGCAGGCCGGATCGCCGACCCCGCAGGTGCCGAAGTCGATGACCGTGGTGAGCACGCCGTCGTTCACGAGCAGGTTGCCCTGCGCCATGTCGCCGTGGAACCACACGGGTCGCCGGTCCCAGCGAGAGCTCAGCGCGGACTGCCAGATCTCCCGGGCGAGGTCGGTGCGGCAGTGACCTTCCAGCGTCTCGAGCGCGTCCTGCGTCAGCGCGTCGTACGTCGCCAACGTCCCGCCGCGATACCAATTGTGCAGGCCGGGACCGGGGCCTTCCGCCGGATCGACTCGCTGGAGGGCGGCGAGGAAGTCCGCGAGGACGCCACCGACCTCCATCAGGTCGGCGACGTTGTCGCGGCGCACGGGTTCGCCGTCGAGCCATCGGTACACCGACCACGCGAACGGATACCCCTCGCCGGGCTCACCCTTTGCCAGCGGCACGGGAGTCTGTAGCGGCAGCCTCGGTGCGAGCACCGGCAACCACCGGTGTTCCTTCTCGACGGCCAGCGCGTAGGGGGCGGCACTGGGCAGTCGCACCGACATCTCGGAGCCCAGATGGAAGGTCCGGTTGTCCCAGCCTTCGCTCGCCACCTGCGTGACGGGCTCGTCGGCCCATTGCGGGAACTGCGCGGCCACGAGACGCCGGGTCAGGTCCGCGGTGACCGGTAACCGCTCTGGGACCGGACCGAGGTCGGGCACGTCGTCGTCAGGCACGCGACCAGATTCTGGGCGTGACGACTCAGCGGAGCAACCGGGTTTCGCGGCTGCTGACGGCCGCTTTCACACGCGGAGAGACACCCCGGCGGCGGGCCCCTTCCCATGAAGAACGCGCGTCATGTCAGCCGCATATGGGGCGCGGTTCGTGGCATGGTGCGGCCCATGTGGACGCGTGAGCGGGTGCTCGGCGCATCGCACGCCTGGCAGTGGGTACCGCCCGGTGCTGAGGAGCTGCACATCGACGACGTTCTCGTCATCGACTACCCGGAATGGGCGCACATGGGCTTCTACGCGATGCCCCAGCACGTCGCAGACCCGGACCGGACGGTGGCCGCGGTCTGCGAGGCGGCCAGAAGTCGTGGCCGCCTCTCCACGGAGTGGTGGGTGACGCCCTCCTCCTCGGATGCCCTCGAAGGAGCTCTCATCGAGTGCGGCGCGGTCGCCTCGGACACAGCAGACATCCTGGCCTACGACATGTCTGGTGGCGTTCCGTCCGTGCCGATACCGAGCGACGTGCACGCTGTCGTGGTGACCGACGCACAGAGCCTCGACGATGCCGAATCCGTGGCCGCAGAAGTCTGGGGAGGATCCCCTTCCTCCGGGGAACGCCGTGAAGGCCAACTCCGTTCGCTTGGTGATCCCTTGGACGCGCAGGGCGGCTTCCGGGTGGTTGACTACGCGGATCAGACGGCGTTCGCCACTGCCGGATGCCAGGTCGTGGATGAGGTCGCCCGACTGTACGGAGGATGCGTCCTCCCCGAGATGCGCGGGCGCGGCGGATACCGTCAGACGCTTGTTACGCGGCTTGTGGTCGCCCGCGCGCACGGAGCGCGACTTGCTCTGGTGCATGCGCGCGTCAACACCTCGAAGCCCATCCTCAGCCGGCTCGGGTTCAACTCCTACGGTGAGGGGAGGCTCTACACCTTGATGGTGTGAGCCTGGTCTCGGCTGACGCCCGTTGGTCGGCATGGCTGCGCCCTCACCTCGGCATGTGCGGACGTGACGATCGGCACCCCGGAGCTCGCACTTCTCTGGGTGATCTGGATCGCCGGTCTGATCTGGGTCTGGTGGCCACGGCGGAGCTGATGCGTGCGCTGCCTGCGCGCCGCACGCCCGTAGCCAGTTGAGGACACTGTCGGCCGCGTCAGTGCGTTTCGCTTTTGGGTTGCCTACAGCCTTGACATCTTGTGGACGGGGCTCGGGATGCGAACCGTCTGGGGCCGGAAGTCGACCGTCACCGCCGCCACTTCCACCTGTATGACGCGGCCCATGCCATAGGAATCGTGAGACACCAGGTCGTTGACCGCGTACTGCTCGATAATCGGCTCGGGGTCAGGCC
>Ga0164241_10005564_pt1 | contig 11738 bp, 8 predicted proteins | sample OricomyardsoilBY_FD_108780 | JGI IMG/M metagenome (GOLD analysis project Ga0164241, IMG submission 108780) | Backyard soil microbial communities from Emeryville, California, USA - Original compost - Back yard soil (BY) | ecosystem: Environmental > Terrestrial > Soil > Unclassified | place: USA... | reverse complement strand
GCGATCTTGCCCATGCCGATGCCCTGCGCTTCGGCGACGGCCTTCATCGCCTCGCCGATGGCCTCGGGCGTCCACGCATCCAGCGCCGCGATGCGTGCACGGGCATCCTCCAGCGGGCCACGCGCTTCGGGCTTGAAATGCTTGGCAACCGCCTTCTCGTCGTACGCCGTCAATGGGCCGAACCACACGGCCGCGCGTTCGCCCATCTCCTTCAACGTCTGCACGCGATCACGCAACGCAATGACGATGTCGGCAGGCGCGGGGCCATTGGCAAGATCGTATCCGGCCTCGCGCAAGTGCCACTCAAGATGTTTGCCGACCTCGACAGGATCGTCGCTCTTCAGGTATTGCTGGTTCAGCCAGCCGAGCTTGGCCATGTCCAGCCGCGCTGCCTTGGAATTGACCTTCGACAGGTCGAACAGCGACTGCATTTCGGCGATCGAAAACACTTCCTGGTCGCCATGCGACCAGCCCAGCCGCACCAGGTAATTGAGCAGCGCATGCGGCAGGTAGCCCGCATCGCGATATTGCATGACATCGGCCGCACCCGTGCGTTTGGACAGCTTGGCGCCCTGCTCGTCCAGGATCATCGGCAAATGCGAGAACGCCGGCACCGGCGCACCCAGCGCGCGATAGATGTTGATTTGCCGCGGGGTGTTGTTGACATGGTCATCCCCGCGCACGACATCGCTGATCGCCATGTCGATGTCATCCACCACCACCGCGAAGTTGTAGGTGGCATAGCCGTCCGGGCGGAAGATCACCAGGTCGTCGAGCTCACTGTTTGAAATTTCGATCCGACCCTTGACCTTGTCGTCCCATCCAACGACGCCTTCGTCCGGATTGCGAAAGCGGATCACCCGGTTCGGGTCGTCGCGCCATTCTGCATTGGCAGTGCGGTACGCACCGTTGTAGCGCGGCTTGTTGCCGGCAGCCATCGCCGCATCGCGCATGGCCTCGAGCTCTGCCTTGCTCTCGTAAGCGTAATAGGCGTGGCCGGAAGCGACGAGTCGCTCGGCGACTTCCTTGTAACGATCGAGTCGGTGGGTCTGGAAGATCGGACCTTCGTCATAGTCCAGGCCCAACCAGTCCATGGCCTCCAGGATCGCGTCGATCGCCGCCTGCGTGCTGCGCTCGCGATCGGTGTCCTCGACCCGGAGGATGAACTTGCCGCCACGATGGCGTGCTTCGAGCCAGCAGTAGAGCGCAGTGCGCGCGCCACCGATATGCAGGTAGCCGGTAGGACTGGGGGCGAATCGTGTGCGGCAGGTCATGGTCCACTCGGGCAAAGCATCGGGAGGGATGCGATTTTAGCTTACGAAGGCGTTGGACTCGCTGCGCCCCCTCTTCATCCAGACCGCCTGACGCCGAAAGCACCACCTCGCCCTACAATGCAGACATGACGACCTTGTTCATTTCCGACCTGCACCTGGATCCGGCGCGACCAGCGATGACCCGGCTGTTTGCTGATTTCATTGATGGCGAGGCGCGTGGTGCCGAGGCCTTGTACATCCTCGGCGACTTGTTCGAAGCCTGGGTCGGCGATGACGATCCTTCCGACACCGGCAACATCGTTGCCAGGAAGCTCAAGTCGCTGTCCGACGGAGGAGTACCGGTCTATTTCATGCATGGCAACCGGGACTTCCTGCTGGGTGACGACTATGCGCGGCGTGCAGGCATGATCATCCTGGACGACCCGAGCATCATCGATCTGTATGGGCAACCCGCGCTGTTGATGCATGGCGACCTGCTGTGCACCGACGATGTGGCCTATCAGGAGTTCCGTGTGCAGACACGCGATCCGAAGTGGCAGGCGCAATTCCTCTCGCAACCGCTGCCGGCCCGTCTTGCGTTCGCGCAACAGGCACGCGCTGCCAGTCAGTCGCGCCAGGGTGAATTGCGCGACGCAGGCACGATGGAAACCATCACCGACGTTGCCCCGCAAACCGTCGCCGGCACTTTCCGGCATCACGACGTCGCCACCATCATCCACGGCCATACCCATCGCCCAGCCATTCATCGCGATGGCGCACTGACGCGGATCGTCCTCGGTGACTGGTATGAGCAGGGCTCGGTGTTACGTGTCGATCCAGCCGGCGTGAGGCTGGAGTCGCTGTAGCAACAACTCAACCACCGATGCGCTCCAGTGCGGCGATCTCATCGGCGTCGAAGCCCGCAAGCAACCGTGCTTCGTGGTTGAACGGTCCGCGCAAGGCAGGACCTGCATACTTCAACAACAACGCGTGGAACGTCGAGCGCGGTTCGAGGCCTGCGCGCTCGCAATACCAGCGGAACCAGCGCGATCCTGCGGCGACATGCGCCACTTCCTCGCGCAGGATCACCTCGAGGATGTCGGCAGTCGCCTCGTCGCCCAACGCACGCAGCTTCACGATCATGCCGGGTGTGACGTCCAGGCCCCGCGCTTCCAGTACCCGCGGCACCAGCGCCATGCGCGCTAGTCCGTCGTGCGCAGTCTTCTCGGCCATTTCCCACAAGCCGTTGTGCGCGTCGAAATCACCGTAGTCGTAGCCAAGTGACTGCAAGCGATCGCGCAACAAGCGGAAGTGCCGTGCCTCATCGGCCGCGACGCCAATCCAATCTGCATAGAAGGCATCGGGCAGGCCACGGAAGCGGTATACGGCATCCCAGGCCAGATCAATCGCATTGAATTCGATATGGGTGATGGAATGGATGAAGGCAGCACGACCTTCCGGACTCCCCAATCCCCGGCGCGACAATTCGCGCGCACTGACCAGTCGCGGCCTTGCCGGCCTTCCCGGCATGCGAATAGGTTCCGGATCATCGCCGGCGTCGCGTCCGGCATCATTGCCTGCCTTGAACGTGCCTGCCTCGAACGTGCCCGCTGCATCAACCAGCAGTTCACCGCGAGCAAAGGCGTCCGAGGTCGTGAAAGTGAGCGCAAGCTTGTCTTCCGGAGAAGCTGCTGCGAGACAGGCTTTTGCGAGTGCGTGGAGTGATTGCCTGCCTGTCGAATGCGCGTCTGGCGATCCCTCGCCTGTCCATGACCTGCCTGCAGGCACGCTTCCCGGCAATGGTTCGCGAAGCGGTGACGCGACAGACCTGCTCGACGAATCAGTGCCCATGCATCCGCACGCATGTGAGTACAGCCTGGGCCACCATGATCAGGACACCTGGCGACGCTTCTTCTTTGCCTCGTCCGAACGCATCTGCTGGATGCGCTCGAAATAACCGGGTTCGATTCCGGTCACGTATTCACCACTGAAGCACGAACTGTCGAACCGACGACCCGGGAACTTCGGCCCGGCGACCGCGACCTCAAGATCGGACAAGTCCTGGTAGATCAGCCAGTCACAGCCGAGCAGTTGCTCGATTTCCTTTTCCGTCCGGCCATGTGCAACCAATTCCTCCGACGATGGCATGTCGATGCCATAGATGTTGGGGTAGCGAACCGGCGGTGCGGCAGAAGCCAGGTAGACCTTGCGCGCCCCTGCGTCACGTGCCATCTGCACGATCTGCTTGGATGTTGTGCCACGGACGATGGAATCGTCGACCAGCAGGACCACCCGGCCGCGGAATTCCAGCGGAATCGGGTTGAGCTTGCGCTTCACCGACTTCGCGCGCTCCACCTGGCCGGGCATGATGAAGGTGCGCCCCACGTAACGGTTTTTGATGAAGCCCTCGCGGTACTTCACGTTGAGCGTGTTGGCGATTTCCAGCGCGGAATCGCGCGAGGTATCCGGGATCGGGATGACTACATCGATATCGTGGTCCGGACGCTCGCGCAGGATCTTCTCGCCCAGCGTCACGCCCATGCGCATGCGCGCCTTGTGGACCGAAATCTCCTCGATCATCGAGTCGGGACGGGCGAAGTACACGTATTCGAAAATACACGAGGCATGAGGTTGTTCTTCCGCGCATTGCCGGGTATGCAGTTCGCCTCGTGCGGTGACCACGACCCCCTCGCCCGGACGCACGTCACGCATGCGCTCGAAACCGAGGATGTCGAGTGCGACCGATTCCGAGGCGATGGCATATTCGGTGCCTTCGGCAGTAACTCGCTTGCCCAGCACGAGCGGGCGGATGCCATGCGGGTCACGGAATGCCACCAGGCCGAGGCCGAGCACCGTGGCGACCACGCCATAGCCACCGCGCGCACGGCGATTGACGCCTTCAATGGCCTTGAACACCGCTTCCGGCGTGAGGACCTTCTGCCGGTCCAGCTCGTGTGCGAACACGTTGAGCAGCACTTCCGAATCCGACTCGGTATTGATGTTGCGTCGGTCCTGCTCGAAGATCTCGCGCCGCAATTCGTCCGTATTGATCAGGTTGCCGTTGTGCGCCAACGCGATGCCATACGGAGAGTTGACATAGAACGGTTGCGCTTCGTCACTGCCCTCGCTGCCAGCGGTCGGATAGCGGCAATGGCCGATGCCGACGCGGCCTTCGAGCAATGCCATCGCCTTGGCGTCGAAGACATCACGCACAAGCCCGTTGCCCTTCTGCACGCGCAACTGAGTGCCGACGGCGGTTGCGATACCTGCCGCGTCCTGTCCCCGATGCTGCAGGACGGTCAGGCCGTCATAGAGCGCAGCAGCGACTTCTGTGGTTCCAACGATGCCAACGATGCCGCACATGGATGTTCTGCCGTAGGAAAATAATGGTGCGAGGTGTGCTGGAGCGAATCTGGTGAAGCCGATGCCACGCAACTGTTACCGGGGATGGAACAGGAGCGCGGACTCATGAACTCGAATGCCCGGTAGCCGGTGACAGCCGGCCGTCATGCAGGCGACATCATGGATGCGATCGGACCATGCCCGCTGCGCCGGTCTTTGCCTGGACCTGCCCCTTGAGCTTCTCGGCCTCGTCACGACTGACGACCGGGCCTGCCAGCACGCGGGTCAACGTGCCCTTGTCGGTGTCGACTGTCTCGGTGAACGCACTGAATCCGGCGGCACGCAGTTCATCGCGCTTTGCGGCTGCCTGTTTGCCATCGCTGAAAGCACCGATCTGGACGGCGAAACCAACGCCCGAGGCTGCTGGCGTTGCGGCAGCTGGCGCTGTTGTCGCAACGGGCTTCGTGACGGTTGGCACGGGTTCTGGATTGCTGACCGCAGGCTTGCTGGCAGCAGGTTTGGCTGCAGCTGGCACGGTGGCGGTCGCCGCCTTGGAAGGCTCGGGTGGCAAGGCCTCGGTCGTGATCGCGGAATCGCTGGCCTTGACGGCTTGCGATGCAGCCGCAACGGGTTGGCTGGATGTTTGTTGTGCTGCATCCAGCGTCACCACGCGGGCACCGCTCTGCTTGCCAATACGGCCTGCCTCGATACGGGCGATCTCGGCATCGGCACGGGTGGCGTAGGGACCGATCCGCACGCGATAGGCAGGCTTGCCATCCAATGTCGCGGTCTCGCGGTAAGCGGGCAGCTTGTCGCCGCGCAGCCGTGAAACAACCGTGTCCGCGCTGACGCTACTGGCGTAAGCGGCAAAATGGACGGCGTAGCCACCCCCGGCGACGCTCACGGGCAACATCGGGGCTTCAGCATCACGGCTGGCATCACCGTCACCCATGGCATCCGCCGATCCATCCTGGATTGCGGTCGTGGTATCGACCATGGGCAGGTTGCCATCCTTGTCGCCTTCCTGCGTACCGCCGGGCGCACCAGGCATGCCTAGCGCGCCACCCGTGGGTGCCGCATACGGCATCACAAGTGGCAGGTCCACCGTCTTGCCATCGCCACGCGGTGCTGCCGGAACATCCAGGGGCACGTCGGACACGCCGCTGTCGGGCGCAGGGCCCTGGACCAGCATCGGCAGGAAGATCACTGCCAGCGCGATCAGGACGGCGGCACCGATCAGGCGCTGCTTCAATTGGGATTCCACGGTCCGGTTTCCATTGGCGCTCAGGGGCATCGGGCGTGCGAATTATACGCCGCGGCGTCGCAGACTCCTGAACCCCGTCAACCTGGCGTGGCCGTCGCGGCCAGCCGTTCTGCCCAGGCTAGCGCCGCCGCTGCCGTGTGGAAGGAGCCGAAGACCAGGATGCGATCACCCGTCCGCGCTGCTGCAAGTGCTGCATCCAGTGCCTGCACGACATCCGGATGGCGACTGCCCTCGCTCGCGGCCGTGCCTGCCAGCCGTTGCGCGAAGGCATCGACGTCCAGGCCTCGCCCACCGGCGGACTCCAGCCCTGCCAGGCACCACGCGTCGACGAGGCCCGCGATCGCGTCCACGACGCCGACCACATCCTTGTCGGCAAGTGCCGCGAAGACCGCGAAAGTGCGCCCCTCGATCGGCGAAGTATCCAGCCATGCCGCCAGTGCACGCGCGGCCTGCGGGTTGTGTCCGACATCGACGAGGACATCGACACCACCATGCGCAAAGTGCTGCAGGCGACCCGCCAGGCCGGCCTGGGCAACGCCGGCGACATAGGCCTGCTCGGGCACCTCGGCATCAAGCGCGCGCAACGCCGCGATCGCCGTGGCGGCATTGCGCAACTGCACCGGCGCCAGCAGCCGTGGCAATGGCAGCACGATGTCGTGACCGATCTCCCGCCATCGCCAATGCGCGTCATCGATGCGCTCGAAGAAGAAATCATTGTTGACCCGCCAGGTCGACGCACCGATCGCATAGGCATGCCCGAGCACGCTGGAGGGTGGATCATCCTCGCCGAGGATCAGCGGCTTCCACGCCCGCGCGATGCCGGCTTTCTCGGCACCGATGCGTTCGCGGTCATCTCCCAGGTAATCCTGGTGGTCGAGATCGACCGTGGTGATCACCGCGACATCCGGATCGACGATGTTGACCGCGTCCAGCCTCCCGCCGAGACCCACTTCGAGGATGGCGAGATCGAGATCGCTGCGTTCGAACACCCACAGCGCGGCGAGCGTTCCGTATTCGAAATAGGTCAGCGATACCTCGCCGCGTGCTGCATCCACCGCTTCGAATGCAGCGACCAGCGCAGCGTCGTCGATATTTTCACCATGGATGCGGACGCGCTCGTTGTAGTCCAGCAGGTGTGGCGAGGTGTAGGCACCCACCCGCCATCCGGCGGCACGCGCAATCGACTCGATGAAGGCCAGGGTCGAACCCTTGCCATTGGTGCCGCCGACTGTGATCACATGCCTGGCGGGCTTGCCCAGCGACATGCGTCCAGCGACATCGCTCACCCGTGCGAGCCCCATGTCGATCGACCGGGGATGCTGGCGCTCGATGTGGGCCAGCCACTCCGGCAGGGAGCGCCCGGTACTCACAATGCCCGGTGCACCGCTTCGCCGAAGAACGGCGTGTGGTGCGAGCAATCATTGAGGCGAACCACATCCAGGTGATCGACATCCACGCCTTCGAGCAGGTTGAGCGTGGTCGGTGCCTGGCGAAAGGTCCAGAGTCGCGAGAACGGAATACCCAGTATCCGGCACAGCAGCACGCGATTGACTGCATCATGGGCGACCACCAGCACCGTGTCGTCGGCAGCAAGTCCTTCGGTCGCGCGCGCGAACGCGGGCCAGCTGCGGTCGAACACCTGCTGCAGCGATTCGCCGCCTGGCATCAGCACGCTGTCCGGTGCATCGCGCCAGTCCCGCAGCAGTTGCGGGTCACGCTCGGCGATTTCCGACGACAAAAGCCCCTCCCAGCTGCCATGGGCGATTTCCATCAATCCCGCATCGGTCGCAAGCAGCTCCGCACGCTTCGAACCCAGTGCCAGTTCCGCAGTGCGGCGCGCACGCGACAGCGGCGAGGCGATGGCCCGATCAATACGCACGTCATGCAGTCGCTCACCCAACGCAGTGGCCTGCGCCTCTCCGACGGATGACAGCGGAATATCCTCCTGGCCCTGGTAGCGGCCTTCGGCATTCCACGGTGTTTCGCCATGTCGGGCAAGCAGGATTCTCATTGTTTGCATCGCTCCAGTGGGGTCGCGGCAGCGTAGCAGAGAGCCAGGGGCTACGTTCCCGACCAGACGCGACCGCGCCTACCCGCTACACAGATGGCGGCATGCCGAACTGGCATGCGACTGTCGCTTGCGAGACCATGCGTGTTCCATACAGGAGGCTTGGGCATGCACAGGACGATCACCGGTCGATTCGACGTCGAACGCACGGGAGGTGCCGCGATCGAAGGCATGGGCGACGACGTGCAGATGGCGCGGACGCGACTCAGCAAACAGTTCCACGGCGAGCTGGAAGCAACCAGCGTGGTCGAAATGATGAGCGTCGGTACCGGTGTGCAGGGTTCGGCTGCCTATGTGGCGCTGGAACAGGTCAGCGGCATGCTCTGCGGCCGCTCAGGCTCATTCGCCCTGCAGCATAGCGGTACGATGGCGCGTGGTGACGCCACCCTGGCGGTCAGTGTGGTTCCGGATTCGGGCAAGGCTGGACTGGAAGGCTTGAGCGGCAACCTCGCCATCCGGATCGTCGATGGCGGACATCACTACGAGTTCGATTTCATTCTGCCTGACGTTGCTGGTTGACGCGGAACAGGCGAAGTCCTGCCGCGCTGCCGGCTGCGCGCCCGTGGATTGGACACGCAACGCTGCATGCATCGGTACAAACCGTGCCCACAAAGGGAAACGGAACCTGTCGGCTCCGTTTCGCATGCATTCCACGCCAGCGCTGCCTGCATCATTTGCCGGCAGACAGGTTCAGCTCCTTGAGCAGGTTGGGCGCCGGATAGACCTCCTGCATGATCCAGCGCATGTAACGCGCATCCAGCGAGATCATCCGCGTCATCTCCGGGTCGAACACCCAGTTCGACACGACCGCCTCCCAGTTCATGTCGAACGCAAGGCCAACCAGCTTGCCTTGCGCATCCATCACGGGCGAGCCTGAATTGCCGCCGGTGATGTCGAGGTCGGACAGGAAGTTGACCGGCACCGTGCCGAGCTTCTTGTCCTGCAGTCCACCATAACGCTTGGCGGCAATCGCATCGAGCAGCGGCTTGGGTGCGTCGAACGGTTCCTTGCCGGTTGCTTTGGCAGCAACCTGCTCCAGCGTGGTGAACGGTTGCTGCTGGGTTCCGTCAAGCTTGGTGTAGGGCTTCACATTTCCGAAAGTGATGCGCAACGAGGAATTGGCGTCCGGATAGACCGAGGCACCCGTGCTTTGCTTGTAATCGGCAACAGCCTGCAAGTACACGGGACGCGCCAACATGGACTCGCCGGCACGCGTCTTGCGCTCGTCCTCTTGCTCCAGCAACGTCGGCATCATCGCCACCGCATACTGGATCGCCGGATCCTTGCTGGCCTCGAATGCCTTGCGATCAGCCTTGAACCAGCGAAGGCGTTCATCGGCATCGCCCAGCTTGCTCTTGCCCAGGCTGTTGAGCGCCTTGTTGATCTGCTTGGCGTCACTGCCACCAAGCCACTTGTCGATGGCCTGGTCGTGCTGGTCGGCAGGCAATGCGACGTACTGCTGCAGCCAGTACTGTTGCAGTTCGCGATCCATCTGCGGCACGTAACGACGCTCCATCTGCTGAAGACCGCCTTCGATCGCAGGCTCATCACGTTGCTGGAATCCTGACTCGCGCTGCGCATCGGGCTTGGCGCGTTCGATGGACAATCGATAAAGGCGGATGGCGGTGCCCACGGTGCCGGTGCCATTGAACTGGCCAACCACCAGGTCACGATCACGCGTGGCCTTGGTGGCCTGCGCGGCGGTGACCAGCTGGTCGTGGGCTTCCAGTGCCGGCTTGCCCTTGTCGCCCTGCTTGCCCAGCCAGGCGAGGACCGCGGCCTCTTCACTACGCTTCTTGCCTTCGGCATCGATGCGCTTGAACCCTTCGACCTGTCCATCGAAGTTCTTGGTGGTGTTTTCCCAGCCACGCACGGTGCTGGCGTACTTGACCTTGATGTCGGGATCATTCGCGCCTGCTGCATCGACCAGTGCGATCTCGCGCTTGAAGTGCCTGGACACCGTTGGATAGGTCCATCCAGCCGTGTTGTCGAATTCGTCGGCCAGGGCATACCGGCTGGTCACGCCCGGATACCCCGCGACCATCACGAAGTCGCCCGCCCGCAGTGGCTTGTCGGCAACTTTCAACCAGTGCTTGGGTTTGTAGGGCACGTTGTCTTCGGCATAGGCCGCTGGCTTGCCATTCTTGTCGACGTAGGCGCGGTAGAACGAAAAGTCGCCGGTGTGTCGCGGCCACATCCAGTTGTCGACCTCGCCGCCATAGTTGCCGATGCTGCCCGGCGGCGCATAGACCAGACGCACATCCTTGATTTCAAGGTTCTTGAACAGGCGGTAGGTGTTGCCGCCGGCAAAACTGTAGAGACGGCAGCGATAACCACCACCTGCCTCGCATGACGACACCAGCTGCTTCTCGAAATCATCCAGTGCGTTTGCACGCGCCAGCGCGTCAGGCGCGGCAGCGATGGCCGACTTGGCACGTTCAGTCACGTCTTCGATGGCATCGAGCACGTAGATGCGCGCGTTCGGTCCAGCGCTCAACTCCTGCTTTCCATCGGCTGCAATAAACCCATCCGCCATCAGGTTTTTCTCCGGCGTCGAATTGAGCTGGATCGCGCCGTACGCACAGTGATGGTTGGTGACCACCAAACCCTGCGGCGAAACAAAGCTGGCCGTACAACCACCGAGCGAAACAACCGCTCCCATCGGGTCACCGGTAAGGTTGGCGAGCTGCTTCGGGTCAAGCTTGAGGCCGGCCTTTTTCAATGGACCTGCGATCTGCGGCAATTGGCGGCACCCACATGCCTTCCCCGGCATGGGCAACGCCGGTCATGGCGACAACGGAAGCAGCGATCGCTGCGGTCAACACGGTCATGCGCATGGTGTTTCCTCTTTATTCGTTCGTGTGTCTTTCAGCTGCAGCCGTCATCGGAACGGCGTATCGAATCCATGCGCACTCAGTCGTGCGGCAGCCCCATCTCGCCCAACAGCCGTTCGGCATGATCGACTTCATCCATCACCCAGCGCATGTAGCGCGTATCGACGTGGATGGAACGGGTCAGGTCCGGGTTGAAAATCCAGTCGGCACTCAGGCTTTCGTAGTTGCCATCGAACAACAGTCCGACCAGTTCACCCTTGCCATTCAATGTCGGTGAGCCGGAATTGCCGCCGGTGGTATCCACGTCACTGAGGAAATTGACCGGCACGTCACCCAGGTCATCCATGCGGTACTGCGCGCCTTTGCCCTGCGCGATCGCATCGAGTTCGGCCTGCGGGGAGATGAAGGGATCCTTGCCGGTGGTCTTGGCGACGATGCCTGCCAATGTAGTGAACGGTGTCATCTGTTCGCCATCACGCGGCGAGTAGCCACGCACCGTGCCGAACGTGATGCGCAAGGAGCTGTTTGCATCCGGGTACACGGGCTTGCCCTGCTCGGTGTTGAAATCGATCATCGCCTGCATGTACTGCGGGCGCAGTGCTGAAATCCGGCCGCTGCGTGCCTTGTCATCAAGTTCGAACCGTTGCAGTGCCGGCATGACCCTGGTCGCGAACTGCAGCGCGGTGTCATCGGATGCCTCGATTGCAGCACGGTCTGCCTTGAGCCATTGGAGCCGCGCTTCGACGCTGCCCAGTTTGGTGCCCGCGTATAGCGCATCAAGCCTGGCGTCGAGTCCATTGATGGTCTTGTCGTCGGCTGAAATGCCCAGCCACTCGTCCAGCTCGGGAACACGGTGGCCAGCAGGCACCTGGCTGGCATAACGCTGCAAGCGCATCGCCATCAAGGCCTTGTCGACCTTCGGGTCATACCGCTTGTCCAGCGCCTTCATGCCACCCTCGATGCGCGCAGCATCACGG
>Ga0164241_10005563_pt1 | contig 11738 bp, 13 predicted proteins | sample OricomyardsoilBY_FD_108780 | JGI IMG/M metagenome (GOLD analysis project Ga0164241, IMG submission 108780) | Backyard soil microbial communities from Emeryville, California, USA - Original compost - Back yard soil (BY) | ecosystem: Environmental > Terrestrial > Soil > Unclassified | place: USA... | reverse complement strand
TCTTGTCCATCGTGGGCTTCAGCGGGTCGGAGTTCAAACGCCGGAACGCGGCGCCCACCGCTTTCGTGCCGTTACCGCCAGAGACGACGTTGGGATCGAAGCTCGGCTTGGACAGCGCTGCGAGTAGCCTGCCCGTGCGTACGTCGACGACGACGACCGCGCCCGCCAGCTGACCGCGAATGGCCTTCTCGATCGATGACACCAAGTCGATGTCCATCGTGAGCGAGATATCGCGCCCTGGGATGGGCTCGAGACGACGCGGTTCTTCCAGGTATTTCGCGTCGATTTCCGCGCTGCTCTCGCGGCGCGCGATGCCGCGCACCATCTTGCGCCAACCGCGTTGGCCGCGCAGATAACTCTCCCAACGCCGCTCGATGCCGATCGCACCGATGTGGTCGCCCGCGCGGTAACCGCGGTTGTCCAAGCGTTCGAGCGCTTCCGCATCGACCTCACGCATGTAGCCGACGGCGTGGGCGCCGAGTTCGCCGTACGGGTAATAGCGAACCGGAGCGGGCGTGACCTCGACGCCGTTGAGCTCTTTTTCGTGCGTCTCGAGGAATGCTACGACGTCGCGGTCGACGTCGACTTTGAGCAAGATTTGCTGGCCGCGCCGCTTGTCCTCTTTGGGCAGCGCCTTAACGTCGGCGATGCGTTTTTCGATCGCCGCTCGTTCGAACTCGTCGAGCTGGACGACCTTCATCACGCGTGGCCAGGTGGTCTCCAGATCGATCTCGGCGGGCGTGATGTGTACGCTGTACGAGGGGCGATTCGCGGCTAAAACACGCCCAAATGCGTCGCGAATCACGCCGCGCGTGGTGGCGAGCGAGCGTTCGCGGACGATGTTGCGGCGCGCCTGCGCGCGGTGCAAATCACCCTCCACGATTTGCAGCTGTGCCAGGCGACCGATCAGGATGCCGAATGCGGCAATCGTCACCAGCACCAACCAGCGGTAGCGCTGCCGGAACTCCCCGACGTCGGAGCGTTGGACTAGCACGTGCGCCTCATGTCGCCGCCTCGGGTTGGGCGCGGGCAGGCACGCCGCCTTGCCGCAAACGCTGCGCCAAACGAAACAGCAGGGGCGCACACAGTGCAGTGGCCACGGCGTGCGGGAGCACGATCGTCGCGACCTCCAGCGGGCGGCGGTTGTCGTTGCCGAACACGGCCAGGAGCACCAGGATCACCGCGCTTTGTACGAGCGCGAACACGAACGCGAGCGACATGCGTGTGAGCATGGTTTGCGCGGTAAGCCTGACGCCGGCGACGCGCGAGAGCCACCAAATCATCACGTAGACGAAGGTAAACAGGCCGACGGGCGCCCCACCCAGTAGGTCCTGCGCGTAGCCGATCGCGAACGAGAGCGCCGCGCCGCGCGGCATCGATGGTTCGTGAACGCCGAGAAAAATCACCAACGGCAGCGCGAGGCTCGGCGTCGCCCCGTGCACCCAGCGCGCGCCAACCAGCGCGCCGATCGGACCGATCAACCGGAACAGGTTCGACTGCACCAAGATGAGCAGCGCGGCGACCGCGAAGAACCCGAGGTTTCTCATGCGAAGCTCCGGAACATCCTCAACGCTGCTGGCGCTGCTTCCTGGACGCGGTGCTGCCGGCGCCCGACTCGCAATCCTTGGGGTCGGTGAGGATGATCATCACCTCTTCGAGGCGTGAAAAATCCACCGTGGGCTCTGCCTCGACCGATTGGTAGATGCCGAAGTTTCGCTTCTCGACCTTCTTGACGCGGGCCACCGGAATGCCACGAGGGAAGCGGCAACCGAAGCCGCTCGTCACGAACACGTCGCCCACGTCCACGTCGTCGGTGCGCTGCACGTACTCCACGCGCGCGGAGTACTTTTGGCGATCACCGATGCCGCGCACGAAGCCACGCGCGCCCGTGCGCTCGACCATCACGTCCACACCGAAGCCGCTGTCGACGGTGAGTTGCACATCGACCTTCTCGCCCGCGACTCGCAGCACCGTGCCGACCGTGCCGTCCACGGAGATGACCGGCATTTCCGGCCGAATCACCGCATTTTTCGTATCGACGGTGAGGTGCGCGACGCGAAAATATTCTGTCGTGTCCTTACCCACCACGACCGCGCTCACGAGCTCTGGCGACAGCGTCTCGCGCAAGCCGAGCAAGCGACGCAAGCGACGATTGTCCGCCTCAGTGCGTTCGGACTCGCTGAGCTTGCTGCGCAAGTTCGCGTTCTCGTACGCGAGCCGATTGTTGTCGGCTTTCACGTCCACGAGGTACACGTAGTCGCCGACTAAACCGGAGACTCCCCGCGCGAGCAACGCAGCGAAATATTGAAACGGCGCTGCGACGTGTAACAGCGCGCGATCGACCCAACTCGTATCTTCAGGTCGGCGAATGCTCGAACGCAGGAAGAAGAACGGTAGTGCCAATAGCAGCACTACGATGACGATGTCGCGATAGTGCTTGAAGGAACCCACGCGAGCCTCGGCTCATCACCCGATGGTGACTTCCTTGAGCAGCTCGATGTGGTCCAGCGCCTTACCGCTGCCGAGCACCACACAGCTGATCGGGTCGTCGCTCACCATGACCGGGAGGCCCGTTTCTTCACGCAAGAGCACGTCGATGTTCTTGAGCAAGGCGCCGCCGCCCGTGAGCACAATCCCCTTGTCGACGATGTCCGCGGCGAGCTCCGGTGGGGTGCGCTCGAGCGCGAGCAGCACCGCTTCCACGATCGCGTTGATCGGTTCGGCCAGCGCTTCGCGCACTTCGTCCGAGTTGACGATCACGGTCTTGGGAATGCCGGCAACCATGTCGCGGCCCTTGACCTCCATCGTCAGCTGCGGATCGAGCTGGTATGCGTTGCCGATCGTGATCTTGATGCGCTCGGCCGTTTGCTCGCCAATGGCGAGGTTGTACTTACGCTTCATGTAGGCGACGATCGCGTCGTCCATCTTGTCGCCGCCGACACGCACGCTCTGCGAATACACGATGCCGGCCAGCGAAATCACGGCGACTTCGGTCGTGCCGCCGCCGATGTCGACCACCATGTTTCCGCTCGGCTCGGTAATGGGAAGGCCAGCGCCAATAGCGGCCGCCATCGGCTCCTCGATCAGATAGACCTCACGTGCGCCAGCGCTCTCCGCGCTCTCCTTCACCGCGCGCTTCTCGACCTCGGTGATGCCGAAGGGCACGCAGATGATGATGCGCGGCTTGACCAAGGTGCGCCGGTTGTGAGCGCGCGCGATGAAGTAACGTAGCATTGCCTCCGTGATCTCGAAGTCGGCGATGACGCCGTCGCGCAGGGGGCGAATGGCGACGATGTTGCCGGGGGTGCGGCCGAGCATCTCTTTGGCCTCACGGCCGACGTTCAGCACTCGCTTCACGCCATTCGCGTCGCGTGCGACTGCCACCACGGAGGGCTCACAGCTGACGATGCCTTTGCCTTTGACATAGATCAGCGTCGTTGCCGTGCCTAAATCGATGGCAAGGTCGTTCGAGAACAGGCCGTAGAGCCAGTCGAAAATCATCGCTGTTGATTGCTCGTCTAATCAAGCCGGGCAAGGCCGCTGGGTGCGGCGCGCCTAGCTTTACCGGCCGAAACCGGCCGAAATGGAGCCACGTCCTAGCACGAGCCGTCGAAGGCGCGCAATCCGACCGGGACCAAAAGCAGCATCCTGCCAGGAGGAACGTTCACGCCAGAAAAATCCACGCAAGATCCAATACTTGCGATGGCGCTATTGAAGGAAATTCGAACTCGTCGAAAGCCTGCAAGCGAAGCGTGCGAGCCTCCCACGCGAATTCGCGCGGGAGGCCGGGGCCTCAGTCGTCGTCGTCCCAATCCTTACCGAGGTTCTTCCAAGAAGCGCCGGCGCCGCCGCGCTCGCCCTTCTTAGGCTCCTCGCCACCGCCGCGGGCTTTCTTCTTCTTCTTCTTGTCGTCCCAATCACCACCGCCGCCGCCGGGGGCCGGACGCGCGCGGCGACCCTCCGCCGGGCGACCCGAGCTGTCCATGCCGGGGGGAGGCATGGGCGGGAAGCCACCGCCGCCACCACCACCACCACCACCATAGCCGCCGCCACCACCGTAGCCGCCGCCACCACCGCCACCGCTATATGCGGGGCGAGGCCGTTCGCTCGCGCCACCTGGGCCGCCCGGTGCTCCGCGCGGATGCGCGATGTTGAGCATCAACCGACGACCGCGCAGATCGAAATTGCGCAGCGTGGTGATCGCTTCGTTCGCGGCCTCCGCCGTGCCCATGGTGATGAAACCAAATCCGCGCAGGCGACCATCAGGACCAACGGGCAAGTGAATCCGCGCGACAGGACCGATGTTGTTGTCGCTGAAGATCTGCGTCATCTCCTGCTGACTCGTGTCGTAGGGCAAGTTGCCAACGTACAGCGTGCGATCTTCGGTCATCTGTGGACCGCCGCCGCCGCCGCCTCCACCACCGCCTCCGCCACCGCCGCCCGCAAATCCCGAGCCTTCGCCGCGACGCGGTGGCTCCGAGGAGAAGGGACGCACGGAGATCGCACGGCCCGCTTGCAGTGAGCCGTCAAGCTTGTCGCGCGCAGCGATCGCTTCTTCCGAAGTGGCAAAGGTAACGAAGCCGAAGCCGCGTGGTCGCCCCGTTGCACGATCACGCGGCAGACTCACGTCCACTACTTTGCCTCCCGTTGCTTCGAACAATTGCCTCAGCACGTCTTCGCTGATGGACTCGGGCAAGCCCGCCACGAAGAGTTTTCGTGCATCCTCGGTCGCCATTTTCTTTGTCTGTTCCCTGAATAAATATAGCTCGCGCCCCGGCGATGGCCGGAACAAGCGCAGAATCCGGGTTTGACGATAACTGCGTGTGAATCGCCATTCAAGTCAGCAGTTTGTGCCATGGCCGGCCAGGTAGCCGGCACGGGGCTTGCAGGCACCGCCTGGTAGCCCCCACGCGCCGCACTCCACCGGCGCCCAGTCGCGCCCAGAGACGGTCGTGTAAGCTCCGCCGCTCATGAAGCTACGCGTGATTAGCAACCCGAGCGCCGGCAGCGGGAGCGCGCAGAAGCGGCTCCCCGCATTGAAGCAATTGCTGGAGACCCGCGGAATCCAAGCCGAGTTCGTCGAAACCAGTGGCCCCGGTGACGCCACGCGACTGGTCCACGAGGCGCGCGCCGACGGCGTCGAGTGTCTAGCGGTGATGGGGGGCGACGGCACCTTGAACGAGGTCAGCCAGGGCTACTTGGACCGCGACGGAAAGGCGCTCGACGGTCCGGACCTAGCGCTCATCCCCTCCGGCACCGGTGGCGATTTCCGAAAGAGCTTTGCTCTGGGCGACACCCTGGAGGAGGCCGTCGAACGCCTGACCACGGCCAAGGCACGCCCGCTCGACCTCGGCCTGCTCGAAATCACGGCGCACTCCGGCGAGACGATCCGGCGTGCGTTCTTGAACATCACCAGCTTCGGCCTGGGTGGGCTCACCGATCGATTGGTCAACGCCGGACCGAAGTGGATCGGTGGACGCGCGGCATTCTTCGTCGGCTCTTTGCGCGCGTTGATCAGCTACCAGAACGCACCTGTGCGCGTGCGTGTCGACGGCCAGATTGCGTTGGAGGCACCGATCGTGAACGTGGCCATCGCCAATGGTCAATACTTCGGTGGTGGGATGAAGATCGCGCCCGACGCTTCGCCCGATGATGGTCTGTTCGACGTCGTCGCAATGCATGGCCTGACTCGAGCGCAAGGCGTCGCGCTCGCGCCGCGCATCTATCAAGGCACCCACATTGGTCAGCCAGGGGTGCACTTTTCACGCGGCGCGCGGATCGAAGCAGAGAGCTTGGTACCGCGCGCCGAAGTGCTGATCGATATGGACGGAGAAACCCCGGGGCGCTTGCCACTCGTCGCGTGCGTGGCGCGCGGCGCGCTCAAGATTCGCGCGTAACCGCGGCGCTTTCGGGGCTACCGCCCAGCGCCGCGGGCAGCGGTGGGGGCGCGAACGCGGCGGGCGAGCCCGCCGCGTTCAGCGTGCGTGCGAAGAAGTACACGCCCACCGAGAGCAAGCCGAAACACGCCCACTGCGCTGGAGTCAGCCCGGCATAGCGAGGGTCGACCGCGGCGACCAAGCCGCCGTTCTCCGCGATTGGCTCGGCCACGCGCAAGAAGTCGAGTGCGAAGCGCACCGGCGCGTACGCGATCGTAATCGCGCCCACGTAGAAGCCCCAAGGGCGCGGTTTCTTGCGCAGCCACAAGAAGGCGAGCGCGAGCGGAATGGTGAGCAACATCTCGTACAAACCGAGATCGAAACGTCCTCCACCCGGATACTGAACGGCAAACCAAGCATCACTCGGCAGACCAGGATGGTCGTGCGCGACGCTGCAGCCGGTGCGGCCAAACACCCATGCTGCCGGAAACGAGCTCGCAATGACGTCGGCATACGGCAAAATGTCCGCCTTGTAGCGCCACTTCCACAAGAACCCGCCGATGATGGCACCCGAAAAGCCGCCGAAGCTGGATAACCCTTCCCAAACGCGAATCAGAGACAGCGGATCTCGGAGGACTTGCCCCGGGTAGTAGAAAATCACGTCGAGCATGTGCCCGCCGAGGAAGCCCACTCCGACGACCCAGGCGATGAAGCTCGCCATCACCCGATCGCTCAAGCCGAGACGCCTGCCTTGTCGCGTCGCCAGCACGGACCCGATGTAGACGCCAGTCGCGACCAACGCACCGAACGGCTTGATCGTGAAGGGCACCGGCGGAAAGTTGCCGATGAGACCTTTGGGAATGACCGTTAGCTCGGGAAGATGCAGATACGGGATCGCGGGCGCGCTCAACACGGCACGGCTCCTACCACACTCACCCGCCCGCGCCCTTCGATCGTGGTTTCTTGCCTCGATCGACCGCTACACGGTGCACGCTCAGGCTATCCGCCGCGCCTGGTTCCGTGCCCGCAACGACCGATAGCGTGACGTCATCGCAACGTCGCTCCAGGACCACCGGGCTGACCGCTTCCGCCTCGCAGCGGGCCTTGGGCAACGGCGCGTCCAAAGCGGCGCTCAGGATCTCGAGAGCCTGGCCCAGCGCTTCGGCGCTCGCCTGAGGGTTCAGCGGAGGAACGGCTCGCACCGTGATCGCCTCCGCCAAGCGAGTCAGGAGTTCCGGCCCCGACAGCGATAGCTCTTGCACGAGGCCTCGTGAAAGCCGAATGCGCAACGTGACGTCGACGCTGCGTTCCGTCAACGCCTTATCTTCCGGCACCGCGTAGCTGAACGAAAACACTTTCTGGCACTCGTCCCCTTCGCAATGCAACGGCGGGGGGCGTTCGCGAAGCCGAACCAGGAAGTCTGGCGCGAGCTCGGAGGTCGGTTCGCCAAACGTGCGCGTCGCCGCCAAGAGCTCCGTCAAACGCGAGAACTCACGCACGAACCCGCGCCGTTGGTCGGCAGCACGCGCCAAGCGCTCCTCGATGTCACGCGCGTGACTGAGCACGCGCTGCTCGCGCTTTTCGGCGTAGATGCGGCGCGAATCGAGCTCGGTGATGCGCTCTGCCGCGTCTTCCGCGTGCGGGCCGTGCGGCATGGCATCGAGGTAGGCGCGGAGCCTTGGCAGCGAGTCGTGCGCAAGCTTGAAATAGCGCTTCTCTGCCGGGAAGTACCAAGCGTGCACCTCTTTCGAGTAATCACCCTTTGGGTATACGCGCAAATACCGCTCGGCGGCTCCGAGCTTCGCCTCGAGCGTAGTCGCGACGCGGTACTCTCGGTAGCTCCGGTACTCGCCGAAGTCGCCGGTGATGCGCGCGGTGCTGGCGCAGGACAGCGCGCACAGCATTGCCATGAGCGCGAGCGCTGTTCTCACGGCGCCGGCTCCGGGCAAAAGTTGCACTCGGTCGGCACGCTGGGTGAGCTATCGCTCATGTAAGAGGCGTAATCGTTGCAGCTCGCATGTTGCAGTGCGCGCAAACAGACCTCACCATCGTGCACCAATGGGACGCAGTTCGTCGGGAAAGCCGTCGGATAGCTCTCGGGGTGGTCGCACGCGTTTTGGCACGACACGCGCGTCAGGCTGCACTCTTGGCAACGCTGACAGTCGATGTTGGCCTTGCTCGCGAAGAACACTTCGGGATCGAGCTCGGCCGCGGTCTGTCCGCAGCCGCCCACGTCGCCCGGCGTCGGCGCGGTGCAGAACAGCAGCACGAGCGCGAAGAAGCCGAGCTTCATGCGCTCGCGATTCAACCTGGGACCGAGCGTGCGGAAGGAAAACGTCACGGCAGCACCTCGTAGTCGACGAACACACCGAGCTGCGCCGCGAGCACCGGGATCGTGCTCACCGAACGATCCTGGGTGGCCGCGCCATAGTAAAGGCTGCCGCTCAGTTCGCCCTGCACGCCAAGACCGGCGGTGATCATGTAGGCCGCACCGAACGCGGCCTCCAAACCGGCGCTCACATCCGGCTGCAAGGTGATCGGGATCCCTGCGCGGCCGAAGAGCAAAGTGCGCCCACTATCCAGACGTTCGAGCGCCATGTACGACACACTCAACACCTCCTGCGGGATCCCCTGCGCCGCGATCGATAAGTGGAGCACCGCGCCATGCGCAAGGCCACGGGCCGGCCCGCGCACGAACCCGAGTCCGATGTCGTAGTACGCAGCGGTCAGCGAGAGCGATTCTGCACTGTCGCCCAGCTGGGTCGACAGGCGATACGGGTTGTTGAATCGCAGCCCTTTGCCGAGCGAAAGGGATCCGAAGCCGTGCCAATACGCTTCCGAGTCGCGGATCGGCGTACGGTAGCGCTCAACCACTGGCGGCGCGGGCGGAGTCGGCGCGGAAGCGTCGTCGGCCCGCGCCGGATGCGCGGACAAGACGCATAGCAGCCCCGCTGCCCAGGCAGGAGTGCGCACCAACTCGAACGCCGACAATCGCAAGAACCGCACGAATTACCGAGCCAATCGCGCTTTCGTCAAGCCGCACGCGCACACAGACGCTCGATCTCGTCGACGTGCTTCGGGATCGCTTCACTCAACACGACTGCGGGACCGTCGGTCACCAGCACGTCGTCCTCGATGCGCACGCCGATACCGCGATACTCGGAGGCCACCGATGCGTTGGCTGCAATGTAGATGCCTGGCTCGACCGTGATCACCATGCCCGGTTCCAACAAGCGAGGCTTACCCGCCACGAAATAAGCGCCGACGTCGTGGACGTCCATGCCGAGGTAGTGGCTGGTCTTGTGCATGTAGTAAGGCTTGTAGCGTAGCTCGCTGATCGCGGTTTCGACCGGTCCTTCGATGATGCCGAGCCGACACAGGCCATGCGTGATGACCTCGACGCTCGCCATGTGCACGTCATCGAAGGTGCGTCCAGCGCGCGTGAGTTCGATGCTCGCGAGCTGCGCGTCCAACACCAGCTGATAGATGGCGCGTTGCACGGGAGTGAAGCGACCGCTCACCGGGAACGTGCGCGTCACGTCCGCCGCGTAGTAATCGAACTCGCACCCTGCGTCGATCAGCAGCAAATCTCCGTCTTGCATGCGGCGATCGTTGCGGTGGTAATGCAGCACCGTGGCGTTCGGTCCGGAACCGACGATCGGCGAGTAAGCGGCGCGCTCCGAGCCGAAACGCCGGAAAACTCCGCGCAGAATGGCCTCCACCTCGTATTCGTACATTCCGGGAGTTGCGCCGGCCATGGCAGCCACATGCGCATCACGGGTGATGTCGATGGCGCGCCGCATGCTCGAGAGTTCGCGCTCGGACTTCTTCAGTCGCGCCTCGTGCACGACCGTGCCTGGCTCGACGATCGAGGTCGGACAAGTGATGCCCAGACGCGCGCGCCCACGAACACGATCGAGCGCCGCCAATAGCGTGTCGTCGAAGCTGCGATTTTTGCCCAAGCGGTAGAACACGCGGTCGGTATTTTGAATGGCGTCCGGGAGCTTGGCCGCCAGATCGCCGATCGTGAAACTGACGTCTGCGCCGAAATCACTCACGGCGCCCTCGACGCCTGCGCGCGCGCCGTCCCACACCTCGCGTTCGGGATCGCGCGGACGTACGAACAACGTGAAGCGTTGCTCGCTCTGACTGTTCAGCACCAAGACGCTCTCGGGTTCGTCGAAGCCGGTGAGGTAGAAAAAGTCCGAATCCTGACGGTACTCGTGTTCCACGTCATTGTTGCGGATGGCGAGTGGCGCCGAAGGGATCACGAGCACACCTGGATGAATCGCGGCCAGCACGCGCTCGCGTCGCTCTTTGAACTCGCTCTCGGTCTGCATCCGCCGGAGGTTATCACTCCCTGGCGATCACGGCCGCCAAAGGGCCCGCCTCGGCTCGCCGAACTCGGCGATCACGCGCCGAGGCGCTGTCAAGTGCTCGCGCCCGGACCGGACACCGTGGCTCCCGCGCGCAGATCCAAGACTGTGGTTTGACGAGCGGTGAGGGCCACGGTACCCCTCCATGGTGAGTAGCGATCGGCCCGACGGCTCAGAGCGCGATGAACGCGAACGCGTGCGTCGACTCGAAGGCATCCTCCCAGAACTCGTCAAGCGCGTGTTCGAGGCCGGCTATGAACGTCTCAGCGAGGGTCCCGAGAACGTGCGTCACTTCGTCAGCGAGTTGCGCTTGCCGAAGGATGTCCTCTCCCAGCTGGACGAAACCAAAAACGGCATTTACCGAGCAGTCGCCAAAGAGGTGCGGGATTTCCTTGACCACACCAATTTCGCTGACGAGCTCGCGAATGTTTTGACGAAGCTCTCGTTCGAGGTCAAAACGGAGGTTCGCTTCATCCCCAACGACGCAGCCAAGGGCGGCCGTCCCATTCCGGACGTCAAAGCCAAGGTCAGCGTGAAGCGCGATCGCTCATCTCGCCCACCCGAGCCGCGCACGGATGTCGATGAGAAGGCTTCCCTTAGGCCAGATCCTCTGGCAAATGGGCAGCCGAACGAGGAGTCCCAATCTTGAAGTCGCTATCTGCGGGCGCTGAAATAGACGCCTGGTGCACCAAATGCCGTATGGATCTAATGCACCGCATCGTCGCCATGGTGCATGGCGCGCCCAAACGCGTGATCTGCCTCACGTGCAATTCTGAGCACAATTATCGCGCTCCGCGCACTGAAACCACGGCCTCCGGCGTGCAGGTTCGCGCACGCAATACTGGGCCGAAGCCCTCGCCCGCCGCCGCGCGCGTGACGCAAAAAGCGCGCGCCGAAAAAGAGCGGGCCGACAGCTGGGCGTCAAAGACGCTCGGCCAAGCCGTAGATGCGTTCATCCGCTACGCGATGGACAAATCCTTCCGTGAGGGTGATTTGGTCCTGCACTCGAAGTTCGGCGAAGGCTACGTCGATAAAGTGCTCGAGGGCGCCAAGATCAGCATCATGTTCCGCGACGGCGCGAAGACTCTCGCGCACCGCGCGAGCTGATTCGCGCGCCCTGCGAACTGCTGCTCGTGGCCGGGGACGCGTCCCGCGTTGGGACGCGCTCCGTACGCCCGCGGTCAGCTCGCGTGTTCCCAGCATCGCGCTCCGGGCGTGCGCGATCAGCGCGCGGATTCGGCGCGCTATGGTCGGGGCGCGCGCGGTCGGCGCGAGCATTCGCGGAGCTCCGCTCCGGGCGTGCGCGATCAGCGCGCGGATTCGGCGCGCTACGGTCGGGGCGCGCGCGGTCGGCGCGAGCATTCGCGGAGCTCCGCTCTGGGCGTGCATCGCTGCGACGCGCAAAACGATCCCCCTGATCGGCGCTCGAGTTCAGCGCGCTGTGTTCGGGACGTGTGCGGTCGGCGCGGGGATTCGCGGAGCTCCG
>Ga0164241_10005562_pt1 | contig 11739 bp, 10 predicted proteins | sample OricomyardsoilBY_FD_108780 | JGI IMG/M metagenome (GOLD analysis project Ga0164241, IMG submission 108780) | Backyard soil microbial communities from Emeryville, California, USA - Original compost - Back yard soil (BY) | ecosystem: Environmental > Terrestrial > Soil > Unclassified | place: USA... | reverse complement strand
TATATATTTATAATTACTATTAAGCATGTGGATATGTGGATTACCTGATGCCTCTGTCTGATGTGGAATATATGTAGATTTCTCCAATGATGATGTGCTTATTAGTCAAATAGTTAGGAGGTTTTCAACATGTTATTCAGGTGTGGATAGGTAGCGTGTGCATCAGTTGTAACGGAGGAATTGTGGAGAAGATTGTCTTTGGTAACATCGATGATCGCCTGATTCGTTGCGGTGCGGGTTTGCATGATTTGTTAGGCCGATATACTCATTTTGTGCACACCGTTTAGAAGGTTATCAACAGCTCTCTTTCCCAGTTGGCTTTTAGAGATATGGTGAGTTTGCCGTCTTCAGCTCTGTAGAAATGGATAGGTTCGGGGGGTAGGTTCTTGATGACGTTGCCTGGACTCCAGGCTTTGTTGCCGTCTTTGTCAACGACGACTCTTACGGAGTACTCGCCTGGTTCAAGATCTGAGAAGGTTGTGGTTTTTGAGGCAGGTTTTGAGGCGATGACTTTTCCTTTTGCTATTAGTTGTGCGATCAGTGGCGATTCCCGGGTGGTGATATTCAGTATGATGACGCCTGTTGTTTCAAGCGTGGTTGGTTTGATAGATAGTTCGGCAGCTTTGCTGGTGTCGGATTCTACGCTTATGAATGTTCCTTTGCTGATGACTAATTGATAGGGTTTCGGGGCTTGTTTGGCTTGTTTGTTTGATGTTGGCGGTGCTGTTTTCGTTAGCGCCTGTTGACCTGATCTTTGTGGCTGTGGCTGTGGTTGGAGTATGGTTTTGTTGATTTGTTTAGTGATGGTAGCAATGGTTCTTGTAGTATCGAATTGAATGTCGTTGGCGCTGATAGGGATAACCTGGGTTGTGTCTATACGGTAAAAGAGGCTGTCTGTATTGACCGTGAATACAGGTTTGTTGAACAGTAGGCGTGTATTGAGTAGTCCCGTGAGTCCGCTCAGCGAGGAAGCTTCAGGGGTGAGTTGGAATGGGTTTGGTTTTATTTCCCGTTGACTGAATTTCACATAGAGCGTTGTGTCAATCTGTTGGGTGAGACTGTCGTGGCTGTGAAATTCTACCGCGACGCTGTCGTCGGCTTGAAGGCCAAGCGTATTGTATATTCTGATGTTTTCGGTGTCGTCCCCATAGGAAGCGTATATGCGTTCGGAAGATGAGGTGATGGTGAAAGCTGCAGTGCTTTTGGACGTTTTTATGTTGAAGAATGTTTGTGATGGTCTGGCGCTCGTAATTTTTAAAGGTCGGGCATCGAGCCGGATAATGGGCAAGTCAAGCGCGTAGGTAGTGTCTTGGGGTTGTACGAGTTGTGGTACGAAGGCGTATCCTTCCGACTTGCTGTCTACGATTAAGTTTTTGTTGTTGTCAGACCAGGCGTAAGCATGATAGGATCCAGGTTTGAGATTGTCTATGTGAAAGGTTCCGTGCTCGTCGGTTTGGGTGAAATAAACGGGTTTGTGTTTGAAGATATTGAAGGTATCGCTTTCATATAGACCGACCGTTGCGTTCTTGGCTTCGGTGGCGGTTAGCAGTTCGTAAACAGTTCCGAAGATGTGTAGTGAGTCGATGTAGGTGCCGGTGCTGAAGGCGAGGTGTAGGTTCTTTGCTGGATTTTTTTCGGTAATGTCCTGAACGGCCTCGCGGAAGTTTACGGTGTAGGTGGTATTGGGTTGTAGATCATTGTTGAGTTTGATGTCTACTTTGTACTTGTTGGCGATCGCAGTGAAGTCTTTGCCTACTCCGGGAGATATGATGATTTGGTCTTTGGGATTGTTCAGTAGTATAAATTCACTGAAGGTGACCTGTATGTCTTTACCGCTGAAGTTTGTTTGTTGATCGGCTGGCAATGATTGTATAAGGGTTGGAGGTATTGAATCTTTGGGGCCGCCGGTGGGTGCTGTTTGTCTTGCGCATGATAAGGCGAAGAACACACTGATTGCAATGATGAGATGTAGGTAATGAATCGGTTTCATTTCCTTGCAATGTATATAAGGCTGGAATATTCTTTGGTCCTTGATGCCTTGAGATTTGACTTTAATCCCATGGCCATTCCCCGGATTAGTGTACCGAGGGTTTGGGTCTCGTGTTTATACTTTTCACTAAGGATACTTACGTAATAGGCATCGAGTTTCATGGGAAGGATTTCGGTGAGCTTTAGTTGATGCGCGTTAAGCAGGGTATTAATGTCTTTCTTGCCAAAGTGCCATAAGTGTCTTGGTGTGTCATATGCTGCCCATTGACTTTGGTAGTAGTTGGCGTCGAAGGAATTATGATTGGGTACTGCTATAAATATTGTGCCGTTATTTTTGAGGCGGGTTGCAAGTTGTCCTATTATATTATGGAGATCGGGGATGTGTTCGAGTACGTGCCAAAGGGTTATGGCGTCGAATTGTTGGGAGGTTAAGTCGTCTATTGATTTATTGATGGCTACTGTTGTTGCCTGCGTTGCTATTTGGCGTGGCTGATAGGCCGGTTCTACTCCGCTGATTGTCCAGCCTTGTTTTTTTGCGTGAGATAGGAAGGCGCCGGTCCCGCATCCGTAGTCCAGGAGATGTTTTGTTTGAGATTGCGTGTACTTTTGGATGGTGTTTGTTTTCCAGCGTAGGGTGAAAGTGCGGGCAGTTTTGTAGAGTAGATCGGTAATGTTGTTGGTTTGATTCGAATGTGAGATGTAGGCGACCGATTGATAATAGCTGCCAAGATCTTTAGGTACCGGGTGTGTGAAAAGAAAACGGCACTGGGTGCATTCCATGATTTGGAATGTTTCCTGTGAAACGGTGTAATCTTTGACTTGCAGGTATGGGGTGCAGCTTATGCTACCGCAGATGGGACAACTGGGTTGAGCCGTCATTTTCCCATATATATAGTGAGTACTGATACGTCTGCAGGGGAAACGCCGCTTATGCGGGATGCCTGTCCGACGGTTTCGGGTCTTATCTTCTTTAGTTTTTCGCGTGACTCCGAGGATAATGCTTTCACCAGGTCGTAGTTGAAATCTGGTTTGATTTTGTAGTTTTCGAGACTGCCTATCTTTTGCACCAATTCTTGTTCTCGGGTAATATAGCTGTCGTACTTCGTATTGATTTCTGCTTGTTGCAGAATTTCCGTGTCATAATTTGTAAGCGCATCCTGGATGGTTGGATTTAATGCCATCAGTTGATGGATATTGATTTGTGGTCGTTTGAGTAGGTGCGCCAGTGATGTTTTCTCGGTGATGGGTGATGTGTCGAGCGCCTGTAAGCCATTGTTGACGAGATCCGGGGTGACCCGAATTTTGTTAAGCTCCTGTGTTAGTGCAGTAGAGTGTTTCTTTTTTTGGAGCATTGCTTTGTAGCGGTGTTCATCGGCGAGTCCGATCTGGTATCCTTTTTCAGTGAGTCGTAGGTCTGCGTTATCCTGTCGGAGCAGAATTCTGTATTCTGCGCGGGAGGTGAACATACGGTACGGTTCCTGGGTCCCTTTGTTTACTAGGTCGTCGATGAGTACACCGATGTATGCCTCCGAGCGTTTTAGCACCAGGGGTTGTTTACTGTGAACTTTGTTGTGGGCGTTGATTCCGGCCATCAATCCCTGACAGGCTGCCTCTTCATAGCCCGTCGTTCCATTGATTTGACCTGCAAAATACAGATTATCAATGAGTTGCGTCTCTAATGTCGTCTTTAATTGTGTTGGTGGGAAGAAGTCGTACTCGATAGCGTATCCAGGCCGGAACATCCTGGCATTTTCGAATCCTGGGATTTTTGTCAGTGCGCTATATTGGACGTCTTCAGGAAGAGATGTTGAAAAGCCGTTAACATATATCTCCACCGTATTCCAGCCTTCGGGCTCTACAAATATTTGATGGCGTTCGCGTTCTGCGAAGCGATTAATCTTGTCTTCAATAGATGGGCAGTATCTGGGGCCGAGTCCTTTTATGCGTCCCTGGAACATGGGCGACCGGCTGAATCCTTTTTTGAGTTCGTCGTGTACTTCCTGGTTTGTATAGGTGATCCAGCAACTCCTTTGCTTCGTGAGGGAGGGCGTGTCGCTATAGGAGAATTTGCCAGGGTTAGTGTCGCCCGGTTGTTCTTCCATTTTGGTGTAGTCCAGGCTGCGGCCATCGATTCGCGGTGGTGTTCCGGTTTTCATTCTTCCGGATTCAAAGCCAAGTTCTACGAGTTGTTCCGTTAGTCCTGTTGCTGCTTTTTCAGCCGTGCGCCCACCTCCGAACTGTTTTTCTCCGATGTGAATCTTTCCGTTCAGGAATGTGCCATTGGTTAGTACAACGGCGTCTGCTTGTATGTCGATTCCCAAGCTCGTCTTGACTCCGCACACTTTGTTGTTCTTAACCAGTAAGGAGGAGACCATTTCCTGCCAGAAGTCAACGTTCGGATTTTGTTCCAGGGCTAGTCTCCAGATTTCAGAGAATAACATCCTGTCGTTTTGCGTGCGGGGACTCCACATCGCAGGTCCCTTTGACATGTTGAGCATTCTGAACTGTATCATGGATTTGTCTGACACAATTCCAGACATGCCGCCCAGGGCGTCAATTTCTCTTACTATCTGCCCCTTGGCTACGCCACCCATTGCTGGATTGCAGGACATCTGAGCGATGGTGTTCATGTTCATTGTTACCAATAGAACAGATGAACCCATTTTGGCTGCGGCGTTGGCCGCCTCGCAGCCTGCGTGCCCCGCTCCCACTACGATGACGTCGTACTTTTTGAACATTTTCCTTCTGATTTGATGGTGTTCCACGTGGAACGTCAGACTTACCCACAATTCCTTCCACATTTCCACATTCCGACACCGCAAATCTGAAATTCTGTGTTCTGAGGTGCCGTTCATGATCGAGCACAGATTTCAGGTTATGCGCTCCCGAAATACTTGGTGTTAGAAACAAGAAGGTAAGTTTGGTTGTTCCACGTGGAACCTTGTTGGCATTGTCTACCGCAAAGATAAGCAAGCGTCTTCTTTTTTGCGCATAAGCGCCTTTTTGCGGGGTGTCTTGTCAGAATATCCAAGCAAGTGCAGAACACCATGGATGATTACCCGATCCAGTTCATCCTTGAATGGGACTTCCTGCGCCTTTGCGTTCTCCCGGACGCGTGGAACACTTATGTAGATCTCACCAGCGATTTCGTCGCCATCACTCATCCCAAATGTTATGATATCCGTGAAGGTGTCGTGGTTTAGAAACTGCTGGTTGATACTGAGCAGATACTTGTCGCTGCAGAAGATGAAGTTTAGCTCGCCCGGCTCAGCTGCTTCGGCGGTAATCACTTTCTTTATCCAGGCAATGGTTTTTCGAGGGCTAGGCAGGCTGTAGGTTGTGCCCTGCTTAAAGAATTGGATGGTTGATGAATTGCCAGGCATTTATCGCGGGTTGATTGAGGTAGGTGCCGGAAAACTTTATCGAAAGTGCCGATTCAGGCTAAGCTATCATCAAAGGACTTCTATGTTGTTCGCCCATCAAGCTGCAGCGGGCGTGGCCGCTTATTTGTAACAGGGCTTCCTATGGTATAGCCGAACAAAGTGGTCAGGCAGTAGGCGCGTATCAGGAATTCATGTAAAAGCTCAGCTCGACCACGCGGCCGTTGTCTTTAAAGTCAACCTCGTCTGAAAGATGTTTCATCAAGAATATGCCACGACCTCCTAACTTCTCAATGTTTTCAGGAGCAGTCGGGTCAGGGAGGTTATCAAAGTTAAAACCAGCACCTTCATCCTTAATGACGAAACGGAGCATGCTTTCGTCCAGAGATAAACTCAGAAATACATTCTTCGACTTGTCGTTTGAGTTTCCGTGTTTGATGGCATTGTTCACTGCCTCCGTCACGGCAATCATGATGTTGCCATACATGTCGTCATCCAGCTGAAAGCGATCTTTGGCGTTATCTATGAAGCTTTCAATCATTCTGATGTTCTCCGTGATCGACGGAACCTGGATGCTTATGGTGTTCATGCCCTGTTTTCCCTTATTTAATAGCTCTATTTATCCCCCGCACGTTTGAAGTACTCGCTGACTTCTTTCTTGTAGTACGGGTAAAGTTTTGGAGGTACAGTTTTCAGCAATTCTACCTCTTTTTCCTTGAGTCGCAAATACTCCTCAAATGCCTTGGGAATTTCTTTGTCGTAATCCTTCGCAGTTTCACCTTTCCGCTCTTCATCCATGTCTTGCTCACGCGCAGATTTCTCCGCCTCAAGGAGCCTGGTCACGATATCCTGCTGACGCCTCATCATTTGCTCCGTGAGCTTCTTGTTAACCAGGTCCATCTCCGTTTGCTCCATCTTCGAAGGTAAGTCGCCACCAGGCATCTGACCTCCCTGCTCTTTCATCTTTTCCTGCATCTCCTGAAGCGCCCGGCGAATTCGCTCCTGCTCGGCGGCCATCTGAGCCAACTCTTCCGACAACTCCCGCCCCGACTTTCCACTGCCTTTCAAGTCCTCTATTCGTTGGTTTAGTTGCTGCTGCATCTGACTTAAACTCGGACTCTTACCCTTTTGCTTCTTCTTGCCCATAGAAGGTTGAGCGTTCGCCATCATCTCCATCATCATGTCGTAATGGTCATCAAGCATCAGCGCTAAATTGTTGATAGACGTCATGGTCATCTGCATCTCTCCAGAGGCCTGTGGTCGACGACGCTCCTTGTTGGCATCAATAACTTTGTCCAGGTGATCATTCAATTCTCCCACCTCCCGCGTTACCACAGATCCCATGAATGGATCTCTCTTTCCAAGAGCTAACAGGCTGTCTTCCAATACGTTAGCGTCATCTTTGAGCTTAAGCTGACGCTGGGCAAGACTGTTAAAAGCTGGATCATTCTGGCTGAGGTCGTTAAAGCTCTTCAGCAACGCCTCCTGGTCAAACGATAACTTGACCAAGCCATGTAAAATCTGACGCAAAGACTCGAGATTCTCCATGTCTACTTCCATAGACATCTGATTTTGCGCACCCTCCATCTTTTGCTGCATTTGCTGCATCTTCTGAATCGCCTTCTGCTGTGGAGCCTTAGACTTCGATGGACTGTTCTCCTTCAACATCTGCTCACTCTCCTGCTGCTCGTCCTGAACTTCTTTTGATTCCTCCTCAGTGGGCAACTCCTCATCACCCTTATCTAATTCCTCACCCAGCTTTTGAAGATCTTTTAGATCCTCCGACATTTTCTCAAAGTCCTCTTTCAACTTCTGCTGCTCATCAGCAAGTCGCTGATTCTCTTTCGTAGCCTGTTCTCCCGTTTGGTTTTCACCACTGTTGTCCTTTTCTGAACCTTCTTTACTTTCGGATTCCTCCTGCTTGTCCCCGTCTTTTCCCTTCTTGTCTTGCCTGTCTTGTTCACCTTTTTTATCGCCTTTCTTCTTATCGGCATCCGACTTCGAATCCTTCTTGTCAGATTTTGTATCCGGATTATTCTCACGTTCCTCCGCTTTCGTTTCCTCAAGCAAAGCTTCCTGCTTTTTTAGTTGTTCTTTCAGATCTTCAATTGCCTGGTCGAGCTTGTAATCATATTGTAGTTGCTTAAACAGCTCTAGCGTTCGCTCAAGTTCTTTCTCAAGATTCGCCGTATTCTGATCAAGTTTGTCAAGGACCTTCTGAATCTGATTGACATCGGCGTTCTCCTTCAAAAGCTTCTGCAGTTCTTCGAAAAGCTTCTTGGTCTCCTCGTCGAGCAATTCATCCATCAACTTCTGGATCTGCTCCGCCTTCTCCTTGATCCGCTCGTCTTGCTCAGTGAATGCCTCCTTCTGTTGTTCCAGAAGTTTGTTTTCGCCTTTCAGCTCTTCAACCATCTTATCGAGGCTCTCCTTGGAATCGACGATATCTTCCAACATCTTCTTGTCCTGCCAGTCGAGATTCTGTTTCCCCTTTAACTTCTGATTCGCCTGCTCTACCTGTTGTTGCAGCTTATTCGCCTTACCGACACTCTGGTCAATCTTCTGCTGCGCCTTCACCTGCGAATTGTTTATCTCGGCAACGAGCTTATCTTCTGTCGGAACGGCAAAACTGTACACTGCCGTCTTCGTCGACTTACTTCCGTTTACGCCATCATTATCCCAGACTTGCAGATAATATTCCAGGCTGCTCCCAGGGCTAAGTTTCAAAGAATCCACCCGCCAGGGCTGGAAAAAACTCTGCTGCGGCTGATCCCTGTTGATACCAATCAACTGCGACCGAGACAGGATCTCCTTGCGATTTTCATCTTTCACAGTATAGTGAAGGGCCAGCTTGGTGAGCCCGTAATCATCACTTACAAGCCCGCTCAGCACCACCATCTTGTACAAGACTGAATCCTTAAAATTGTTGAGTTCGATCTTCGGATAGTCGTCCTTCACGACGTTTATGAAGTAGGCGATCTTCTCTTTGTTTTGGCTCTTCTCATTTTCCAGCTGAATCTCATAGGAAACGGGCGTCTTAACACGCTCCTCAAAGGCAAATACTTGATTGTCAACATTTTGAAAGTCTTTCGCCTGCCCTTCGCCTGCGATTTTCATCGAGGCTTTCGTGGCAAATGCGGTTGACAACTCCCAACGGACCTGCGTTCCCTCGGGCACTTCCAGATTTCCTGCGTTTGACAACGATTCTGGTTTCCGATGAAGATATGCAGGAAAATGGAGCTGTACCTGTAGCTTGTTCAGCTCAGGGCGGTTAGCCACGGAGACCTCGAAAGGGTTTGAATAGAAGCCCGCTGCTTCGATTTGAAAATCAAATGACTCGCGGACATTTTCCAGTGCGTATGTGAATTCTCCACTTGAACCGGCGTCGAGTTTAAAGCGCTGTCCATCCTTCACGAGATAAGCGTCGGCCGGCACCGCGCTGCCGTCCAGTCGTACTTTGACCATCAGGCTTTCGTTGTAGAAAGCATTCAAACTGGTTTGGTCAACCACGAATTTAAAGGGCGCCTCAGGTGAATATTGTCGCGTGAAGTGCATGATTCGCGAGGTGCTTTGCGTGAGTATTGCGCGATTGACAAGGAGTATGGCCAGTATTGCCAAAATCGGAACGAGAAGGAATTTCAGGTAGCGCCGGTTTTGACGGAGGTCGATGAAGTGATCGAAAGACAAGGGATCAAACTCGAGAGATTTCTGCTCGATGCTGGCAAAAGCGAGGGCCGAATCCTTGCGATTGGCATTAAGCTGAATCAGATTTAGGAGGCGATCTTTAACTCCAGGTACGTACTGTCCGATTACGTGGGCACTCTGCTCCTCGTTCAGGCCACGACGCGCAAGCCAGTAGGCGATCGGTTCCCGGAGAAAACGGTAGAGGCAATAGGCGGCAACGGCAAAGAAGGCTACGAATATGAGAAAACGAGCCCAGGGACTAAGCCACAGATTGTATTCAAGAACCGCTGCCAGGATGAAATACGAAATGAGGATCGACAAAGACAACAGCGATCCCTTCAGAAAGATGTTTAGATAATACTTCCTTCTGAATACTCTGATCTTCTCTTGAATGCGTTCTACGCCGGCGCTCATATCAAACCCTTTACATGCAAAAACGAACCACGAAAAACAAAGTTGAGTAGACTAAAGATAACGTCAATTACTTACTCAACAAAATGAATAAAGCGGTTGTGTACCATAACTGAATCGAATGGTGGATATTGTCGCAGACGCCGCCGGTCGGCCAGCCAGGCAGAATGCCAACGCCTTGGTTATGCGGCGAGGCAATCTGGGCCCGCTGCAAATCCCAGCCAGAGGAAACTTATACAAATCCATCCCGTAGCTAGCGGTATAAGAATTTTAAACCCGGTATTCGCGATCCGGAAGTTTCCTTGCAGAAATGCTCCAAACTTTGTCCTGCTTTCTTAATCATCACCGCTCATTTCCCCGGTCACCCATTTTTGTTGAGGTCGCATGAATCCAGTTTTATGATGGACGAGGCTTGGCTTCAACACAGCACCCAACAATACCTGATGGGCTATCAGTTCGAAATGTATTAGGTGTCAATGCACGCACTTCCTTCCTGTGAATTTAATATCACAGCTGTGAAACGGTTCCAACTAAGTGGGGTCACGACATCGACGTGGTAACCTAACTATTACCGTCGTTCTCCGGAGGTCCTGGGTGAAGGTCTGGTGGAACCCAATCAAATTCGCGTTCAAAGTATTCCATCACATGCATTTTCAGCAATCGTTCCTGCTCGGCAAGTCCGACATTCGGCACCTTCTTCACCATTTTCCAATGCGGCCATCCTTCGGCGTCCAGGCCTTCGAGCTCGTAGTAGCCGGAGAGGCTTAGCACTTTGCAGATGCCGATGTGCATGAGATCCTGTTTCTCTTCCTTGTTAAAGACGTGCCGGCCTTTGCCCAATTCTTGCACGCCGATGAGAAATAATACGGCGTTCAGGTCCTTGGGCTTTTTTCCAATGATGGACTCAAGGCTGCTGAGGAGTGCAGCCCACGATCTCTCAAAATCCAGATCACGCTTGAACATGGTGCAAAGATTCCCAGTATTCGAAAGCCCGACGAAGATGAGGGATGACGATCGTTCCGCCAATGAGCGTAGCTACGCCCATGGCTTCGTTGACCTCATCGGTAGTGAACCCAACCTCCTTGCATTTTCCAAGGTGGTATTTGACGCAGTCATCGCAGCGAAGCACCAGAGAACATGTGAGGCCGATCATCTCCTTGGTCTTAAGGTCGAGGCTTCCTTCCTGATAGGCATTGGTGTCAAGATTGAAGATACGTTTTATGATCAGGCTATCTGAAGCCATGATCTTTTCGTTCATGCGCGAACGGTATGCGTTGAAGTCGTCAGGAAGTCCCATTAGTGTTACAAATTTTTGTAAGGTAAACAGTAGGTAAATGATTGGGCACGGGCAGCTGTCTCTTGTAATTTTATGTGAGCAGAGTCCAGTGCAAATATAACCTATGAAGCATACGACGGGCACGGAATTTTTTCGCGACTTCGTCTCCCTCTTTTTTCCGACACATTGTTTGGCGTGCGGCGAAAATCTGGTAAAGGGCGAGGAAGCGATTTGTACGCATTGCCTGTTGGAGCTCCCTGAAACCGATCACCACGTGAACAGCGACAATGCACTCCTCAATCGGATGGCGTACCGTATTCCTATCCGCTATGGAATGGCGTGTTATAAGTTCACCAAGAATGGACGTGTGCAACGGTTGCTCCATGCGCTGAAGTATAAGGGATATCCTGAAATCGGTACGCGACTGGGACGCGTATTTGGCGAGCGGTTACGAGACACCGGTAGCTACGACAATTTCGATATGATTTTACCTGTGCCGCTACATGTCACCAGGCTGCGAAAGCGCGGGTACAATCAAAGTGCAAAGTTTGGTGAAGGTTTGGCAGAGAAACTGATGATCCCCTGTTCCGACCAGACGTTGGCCCGGAAACAAAAGACCGAAACGCAAACCATGAAGTCTCGTGCAAGTCGGTGGGAGAACATGGCCAACATCTTTTCTGTTGTCATGCCGGAAGCAGTGAAAGGAAAAAGCATCCTGTTGGTTGACGATGTGATCACGACGGGCTCCACCATCGAGGCGTGCGCGATGGCTTTGCTGGACACTGGTATTCGGGAACTTAGTATTGCCTGCATCGCAGAAGCATAAAATGGAAGGCACAAAAAAAGAGCTCCCGGGTTGGGGAGCTCTCTATTATGAAGTGAGTATTCTTTACGAAGTTCTAGTAGTTTGATCCCGCTTTGATCATTGCGCAGCGGAAACCGATTGTAGCAGTTGCTGAATCCTGATCGAGGAATCTACGTGTACCAGGTGACATCCAG
>Ga0164241_10005561_pt1 | contig 11743 bp, 10 predicted proteins | sample OricomyardsoilBY_FD_108780 | JGI IMG/M metagenome (GOLD analysis project Ga0164241, IMG submission 108780) | Backyard soil microbial communities from Emeryville, California, USA - Original compost - Back yard soil (BY) | ecosystem: Environmental > Terrestrial > Soil > Unclassified | place: USA... | reverse complement strand
TCCATCAGGACGGTCTCGGTGATCTCCAGCGCGAGCGTCCCGGGGCGCAGCCCGGAGCGCTCGGCGATGCTCGCCACCTGCGCCGGGAACGCCGGGTTGACCGCCTGGCGCCCGGAGACGTTGACCGAGACGCTCAGCGTCACGCCGAGCTCCCGCTGCCAGGCGGCGGTCTGGCGGCACGCCTGCTCGAGCACCCACAGCCCCAGCGCCGCGATCAGGCCGGTCTCCTCGGCGATCGGGATGAACTCGCGCGGGCTCAGCAGCCCGCGCGCCGGGTGCTCCCAGCGGACGAGCGCCTCGGTGGAGACCGTCAGCCCCGTCGCGAGGTCGATCATCGGCTGGTAGTAGACGACGAGCTCGTCGTCGGAGTGCAGCGCCCGGCGCAGCTCGTTCTCGGTGCGCACGCGCGCCACGACGCTCGTGCGCATCGCCTCGTCGAACAGCACGTGCCGGCCGCGGCCGCGCTCCTTGGCGCGGTACATCGCGGCGTCGGCGTCACCGAGCAGCACCTCGGGCTTGTCGTGGTCCGGCCCGGCCAGCGCGATCCCGATGCTGACGGTGAAGAAGTGCTCGCCGCTGGTCAGCTCGACGGGCCGGTTGACCACCGCGGTGAGCCGCTCGGCGAGCGCCGTGACGTCGCCGGCGTCCGGGCAGATCACCACGAACTCGTCGCTGCCCATCCGCGCGACCGTGTCCCCCGGCCCGACCGCCTCGGTCAACCGCGGCGCGAGCGCGAGCAGCACCTCGTCGCCGGCCGCGTGCCCGATCGAGTCGTTGATCAGCTTGAAGCGATCGAGGTCGAGCGCCAGGACCGCCACGTCGGTGCCGTCGGCGCGGCGGCGGGCGAGCGCCTCGGAGAGCCGTTCGAGCGCGAGCGTGCGGTTCGCCAGGCCCGTCAGCGGATCGTGCGACGCGGCGTGCCGGGTCGCCTCCTCGGAGCGGTCGCGCTCGACCGCGACCCGGATCAGCGTCGCGACCGCGGCCAGGAACGCGGCGTCGTCCTCGGAGAACCCGCGGTCCTCGCGCGCGTGGACGCGCAGGACGCCGAACGGCCGGCGGCCCCCGCCCTCGATCACGACGGTCAGGCTGTCGCCGGCGATGGTCGGCGAGCCGGTCCGCAGCGCCTGCTCCACCTGCGGGCTCTCCGACAGCGGGATCCGCGTCACCCCGACCGCGGTCTGCGGCTGCCCGGCCGAGGCGCCGACGGTCAGGGTCTCCCCGTCCGGCTCGAGCTGGAGCACGCCCGCCGCCTCGACCTCGAGCGCCGCGGCGACGTTCGCGACGGCCTCGTTCATGACCGCGTCCAGGTCACGGCTCTGAAGCGCGAAGCGGCCGAGCTCGGCCACGTAGGCGTGCTGGCGGGCGCGGCGCGCGATCTGCATCTCCGCGCGCGTGCGCTCGGAGATGTCGCGCGCGACGACGAGCGCCGACTCGACCGTCCCGTCGTCCGCGCGGATCGGCACCGCCTGGACCGCGAACGTCGAGCCCTCGCTGACGAACTCGAACGCGCGCCGCTCGCCGAGCAGCGCGGCGCGGTAGCTGCGGACCGACAGCTCCAGCACGTCGTCGGGGACCTCGGCCTGCAGCTCGGTCACCTTGCGGCCGAGGAACATCGACTCGTCGATCCAGCCGAGGTCGCTGAGGCCCGCCCCGTCGGCGACCAGGATCCGCAGGTCGTGGTCGATGAGGAACATCGTGGTGTCGGGCAGGTTCGCGGTCAGCGTCCGGTGCAGCTCCTCCGACCGGTGGACGAGCCGGTCGGCCTCGCGCGCCTCGGTGACGTCCTTGACCACGAAGTACGAGACGCCGTCCTCGGCGACCGTCGCCCACTGGAGGCAGCGGTAGTCGCCGGCCTTCGTGCGCGCCCGGTTCTCGAAGCTCACGACCGACGCGCTGCCCGGCCCCTGGAGCCGCTCGGCCTGCTCCAGCGACGCGGCGACGTCGTCCGGGTGCAGGAAGGACTCGATCGGCAGGGCCTTCAGCTCCTCGGGGGTCCAGCCCAGCGTCTTCTCCCACGCGGGGTTCAGCAGCGTGAAGCGCCCCTCGGCCGAGGCCGTGCCGAGCATGTCGAGCGAGAGCTCGAAGAGCAGCTGGACCGGATCTGCCGATGGGCGCTCCGTACCGCGAGCCACTGCGGGTACCTCCCGATGGCCGCTGCCGCCCGGCGCTGCGGGAAGCATCGCCTGAGCAGCGGCAGGGATGAGGTTACTCCCGCCCGGGGCATAGGCTGCCGACTCGTGCGCGTCGCGCTGTTCGTCACCTGCCTGAACGACACGCTCGCGCCGCGGGCGGCGATCGCGACGGTCGCGGTGCTCGAGCGGCTCGGGCACGAGGTGGTGTTCCCCGCGGAGCAGACGTGCTGCGGGCAGATGCACGCGAACTCCGGCTACCGGCTCGAGGCGGTCCCGCTGGCCCGGCGGTTCGCGCGCGTGTTCTCGGACCCGTCGTTCGACGCCGTGGTCTCGCCGTCGGCGTCGTGCGTCGGGATGGTGCGCGAGCAGTACCCGAAGCTCGCCGCGCTCGCCGAGGACGCCGCGCTCGCCGCCGAGGTGGCGGCGCTGGCGCCGCGCGTGTTCGAGCTCTCCGAGCTGCTCGTCGACGTGCTCGGCGTCGAGGACGTCGGCGCGACGTACCCGCACCGCGTGACCTACCACCCGACCTGCCACGGCCTCCGCGGCCTGCACCTCGGCGACCGCCCGCTGCGCCTCCTGCGCGCGGTGCGCGACCTCGAGCTCGTCGCGCTGCCGGAGGCCGAGACGTGCTGCGGGTTCGGCGGGACGTTCGCGGTCAAGAACGCCGACACGTCGGCCGCGATGCTCGCCGACAAGCTCGCCGCGGTCGGCGCGACCGGCGCCGAGGTGTGCGTCGCCGGCGACTCGTCGTGCCTGCTGCACATCGGCGGCGGCCTGAGCCGCGCGGGCTCCGGGGTGCGGACCGCGCACCTCGCGGAGATCCTCGCCTCCGTCTAGACGAGCGGCTCGCCCGCGTACGCGCGGTCGAGGACCTGGAGCGTGTGGAGCACGGGGAGCTCGTGGCCCAGCGCCCAGAGGTGGGTCTGGACCTGGGTGATGCAGCCGATGTTGCCGGTCGCGACCAGCTGCGCGCCGGTCGCGGCGAGGTTGCGCGCCTTGCGCGCGCCGAGCTCGGCGGCGGTGTCCGGGCGCTCGACGTTGTAGGTCCCGGCCGAGCCGCAGCACAGCTCCCACTCGCGCGGCTCGACGAGCGTCACGCCGTCGATCGCGGCGAGCAGGTCGCGCGGCTGGCGGCGGACGCCCTGCGCGTGGGCGAGGTGGCAGGCGTCCTGGTAGGCGACGGCGACCGGCGCGGCGAGCGCCGGCGGCGGCTCGCTCAGGCCGAGGCCGGCGAGGAACACCGACACGTCGACGACGCGCGCCGCGAACGCCTCGGCGGCCTCCTGCTCGGGCTCGCCCGCGAACAGCAGCCCGTACTCGCGCATGCCGGAGCCGCAGCCGGCCGCGGTGGTGACGATCGCGTCGACGCCGGCGAACGCCTCCAGGTTGCGGCGGGCGAGCGGGCGCGCCCGGTCGGCGGCGCCGGTGTGCATCGCCAGCGCGCCGCAGCACCCCTGCGACTCGGGGATCACGACCTCCACCCCGTTGCGCGCGAGCACCCGCAGCGCCGCCCAGTTGATGTCGGGCGCCAGCACCTGCTGGGCGCAGCCGGCGAGGAGCGCCACGCGGGCGCGCGGCGTGCCCACCGCCGGGTGCAGCGCGGGCAGCGGCCGCGCCGCCGGCAGCGTCTCGGGCAGCAGCTTCAGCATCGCCGCCATGCCCTCCGGGAGCAGCCGCGCGAACGGCCGCCCGAGCTTCCCCAACCGTGCGGCCAGCCGGAAGCGGCGCGGGTACGGGAGCGTCCCGAGCACCATCGCGCGCTGCGCGCGGTCGAGCGGCGTGCGCGTCCGCCGCGTCTCCGCGTAGGCGCGGAACGGCGTGATCAGCTCGCCGTAGTCGACGCCGGACGGGCACGCCGTCTGGCACGCCTGGCAGCCGAGGCAGTTGTCGATGTAGGGCAGCGCGGTCTCGAGCTCGAGCGTGCCCTCGAGGACCTCCTTCATCAGGAAGATCCGGCCGCGCGGCGAGTCCATCTCCTCGCCCATCGTCACGTACGTCGGGCAGGTCGGCAGGCAGAAGCCGCAGTGCACGCAGCTGCCGATCGCGTCGGCCATGTGCGGCGCCTGCGGCCCGAGCGAGGCGACGGGGATCTCGTGGCGCATGCGGGCTCAAGCCTCCCAGGGGAAGCGGTCGTGGGGATCGAGCGCGGCGCGGATCCGCTGGCCGAACGCACCGCCGGGCCGCGCGCCGAGGAGCGGCCGTCCGGGAGGACCGGTGATCGCCATCGCCGGGAGGCCGAGCACGGTGAGCCCGGCGTCGAGAGCGTCGAGCGGCGCCGCGGCGGGCCACGCGATCCAGGCGACGTTCGCGGCGTTGGCGTAGCGGGCGTGCCCGTCGTGGGCGGCCAGCAGCTCGCGCACCGCGGGCACGTGGCGCGCGGTCAGCGCGGCGCGGACGACCACGTGGTCCTCGGGCACCCAGGCGAGCGCGCCGGCCTCGCGCCACAGCGCCGCGTCGTCGTCGATCCGCTCGGCCGAGGCGCCCGCGAGCGCCTCGAGCCGCGCGCCCCGGGCGGCGAGCGTCTCCGCCGCTCCACCGAGCCGCACGACCAGCCGCGCGTCCGGCACGAGGTCGATCGCCTCGATCCCCAGCGGCCCGCGCGCGACCCGCGCCATCGCCGCGAGCGCCTCGCCCACGTCGTCGAAGCCGAACGCGAACGTCGCGGTCGCCTCGGGCGCCGGGAAGACCTTCAGCGACAGCTCGACCAGCACCCCGAGCCTGCCCATCGAGCCGGCCATCAGCTTCGGCAGGTCGAACCCCGCCGCGTTCTTGACGACCTTCCCGCCGCCGGCGACCAGGGTCCCCGTGCCGTCGACGAACCGCACCCCGATCACGAAGTCGCGGATGCCGCCGTGGCGGAACGCGCCCGAGCCCGACACGCCGGCGGCGACCGTGCCGCCCAGCGTCGCGCCCGCGTCCGCGAGCGGCGGGTCGAACGGCAGCCGCTGGCCGTGCTCGGCGAGCGCGGCGGCGACCTCGGCGACCGGCGTCCCCGCGAGCGCCGTGAACGTCAGCTCGCCGGGGTCGTGCTCGAGGATCCCGCGCAGGCCCGAGACGTCGAGCGCGACCACGCCCTCGGGCGCGCCGGAGAGCGCCGGCTTCGTCCCGCCGGCCACCGGGAGCACCCGGGCGCCGCCGCCGCGGATCGCCTCGTGGACGTCCCGCACGCCCCCGGCCGCGACGGTCACGCCGCCACGACCGGCATCAGGACCTTGCCCCGGTTCGCGAGCTCCGCGGGATCGACCGCGTCGCGCAGCCGCCGCATCAGCGCGAGGTCGTCGGCGCTGAACATCAGCGCCAGGTACTCGCGCTTCTCGACCCCGACCCCGTGCTCGCCGGTGATCGACCCGCCGAGCCGGATGCACATCCGCAGGATCTCGCCGGCGAGCGCCTCGGCGCGATGCAGCGCGCCCTCCTCGCGCCCGTCGAACAGGATCAGCGGGTGCAGGTTCCCGTCGCCCGCGTGGAACACGTTCGCGACGCGGATCCCGGTCTCGGCGCTCCGCCGGTCGATCTCGCGCAGCGCCTCGCCGAGCCGCGAGCGCGGCACGACGCCGTCCTGGACGATGTAGTCGGGCGAGAGCCAGCCGACCGCCGAGAACGCGCTCTTGCGGCCCTTCCAGATCAGCGCCCGCTCGTCGACGTCCTCGGTCGCGCGCGTCTCCCCCGCGCCCGCCCGGACGAGCAGCGCGCCCAGCCGCGCGGCGTCGACGTCGACGACCTCGCGCTCACCCTCGAGCTCGACGATCAGCAGCGCGTTCGCCGGCGGGTAGCCGGGCTTGACCGACGCCTCGGCCGCCTCGATCGCCAGCGCGTCCATGATCTCCATCGCCACCGGCAGCAGGCCCGACGCGACGATCAGCGCGACCGCGTCGCCGGCGGCCTCGAGGCTGTCGAACACCGCGAGCGTGGTGTGCGTCGCCTCGGCGACCGGCAGCAGCCGCACGGTCACCTCGAGCGCGATCCCGAACAGCCCCTCGGAGCCACAGAACATCCCGGTCCAGTCCGGCCCCACCGACTCGGTGCTCTCGCCGCCGAGCGAGACGACGGTCCCGTCCGGCAGCACCGCGCGGATCCCGATCACGTGGTTGCTCGTCATCCCGTGCTTGAGGCAGTGCGCCCCGCCCGAGTTGAACGCGAGGTTCCCGCCGATCGTGCACACCGACTGGCTCGACGGGTCGGGCGCGTAGTGCAGCCCGTGCGCGGCCGCCTCGGCGCTGACCTGGAGGTTGATGACGCCCGGCTCGACGACCGCGATCCGCTCGTCCGGATCGATCCGCAGCACGCGGTTCAGGCGGTTCAGCGCGATCACGATCCCGCCCTCGACCGGCAGCGAGCCGCCCGACAGCGACGTCCCGCTTCCGCGCGCGACGAACGGCACGCCCTCGCGGTGACACAGCCGCACGACCTCGACGACCTCGTCGGTGGTCTCGGCGATCACCGTCGCCTCGGCGCGCTGGTGGAACGCGGTCAGCGCGTCGGAGCCGAACGTCGCCATCCCCGCCGGCGAGGTGACCAGCCGGTCGCCGAGGCCGAGCGCGCGCAGCGCGGTGAGGAGCTCCTCCACTGCCATCAGGCCTGGAGCATGCCACGCCTCAGCCGCCGGCCGGCACCGCCGCGATCGCGTCGATCTCGACCAGCGCGCCGCCGAGGAGGCCGGCCACCTGCAGCGCGGTGCTCGCGGGCAGGCTCGCGCCCAGCCGCTCGGCGCGGATCGCGGCGAACGCGGGCCACTCGTCGAAGCTCGTCACGTACACCGTGGTGCGCACGAGGTGCTCGAGCCTGGCGCCCTCCAGCGCGAGCGCCGCCTCGAGCCGGTCGAACGCGATCGCCGCCTGCTCGGCGAAGCCCGGAGGCGCCGCCGTCCCGCCGCCGAGGTCGATCCCCAGCTGGCCGGCGACGTGGATCCAGCGGACGTCGCCCTCCACCGCCACGACGTCGCTGTAGGTGCCGCTCGCGGCCTTCGTCCTGCGCATGGTCATCCTCCGATCCTCCGTTCGCGCCCTTCCCAGAGCCGATCCCTGAGGGCGTGCTTGCGTACCTTGCCGGTCGACGTCTTGGGCAGCTCGTCGACGAAGACCACGTCGCGAGGCGCCTTGAACGACGCCAGCCGGCCGCGCACGTGCGCGACGATCGCGGGGCCGTCGGCCTCCGCCCCGGCCTTCAGCGTCACGAACGCCACGGGCCGCTCGCCCCAGCGCTCGTCCGGGGCCGCGATCACCGCCGTCTCGAGCACCGCCGGGTGCGAGGCGATCGCCTGCTCGACCTCGACCGAGGTGATGTTCTCGCCGCCGGAGATGATCACGTCCTTGCCGCGGTCGCGCAGCTCGACGTAGCCGTCGGGATGCACCACGCCGAGGTCGCCGGTGCGCAGCCACCCGTCGACCTGCGCCGCGCGGGTGGCCGCTTCGTCGCGGTAGTAGCCGAGCATCACGTCGTTGCCGCGCACGACGAGCTCGCCCATCGCGACGCCGTCGGTGGCCACGTCGGCGCCGTCGGCGCCGATCACCCGCGGCGGCTGCGCGATCACGTTGCCGACGCCCTGGCGCGCGGCGAGCCGGGCGCGGTCCTCGGCCGGGAGCGCGTCCCACTCCGGGTGCCAGTCGCAGAGCATCACCGGCCCGAACGTCTCGGTCAGCCCGTAGGCGTGGGTCGCCTCGATGCCGAGCTCCTGGAGCTGGGCGAGCAGCGTCGGCGACGGCGGCGCCCCGCCGGTGACCACGCGGATCGGCCCGCCGGCCGGCACGGCGGCGTCGGGGTGGTGGACGAGCGACGTGAGCACGGTCGGCGCCGCCGCGAAGTGGGTCACGCCGCGTGTGCGGACGCTCTCCCAGATCCGCCCGGCGTCGACGGTGCGCTGGCAGACGTGCACGGCGCCCGCCGCGGTCACGCCCCACGTCAGGCACCAGCCGTTGCAGTGGAACATCGGCACGACCCACAGGAACGCGCTGTCGGCCCGCAGCCCGATGTGGAACGCCATCGCCAGCGCCTGTAGGTACGCGCCGCGGTGGTGGTACATCACGCCCTTGGGCCGGCCGGTGGTCCCGCTCGTGTAGTTGACCGCGAGCAGCCCGGCCTCGTCGGCGACCGCGTGCTCGAGGAACGGCCCGTCGCGCAGCTCCGGCTCGAGCGCGTGCTCGCCGACGAGCTCGAGGTGGCCGAGGACCTCCTCGAGGCTCTCGCCGAGCTCGGTCAGCTGCGCGTCGCAGAGCAGCACGCTCGCGCCGGAGTGCTCGACGATGTGGACCAGCTCGGGGACCGACAGGCGCGTGTTCAGCGCGACGAGCACGGCGCCGGCGAGCGGCACGCCGTAGTGCGCGGTGAGCAGCAGCTGCGAGTTCGAGCCGAGGACCGCGACCCGGTCGCCGGGCCTGACCCCGCGGCCGCGCAGGGCCGCGGCCATCCGCCGCGCGCGGTCCCAGAGCTGCGCGTAGGTCAGCTCCAGCGCGCCGTCGACCACCGCGAGGCGGTCGCGGTGCACCGACCCGCTGCGGCGCAGGAAGGCCACCGGCGTGAGCGGCTCGAACGACATCGCGGCCATGCCGGAACCATAGAGTCGGACGGCCACTTTGACAAGCAAGCGCTTGCTAGCTAGATTGCCTCCCGCGATGCCCTACGTCCACCTCAAGATCCACGAAGACCGGCTGACCCCCGAGGCGGAGGCCGAGCTCGTGACCGCGCTCACCGACGCGGTCGTGTCGGTCTACGGCGAGGACATCCGCCGCGGCACCCTCGTCATCCTGGAGCCCGTGCCTCCCGCGCGCTGGGCCGTCGGCGGCCGCGCGCTGCGCCCGCTCTAGCTCAGCGGCGCAGCAGGCCGCCGAGCATCACGTCGACGAACCCGTCGGCGATCTCCGCCGGCTGCAGCGGCCCGCGGCGCGTGTACCACTGGTACGTCCAGTTGCACGACGACAGCAGCACCAGGACCACCGCGCGCACGTCGACGTCCGCGAACGTCCCCGCCGCGATGCCGTCCTCGACCACGCTCGTGAAGTGCTGCTCGTACTCCTTGCGCTGGCTCGTGATCTCCGCCTTGGAGTCCTTGTCGAGCTTGCGCCACTCGTCGTAGTAGACCGTCACTGCGCCCTGCCGGGCGGCGAGCACGTCGAGGTGGTTGCGGCACAGCGCCCGCAGGCGCTCCTCCGGCGTCCCCCCGGCCTCGCGCGCGACGCGCGCGCCGTCGAGGAACTCCTTCGCGACCGACAGCACGATCCGCTTGAGGATCTCGTCCTTGCTGCTGATGTGCGAGTACAGGCTCCCGCTCTTGACGTTGAGGGCGTCGGCGATCATCCGCACCGTCGTGCCCTCGTAGCCGTGCTTGCTGAAGAGCCCCGTCGCGACGTCGACGAGGTCCTCGTACGAGTTCCGCTTCGACTTGCTCGATGCGGCTGCGCTCATCACCACTCTCCTACGGCGCGTTCGAAGCCCGGCGCCTGACGGGACTCGTGGTAGTGGACCAGCTTCCATCCGGCCGGCCGGCGGCGCAGGATGAAGGACTGTCGGATCTGGCCGTCGGACGTCTCCGGGATCTGCGCGAACGCGATCCGGCACCAGAACCGGACGAAGACCATCGCGACATCGCCTTCGATGTTGATCTTGAAGTCGATGACCTTCACATCATGCATGGTGCGCACGACGTTGGGCACGTTGTCGAAGTACGCGCGGAGGTCCTCGAGCGTGAAGATCGCGTGGCGCAGCTCCTCGGGCTGGTAGACGATGCTCTCGGCCGTCTCGTCCCAGCTGCTCATGAAGGCGTCGGTGTCGTAGGTGTTGAACGCGCCCGAGAACGTGCGCAGGACGTTGACGACGTCCTTCTCCTCGGTGCGGTCGTCCTGCTCGGCGGTGCTGCTCACGGGGTGGCTCCTGTGGTCGGTGAGGGGGCCCGGGCCGCGTCGCGGTCCCAGGTGGCGTCGGTGATGCCCAGCTCGCGCAGCTCGGCCTTGCGGACCTTCTGCGTGGGGGTCTTGGGAAGGTCGTCGGCGAACTCGACGTAGCGCGGCACCATGAAGCGGGGCATCCGCGGGAGGAGGTAGTCGACGAGCTCGCGGCCGCCGAGCGCGCTGCCCGGCGTGCGGACGACGACGACCTTGACCTCCTCCTCGGTCCACTCGGAGGGCACCGGGATCGCGGCGCACTCGAGGACCTCCGGGTGCTCGTTGACCGCGTCCTCGACCTCGACCGAGGAGATGTTCTCCCCGCGCCGGCGGATCACGTCCTTGAAGCGGTCGACGAAGTAGTAGTTGCCGTCGGCGTCGGCGCGGAACGCGTCGCCCGTGTGCATCCACTGGTTGCGCCACGTCTCGACGGTCTTCTCGGGCAGGCCGACGTAGCCGGACATCATCGTCCAGGGCTCGTCGGCGCGGATCACCAGCTCGCCGATCTCGCCGACCGGCACCGGCTGGTCGTCGGCGTCGACGATCCGGCACTCGTACCCGTCGCGGACGCGGCCGCAGCTCGTGTAGTGGCCGATCGTGAAGCCGTCGCTGACGATCGGGCAGCTGATCTCGGTCTGGTTGTAGATCGTGTGCAGCCGCAGCCCGAAGCGGGCCGCGAACTCCTCCACGTACGGCGGGAGCGGCAGCAGCAGGATCTTGTCGAGCGGGTTGTCGGCATCGTCGGCGCGCGGCTCGGCGGCCATCAGGAAGCCGGCCATCGCGCCCATCACGCAGGCGCAGGTCGCACCGACCTCGTGGACGTCGGTCCAGAACTCGTCGGTCTTGAAGCGCTCGCGGATGGCGACGCGCCCCCCGACGACGAGCATCGAGTCGACCGCCACCTTCCCGCTGATGTGGAAGCCCGGCAGCATCAGGTAGTTGCAGTCGTCGGCCGACAGGTGCGCAAGCGGCCAGCCGCCCTCGGTCGAGGCGCGGACCTGGGCGTAGCTGATCATCACGCCCTTCGAGGCACCGGTCGTGCCCGAGGTGAAGAGGATCGTGCTGACGTCGCGGGGCCGGGCGTCGACGGGCTCGGAGGGCGCGGCGGCGGCGAGCAGCTCGGGGCCGGAGACCATCGTGAACGGCAGGTCCGGGAGCGGGCCCGTGGGGTCGGACACGACGATCGTGCGCAGCGCCCGCAGCTCGCCGGCGATGTCGGCGAAGCGGTCGAGGAAGCGCTCGGCCACGACCGCGACGCTCGCGCCGACGGTGTTGAGGACGTGCGCGAGGATCCGCCCGCGGTACTCGGTGTGGACCGGGACCTCGACCCCGCCGAGGCCGTTGATGCCGAACCACAGCTCGATCCCGGTCATCCCGTTGGGCTGCATCGACGCGACGTGGTCGCCGCGCCGCGCGCCGAGGGAGAGCAGCGCACCGCTCCAGAGCTGCGCCGCCCGGCTCGCCTCGGCGAACGTATGCCGGCCGCCGCCGATCTCCTGCAGGAAGACGCGGTCCCCCAGCTCGTTGGCACGGTCGCGCAGCAGGCGCGGCAACACGACGTCGTAGTCGGACACGGTCGGTCTCCCTAGGGGTTGATCGGGCTCGAAGAGCGCGGGCTGGTCCACAGGATCACGCTCTTGGTCTCCAGGTAGTCGCCGAGCGTCGCGAGCGCGAACTCGCGGCCGAACCCGGACTGCTTGAAGCCCCCGAACGGGACCCCGGGGAACGAGGTGTAGG
>Ga0164241_10005560_pt1 | contig 11745 bp, 3 predicted proteins | sample OricomyardsoilBY_FD_108780 | JGI IMG/M metagenome (GOLD analysis project Ga0164241, IMG submission 108780) | Backyard soil microbial communities from Emeryville, California, USA - Original compost - Back yard soil (BY) | ecosystem: Environmental > Terrestrial > Soil > Unclassified | place: USA... | reverse complement strand
TCTCGCGCATGTCGAGCACGACGCCGTCACTGGGCCCGGCCCGAGGCAAAGCCAGCGGCGGCGCCGCGCCCGATGCGCCCGAGCCGTCGCTGCGCACGAAGCCTGGTGGAGCACTGCCCGTGAGCAGCGACACGCGCCCACGACCCGACGACGCCGCGAAGGCCAAGCGCCCGCCCACCGCCAAGGAGGCGACGCGCTCGACCAAGGTGCCGCTCGCGCGTGAGGTCGAGGCGGAGCCCGACGACGAGGACCTCGATGAGGGTGAGGGGTCGGGCGAGGAGTTTCCCGACTTCATCCCGCCGACCAAGATCGCCTACATCAGCGGGCGGCCCGCGACGCTGCACCTGCGTAAGTGCAAGCTCGTGACGGAGCGGTCGGATGGCTCGACCGCCGAGTACATCTTCGATCAGGCGATGGTCACGCTCGGCGGCATGGACGACAACGACATCGTCCTCGATGACGACACGGTCAGCCGCTACCACTGCCGCATCACGCAGGACGACGATGCCTGGGTCATCAGCGACCTCGGCTCGACCAACGGCACGTACGTCAACCGCGTGCGCATCAAGGAGGCGTTCCTCAAGCCGGGCTGCACGCTCACCGTGGGCAAGACGGACGTGCGCTTCCAGAGCCTCGACGAGCGCATCGAGGTCACGCCCGCCAACCGCGATCGCTTCGGCCGCATCGTCGGCACGTCGATCCGCATGCGCGAGATCTTCGGTATCCTCGAGAAGATCGCGCCGAGCGGCGTGACGGTCATCATCGAGGGCGAGACCGGGACGGGCAAGGAGGTCGTGGCGCGCACGATCCACGAGGCGAGCAAGCGCATCGACAAGCCGTTCGTGGTCTTCGACTGCGGCGCGGTGCCCGAGAACCTCATCGAGAGCGAGCTGTTCGGCCACGAGAAGGGCTCGTTCACCGGCGCCATCATGGCGCGCCAGGGCCTCTTCGAGGTCGCGCAGGGCGGGACCATCTTCCTGGACGAGCTCGGCGAGCTGTCGCTCGACCTGCAGCCGAAGCTCTTGCGCGCGCTCGAGCAGCGCGAGATCCGCCGCGTCGGCAGCAACAAGCCCATCAAGATCGACGTGCGCGTCATCGCCGCGACGAATCGGAACCTGGCCGAAGAGGTCAAGGCCGGACGCTTCCGCGAGGACCTGTTCTATCGCCTGTCGGTGGTGCGCCTCATCCTGCCGCCGCTGCGCGAGCGTAAGGAAGACCTGCCGCACCTGGCCAAGCACATCCTCGGCAAGGCCATGTTCAACAAGGACGCCGAGGGCAACACGCGCGCGCAGGGCGTGTCGCGCGAGGCGCTCGACGCGCTCATGAACTACGAGTGGCCGGGCAACGTGCGCGAGCTGGTGAACGTGGTCGAGCGCGCGTGCGCGTACGCCGAGGGCGAGTACCTCGGGCTGGAAGACCTGCCCGAGAACATCAGCGGTATCGGCGTCGTACGTCGGCGCGCGAACCCCGAGGCCGCGACGGCGCGCGAGCGCATCGAGAAGATGGCCGACAAGCCATTCAAGGAAGCCAAGGAAGAGTGGCTCAGCTCGTTCGAGCGCGACTACATCTTCAACCTGCTCAAGCGCAACAGCTTCAACATCAGCCACGCCGCCCGCGAGGCTGACATCGACCGCAAGTACTTCCGCAAGCTGATGAAGAAGTACGGCATCGAAGGCGACGGCCCCGAGGAGTGAGCCGCGTGGTCGTCACGTCCACCTCCGCGCGCGAGAGAATCTTCCGCAGAAGGCCTCGCAGCGGGCCTGCGGCCGCGCGCCGTCACGTCGGAGAGGCTGCCCTGTGGAATTCTTCCGAGCGCGTGGGAGTGGACGCGGACGCGCGCGGATAGCGGGGAGCGAAGAGCAGCCGCGGGCCACGCGCGCGCTCGCACGGACCCCCGTGCGCGGAGCGGAGCGTGTTGAGCGGGGAGAGCGCGCGGCCCCGCCCTCCGCCTACCTCGCGCGTCCACGTCCACGTCCATGGCCCCGCGCGCGGAGAGCATGCCCTGCGCCAGTGCCCGGAGTCTCCACCGGACCCGCGAACCCCCATCAGCGTGGAGCGGGCCTTGATGGCAACTGCCGCTGCCGCGCCGCGCTCACGTCACTCGAGGTTGCCGCCGAGCACGACGTAGCCGTCGCCGGTCACGACTTCGAGCTGGCCGAGGCCGAGCGTGGTGCCCGCGGGCAGGCCCGGGAGCAGGGTCGAGAGGTCGGTCGAGGGCAGCTCGATCGGTCCGAGCTCCTGGCCGGCGATGTAGCCCTCGAGCAGGTCGGGCAGGGTCTCGAGGAGCGAGCGCACGTCGAACAGCTCACCGAGGCCGCCGTCGTCGAGGTAGACGACCTCGACGTCGTCGTCCATGAACTCGCCGAGCACGATGCCGAGGCCGCCCGGCGTGGTCGCCGTGGCCGTGTGGCTCAGGAACTGGATGGCGGTCGTGAGGTCGACGTACATGTCGACCACGACCTCGCTGCCGAAGAGCGAGCCCTCGAGGTGCACGCCGAGGTCACCGATCTGCGCGACCACACCGAGCTTGCTGCAGTCGTTGACGATGGGCGGCAGGAGCCAGTTGAGCGTGACCTTCAGGCCGTCGAGCGGGATGGGCGAGCCGCCCGCGCCGCCGAGCGCACCGAGGTCGATCGGGCCGTTGAGCAGGCCGCCCCACCAGGCCGCGAAGAAGGCGGCGTTGACCAGGTCGGTGCGCACGCCGATGCCGACCGTCGGGTCCCAGTCCCAGTCGAGGTCGGGCAGGCCCTCGCCGAGGCAGTCACCGCGCAAGATGGCGCCGAGCGGGTCACGCTGGATGTCCTTCTCGCTGTAGAGGCCGGCTTTGATGCCGACCGAGCCACCGTCGTCGGTGAACGCGACCGTGCCGACCTCGGTGTGGAAGCCGAGATCGACGACCTTGTTGGCGTCGAAGAGCGACGGCAGCGGGATGCTCGTGTCGATGACGAGCAGGTCGAAGAGGCCCGAGAGCACCGGGCCGGCGGCGGCCTCGATGAGCGGGTTGAGGAGCTGCGGGATGAGGTTCGCCGCGCCCGTGAGCACGTCGTCGAAGAGGCTGCCGAAGAGCGCGTCGAGGTCGATGAAGTCGCTCAGGTGGAGCTCGACATCCTGCTGGCCGAGGCCCTGCACGTTGACGTGCACGGTGAAGGCGACGTCCTGGATGGGCGCGAGGTGCACCGTGCCGACCGACGAGTCGAAATTGACAAAATCGATGTTCATCGGGCCGTCGAGCGACTTGTCGATGTCCACCGACATGTCGACGTCGAACGTACCGATCGAGAAGCTGCTGTAGAGCGTCAGCGCCGCGGTGGCGACGCCGGCCGGCTGGTAGGACGTGCAGCCGATCGGGCTGCAGCCCTGCTGCGTCACCGTGAAGACGGCCTTGGCCTGGAGCTGCAGGTCGAGGGCGAACGCCTTCTGGATGGCGTCGCCCAGCGACAGCGAGAAGTCGAGGCCACCCTGGCGGCTGTCGATGTCGACATGGGTCGCGTGCACGCCGGTCGTCTCGGCCGTGCCGAGCGTGATGACGAGCTTGCCGTCGAGCTTCACGTTGGCCCACGAGACGCCCTGGATGAAGTCCACGCGCTCGGTCTGCGACAGCAGCGGGATCTCCTGGTTGACGCCCGCGAACAGCGGGTCGACGAGCGCGCCGATGTCGATGCTACCGAGCGCGACCTCGAGCACGGTGGCCACGTCGTCGAGCTTGGCCGGGTCGTGCACGCCGTCGTCGAAGAAGCCCTGCGCGAGCAGGACCTCGAGCGCGTCGGGGAGCTGCAGGCCCTGGGCATTCTGGTCGACGAACGACAGGTAGCCGTCCGAGTAGTGGTACGTCGGGCCGACGGTCGTGACGTTGTCGGCCTTGTCGACCGCGACGATGTCGAGCACGTTCAAGCCCCAGTCCGAGTCGACCGCGTGGGCGAAGCTGCCGTCCGCGCCGACGGCGACGACGGCGCTGTTGATCTTGAAGACGGCGAGGCCGCCCGCATCGGTGACCTTGCCGCGCACGACGACCGGGCCGGCACCCTGCGCGAGCAGCGTCGCGCCGCGCTCGGGGAAGGTGATGGTGACGGTCGGCGCGGTGTCGTCGACGAGCAGGTCGAGGTCGTCGGTGAGCGACTGGTAGGGCGCGTCGAGGCGCACCGTGAAGTGGTAGATGCCCTCGGCCTCGAGGCGGAACTTGTGGGTCACCTCGTCGAGCGCCGTGAGCGCCGGCTGCGTCGGCGCGGTGAGCGTGCCGGGCAGATCGGCGAGCGCGTTGCCGTACTCGTCGTAGGCGACCCAGCTCAGCGTGACCTGCGCGCCGCTGTTGTAGCCGGGGCGGTCGGGCGTGGCCTTCAGCTCGAGCGTGACCGGGTCACCCGGCACGATCACATAGTCGACCGAGGTCTGCGGCAGGCCCGCGTGCGACTGCGAGCTGCAGGTCACCGGGAAGGTGCCGACGTCGTGCGCGACGACGGTCGTGTCGGTGAAGGTCAAGGACGACGCGGCCACGAAGACCGGGAACGGCAGCGCGGCGCTGTTGCCGTAGCTGTCGACGCCCGCGCAGATGACGCCGACCGAGTCGCGCACCTGGGCCGGGTTGTGGTCGAACTCGGGCCGCACGGAGACGGGCTCGCCGGCGGTCACGGTCAAGAGCGCGCCGACCTCGTCCTTGGCGTTGGGCAGCTCGCAGAACGCGCGGTAGGTGCCGGCGCGGGTGGCCGCGAGCGTCGTGCCGGTCAGCGTGAAGCCGCTGTCGGAGCCGGTCTCGGCGACGACGCGCACGCTGAACTGCGAGGCATCGAGGAACTGCAGGCTGCTCTCCGGCTCGACGCCGCAGATGACATGGCTGTTGCCGCCCGCGGTGATGGTCGTGGGATCGAGCGTGGTGGTCACGCGATCGAAGACGTGCCCGGTGAGCTCGGAGCCGTGACAAGCGGCGAGCAGCGAGAGGGCGAGGGACGCGGTGGTGACGAGCTTCATCTGGGCCTCATGCGAGTGGCGGCGGCCTATGACATACCCACCGACCCGAATCAATGAACGGGTGCGCGCGTGCGCACAGACCCACGCCGAGCGGCGTCGCGGGCGCTTGCCGCGACCGCACCGCGCTTGCGCGCTGCGCTATTCGTCGCTACATCGGCCGCATGTCGTCGCCCTCCCAGGCCCCCGAGCTGGCACCCGAGATCATCGACGAGGAGCGTGTGCTCGCCACCGTGCGCGAGAACCTGTTGCGCCTCGAGGCTGGGCCGATGGCCGCGAACCACGCGCAGACGCTGGTCGAGCTGCGCGACAGCCTGAGCGAGGAGAAGCTGCCCGACGACATCGCCAGCATCGTCGAGCAGATGGACCGCACCCAGGCGCTGATGGTCCAGCAACAGAAGTCGCCCGAGGGCCACGCCGACCCCGACAACCCGTACTTCGGACGGATGGTGGTCGAGGACGACATGGGCAAGCGCACGGTGCTCATCGGCCGCTCGACGTTCCTGTCGGACCGCGTGCGCATCGTCGACTGGCGCAACGCGCCCATCTCGCGCCTGTTCTACCAGTACGCCGAGGGCGACGAGTACGACGAGGAGATCAATGGCCGGCGCGTCGCGGGCCAGGTGCTCGCGCGCCGCACGGCGACCATCAGCGAGGGCGTCTTGCGCCGCGTGAGCGGCGACGACCACACCTGGGTGCGGCACGCCGACGGGACCTGGAGCGACGTGCGCGGACACGAGGCGCGCCTCGCCGGCGGCGCCCGCACCGCCATCCGCCCCGACTCGCTCGGCACCGGCCACGGGCACGGGCGCCAGGACAAGCACCTGCCCGAGATCGCGTCGCTGCTCGACCCCGAGCAGTTCAAGCTCATCACCAGCCGCGACACCGGCCTGGTCGTCATCCAGGGCAGCGCCGGCTCGGGCAAGACCACCGTCGGCCTGCACCGCATCGCCTGGCTCGTGTTCCAGAACCCCACGACCTTCCGCCCGAAGGAGATGATCATCATCGTCTTCTCGAAGGCGCTGGGCGCGTACATCGCGCAGGTGCTGCCAGCGCTAGGGGTCGAGGGCGTGAGGGTCGTCGACTACCTGAAGTGGTCGAGCCAGATTCGCAAATTGCACTTTCGGCACATGCCCGATCAATATTCGGAGGACACGCCCGCGCTCGTCACGCGCTTCAAGACGCACACCGCGCTGCTGCGTATGATCGACGAGCTCGGGCAGCCCGGGCCGCGCTCGCGTAAGGGCGCCGAGCCGGTCGAGGTGTTCGAGGAGCAGCTCACCGACAAGGGCTGGATCGAAGACGGGCTGGCGCGCTTCGCCGACGGCGACTTCACCGCCAGCGAGATCGATCGCATCCACCGCTGGTGCACCAAGCAGTCGTTCCTGCGCGACGACGGCCACGGCGACAACGAGGACGACGTGCCCACGCTCGATCGCGAGGACGACCCGATCCTCTTGCGCCTCTGGCAGGTGCTCAAGGGCCCGCTGCGCGGCGACGACAAGAAGCCGCTGCGCTACGATCACATCATGGTCGACGAGGCCCAAGACCTCGCGCCCATCGACCTCGCGGTCGTCATCGACACCGCCAACCAGCAGCGCTCGGTCACGCTCGCCGGCGACACCGCGCAGAAGGTCCACGAGCACCGCGAGTTCCCGAGCTGGACCGAGGTGCTCGACGCCGTGCGTATGGGCCACGTCGACGTCTCGCCGCTGCAGGTCTCGTATCGCTCGACGCGCCAGATCATGGAGGTCGCGCGCGCCATCCTCGGTCACCTGGCGCCCAACGAGCCCGTCACCGCGCCGCGCGACGGGGCCCCGGTCGCGCACCTGGCGTTCGACAGCAAGGGCGCGGCGGCGACCTGGCTCGGACCGGTGCTGACCGATCTGGCGCAGCGCGAGCCGACCGCGAATGTCGCCATCTTGTGCTCCGATCTGAACCTCGCGCGCGACTGGTATCAGATATTGGATCGCTCTCAAGTGCCGAATTTGTCACTCGTCGACGACCAGGACTTCTCGTTCGCGCCCGGCATCGAGGTCACCGACATCCGCTCGAGCAAGGGCCTCGAGTTCGACTACGTGGTGCTCGTGGGCGTCGACGCCGAGCCGTTCCCGCTGCGCGATCCGGCGCGCCACCTGCTGCACGTCGGCGCGACGCGCGCGGCGCACCAGCTGTGGATCATCTCGACCGGCGTGCCCTCGCCGCTCATCCCCGAAGGCCTCCCCGGACTGGACACCTGATGCCACTCGACCCGCAGGCGCTGCCGATCTACCGCTACGAGGCCGAGATCGTCAGGGCGCTGACCGATCACCGCGTGCTCATCCTCGAAGGACCGACCGGCTCGGGCAAGACCACGCAGCTGCCGAAGATCCTGCAGCGCGCGATGGTCACCGATCAGACCATCGGCATCACCCAGCCGCGCCGCATCGCGGCCGTGTCGGTGGCCTGGCGCATCGCGCAGGAGCTGGGCGTGACGTGCGGCGAGGAGGTCGGCTACGCCATCCGCTTCGACGACAACACCTCGCCGGCCACGACCATCAAGCTGATGACCGACGGCATCCTCCTGCAGGAGGCGCGCACCGACCCCGACTTCTCGCGCTACGGGGTGATCGTCGTCGACGAGGCTCACGAGCGCACGCTCAATATCGACGTGACGCTCGGCCTCTTGCACCGCGCGCTGTCGCGGCGCTCCGACCTGCGTGTCATCGTGAGCTCGGCGACGCTGCAGCCGGCGCAGTTCGCGCGCTACTTCGAGCAGGCCACCGGCCTCACGGTGCCGATCGTCAGCATCGACGCGCGCCCCTACCCCGTCGAGATCGTCTACCAGCCGGCCGAAGGCGACGAGGACTCGGCCGTCATCGAGGCGGCCGTGAAGGCCATCCTGGGCGTCGTGCGCGGGCCCGACCCGGGCCACGTGCTGACGTTCCTCGCCGGCGAAGCGGCGATTCGTCAGACCTACGAGCAATTGTCACTCTCGGGATTGCCACGCGATGTGCTGCTCCTGCAGCTCTACGGCAAGCTGACGCGCGCGGAGCAAGAGCGCGTCTTCGAGGACGTGCCCGGCATGCGCAAGGTGATCCTCGCGACCAATATCGCCGAGACCTCCATCACCATCCCCGACACGCGCTTCGTCATCGACTCGGGCCTCGCCAAGGTGCCGCGCTTCCACGCGCGCACGCACCTGCAGACGCTCTTCGAGGAGGGTGTCTCGAAGGCCTCGGCCGATCAGCGCGCCGGGCGCGCGGGCCGCACGGCGCCGGGAAAGTGCATTCGCCTGTATTCGCGAAAGTCGTACGAGAATCGTCCGGCATTCACCGACGAGGAGATCCTGCGGCTCGATCTCACCGAGGTCGTCCTGCGCCTCATCGACCTCGGCATCCGCCAGGTCGAGGACTTCCCGCTGCCGACACCGCCGCGCCCCAAGGCGCTCGCGGCCGCCATCCACATGCTCGAGATGATGGGTGCCATCGATCGCGAGCGCAACCTGACGCGCATCGGCCAGCGCATGATGCCGTTCCCGCTGTCGCCGCCGCTCGCGCGCATGGTCGTGGAGGCGGCCGATCGACACCCGCGTGTGGTCGAGGACGTGCTGATGGTGGCGGCGTTCCTGTCGGCCCACCCGCCGTTCCTGTTCCCGCAGGGCGAGGAGTCCGAGGCCCGCGCCATGCAGGCGCGGCTGCAGCACCCGACCGGCGACGCGCTCACCGCGGTCATCACCCTGAGCCGCTACCTGGCGGCCCGCAGCCCGGTCGGCTTCTGCAAGGAGCACTACCTCGACCCCGACGTCATGGCCTTCATCGCCAAGGCGTATCGACAGCTGCAGGATATTGCCAAAGACCTCGGCATCGTGATGGACGGCGGCGGTGAGCCGGCCAGCGTGGTGCGCTCGATGGCCGCCGGCTTCGCGCACCAGATCTTGAAGTCGCACGGGCGCACCTACGAGGGCGTCAACAGCGACACGCCCATCTCGGTGCACCCGGCGTCGGCGTTGTTCTCGGCGCGCGCGCCGTTCATCGTGGCGGCCGAGGTGGTCGTCAGCTCGCGTGCCTACGCGCGCTTCGCGTCGGCGCTCAGGCCCGAGTGGGTCGCCGAGGTGAACCCGGAGCTGGCGCGCGAGTGGGGCCTCGCGAAGCTGAAGAAGTCGGAGCGCGAGCCGATCCCCAAGGAGTCGATCCCGCAGACGCTGTCGCTCGCCGGTGTACGTGTGGCCGTCGAGGACCGCCGCGGCAAGCTCGTGGTGGTGCTGCCGGCGCGCGAGAAGGCCAAGCTGGAGCGGGCCGATGTGCGCTCGCTGCCACCCGCCGCGCTCACCTGGAAGGCCGAGCTGGTGGCGCCCGACGGGGTGCTGTGGGGGCGGCCGATGTCGCTCGCGAAGTGGCTCACCGTCCTGAAGCACGTGCCCGTCAGCGAGGGTCCGCCGGTCGTCGTCGAGCTGCGTGAGCTGCCGGTCGGCGCGCTGCTCGAGCTCGATCGCAACCTGCACACGCTGCAGCGCATCCTGCCGCGGGTGCTCGAGCCGGTGCTCGTGTCGAAGGGGCGCCAGGCCGGCTGGGTCGCGCTGGTCAGCAACGGCGAGGGCGGCTTCTGGGTCGAGCTGGTGAGCGACTGGGGTGACGCGCTCACGACCACCAGCGCGTCACTGTCGGATCTCCACAAGGGCCTGCCCGAAGGCGACCCGCTCGGCGACGCGGTGCTCGAGCGTATCGACGAGCTCGAGCAGCAGGAGCACGCGCTGCGTGAGGCCTACGCCGAGGCCAAGCGCATCGCGGGCAAGAACGCCTGACGAGAGCGACGGCCACTGCGGACGCAGTCCACACGCCGGGCCGGAGCAGGCTGCCCTGCTGAGTTGCTGATTCACACTTGATTTGGCACTCTCGCGTCATGTCGAAGCCCATCAGGTGCGATGAGGTCCTGCGCGGCAAGGTCAAGGTGCAGCCGCGTGCGTTGGTCGAGCTCATCCAGCAGGTGAACCCGACCGGCAGAGGCCTCTCTTCGTCGGAGACGGAGCGGCGCTACGCCGAGAAGTCGGCGCTCCAGTCGCTGCTCATACGACTCTACGGTGACGCCTTCGTCGCCGAGCCCGATGCCGCCGACGGCGTGGTCCTGCTGCGGCACCGCCACTTCGACGAGTGTGCATGCCACGCGCGTGTGCAGGCCCTCGACGACGACGCCCGCCGCTGGGTCTATCAAAACCTCGAGCACGGTGCCGGCGCAGTGCCGCTGGCCGCGGGGACGCGACGCGCGGCCGCAGGCCCGGCCCTCACGAGCCCGCTCGCGGCCGGCCACGAAGCACTCGCCGCGTACGACTACGAGGCCGCCGAGCGGCACTTTCGTGTGGCCATGGGCGCCGCGACGCTCGCGGTCCCGGGAACGCGCGCGCTGCTCGAGCTGCTGGTCGACACGCTCGCCCGCTATGACGACGCGCTCGCTGTGGAGCTCCCGCACGGTGCGCTCGCGGACCTCGACGTGCGCGTGCTGCTCGGGCTCGCGGCGGTACACACGGGCAAGACCGAGGAGGCGCTGCGGCACGCACAGGGACTCGAGCACACGCGTGCCGTCGAGGTCGAGCTGCTGGTGGGAGAGCACGCGCTGCGCGCGGGAGACCTCGAGCGTGCGCGCCTGTGCCTCGCGCTCGCGCGGGCGCGTGGCGGCGCCGACACGAGCAAGCTCGATCGCCTGGTGAGCGCGGCCGTGCGCGCACGCGCCGAGGGCGACGAAGCTCGGCTCGCCGAGCTCGCCGCGAGCGATCCGCTCGGCGCCGTCACGCTCGCCCAGCAGCTGCTCGCCGACGGCGTCCCGAGCGAGCGGGCCAAGCGCATCGTGCGCGAGCTCAACGAGCGCCGCGAGGCCGAGGTGGAGTCCCGGCGCGCAGCCGACGAGGCGCGGCGTGTCGCTGCGGCAGAGGCCCTCGACACCTCGCGCGTGGCGGATGCCCGCGCGGCGCTCGCGCCTCCCACGCCGCGCGGCGTCGAGCGTTATCTGGCGCTGCGCACGGCGCTCCGCGAGCGTCTCGTGGCGCTCGCCCCGGAGCTCGCGCCACTCGCCGCGCTCATCAGCGACGTCGCACGGCACGGCGCCGCGAAGCAGGTCGCGGCGATGACGATGGTCGCGCTCGAGCTCGATGCGTGCGACGAGCCCAAAGACATCGCGGAAGCGCTGCGCGTCGTCGCGCTCATCGAGGCACACCCCGGCCTGGAGCGGGTCGCGCGCGTCGCGCCACGCATGGAGATGGCACGTGCGGAGTGCGCGCGGCACTTCATCGAGATGATGCAGCGCGACGAGGCGGAGCTGCTGGCGGCGTTCGAGCACGGCGACTACGCGGCGGCGATCGGGCGCTGTGAGGCCATGCTCGTTCATTCGTTGGAGAGCACGCTGCGCAAGCGCTTGACGAGCATGCGCGAAGTCCTCCGTCGGCTCGCCGAGGAGGCGCGCGTCGTCGCCTTGGGCTCGATCGACGAGGCTCCACTCCACGCGCTCGCGGCCGCCCGCGGCGCGGCCCAGCGCATGGCGGCTTTGCCCGACCCGATCGGTCAGCGCTGGCGGCCGACGGCCGAGACGCTAGCGGCCCGCCTGGTCGCGCGAGTCGACCTGCGCTGGGACTCGGAGGAGCCGCTGCCAGCGCCGATCCTCGCCGATGAGCAAGGCTGGTCCGCGAAGGGCTGCCGCACTCACGCCGGCGCGACCTATCTCTTCGCGGCGCCAGAAGGGCGGGCCTGGGTGACGGAGCTGATGGCGCCCGACCCTGCCGGGCGGGCGGCCGGCACTAGGCTGCTGCCCAAGCGCCGC